>ODAK010008341.1_pt1 | contig 10366 bp, 6 predicted proteins | sample 1539591 | NCBI WGS metagenome assembly ODAK01 (sample SAMEA3539303, study PRJEB22396) | soil metagenome | biome: tundra; feature: field; material: soil | place: USA | collected 2010-05 | depth 0.15 m | reverse complement strand
GGGTGGAACGGTTGCTGGGACGCATCCGCAAGCTGGACCGCAAAGGCCGGCGGGCTGGGCTGACGAACCTGCGCGGGGTGCGCATTGAGTCAGCCTACTTTCTGGAATACTTGCTGCCGCCCCACGCGGCGGTTGCGCTGCACATCTACTTTCCCGACCCGTGGCCGAAACGGAAGCATCGCCGGCATCGGCTGATCAATGAGCGGTTTCCGGCCCTGGCCCGGCAGGCGCTCGCGGCGGGCGGCACGGTCTATCTGCGTACGGACGATCAGGACTATTTCGGGCAAATGCTCGCCGTGTTCGCGGCCGACCCCACGTTTCGGCCGGTGGAAACGCCCGCCGAACTGAGCGCACTGCCGACTGATTTTGAGAAGGACTTCCAGGCGCGCGGGATCAGCACCCGGCGGGCGGCGTATCAAGTTGGTGACCGATGATCGGGAGGGCTGATGGTCGGTTGTTACTGACCGCCGACCACTGAGGCTGAGTCACGCAGCAACCCTCTTCAGACGTCGATGACAGGGCCACCGCCGCCACGATCGGCACCGGGCGGGCCGCGCCGGCGCTCGAAACGGACGCGCGAATTGCCGCCGCCGGTGAGCAGGTTGAGCAGCATGGAAACAATACTGATGATCAGGGCCCCGAGGAAGGCGGCCCAGAAGTTATCGACTTGGAAGAACCCCCCGAGCAGGAAGCCCACGAAGTAGAGCACCAGCGCATTAATCACTAGCCGGAAAAGGCCCAGGGTAAGAATCAGCAGGGGCAGCGCCCATAACATCAGGATGGGGCGAATAAAGGCATTAAGAATGCCCAGGACAAGCGAAGTCACGAAGGGCGTCCAGAGGCTCTCATCCTTGAAGCGGATGCCCGGGACCATATAAACCGCTACCAGCACCGCAGCGGTGTTGATCGCCCAGCTCTGGATGAATTTCTTCACGCCTCGACGCGAAGGAAGGTGGCTGGTGTTTCTGCCCGCAAGACGACCTGCGCCAAGCTCGCGGGAACGAGGCAGAACTGGCCTGGCGCCAGGACAAAGCTCTCCTGGCCGCTGCTGACCTGGACCCGGCCGGCCAACAGAGCAACGATCTGCATCATGTTCGGCCGGAGCGGCACGGGCACAGCAGGGTCCGCCTGATGGGCCTCGACAGTGAAGAGTGGATCGCTCACCAGCGGCCGCACCTGTTGCGCGCCTTGCCGGACGAAGGCCGAGGGCAGGAGCGACGGTTCGAAGTCATTGAAGTCAATGCTGGCGAGGGATTGGGGGACGTGGACTTCGCGGGGTTTGCCGTCCAGGCCAAGGCGGTTCCAGTCGAAGACCCGGTAAGTGGTGTCCGAATTCTGCTGGATTTCAAAGATGACCAGGCCAGCGCCGAGCGCGTGGACGCGGCCACTGGGCAGGAACATGGCGTCGGTCGCCCGCACGGACACCCGATGAAAGCACTCGGCGACTGTGCCGGCCTTAATCTTGCGTTCGAACTCGGCGCGGGAAACCCCGCGCTTCAGGCCGACATACAGCTCCGCTCCCGAGGCAGCCTCCGCGATGTACCACATCTCGGTCTTCGGTTCGCCGCCGAGTTCGGCTGCCCGCGCGGCTGGAGGATGAACCTGGAGAGAGAGCTTGTCCTGGGCGTCCAGGATCTTGATGAGCAGGGGGAAACGCCCGTGTTGAGGCGCGGCGTCGCCCAGCAGGTCGGCGGCGTGATTCTCCATAAGCCAACGCAGGTCTTTGCCTGCAAACGGCCCGTTCGTGATGACACTGACGTCGCCTGGCCGGTCGGTAATCTCCCACGACTCGCCTATCGGCACGCCGGGCGGCAGCGGTTTGTGGTAAAGGCGCTCCAGCTCGCGTCCGCCCCAAACGCGCTGCTTGAAGATCGGCTGGAAAGTGAGCGGGTAGAGCATGGGAAAGGTTGCGAGCTGAGGTGAAAAGTTCCGGACGGTGCGCCCTCAAGCCAGAAGGCTCACACCGCTGTCTTCTCCGCCGCCACCGGCTGCTTTTCGGTAAAGTGCCCGAATGCGCGGAATTTGGCGTAGCGCTGCTTCAACCGGTCAGCCGGAGACAGGGCCTTGAGCTGCTCCAGGTGTCTGAGCAGGTAGTCGCGCAGTGTCTGAGCCGCGATGTCGTGGTTCGTATGGGCGCCGCCGAGCGGTTCGGGGATGATCTCATCCACCAACCCCAGTTCCAGCAGGTGCCGGGCAGTGATCTTCAGCGCCTCAGCCGCTTTGGAGGCCGCCGAACGGTCCTTCCAGAGAATCGCCGCGCAGCCCTCAGGGCTGATCACCGAGTAGTAGGCGTTTTCCAGGATTAGGACCCGGTCGGCTACACCGATACCCAAGGCGCCGCCGGAGCCGCCTTCGCCGATGACCGCGGCGATAATAGGCACCTGCAGAATCATCATCTCGCGCAGGTTCACTGCGATGGCCTCCGCGATGTGGCGCTCTTCCGCACCAACGCCCGGATAGGCTCCCGCCGTGTCGATCAGGGTGATAATCGGCAGCCGAAACTTGTCCGCCAGCCGCATGAGCCGCAAGGCTTTGCGGTAGCCTTCCGGGTGCGCGGAGCCGAAATTGCGCAAGATGTTCTCCTTCGTGTCCCGGCCCTTTTGGGTGCCAATTACCATCACCTTATGCGCGCCGAGCCAGGCAAACCCGCCGACCACCGCCCGGTCCTCCGCAAACAGCCGGTCGCCGTGCAGCTCGCTGAAGCCGGTAAAGGCCGATTGGAGGTAGTCGAGCGTGAAAGGCCGTTTCTGATGCCGGGCAATCTTGATGCGGTCCCAGGCGCTGAGGTTGGCGAAGATCTGGCGTTTAGTTTCTTCCAGCTTCTTCTGGATTAAGCCGACTTCCTCCTCGAAGCTGATGTCGAGGGAGTGGGTTTCCGGATGCTTTTTCAACTCCTCCAGCTTGTTTTGCAGTTCCACAATCGGCTTTTCGAAGTCGAGTTGGTGTTTCATCGGCATAAGCCTAGCCACATTCTGCCTGCCAGGCAACGCCGATTTCGTATAGACAAAGAGCCGGATTTGCATCCGGCTCTTAGTGGTGACGAGGTTTATACGCCTTCACCCAGGCGCTCAGAAGGGTAATGCGGCCAACTATTCGGTCGCTGTTCGAACCGCATTACAAGCAAAACCTCTATGCTAACCCTAAACGAACAGCGAAATCTTCTATCGCGCTGACTATATGATACACCAACACAACGGTCTGTTCAAATTATTTTTATGCTGGCCATATTGCCGCCTTACCGGCCCTTGTCCCCTTCGCGGCTGTTGCACTTGCCCGGCCAAATCTGCCGCCACCGGCGTCAATTGACGACCAGCGGCTCGCGCCAGACGTGGCCGCTTTGGGCCAGCAGGTCGTCCGCCGCCACCGGCCCCCAGGTGCCCGCCGCATAGAACTCGCGGTTCGACAGCGACTTGCCTTCCCAGGTCCGGCGAATCCCATCCACGATTTGCCACGCCGTCTCGACCTCGTCGCGGCGGATGAAAAGCGTGGCGTCGCCGGCCATCGCTTCGAGCAGCAGCCGTTCGTAGGCCTCGGGCGTGTAGGCGCCGAACTCAGCGTCGTAGCTGAAATGCATCCGCACCGGCCGCACCGCCACGCTCGTCCCGGGCACTTTGCCGTTAAACCGGAGGGAAATGCCTTCGTTGGGCTGGAGGCGCAAGGTCAGGGCGTTGGGATCCAGCTTCTGGCCGCACTGGGCCGCGAAGAGCACGTGTGGCGTTGGCCGGAACTGAACCCGCACCTCGCTGGTGCTCAGCGGCAGGTTCTTGCCCGTGCGCAGGAAGAACGGCACGCCCGACCAGCGCCAGTTGTCGATAAGCAGTTTCAGCGCCACGTAAGTTTCGACATTGGAGTCCGGCTTTACCTTGGGCTCCTGGCGATAGCCCGGCCGCACTTCTCCATCCACTGTCCCCGCAAAATACTGCCCCCGCACCACTTGCCGGGCAACGTTCTCCGGGCTCATTAGCCGGATCGACTTGAGCAGCTTGACCTTCTCGTCGCGGATCGCCTCGGCTTCGAGGGAGACGGGCGGCTCCATCGCGACCAGCGCCAGGACTTGGGACAGATGGTTCTGCACCATGTCGCGCAGAGCACCCGCTTCCTCGTAATAACTTCCGCGCTGGCCCACGCCGAGCTTCTCGCTAACGGTAATCTGGAAGTGATCGATGGACTCGCGGTTCCAGAGCCGCTCGAAAACGGCGTTCGAGAAACGGAACATCAAGATGTTCTGCACCGTCTCTTTACCGAGGTAATGGTCGATGCGGAAGACCTGCTGCTCGCTGGCGTAGCGGGTCAGCTCCCGGTTCAATTGGCGGGCCGATTCCAGATCATGGCCGAAGGGCTTTTCGATCACGACCCGTTGCCAGCCCTCTCCGTTTACTTTATGCAGCAGCCCGGCGCGATGCACCTGTTCGACCACCTCGCCAAACTGGCTGGGCGAGGTGGCGAGATAGAAGAGCAGGTTCCGCCGCAGCGGTTCGCTGCCGAAAGAGGCGAGCTGCTTCTCCAGCGCCGCGTAGGTTGCGGCGGCCGTGAGGTCGCCCTGGCAATAGAAAACGTGCTGCGAGAAATCCTGCCAGACCTGGTCGTCCACCGGTTTAGTGCGCGAAAACTCGTTCAGCGCTGACCGCAGCTCGTCCCGCCAGGAAGCATCGGTCTTCTCGCGCCGCGCCAGGCCGATCACGCGAAAAGCCGGCGGCATCTGCTTCTCCTTGCAAAGGTGATACAGGGCGGGGACAAGCTTGCGGGCGGTCAGATCACCGCTCGCGCCGAAGATGACGATTGAACACGGTTCCACCGCCTTGCGCCCCTCGCCCAGGCGACACGTTAGCAGGTCATCGAATTGTGCGGATTGGCTCACCCGCAAACCATCGTCGAGAGGGCGCATCTTTTCAAATTATGGTTATACGCCCAGTGCAACGCGCGGCGGGGACGAGCGGCTGCAGTTTTCGATGCGTTTGGAGTTGGCGGCAGTCTGTTCGTCAGCTTCGGCCTGAAGTGCCGACGGAAGTGGATTTGGCAGCCACCTCCTTCAAAGGCGCAGTTGACCTGATTCCCGGCGATGCGCTTTCAATTGCCGGTGAGCCGCTCACGGCGGCGACAGCACAGCTTAAACCCAAGGTTTAGTGGTCCCCGTGAGTGCCTTCGGGGGGATTCTCACGCGCACACTGGGAATCTTGCCAGGAATACATGAGTTTTCGAGAGAGCACTCCGGCATAGGAAGGCAGAATTCCGAATCCCACCTTTGGCACTTTCGCTCATGCCGCCCTGGCGGCCAAATTATCAATTCGACAGCCCCACCCTTAAACCCGATGATCAAACGGCACGAAATGCAAACGAACTACCGTGGGTTAACCCCGAGCTCCTTTTGCGCTGCGGCCTTTGTGCTGGCGTTTTCATCGGCTGCGGTCTTGGCACAGGTATCTTACCCGGCAGCCCTCCCCGCCCCTGCACGGATTCTCCTGGACGGCTCGCAGATCATCATCAGCAATTCCGCCCTCTCCGCCAGTTGGCGGGTGGGGGACATGGGGCTGAGGCCGGAGTTCTTCCGCGATGCGATGAGCCAAAGGCAGGTCACGCTCACCGGCGAGACCTTTGAGATCATCCTCACGAACGGCGAGCGCTATGCCGCATCCGCCCTGCGGCGGGACGGCCCGGCGCGGCTGAGCGAGCTCACCCCGGACCCCAAGGCGGCGCGACTGGCCGGACGCATTCCCGGCCGGCAGGCGGAAGTGCCGTTGCGCTCGGCGGACGGGCGCTTGCGCGTGGTGTGGCGCGCGGTCCTACACGACGGAGGGAACTACATCCGGCAGGAGATTGACGCGAGAGCCGCACACGAAGACTGCGTGATCCGTGAAATCGTCTGGCTGAATCAAGTCATCCCGGACGCCCAGCCGGTGGGGCGGGTGGACGGTTCGCCGGTCATGGCCGGGAACTTCTTCTTCGGGTCCGAAGATCCTCATGCCCTGAACGAGGTGGCGACGCCGCGGCAGGAGATCGGTGCCTGGTCACCCGAGGATCTGGCCGGCGCCCAACCCCGGCGCAAGTCCTGGCCCCTAAGCGCGGCCCGGCTTCAGGCCGGCACGAACGTGTTCATCTTCAATTACACCAGCGGCCCCCATCGCCTCGACATCTGGCGGGCGACCCTGTCGGAGGATGGGCGCGAGGTGAGCCGCGACGAGCATCATGGCCGGACCGGGATGGAACACGTTGACAACGAGTACACCCTGGTATTGCCGCCGCTGAAGGCCGGCGCGAGCTATGAACTTGTAGCCGAGATCGGCACCGACCCCGAGTTCAAGCTTCCTGCCGACCAGCGCGTCGAGTCATTTGGGCAGGTTTTCCTCGCCGGCCGGGGTGGCCCGGTCCTTTGCCGGATTCCGCGCAACGCCGTTCTAAAGCGCGGGGATTCCATGACGCAGAGCTTTGTGTTCGGCGTTGCCCCGGCGGGACAGATGCGTCGCGCTTTCCTCTATTACCTCGAGCGCGAGCGGGCCCATCCGTATCGCCCGTACCTCCACTACAACTCCTGGTATGACACCGCATGGAGCCCGTTCGCTCTGAACGAGACCAACTGCCTCGAAGCCATCCGCCTGTGCGGCGACCGCTTGATCAAGGCGCACGGCGTGATCATGGACGGCATAGTGTTCGACGACGGCTGGGATGATCCGAAAACGCTCTGGCGGTTTCACAGCGGATTCCCCAACGGCTTCAAACCCCTGGCTGAGTTATGCCGGCAATACAACACCCACCTCGGCGTCTGGCTTTCGCCCTTCGGCGGGTATGGCGAACCAAAGGAGCAGCGGATCAAGTTTGGCCGCGAACAGGGTTTCGAGCTCAACGCCACCGGCTTTTCGCTGGCCGGGCCGAAATATTATGCCGCCTTTCGGGATGCCTGTGTCGGCATGATCCGCAATTACGGCGTGAACCATTTCAAATTCGACGGCATTGCCGCCGGGATGGCTGCCAGCGGCGGCGCGCAATACGTCCTCGACACCGAAGCCATGCGCCGGCTGATGCTGGAACTGCGGCAGGAGGACCCGAACCTCTACATTAACCTCACCACCGGTTCGTGGCCGTCGCCGTTCTGGCTGCGCTATGCCGACTCCGTCTGGCGGCAGGGCGGCGACATGGGCCTCGCCGGCAAAGGCACCCAGCAGCAGCAGTGGTTGACATATCGTGACCAGGAGGTTTACCGGAACATCGTTCGCAAAGGACCGCTGTATCCGCTGAACTCACTCATGACCCAGGGCGTGGCCTACTCGCGCCAGGGCATGGCCGGCGACCCGACGTTCAACGCCGCCGGATTCAAGGACGACGTGCACGCCTTCTTCGGCAGCGGCACCGGGTTGCAAGAGCTTTACATCCAACCGGGCAAACTCACACCGGAAGATTGGCGCGTGCTGGCTGAAGCCGCGAAGTGGTCTCGGGCCAACGCCGACGTGCTCGTGGACACGCACTGGATCGGTGGCGACCCGGCCAAGCTGCAGGTCTATGGCTACGCCTCGTGGAGCGCGCGCAAGGGCATTGTGATGTTGCGAAATCCGGATGTCCAACCGTGCGAGTTCGCGCTCGACGTCGCGGCGGCGTTTCAACTGCCCCTCGGCGCCCGAACGAAATACCTGCTCAAAAGTCCCTGGTCCGAGGATGCCGCCAAGCCTGCCCTCCGGGCCGAAACCGGAAAGCCTCTGCGGATCACGCTCAAGCCCTTCGAGGTCGCAGTGCTGGATGCGGTTCCTCTAGACTAGCCTTCGAACGCCGCTTGGTGAAGCCACCCTAAATACCACCCCACCCCAAAGCTGCCCCAAAGCCGCGTACGAGCCAAGTGCAGGCCTGGTACAGGCCAGGGGAGCCAGGGGAGGCAAGCGGGGCGAGTTGGGCTTCTTGGTTTGCGGCAAGGTTACGCTTGCCCGGTATTGCGCCTTCAGGCTAAATGTTCCTCTATGGCCAAAGTGCTATTGGTCGATGACGATCTCACCATGCTGCAGATGGTCGCGGAGTTGTTGCGTCAGGAAGGGCATGAGGTGTTCCCCTTCTCCAACGGCAGCGCCGCCCTCGCGGGGCTGACGACGCATGCGCCGGAACTGGTGATCACGGACCTTTACTTCGATAAGACGCGGGCGCACGGGCTCGAGGTGGTGCAGAAGGCGCGCGCGCTCTCGCCGCCGGCGGTGGTGATCGTCATTACCGGGTATGGCACGATCGAGACGGCGGTGGAGGCGATGAAGAACGGGGCGTTCGACTATCTGGAGAAGCCGTTCAAGGCGGATGAGCTGAAGCTGTGCATGCAGCGGGCGCTTTCTTACAACGCGGCGGTTTCCGAGACCGTCTATCTACGCAAACAGCTCAAGAAGAAATACGAGTTCAGCCAGATTATTGGCAATGCGCCCTCGATGCAGGCGGTGTTCAAGATGATCGAGCGCGTCGCTAACACCGACAGCACGATCCTGGTGCTGGGGGAGAGCGGCACGGGCAAGGAACTGGTAGCCCGGGCGCTGCATTTCAACAGCCGCAGGCAGTTTGCGCCGTTCGTGCCGGTGAATTGCAGCGCGCTGCCGGAGAACCTGCTGGAGTCGGAGCTGTTCGGGCACCGGCGCGGATCGTTTACGGGGGCGATCAGCGACAAGAAGGGACTGTTCGAGGAAGCGGATGGAGGCACAATTTTCCTGGATGAAGTGGGTTCGATGTCGGCGATGCTGCAGAGCCGGCTGCTGCGGGTGCTGCAGGAGCGCGAGGTGCGGCGGGTGGGGGAGAACACATCGATTTGCGTCAATGTGCGCGTGGTGGCCGCGTCGAATGAGCCGCTGGAGAAGCGAATCAAGGAAGGCACGTTTCGCGAGGACCTTTATTACCGGCTCAACGTGATAGCAATTCCGCTGCCGAGCTTGCGGGAGCGGCGGGACGACATCCCGCTGCTGGTGGCGCACTTCCTGAAAGGCAAGCTGCATCCCGAGACGAACCGGCCGGTGCAGGTGACGCGGCAGGCGATGGAAGTCTTGTGCGTGCACGATTGGCCGGGGAATGTGCGGGAACTGGAAAACGCCATCGAGCGGGCCATGACGTTATGCGAGGGCGGGATTATTCAGGCGGGGGATCTGCCGCCGAGCCTGCTGGCCAGCGTCAAGATCACCAGCCCGTCGGTGGATGGCACTGTCGCCGTGACTTTGCCGGTGGTGCCGGAATCCGCGCTGTATCCGCTGCGTCCGGCGCTTGCGCCCGGGGCCGTACCGGATGGGGGGCAAGCCGGGGAGGAATCGGTGCTTCCGATGAAGACTTACTTGCACAAGCAGGAGCTGGCCCATCTCAACCGCGCGGTCCAGCAGTGCGGCGGGAACAAGGAGCAGGCGGCGCTGCTGCTGGGTATCAGCATAGCGACGCTGTACCGGCGGCTGGGCAGCGAGGAAAAGGAAGAGTAGGAGACGGGGCTGCTTTGGGGCCCGGCCGGTCGTAGCGAGGGCGAAGCGTGCAGCCGAGAAACCCGAAGGCCGAAGCCCGAAGGCCGAAAGCAGCCCGAAATCCGAAATCCGAAGATGGCGAGGTTCGCTGGGCTGACGGCCTGCCCAGTTGGCGCTGGATTCGGGCTTCGGCATTCGAATTTCTTTCGGCCTTCGGCTTTCGGATCTCGGTTTTGGGTCGGAGCCGATCGGCTTTGGAGCACTTCTACCGGGGTCAGGGTCAGCCGTCTTTTTTGCTTTCCTCCTCCCGGGAGGGGCCTATTATGCCAGCCGGTCGCAACGGTTGCGGCCGCCGGCTGAATGACTCGTCGAACGAAAAACAAAGCTTATGCCACTGACACATACTAAAGAATTGTTCGCCAAGGCGCTGAAGGGCAAATACGCGCTGGGCGCCTTCAACGTCAACAACATGGAGCTCCTCCAGGCCATCATCGAGGCCTGCGAAGAAGAAAAGGCGCCGGTCATGCTCCAGATCTCCAAGGGCGCGCGCCAATACGCCAACCCTGTGTATCTCAAGAAGCTCATCGAGGCGGCGGTAAGCCTTTCCAATATACCCATCGCAGTCCACCTCGACCACGGGGATTCCTTCGAGCTGTGCAAGGACTGCGTGGACGAGGGGTTCACCAGCGTCATGATCGACGCCAGCCACGATCCGTTCGAGAAGAACGTCGAGGTCTGCCGCAAGGTAGTGGAATACGCGCACAAGCATAATGCCGTCGTGGAAGGCGAGCTGGGCTGCTTGATCGGGGCACAGTTTGACGACGGCGAAGAAGGGGGCCAGCACTCAAAGGAAGGGCGCTATACCAACCCCGAGCAGGCGGTCGAATTCGTGAAGCAGTCCGGAGTGGATTCGCTGGCGATCGCCATCGGCAACTCGCATGGCGCGTACAAGTTCAAGGGGGAACAGCACCTCG
>ODAK010008338.1_pt1 | contig 10367 bp, 5 predicted proteins | sample 1539591 | NCBI WGS metagenome assembly ODAK01 (sample SAMEA3539303, study PRJEB22396) | soil metagenome | biome: tundra; feature: field; material: soil | place: USA | collected 2010-05 | depth 0.15 m | reverse complement strand
GCTCACACCACCAGCTAAACTACAACCAGCACCTAACCTCAAAGGCGCGGCTTACGAGTCGCGCCTTTGAGGTTTCTGGCGATAAGAAGTTCTTGGGGGTTGGCTCCGCCGCCCGATTGCCATCTTCCGAGATGTTTGCATCTCACTGAAGAGTGGCCTGAATCGTGTGTCTTCGTCGTTCAGGGCGGCGAGACATTCCCCCGCCTTCATAAGTGAATCGAGAGGTGCCGAACCTGCATGCTGATCCGTCTGGGATACGACATCCAATTTGAAATTCCCGCCGCCGTGCCCATGGTCGCGATGCTGAATGTTCATCCGTCGCGAGTCCACGATTTGATTGAGCCGGATGAGCTGCTGACCGAACCAAAGCTCGAAGTGTCCAACTACGTCGATGGCTACGGGAATCGCTGTGCGCGGTTCGTCGCTCCGCAGGGGAACTTGCGGCTCAGCAGTTCGGCGCTGATTCGCGATTCAGGCGAGCCGGATGCCGTTAACCTCTCTGCCCGCGAGCCATCGGTTGCCGATCTGCCCCACGAGATGCTTTGCTACCTGCTCAGCAGCCGCTATTGCGAGGTCGATCGCTTCTCCAACATCGCATTCGAACTTTTCGGGTATCTGGAGCCCGGCTGGGGCCGCGTGCAGGCCATCTGCGATTGGGTGCATAACAAGGTCGCGTTCAATTATCAGCAGGCCCGCCCAACCAAAACCGCGCTCGACGTGTTCACTGAAAGGGTCGGTGTATGCCGCGACTTTCAGCACCTGGCCATCACCCTGTGCCGCGCCCTGAATATTCCCGCCAGGTATGCCACCGGCTACCTCGGCGACATCGGCGTCCCCTCGCGGCTTCCCATGGACTTCAGCGCCTGGTTTGAGGTCTACCTCGGTGACCGTTGGTGGACATTCGATGCCCGTAACAACCAGCCGCGCATTGGCCGCGTTCTCATGGCCACTGGCAGGGATGCCTCCGATGTGGCAATTACCACGTCATTCGGCCAGGCAAACCTGACCCATTTCTTCGTAGTCACCGACGAAGAGGATTCACCGGGCGGCCGAACCATTTAGCTTTACTTCGCATCCCCGCCCGGCGCGAAGTAGCCTTCCCGTGTAACCACCGTCAAGTCGTCTTTGTTGGCTTTGAGGGCGATCTTATGGAATCCGCCTTCTTTGTCTACAACGTCGGGCGTGTAAGTCAGCAGGTACTGGCCGCGTAACTCCTCGGCGATCTGGGCATAGATTTCTTCCAGGTTGTCCTTCTTCTTGGCCTCAAAGAAACGGCCTCCGGTGCGCTCGGCAATCTTCTCCATGATCTTCTTGCCGTCCACACCCGTCTCACCCTTGCCTTCACCGCCGCGCCGGCCGCCGCCACCCGGATAACCTCCACCACCAGGATAGCCGCCACCGGGATAGCCTCCACCCCTGCGCCGGTCATTGCCCATCTCGGGCAAGTCACCTGCGCCGCGTTCCCGTTCTCCCTTGAAGTAAATGGTGTAAACGACCAGATTCACCCGATCTGCTGCGTCGATAGCGTCATTGAGGGTTTCCTTGCTGCCGCGGTCCACTCCGTCTGAGTAGACCACTACAGCTTTGCGGCCCTCCTGCGATTTCATCAGCTCATCCGCGGCAAGAAAGATAGCATCGTAGAGTTGCGTGCCAGTGTGTCCACCTCGTCGTTCCCGGCCGTCACTCACGGTCTCAGGCCCCTGCGCAGGGTTTTGCTCGCGCCGGGATGGGCCCATCTGGTCAAGCTCGTGGTGCAGCTTGTCGCGCGAACTGGTGAAGTCTTCGAGCAACTCGACCTCGCGGTCAAAGTGAATGAGGAAGGCCTGGTCGGTTTTCTCGGGGGGCCCCGCCTTCGGCTCTGCCGGCAACATCCGGTCAACGAATTTGGTAGCTGCCTTGCGCTCGCTCTCAATGGCGCCGGAGAGGCTGCGGCTTGTGTCGACCAGCAACCCCAGGCGGTAGGGCAGATCGGTCTCCCGGGTAAAGCTTTTGATTTTCTGTGGGCGGCCGTCCTCGGTGAGTGTGAAGTCGCTGACCTGCAGGCTGGTTACCAGTGCGCCCTTCTTGTCGCGAACCGTCACGGGGAGCAGCACTTCCCGCGCCTGAACTTTCAATGTCGCGGCCGGTTTCTCTTGAGAAGCCTGCTGGGCGGGGCCGGCCACCGCAAGGCCCGCGATGACCAATCCCGAAACTGCACAGTAGTAAATGGTTCTGATTCGCATATGCCTCGAAGATCACGATCTTTCAATTGGTTAGACGAGGCAAACCCCTGACTGTTGAGCAAGAATTCGAAAAGTGGAGTTGCAAAGAACATTTCCAGTTGGTTTGCAGCATCAATGGTGAACCGAAATTGCCTGAACCGAGTAGGGCCCCAGTGTGACCACCGCCGAATAAGATGTGCCACCCTGGGATTGCAGCGACAGGGACGATGTCTGGATGGATCGCCCGTCCACAATCTGGTAGAGCGTCGCGACCGGTGCAGTCAAGCCGGTATTGGCTATATTCACCGTCATGTTGCTATAGGTGTCCTGGTTGGGATTGATGAGCACGACGGCGTCCAGGTTAGCGGTATAGAACGCGGTTACGGCGAGGCCATTTCCTTTGATCCCAGGGGAGATGGAATTCGCCATATGTCCGCCGTTTTGCAGACCGAGATAACTGGGGGAGCCAAAGAGCTGGTAGAGAAAGTACTGCGGATATGCCTGCGGCACGCTTCCGGCCAGGTACGTGCAATCCATGTTCGTGTCGATTTCGCCAACGAGACAGAAGTACGGGTGCGCGGTCGCCGCGAAATACACCATGTGTTGAGGCGTGTTTACTGCTCCGACGTAGACGGAGTTCAGTACGCCGGCAATATACATGCCATTCCACACCGGCGAATAAATGAAGTCGTTCGCGCAGCAGTTCTTCGCGTAATCCCAATCGAGGTTGTACTCAGAGTTATAAATTGGAAGATTCTTTCCCTGGGGCTGCTTTCCCGCTGTTACAAGCTGCGAAGCGTGCAGATACACATCCAAGGGACCGGCGCCCGTATTTTGCGTTTTCTGGTAGACGGACATCGTGCCATTGTAGGTATCCCATTGCGCCCCCAGTTGCAAGTTATTGAACATGTAATCGTGATAGCTCATGAAATCGATGTTTTGAGAGATGGTGGGGTCGGCGAGCATTGCGTTGACCCATGTAGTCTGCATGCCGGCGGTCGCCGGGCCTCCGACACGGGCCGTTGAGCCATCGGTTTTGGCTTGCGCTCTCATAAGAGGGACAGCGGCTCGATAGAGCTTCATATACTCGGTCAGTTTTGACGCTGCCGGGACACCACAGAAGGCGGTCGTGTTGGGTTCGTTCCAAATTTCGTAGTCCGTGACCACCCCTGGGAAGGTCGCGTCCATGTGCTTCACATACTGTGCCGCCATCGCACCCCAGGAGGCCAGGTTTGTCGGTTCCGCTCCGGTTCCGCATGGGTTACTGGCCGGTTGAAGCCACGGAGGAGTCTGATACATCTGCAGCATGATGTGTACGCCTCCTGCGCTGATCTTCCGGACAACGGAATCAATCGGGGCCCAGTCCGGCGTACTTGTCTTGAAGACGATCGGCGTTAGCGCGTAGAAACGCGCGTAGTTGAATCCGGCAGCCTCAACAAAGTCCAGGTCGGCTGTGCTGTGCATTGAAACCATACGCTCGGCGCCAAAGAAATGTGCCGGTACTGCGTGCAGACTGGCCGAGCGAGAAGCGAAGTCCACCGCGACCGATTTAAAGACAAGAATCGTAGCCGTCGCTGTTGTGCCAAGCGAGTTATCTCTTACGGTGAGGCTGTGCGTGCCGGCTGCACCTGGCGCGGTGTAGACACCTTCATTCGTTATTGTCCCGGCTGTCGAATTCCCGCCAACCACGCCGTCAATGCTGTAGGTGAGTGAGTGACCATCGGGAACAGTCGAGAGTTGCGCCTGGAATATCTGCACTGATCCGGCAACCACCGCTGCGGAGGTGGGGTAAACTCCCAGTGTGCCGGAGGCCGGGCTGGCGGTTACTTTAACGCTGGTGGAGACCGTAGCATGGGGGCTCGAGACTTCAGTAGCCGTTACCGTGCAGGTACCCGCGGTGGATGGAGCATTGTAAAGGCCGGAGGTGATGGCGATTGTGCCGCATGATGCCGACCAGGAAACATTGGCAGTTGCAGAGAACTGCAGGGCTTCATTGACCACCACGGTCGGGTTCGTAGGCCGAATTGAAAATGCGGAGGCGGTGGCACTCGACCCTGAGAGAGCTACGCTCTTGGTGCCGGCTGAAGTCGTGAATGCAAGAGTGGCAGTGAAGCTTCCGGCCGCAGTGGGCTTGAAGACGAGACTCGCCGAGCAACTTGCCGCAGCGGCCAGGCTGGCGCCGCAAGTCTTGGTTGAGATAGCGAAAACCGCCGCGTTTGTGCCTGAAATGGCAACACTGCTGATAGTGATGGCCGCAGTTGTGCCGTTGCTCAGGGTGGCCGACTGCGCTGGACTCGTAGCCCCGGGCGCAGTGCTTCCGAACGATAGAGTCGTCGGACTTGCGCTGACGGTGCCTCCGGTGGTGCCGGTGCCAGTGCCCGACAGCGCAACAGTTTGCGGGCTGTTGCTTGCTGTGTCAGTGAAGTTGAGGGTCGCCGTGCGCGTTCCGGTCGTTGTCGGCGAGAAGACAATGGTCGCGGTACAACTGGCAGACGCGGCGAGGGTTGTGCCGCAGGTCTTGCTGGATATTTTGTAATCGCCGGGGTTGGCCCCGGAGAGCGTCACGCTGCCGATGGTGATGGCGGTTGTGGCGCTATTGGTCAAGGTGGCTGCCTTCGGAGAGCCTCCCGCCCCAACCGCAACCGATACCCAGCTGATGGTCGACGGGGTGGCGGATGCCGTGCCCGCTGAGCCGCCCGTGCCGGTTCCCGAAAGCGCAACCGTCTGCGGGCTACCCGTTCCCGTGTCAGTGAAACCGAGGGTCGCACTGCGCGCTCCGGCCACGGTGGGCCCAAAGACGATGTTCGCGGTGCAACTGGCGGCAGCGGCAAGACTGGTCCCGCAAGTTTTGCTGAATATTGTGAAATCGCCGGGGTTGGCGCCGGAGATCGCAATGCTGCTAATGGTCATGGCGGCCGTACCATTATTTGTCAGCGTCGCCACTTTTTGAGCGCCCTTGCCCCCAACCGCCACCGAGGCCCATGCGAGGCTGGTGGGCGAAATCACAGTTGCGGTCAGATAATTACAACCAACTCCCTGGACCACGCACACCGCCATACACACCTTCAGGGCTAACGGGCCAACTCTATGCGGTCTCCTTGTGGGGCGAGGTGCCGGAGAGTTCTTGACGGCGATGATAGTGGAAGAGGTGACGGCTGTGACCGGGGCCGGCAGCGGGCGAATTGGGTGAGAAGTAGCTTGCATTCAGGCGTCCTCGCAATGAAATCGGTCAGGGCTTCGACCACGATCGAATCGACCTGTCAACGCCCGAGAAATGGAACCATGAATGGTTTACGATTTCCAGTTTGCCGGGCATCGAACGGCCCAGGAGCATCGGTATCCTGCAACGAAATCGCACTCAGTCTTACTGTGTTACTGCAAGCCGTACGAAACGATCTTGTTCCCCACGCCCATGTATACGTGCCCATTGACGACGGTCGGCGGCACCCACCGAATCGCGGTACCCAGACTGGGGCTGGCATAAAGCACCCTACTTACATCAGATGCGTCATTTGCATGAAGAGTACTGGTTGCCGAATCGAGAGTCCAAACGATGCCATTCGTATTGCCATTTGAGGAAACAACCGGATCCGATCCCGGCCATAAATAAGTGTAGGTCCCTTTGGAAACCGGAGTTGCGCTGAGCTTGCCGCTGCTGGGATCGAGCGTGAACATCTTCAGAACATCGTGGTTTGGCGCGAAATAAACATTCTGCTGCCACATGGCGGGCGAGTTATAGCAAGGCTGGCCCGAATCACGGAAGCTGCCGGTGTTCCCCAATTGGCCGTCAAGCCGCTGGACGATGTTATCGCTGGTAGTGCCACGATGGCCCAGATTATCCCGATTCAGCACATAGATGGGCGTAGGTTTGCCGCAGGCAATCAATTCATGGGCAAACGTTCCTGTTTGATTTGGAACAACAATGACGCTGCCGGAGCCCAGATCCACATCGCTCGCGTTCAGGGCGACGTAATTGTAGGGAGTGAAGTAGTCCAAGGGCTGCAAGGCGGGGCTCAGTTTTACGATGCTTTCGCCGTAGTTATTCGTGCTGACAGTACCATTGCCTGTCGAGACATAGATATTCCCGTCGCTATCGGCTGTGGGCGATGCGCCCGACATCCAGATACCTGCCTCGCTGCCAGTAGGAGTTGGATTGAAAACCGCTGTTTGTGCAAGCGTGGCAGCATCAAATGCAAACAGCAGGCCGTGGTATGGCGTGCGATCCTCGATTGATCCAAAGCCCACGTAGACGTTGTTGTTGACGATTAGCAGGCCGGGGCGCTGGAACTTATAGAGCGGGGGCAAATTCGGATCGGAGATCAGGACCGGACCGCCGAACATCTCCTTGCCGGTAACGAGGTTCAGCGCGTGAAGCCTATGCGGGAAATACGTCGCATTGTTTTCCGATGTCTCTGCGACCACATAAATCGCCAATTGGTCGACATCGATGGCTGGCGTGCCCAAGATCCCGGTTTGGGTCGAGATCTTTGTGCTGGTTCCCGCAACTGCGGTAACTCCGGTGGAGAGAAAGCTGGTCCTCCATAACTCGGTGCCGGCGTCGGCGTCGAACGCGTAGACACTGTCGTTGTTCGTGGTGACGTAGACGACGTTACGCGCCTTGCCGGCAACGGCGATGCCGTTCAAATAGAGCGGTTGCCCCCAGATGGTGCCGTCGAGAGCCGTGCTCCACTTCAGTCCGAATTTGCCGGAACTTACGCTGGCGGGAGTAAGGACCAATTCGTCGCTCTGAACGCCGGTCCCGGAGAGAGTGTTCTTCCGGGTTAAGTAGTTGACTTGCGTAATGACCGCAGCGGCAGTGGCGGTGTTGGTTGAGTTCGCGGTGGCTACGGCCTTGATTGCGCACGTGCCCACGGCTGTGGGCGCGGTGAACAGACCACTGGTGCTAATGGTGCCGCAGGAGGTTGACCAGGTCACGGCCTGGTTGGCAGTGAATTGCGTTTGACCGATGGCATGCATCGCAATGGTCGAAGGGGTAATGGTGACCTGACCTGCAGCGGCGGTGATGGTGGCCGTTGTGGATGCGCTGCCGCTGCTTCCGGTTGCCGTGACCGTGCAGGAACCCGTGGTTGCAGGAGCTGTGTAGAGGCCGGTAGTGCTGCCGATGGTTCCGCATGTTGCTGTCCAGGTGGCCGTGGCGTTCGCCGTGAAGTGTACGGTGCCGTTGACGGCGACTGTGGGACTCAGCGGCGAAATCGTAATTCCAGTCGCAGCAATCCCCAATCCTGAGAGCGCAACGGTCTGCGGGCTGTTGGTTGCCGTGTCGGTGAAGTTGAGAGTTGCGGTGCGGGTTCCAGTCGTGGTAGGCGAGAAGACAACAGTCGCGGTGCAAGTGGCGGAGGCGGCAAGGCTGGCACCGCAGGTTTTGCTGGATATCTTGTAGTCACCGGGGTTGGCTCCCGAAAGAGTGACGCCGCTGATGGTAATGGCCGTCGCGCCATTCGTCAGGGTAGCCGCTTTGGGAGCGCCCCCCTTCCCAACCGCAACAGATACCCAGCTAATGGTCGATGGCGTCGCAGATGCGGTGCCCGCCGAGCCCGCCGTACCGGTTCCCGAAAGCGCAACTGTTTGAGGGCTCCCGGTTCCCGTGTCTGTAAAGTTAAGGGTCGCAGTGCGGGTACCAGTCGTTGTCGGCGCGAAGACGATGGTTGCGGTACAACTTGCCGAGGCGGCCAGAGTTGTCCCGCAGGTCTTGCTGGAAATCTGGTAGTCGCCCGGGTTGGCCCCGGTAAGCGTGATGCCGCTGATAGTGATCGTAGCGGTGCCGTTATTCGTCAAGGTGGCCGCCTTCGGAGCACCTCCTTTCCCAACCGCAACAGACACCCAACTTATGCTGGTGGGTGAAACAGTCGCCGCCAGGCAACTGACTCCGGAGAGCGCACACAAGGCAAGACCCGTTGATCCTGCCAAGGCCGCTATCGACCTTGGTTTCAGCATGCTCATCCAAGTGCGTGTTGATCTCGCGAAAATGCGAGATTTGAAAAGCTGAACCAAGGCAGAAAATACAACATGACTAACTTTCAAAGAGTTTTTCACAAGCCGCCCCTTAGGTCGTCCATTCCGTGCTATTGAATGAAGAACGAAACTCCATGAGTGCAGAGACCGACGACGGGGGTGCATGGACCCACCTACTCGCCTGTGGCATAAAGATATCCCAGAGTCAAAATTGACTTACGTTGAGAAGTTACCCGCGCATCCCCCGAGGCAATCGCCGATTCACTGCGCGGGCTTGAGGATAGCGCGATTCTCACTTGGTTTCGAAACTTGTCAAGATGCAATCAAGAAGCAGAGGAAGCGAACTAACTGAGCGAGTCTGAAATAAGAAGGCGCTCAATTGCATGGCAGGAATCTGCGTCTTTGCGCATTTCTGCTTGATTACCGCGATGAGATGCATGCCCCCCGGCTCGCTTTGGTATAAGATGCTGGTTTAGGTGAGTCAGGTTGCAATTTCTCTCAAAATTCCCAGGAGCTGTAATCGCTGCGCAGGTTATTTGACACTTCCATGACCTCTTAGTTTGCCAAACCAACCCCATAAGCTCGTAAATTATTGTAAAAAGTCAAAGTTAAACTCGGCCATAAGATCTGTAAGTAAAAAAAGTTGACCATGAATCTGAAGAGCAGTTATCAGAGGTATTTCCTTATTTTGGTAGCGCTACCGGGAATCGAACCCGGGTTTTAAGATTGAGAATCTCAGAGCCTATCCAATAGTTTCAATCGCTTACAGTCAACTTCAGCCATGCTGTGCTCCAAAGCGTGCTCCACAATCGAACGAAGGCCTATTGGACAGCCTCGGAAGCCAGCGGAAATGCGGCCTTGAGTCCCTCAGCGACATTGCGCGTCTGGTACTCGACAAATTTGCCAAACCCGGCAGCAACGTGAGTTTCGGTGACGTGTACGTAGTACCGGGCAGCCACCGCCGGCGAGCTATGCCCCATGAGGCGGGCCAACGTGAATCTGTCCATCCCCGACTGCGCGGCGCGGGTTCCGAAGGTATGCCGCCAACAATAGAATTCAAAGCTCGCCAGTTCTGAATCTTCAATTGCTGCTCTATGCGGGTGCTGTACAGAGGTGATGTGTCCCGAAATGCCTACCCCTGGAAACACAAACGCCGATGGCTTCGCCTCAGCGGCCTTCTTTCGCCGTGCCAAAACCTCAGCAACTCTCGGAGTGAGGGGAAGGCTACGCTGTGCGCTGTCAGTCTTGCCTTGGCGAACGTGGACCACGCCGTGTGGACATTCCACGCGTGCCGTCAAGTCCACATCGGCCCATTTCAGCGGGAACAGTTCACTGTTCGGACGCATCCCGGTATCGACCGCCAGAATTGCAGCATCCCTGAGATTCTCGGAAGCCTTCGCAAGATACCTTGCCTCATCTGCAAAGCTCAGAACGCGATCCCGGCCCTTGGACTGTGGCAATTCATGAATTGTGGGAACGTGCACCAACCTGCCCCACTCCACGGCAAGGTGAAGGATCCGCCGCAAGGTCCGCAGATCGCCATTCACGGTCACTGCGGAATTCTTCGGCAACTCTTGTCTATGCCGTGCATAGCGGCTCACTGTCTCGCCTGTAATCGCATCCAACGGGGCGTCTGCAATCGCGGCGAAGGTCAGAAGCCTAGCAAGGCATACACTGTAGAACGTGCGTGTTCCCGGCTTTGTATGCGTATTGGCATATTGCAGGAATTCTTTGGCAAACGTGCGGAAGATTGGCGGGCCAATTGTCGCTGGCTTCGGCCATGGATCATTCGGGTGGATCTCACCAAGCCTGAGAGCACGCCGATGCTCACTCTCTGCATCTTCCGCCTCTTTCCGTTTGCGTGTCTTGGCTGACTGCCTAATTCGGAAATTGTCGCTAGTTCCATTTGTGTCCTTGATCGTCCATCGAAAGTTATACCCAGTAAACTCTGCCACGCTTGTAGATCATATTCACACTTCACTTTCGGAGAATTGGACCCGTGGGTTAGCCAGCTTGTTTACAACTGATTTGCACCTTGAACAGCGCCGTCCACAGTCAGCTTTACAGACCAGCTAAACCTTTTCACCCCGACAAACTGCTGTTGTCGAGTAAAGCGACACTTTAGGCGTCGCCCTCTAAGAACCTGTCCAGAAACTAGCGAAGGAACCATGGAAGGAATATGCGGGGAGCTTT
>ODAK010008336.1_pt1 | contig 10369 bp, 4 predicted proteins | sample 1539591 | NCBI WGS metagenome assembly ODAK01 (sample SAMEA3539303, study PRJEB22396) | soil metagenome | biome: tundra; feature: field; material: soil | place: USA | collected 2010-05 | depth 0.15 m | reverse complement strand
ATTTGAATGGGAAGGTGTAATGCCCATTCACCAAAGTGACGACTGAAAGTGGCACTGTATCGATATCGTTCTCGGCGACCGGAAGATGGACACCCTTGGCGCCCACGTAGCCCACCGTCAGGCTCACCCCGCCCGCGAGTTGCCGCTGAACATTCAAATTCCATTGCATCTTGTAGGATGCATGCGGATTCGGCTCGACGTAAAATGTCAGCTTGGAGGTCGGAGTGAGGAGTGGCAGGCCTCCGTTGGGGAAGCAGGAACCAGCAGGACAACCGGTCACGAGAGTTGCCGAGCTTGCAATGCCTTGATTGTAAAACGGATACGACCGGTTGAGCCGGAGAGCGAACAGGTTCGGCGTAAGAAGGACATCGTAGATACCGAATCCGGCGCGAACGGCTGTCTTGCCATCCTTGAACGGGTCCCAGGCAAGGCCGACCCGGGGCGCGAAATTTCGCAGGGAGTTATTGTTAAAGATGGGGTTGCCCCTGTAAGGCGAAGTTGAACTGTCTGTAGCAACGTTCACGATAACGGAGGCTTTGTTGTAGGCTTCCGTGGGCACTGTCTCCGGCTCATATCGGACCCCAAGATTGAGGGTCAGATTGGAGAGAACGCGGAGATCATCGACGAAGTAGGCGCCGAAAACCTTGCCTCGATAGCTGCGATAGGGGTCAGAGCCAGGGAAATCCTGATTGTATTGCGCCGGATTGATCGCCTGGATAAAGTCGGACATCGAATTGAATGTCCATTGACCTGCGGGAAAGTTTACCGAGACCAGGTTCGTGTTGATGTCCTCAAAGCTGCCACCAATCCGGATGTTGTTGCGCCCTTTCACCCACGATAGGTCATCGCTTACCTGAGGAGAGGTGTAATGATAGGTGTCACCCCGGACATCCAATCCTCCGGGCGTAAAGCTGCCGCTGCCGTATAAAAAAGGAAGAGAAAAAGCGCCCACCGTATGGCCGGCAGCAAAACCCGCCGACGTGTCGCCTATAATAGGGACGCTCGGGTCGTGATACGCGCCCGATGGCACGTTGAGTCGGCTAGCTCCCGTGCGCACGGTGTTCAGCACCGTGGGACTGAACACGTGCTGAAAAGTCAATATGGCCCGCTGTGTCCGCGACAGATTGAGAGACTTCTTGTCATTATAGTTGTCGGGTGTGTCTGACTTGGCCTGGTCGAAATTGTAGCTGACACTAAATAAGTTATTAGCGTTGGGCTGGTAATCGACCTTTCCGAGTACGTAGTTGTCAAGCCCCGGCGACCCTCCAGGAAAAATAAAGGTTCCCGAGTCTCCAGTGGTAGTCACGGTCGGATGGGGGAATATGGGGAGGTACGGAGCCATCCTTGAGGAAACGGCGTACTGTTTCTTGAACACGCCACTGGACTGGAGAACGCAGGTCGGATCGGCCGGAACAGTTGGAGTGCAGACAATGAGGCCTTTCCTGGCATCATCGGAAAGCGTGGGGGTCGATGGGGACGCGGCGGGCTGAAATTGCCGCACTCCTTCATAATCGGCAAAAAAGAACAGCTTATCCTTCTTGATGGGGCCGCCGATGGAGCTTCCGAACTGAGAACGACGGAACTTAGGGATCACCTGGGGGTCGAAGAAGTTACGCGCGTCGAGGGCGCTGTTGCGGATGAAGTAAAACGCGCTGCCGTGAAGCTGGTTGGTGCCCGACTTGAGGATGGAGTTGACCACGCCTCCCGAACTCCGTCCGTATTCGGCCGAAAAAGAATTCGTCAGAACGGTGAACTCGCGAATGGCATCCACGCCCGGATTTGCCCCGGCCAGAGCGTTCCCCGGGCTGTTGTTCCCGTAGTCATTCACAATGAAGCCGTCCACCCGGAACACGTTTTGCGTGGAACGCCCTCCGGAAATGAACATCTTCACACCGACTCCGCTGCCGGCGGCGCTAGTTCCGGACGGCTGTAAATACACCACTCCACCCTGCATCAGCGCCAATTGCAGCCAATCGCGCCCGTTGAGCGGTAGTTCGCGGATGGAGTTGTCATCGACCAGCCCCGCAATGGTTGCGTTCGTGGTATTGACCTGGGGAGCTTCCCCGGTCACCTCGACTTGTTGGGAGACCGATCCTACCTTCAAGCTGAAGTCTACCCGCTGAGTCGAGCCGACCGTCAGGGTGAGTCCCTTTTGAATCTCTTTTTGAAAACCTTGGGCGGTGGCTGTCACCTCATACGCACCTGCCGGAATACTCACGATGTTGTAGCCGCCGGAGCCGTCGGTCGTCGTTGTACGCTCTGCGCCCGTTTCCTCGCTCTTGGCGGTGACGGACGCGTTCGCGATTACCGCCCCTTGCGAGTCCTTAACCGTACCGACAATGCTTCCAGTGACAGTTTGCGCGCCCGATTGCGGCGCGTTTACCAGCAACAGTACAATTGCAATAATCAGCCCAATAAAATTTTGAACACTGTGATTCCACCGCTTCATAATACCGCCTCCATGGGAAACATGAATTGATCTCGTCCTATTTACTCGCGGCTCCATTTATGTGGGAAAGGTTATTCCGGTCAACCTTATGTGTCCGCCCATGACCCACCCGTACTGCTCGAGGGTGTGTATCACGCGCGAAGACCAAACACAACAGGAAAATGTTAGTTGAAAAAATGACGACAGGGATGTGTGGCCGCTCCCCTTATTGTCCGCAATTCTGCTATGGTCCGCTCAATGAATCTGACGCAACGATTGCCACGCAGGATAAACGGTCACGAATCCGAACAATGTGGACGTGAGGCGATGCAGAGCAAACGCATAAGGATCGTGTTGATTCCGGAAAAACTCTTTCTCGCGATGCTTGTCCTGGCGCTCATTTCACCGGCTTCCGCCTTACGTGCTCACAAGCGCACCCGTGATTTTCGGCACGCTGGGCGGCATGGCACTCATTATCGGAACCGGCGGACTGATTTTGTTCAAGGTGCAAAGTGATTCCGAACCGGCAAACGCCGGCGCGCCGGAGATGGACTACGTATTTCTCGTCACGTTCGGCCTCACGGCCCTGACAGGGATGCTGACTCTCATTCTTCGCGCCAGTGCGGCCATGGGAACCATCCTCGTCCTGCACCTGGCGCTTATCTCTGCCTTGTTCCTCACCGCGCCGTACAGAAAATTCCCGCATGCCGAGTACCGGACTCTCGCTGTCGTACGGTATGAAATCGAGCAGAGCCAGCCAGTCGCCTATCGGCGGACTCCGGAACAAATCCGCCGATCATCGCCTTACTTGCAGCTGCGTCATTCCAGGCTCAGTAGATTAGCTTCAACCCAAACTGAATCTGCCGCGAATTTGTGACCGTCGCTGCGATTCCTGTGCCAGTGCCAAACATGACCGATGCCGGAGTGGGAAGAGTTGAGGTATTTGACGAAAATGGGACGAAGTAATGGGCTTGCATGTTGGTGTGGTTGAAAATGTTAAAGAACTCGGCGCGGAATTGGGCCTTAAGTTTTTCTCGGAACAAATTGTTGTTCTTGAAGATCGAAAAATCAAAGTTTTGCAGGCTCGGACCGCGTATCTGGTTGCGTCCGAGGTCCCCAAGCGTACCGGCTACCGGGTAGGTGAAGCAAGCCATGTTGAGGTAGTGGTCCCAATTGCCGGGGTTGACCGCGCCTTGCGGCGTCGTCGCATTGCAACCAGGAGCCGACGGGCTGAAATCGGGTCTCTGCGTGACGTGCACACCGGTGCTGCGAAAAGAGCCAGTTCCGGCCCGGTCGGTGGGAATCCCAATGCTGAAAGGAACGCCGGTCCTGGCCGAGAAGATCCCGGTCAGTTCCCATCCAGAAAGCATGAATCGGGCGGCAGCCATATCGAAGTGCGGTGAGGGAGCGTCCCAGACAAAGCTGGCGGTCATGTTGTGTCTAATGTCGAAGTCGGAAGGGCCCCGTTGGAGTTCAGTGATGAAATCATAAGGGTTATCCATGCTGTTGGCAGTCTCATTGGCAGTGTATTCCTGGCCGCCGTTATCCATGCTTTTCGAATACGTATAGGAACCGTTGAAAGAAAACCCATGTTTCATTTGTTGGGCGGCGGTGACTTGCAACCCATGGTAGATGGAGTAGCCATACCACTGGAGTGATTGAACCCGGGCCCAGTTCGGATTGATCTTCGTGACCGCTGGTACTGGGAAGGTGTAATGCCCGTTCACGAAAGTGACATTCGATAGGGCCACGGCGTCAGTATCGTTCGAGGCGACCGGAAGATGGACGCCTCTGGAGCCTACGTAGCCTACCGTAAGGCTCAGGCCTTGCGTGAGCTGCCGCTGGATATTCAGATTCCATTGCTCCTTATAGATTGCAGGCGGATTCTGCTGTATGAGAAAGGTATACAAGCTGGTCGGAGACAGAAGGGCCAAGCCTCCGGTGGGGAAGCAGGCAGCAGCAGGGGGAGGGCAAGGATTGTTGATAACTCCCTGCTTGTAGTAAGGATACGCGCGATTGAGCCGCAGGTTATATAGGTTTGGCGTCTGGAGGATATCGTAAATTCCGAATCCGGCGCGAACCGATGTCTTGCCATTGCCGAATGGGTCCCATGCGAGGCCGACGCGGGGCGCAAAGTTTCGAAGCGATGGGTTCGCATAAATGGGGTTGCCGATGACCGTCTGCGCCGGAGTGTCGGTAACGTGCACAATATAGGAGGTTTTGTTGTATGCCTCGCTGACCACGGTCGACGGCTCATAACGGACTCCGAGATTGAGGGTCAGATTAGAGCGAAGGCGAAGGTCATCCACGAAGTACGCGCCGAAAACCTTCTGTCGAAAACTGCGATAGGCGTCGGTACCGGGGAAATCGGCATTGAACTGTGCCGGGTTGGTCGCCGTAAGAAAGTCTTGCGTGGAATTGAACGTCCACTGACCCGCGGGAAAGGACGTTGAGTACAAATTATCGTCAATGGCCTCCATGTAGAAACCAATTCGGATGTTATTGCGCCCCTTCACCCACGACAGGTCATCGATCGCCTCGGAAGATGTATACCAGAAAGTGTCACCGGAGACGTCCAATCCGCCAGAGCCGGCGCCGCCGAGGAAACCCAGAGAAAAAATGCCCATCGTATGGCCAGGCACCCATCCGTACTTCGGGTCGGAAATCTGGGGCAAGGCCGGGGCGGTGTTGTGGCCAGTAGTGCTGTAATCCCGGTTAAATCCCGTTTTAAAGGTGTTGAGCAGCGTGGGACTGAAGACGTGCTGAAAACTCAGGATGGCCCGCTGGGCGCGCGAGTCAGTGCCAACCAGCATGTTGTTATACGCGTCGGGCACATTTGTGTAGGCTCGGTCGAAATTGTAACTGACCGAGAGGGTGTTATTGGCGTTGAGTTGATAATCGACCTTGCCGATCACGTAGTCTTCGGTCCCTGGAGATCCCTTACCCAAAGTGTACAGACCCGTATCTCCCGTGACGCCGGACGTGGGATGGGGAAAAGTGGGGAGGTATGGCGCCATTGCGGGCGAAATTGTGATCTGTTTCGTGCCATTGCTAGAGCAAGCCGAATCGGTCGCCGGATTGCAGACGATGACACCACTCCTAGCGGCATCCGAAAGGGTGAGGACCGCGGAGTTCGCCGGCTGGAACTGCCGCAATCCCTCGTAATCCGCAAAAAAGAACAGCTTATCCTTTTTGATTGGGCCGCCGATGGAGCTTCCGAACTGGCTGCGGCGAAAGGGAGGGATCACCGCGGGATTGAAAAAGTTGCGGGCGTCGAGGGCGCTGTTTCGAATGAAATAGAACGCGCTGCCGTGAAGCTGGTTGGTGCCCGACTTGAGGATGGAGTTGACCACCCCTCCCGCGCTTCGTCCGTATTCGGCCGAAAATGTATTCGTCAGGACGCTGAACTCGCGAATGGCATCCACGCCCATATTTCCGCCCAGAGCGCTTCCCGGGCTGTTGTTCGCATAGTCATTCACCACGAAGCCATCTATCCGGTACACATTTTGTGTGGCGCGGCCTCCGGAAATATACATCTTTACACCCGACCCGCTGGCGTTACCTCCGATCGCCGGGTTAAAAGATACGACTCCGGTCTGCAACACCGCCAGTTGCAGCCAGTCGCGCTGGTTCAGCGGCAGTTCGCGGATGGAGTTGTCGTCGACCAGCCCCGCCATGGTGGCGTTCGTGGTATTTACCTGGGGAGCCTCCCCGGTCACTTCGACCTGTTGGGAGAACGATCCTACCTTCAAAGTGAAGTCCGCGCGGAGAACCGCGCCGACCGTCAGGGTGAGTCCCTTTTGAATCTCTGATTGAAAACCTTGGACGGTGACGGTCACTTCATACGCCCCTGCCGGGACACTCATGATGCTGAAGCCGCCGGAACTGTCCGTCATCGTCGTGCGCTCTGCGCCCGTTTCCTCGCTCTTGGCGGTGACTGACGCGTTCGCGATTACCGCCCCTTGCGAGTCCTTGATCGTACCGAGAATGCTACCTGTAACGGTTTGTGCGCCCGATTGCGGCGCGTTCACCAGCAGCAGCAGTACAACTGCCACAACCACCCCAACAAAATTCTGAACACATTGAGACTTCCGCTTCATGGCACCACCTCCATGGAAAACAAAAATCAATCTCGTCCTAATTACTCGCGGGCACACTGATGGAGGAAAGATTATTCCGGTCAACCTTAAGGGATCCTTAAGATGCAAGAAAAATATCCTAAATTCCCGAAGGTTTGAGCTAACAAAGCGGAGCCGGCACGATACGACCGGTCGACAACATGAACTCGCGGAAGAAAAAAAGGTTGGATTTATTTCCGGCCCGTTCTGTTTTCAATATTTCCTTCCAACGAACTAACCGGCTAGAACATGAACTTCCAACCAAACTGGATCCTGGGGAGACTGATTGTCCCGATCACAGGGTTGACTGTATCCAGCGTGGATCAGGAGCGTCCATGACGCCGGGAATCCCTCTCCTAACCAGAAATGGCGTAAAAAGTGGCAACAAGGATGCGTGGCGGCTTTCTTATTGTGAGCACTTCTGCTATGGTCCGTGCAATGAATCTGACGCAACGATTGCCACGCAGCGAGAGCAGTAACTAATCCGATGGATGTGGAGATGAGGCGATGCAGAGCAAACGCATAAAGATGATGTCGATTCCTGGAAAATTGTTTCTCGCGGTGTTCGTGCTGGCGCTAATTTCACCGAGTACGCATGGGGCGCCGCAGGGCTCCGGCTACAAGCTGATCCGCAAGATACCTATCGGCGGCGAAGGGCGATGGGACTATTTGTCGTTTGATCCGGTGGCGCGGCGGCTGTACGTCTCGCACCTGGCGCACATTGTCGTGATTGACGCCGACGCCGGAAAAGTCGTCGGGGATATTGACACCGGAGATCCGCAGTTCACACACCGGGCCGTCGTGGCGCGCGAATTTGGCCGCATTTTTACGTCCAATGCCGGCACGTCGACGGTTGGCATCTTCGATCTCAAAACCCTCGCGAAACTTGGAGAAGTCAAGACGGATGTCGGGACGGACGCCATCATTTATGATCCCGCCTCGAAGCGCGTCTTCACGTTTAATGGCCGCTCCAAAAATTCCACCGCGATTGATCCGGCGACGGGCAATATCGTCGGAACCATAGCGCTGCCCGGGCGCCCGGAATTTCCCGAGATCGACGGCGCAGGCCACCTTTACGTTAACATTGCGGATAAGAGCGAGATTTCCGCGATCGATCCGAAAGCGCTCACGGTGACGCAGACCTGGCCCGTGGCGCCTTGCGTGGAACCCTCTGGACTGGCTATGGATGTGGCGCATCACCGATTATTCGCAGGCTGCCGCAACAAGCTGATGGTAATGATCAATGCGGACACAGGGGAAGTCCTTGGATCGGTGCCCATCGGACCGGGTGTGGATGCTGATCGGTTCGACCCAGGCACCGGCTACGCGTTTGCTTCCACGGTCGACGGAATGCTGACGATCGCTCACGAGGATTCGCCGGACAAGATGACCCTCGTCGATAACGTCAAAACACAAATCGGCGCTCGCACGATGGAGGTCGACCCGAAAACGCACCATGTTTTCGTTATCACCGCCGACCTGGGTCCGGCGACTCCCGAAGCTCCGGACAATCCTCGCGCCTGGCCCATTCTTCCGAATACGTTTGTCGTGCTCGAGTACGGAAAATAGCGGAGGCAAAAAGGATTTCGTCAGGCGCAAGACCTCCCATTGGCCGACCGCAAGGGCACGAAATGTCGTGCCTCTACAACTGCGACAAAGATCATTCTGTGTCGACAATGCTTGAATCTGCCAGGGTCTTTGCCGGATTTGTGAGAAATCCAATCTCGCCCGGATATCTCACTACACCCATGTCCGTCTTTCGTTTTCGTTGTTTCAAAACCTGCACAACAAGCGTTTCGCGATCCCCGTAGGACAGGCTTCAGCCTGTCTGCCGTTGGGATCGAGCGGAAATCAAAACCAGACAGGCTGAAGCCTGTCCTACTTGTGCGTTCCCCACCCGGGAATGGATCGATATTTATTGCGATTGTGAGAAATGCCGGCTAGCCGATTAATGATGTAAAACAAGTGGCCTGCCAAACCGCGGCAGGCCACTGTTTTTTCTCAACCTGGAAATCAACTTAGAAGAGGAGCTTCAGCGCAAACTGAATTTGGCGTGAATTGCTGGCAGTGGACGTGATCAATCCCGCGTTCTTACCTGGTGCTTCGGAGAACGGAGTTTTGTCGGTGAGAGAGCCGCCGAAGACCGCGAGCGACGAGGCGGGCGGTACGGCAAGGTTCGCATGGTTCAGGATGTTGAAGAATTCCGCTCGGAACTGAAGGTTCCCCGCCTCACCCAAGAATGGGAGCCTCGTATCCTTGACCAGGGAGAAATCCCAGTTGTTAAACGCTGGTCCACGCAAGACGTTGCGGCCTTCATTGCCGAGTTGGCCGATATAGCAGTTCACATTCGAGGTTGTGCAGGTGACTCCCGAGGCGTTTCCCGCAGTGGCACTATATGTCGTCGGCTGCAACTCGAACATGTTCGGGTTGAACCAAACGATCCCAGTGCTAACTAGCGACGCGTGAGGAGCGATTGCGGTCTTGTTGTTGAATGGAACCGGAGTGTAGGCGCACGGGTTGGAGCCTGCCGCTGGCTGTCCGGGCTGCGATGTGCAAGGATTTGCGGCGATCGAAGCAGCCGTGACGATATCCGGCCGGTCTGGCTGGCCCGACAGGACGCCGGAGTTCGAGCGTTGTCCGCCAAGCACCGGGCTGAATGCATATCCCGACTGCACGGAGTAAATGTTGCCCATCCACCAGCCGTTGGCAAGCTTCGAAACAAAGCCATTCGACTTCATCGTTGGGAAGTGATACAGCAGGTTAAAGCGCAAGTTGTGTGTCATGTCAAAACAAGACGGAGCCTTATCCAACAACAGATTACGTGGATCCTCGGATTGCATCATCCCAGCGGAGGTGCAGTCGGCACTATTCGTTTGACCTTGCCACGTATCCTCCAGTTTCGAATACGTATACGCGCCTACGAGTTGCAGCCCATGACCCAGGCGCTTGTTTACAACCACCTGGAGGGAGTTGTACCACGAGGAGGAGGCCGTCGTATTGAGAACCACGCTATTACCGCTGCCATAGCCGCTAGCTATAATGGCCTGGTTCTGGTTCGGACTGAAACCTGTCCATGTCTCCACTCCATTAACAATCGTGGGAATCTTCGGATTCCCTTCCAGGATGGTCCACAGGTGAACCCCGCGCGAACCAGCGTAGGATATCGAGAGCATGAGATTCGCAGGCAATTGGCGCTCAACAGTCAGGTTGTACTGCATCAGATGAGGCTGGTAGGCGTTGTAGTCGATCCCCTGAGGAACCAAACCACCTGACGGAAATACAAGCGGCAATTGCGTGAACGGCGCCGGATTGGTCAGGACAATGTCGGCGGAAAACGGCTCCGACGCCAGCGCGGTCTGTTGCAGAGCAGCGCCAATGTTGGCGATATCGTAGTAGATGCCGAAGCCGCCGCGGATGGAGGTCCTCCCGTTTCCCATGAGGTCATACGCAAATCCGACGCGGGGGCTGAAGTTCAAATGCGTGCGATCCCGCATGGTCGGGCCAATCGTCGGCGTCCCATCGGTTAGCAGATTTCGAAATGCAGCTTGGCGGCCGTTCGTTTCATTGAGCTGGGTCATGAATTCGTAGCGCAAGCCTATGTTCATGGTCAGCCGGGACGTCGCACGCCAGTCATCCTGTCCATAGAACCCGAAAGTGTGCCATACATAGTTTCGGAATTGAGTGGTACCCGGAGGCGCCTCCTCAAGATTTGTAGGATTGGTGTTCGTCAAGAAACCGGCGAGTCCAGTGAGGTTGTACCGGATGATTCCATTCACCGATCGCGTCTGATTGATAAGATCGTCATACCGGTTCATGAGGGTCC
>ODAK010008335.1_pt1 | contig 10370 bp, 8 predicted proteins | sample 1539591 | NCBI WGS metagenome assembly ODAK01 (sample SAMEA3539303, study PRJEB22396) | soil metagenome | biome: tundra; feature: field; material: soil | place: USA | collected 2010-05 | depth 0.15 m | reverse complement strand
CATCGCCCTGTTGCCGCTTCTCCCCAAGGAATCGTCCAGCAAGTTCAAGGCATGGACGCGGTTGACGAAACATCGCCCCGCCGTCGCATTGATCGGCGACGATGACGGCTTCGACCGTGGCCCTGTCGGTTGGGCGCAGGCTCGTCGTGCGGTGGCCTGGGCACGGTCGGTCATGCTGCACGGCGCTGGCGCCGAATTATTCCATTACGAAGCGGCGATCATGGCGGCGGAACTCTTCCACCGTACGCTGATCGTCGAGTGTGGCACCGCGACGCTTCCGGCCTGGATTGATCTGGTCAAAGCCGCGCATCACGCGCCGCGCACGTTGATTATTCAGCCTCACGATGGCGTGCATCCGCTCGCCGTTCGGAAGGAGGGATTTCATTGAGCGCGCTTCCCGCCGAGGCCCGGACGCGGCTCGCCAAGCTGCTCGGATTGCTCGGCTCCGACCATGCGGGCGAACGCGACAACGCCGCCGTGGCCGCGCACAGGCTGGTCACACAGGCCGGTGTGACGTGGCGCCAAGTGGTTACTCCGCCGCCGATCGAAAAGAAGCTGCCTGAGTTGGGAACGTGGCGCCAGACCTGTGCCCAGCTTCTCTCGCAACCTGGATCGTTGCGAAAATGGGAAGTCGGTTTCCTTCAGGATTTACCTGGATTTCGGCGCCTTAGCGTGAAGCAAAGATACGTTTTGAAACAAATCGCTGATCGCGTGCTTGGGAGGGCGGCAACATGAATGCCATCCGCCATCAAATTGAGATCACCGGACTCGCGAAAGCGGACGGCCCTCTAACAAAACGAATCACGCTCGCGGCGGACGGATCGCTGCATAGCGATGGGTCTGCGTGCATAATGTCAGAGGGGCAGGCATGCCGCGCGACGTTCGATAATCTCGAAGCGTTTGCGGCCTGTATCGCCAGCCTTGATCCAAACGAGGCCATCGCTCTCGGCCGACTGCGTGACGATCTTCCCGATCTGGTCAAGATCGTGACAAAGGATCATCTGGAAGCCAGGAAGCGTGTACGGTCATCGTTGAATGGGTCAGTGCGTCCCGACGTGATCGCCCGCACCGGCCAGCATATCAGTTACCAGCCCGATCGACCCGCACTTGCACTGATCGATGTCGATACCAAAGGCATGCCGGCCAGCGTCAAACACAAGATCGACGCCATCGGCGGATTCTGGTCGGCGTTGGTTTCCGTGTTGCCGGAACTGGAGTCGGCTGGCAACGTGAGGCGGAGATCGACAAGCAGCGGTCTGTCCCGAACCGACACGGGCCAAGCCCTCCCCGGATCGAACGGTTTGCATGTGTTCGTCCTGGTGACGGACGGAACCGACGTGGAACGGTTCCTGCGGACCTTGCACGATAGGTGCTGGCTTAACGGTTATGGTTGGCTGATGGTCGGAGCGGGTGGCCAGTTATTGGAGCGCTCAATCGTTGATCGCATGGTCTATGCGCCGGAACGATTGGTGTTTGAAGGGCCGCCGAACCTGGAATCGCCGCTTGTGCAAGATCAGGCGAGCCGTGCGCCTGTCGTCACGGACGGCGCGGCGTTGGACACGGTCGCGGCCTGCCTGCCTCTCACGATCGTTGAACAGTCCAAACTCCGCGAACTACGCGCCAGGGAAGCGCACCGGCTCGCGCCCGACGTCGCCAGGGAACGCGACGCCTTCATCGCGCGCCAATCAAAGCGGCTGGCCGAGCGCACCGGCATGCCGGCCGAGGACGCCGCGCGAATCATCGCCCGCCAGTGCGGTGGCATTCTGTTGCCGGACGTGGTTTTGCCTTTTGACGATGCGAAACTGACCGGTATCACGGTCGCCGACGTGCTGGCCGATCCCGCCCGTTTCGAGGGCGAGACGTTGGCGGACCCGTTGGAAGGCGTGGAGTATGGCGTCTGCAAGGCGAAGATCATGCGGCGGGCGGACGGCTCGCCATGGGTTCATAGCTTTGCCCACGGTCGAACCATCTATGAGTTGCGATTCGATGCTCGCGCCATCGCGGCGGCCATCGCGAAGGCGCCGGATAATCAGGTTGTCAGCCACTATATAAAGATGGTGCTCGCCGCAACGCTAAGTCAGGACGAAGCGGAGACGTTACGGAACACGATCGCCGAACGATCTGGCACGGGCAAGCGGATACTCGACAATCTGTTGAAGGAGGCGAGGCGGGAACAGGCGGGCCAGCGGGCACAGGAAGCGCGCACGAAACGCGCGGCCGAGCGGCTTGACCCGCGACCGCAGATCACGGCTCCCGCACCGGACGCGCCATGGCTGCCCGCGATGTCCGTGTTGAACGATGTCCTGGGCGCTTCCGCCGCGCCGGAACCGCCGATGCGCGATATCGACGGTGTGATCGCACAGGTGCGGGTCCGGCGCGTTCCGAACATGCACGCACTGACGCAAGCGGGATCGAATGAGGATGAGGCCAACGAAACGAGGCTCCCGCCACCGGAGCAACCACTATTGACGCGCTTGGCTGAACCACAACTCGCCGAACTAATGGAGCGGCACATTGATTACATCGACGAGGACAGCCGATCGGTCCACCTCGCCGCGCCGTTCGTCAAACACTTCCACACTCGTACCGATGACGCACTGCCAACCGTCGCCGCCATCGCGACGCTTCCGATCGTGCTTCCCGATGGAACCTTACTCACGAAACGCGGCCTTGATCGTGATCGCGGCATCGTCTTCCGGGTGCCGGACGAGTTGCTAAATCTCATGCCGAAACCCGAGGACTGCACACCGGCCGCCGTGGTCAAGGCGATGCGGTTCCTGACGGATGATTTCCTTGGCGATGTATCAACCGATTTCGCTGGAAAGTGCATCCTGATCGCCGCCGCACTGACCGTGATACAGCGCGCGCTGCTGCCAGAACGTCCCGCGTTCTTCGTCACGGCTGGCAGGCGCGGAGGCGGCAAGACCACGACCCTTATCATGCTGCTGATGGCGGTGACCGGGGTACGGCCCTCCGCCGCCGCCTGGTCCTCGAACGAGGAGGAGCGACGCAAGGCGTTGCTCGCCTATCTGATGGAAGCGCTGCCCGCCATCGTCTGGGACAATATCGTGAGGGGAACACAGATCAGTTGCCCGCATATCGAGAAGTCATGCACGTCGGCATTCTATTCCGACCGAAGGCTTGGCGTCAGTGAAATGGTCGCCGTCGCCGCCTCCGCCATCCATTTTTTCACCGGAAATAATATCGGACCGCGTGGTGACCTCGCTTCGCGTAGTCTACAGGTCAGACTCGAAATAGATCGCGCCGATCCGGAAAACCGCGAGTTCAGGCACCAGGACCCGATCGGCTGGACCGAAGCGAACCGGGGGAAGATACTGCACGCGCTGTATACGATCTTGCTCGGCAATCCAGTGCTGGCGCCAGGATCGAACGTCGCGCCCCAAACACGCTTCAAGGCATGGTGGCGACTTGTCGGATCGGCCGTCGAAAATGCCGCCGCGACATTGCATGCCGAATACAAGAAAGCGCTTGTTGATGACGCCGATGCTCCATGCCAGCCCCATAAGATCAATTTCCGCGATCTGTTCCTGTCGCAGGAGGAAGACGACGAAGAAACGGCCAGCCTCGCCGATGCACTCGCCGCCCTCGCCGCCACTGAATGGCCGCAGGAGAAAGCACCAAAGAAAGCCGGCCCGTTCCTGGCGGCCGATGTGGCGCGCATGGTGAACGATCAGAGCGAATATACATTGGAGGAACAGCGCCAGCGGAACGTCACGGTCCGCGAGTTCCTGTTCCCAAACCTGCCCGCCGGCCAGACCGTCACGCCAAAGGCCGCAGGCAAACGGCTCAAGCGGCACCATGGCGAACCCGTCAAAGCGGGCGAGCAAACCCTGTGCCTGAAGGTAACGACGGACTCGCATTCGAACGCCGCGAAGTTCTGGGTGGAGTCGAAGCCATGAGAGTGAAATTGCGGCTTTGCGGCTTTGGCGGGTTTGTTTCAGCCCCCGCCACACCGGCCAATGAGTGTTTTGGAGGAATGTGCTATCCGCAAATATGCTCCGCGCGTGTGTGTGAAGGGCTCAGAGAAATCCGCCAAACCCGCAAACCCGCAAATCGAGATGCGCCAAGAGCCTGAAAACCCGCGCCAACCCAGTCGCCGCCCGCCGATCCGATGCTTCCGAAGCCGAGGTGGTGCTTTCCATGGGAGCAATCGGTCTAATACCGCTTGCCCGTATCGGATAATCCATTGAGATACAGCATAATTTCCTTGAAAAATCGCCGCGTGTCCTATAGGGGACAACATCAGGACAACAAATCGGCGCCGTAAGCCTATGAACCACCATACCGTCACCGTCCCCGAGATACCGTCAGGACACCGCGCCACTGTCGCGGCAATCTGTCCCGCTTACCCCGCCGATCCCCGCCACTCTCACCCCTGAAAGCACCTCCCTCATGGTCGATAGACTGTTCGTACCAATGCCGAGCCCGCGACCGGGCGCCCCCCATGACGGCACCCTACTGGATGTAACCGGCGACCAATGGGCCGCCTGGCGCCGCCACAGCCCCCACCCTGTGATGGCCTACGATGCGCGCGAAGGCGCCGCTGGCCATGGCATTGACGAACCGGACAGCCCCGAGGCTGAATTGCTCGACCTTCTGAAGCGCGTTCTGTCCGGTTCCGATCTTCGCGAAGCCGAAAGCCTCGTCCGGCGCCTCGCCGATCCCGACGCTCCGAACCCAGATGATTTTGACACCTCTGGCCGGCGCCTCCCCGGCCGTGAGCCCGATACTCAGGACCGGCGCCGCACCGCCAGGGACGCCGAGGAAGAAAGCCCGGATGAAATGGCCGCCCGGCATGGCCGCGAGCGCGAAGCATTCGACCGCCGCAACGCGCGTGATGGCCGCCGGCCAGGCCATGCGATGGACGCCGCGTTGAAGGGCTTCAACGAACGCCACCCGGAAGCGGCCAGAATTCGAGTGATCTGACCATGGCGAACGTCACGATGTTGAAACACTCGGCGCCATCCGTCCCGGCGCTGTCACCCGAACGGGAGACTTTGGCCAGGCGTATCGAGGCGCGCGACGCCGCCCAGGCACGGCTCGCCGGTTTGCGCGGTGTGGCCGATCGCGGCAACGAAGCGGGGTGGCGGGGGTGCGCGAAGCCGTCACCCTCGCCGAGGAAGCGATCAAGGCCGCCCCCGCCGTTGATGCCAAGGCGGCGGCCACCGCGCTGATTGCTGGCGAACCCCAACCCGTCCCGACCTCGGCCGCCGCACGCGCCGCGCTTTCGACCGCCGAGGAAACCCTGGCCGCCGCCGAATTCGCCCGCGACTCGGTGCACGCGGAGATCGCGGAACTGGAACGCGCGGAACCCAACCGCGAGCGTGATATCGCCGACGCGATCGGCGCCGTTGTCCGCGCCGAGATGATGGGCACCGTGCTGGCCGTCATCGCCGAAGTGGACGCACTCAATCGACAAGTCGTCGACAAGATGCTGGCGATCAACGCGCTGATGCGGGCCGGTTGCATCACCGATCGCGGTCCCGATGCCGTGCCTGGTTTGCTGACACAATCGGTTCGTTTTCATAACATGGCGCTGCATTGGCCTTTCGTTCAGCAGCCCGACGCCTCGCCAACCGCCGCCACGTGGGAGGCCGTCCTGGCCGCGCTGAAGGCTGATCCCGCCGCGCTGGTGCCGCGCGAGGCCGCGTAAGAAATTCGGAGACCACATGTCCGCAACCACACTTCACGCTGTCAATCTTACCCCAGGCCAGACCATCAAACTTGAGTCGAGCAGTTTGCCAGGCGGCGTTCTGATCCTTCAAGCATCCGCGCCGCTATTCCGCCAGGCCGCTGGTACGACCGACACGATCCTGTCCAGCGACAACTTGAGCGGCGTTCAATACAATAACGCCTCGCCTATCACGGTCACAGTTCCGGCTCGACTCGGAATTTTCTCGTGCACGATCAGCCAGTTTACCGCCGCTCAGGTGACGTTGAACGGGGGTCCGGGTGTGACAATCAATGGCTTATCATCGGTCACGCTCGCGGCAGATCAGTACACGTCGGGCCTGTTGACCGCGACGGCGCCGTACATCTTCACGTTCAACGTTGTGTATCACGCCTGACATGGCAACGATCACGCCGGTTATCGGTCTCGGAATGAAAACCGCACCGCGCCCCGGCACGCTCGCGCGCATAGACCGGCGGACCCGCGAGGGCCGCTTGCTTGCTCTGGCTCGGGCGGAACTGATCGCTCATGTCGGCGGAAACCCAAGCGCTACACAAAAGGCTTCCTGATTACCCACTTTCCTCAGCCACATCCCACGGCCAATAAACCGGGTGAAATCAGCATGTTGAGGCTTCCGCCTCTTGCTATCGGCTTACCCTCGAACGTCCTCCAGACCACACACGCCGGTGGCGGTCACCTCAAACAGCGCCGGGCCGGGCCGGATTCGCCGGCTCACCGACGGTTTCGGCGATGGCGGTAGCTGAGGATGGTACATAATCAGGAAAGGCTTTGATCGAGCAAGCCGCGCAAATTCGCCTCAGACTGGCAGGCATGGACCGCAAATTCATGGAAGCCGGCGGGATGGTGGAGCACGATTCCCGAGTTTATCTCGCGTGGTCCAATTCGCTGTCACGGCTGATGCGCCAGCTTGGCACACAAGGGCCGCCCCCCCGCGCGCCGACCTTGACTAATTATCTCGCTGAAAAAAGTCAGGCAGCGTGAGCGTCAATATCCTCGCCGCGTTGGACGATCCGAACCTGTTTGCCCCGTTCTTCCGTGGCACCTCATGGGGGGCCTGGAAGGTATGGCTGGCAGCGCTGTTCGCCCTGCCCATGACTGATGACCAGTTGGCGTTGTATCGACTCCGCACCGGCCGCACGGCTCCGCCAGATGCCCCGTTTAAGGAAGCGGAACTGATCGTTGGCAGGCGTGGCGGCAAATCGCGCATCCTGTCGCTCGTGGCCGTGTATCTCGCGACGTTCCGGGACTATGAACGATACCTCGCGCCCGGCGAAGTCGCCACCGTCGCGGTGATCGCGAGTGACCGCAGACAGGCCCGTTCAATCTTCCGGTTTACGATCGGTCTGTTGCGCGAGGTGAAGCTTCTGGAGCCCCTGATCGAGGATGACAGCACGGAGGTCATCACGCTCAACAACCGTGTCGTGATCGAAATACACACGGCATCGTTTCGGGTGACGCGCGGTTACACTTTCGCAGCGGTCCTGGCGGACGAAACCGCGTTCTGGCGTGATGAGACCTCGGCGAACCCGGACGTTGAAATTTTCCGCGCGCTGCGTCCCGGCTTGTCATCGATCCCCGGCGCGATCCTGTTGAACGCTTCAAGCCCCTATCGGCGGACCGGTCTCTTGTGGACAACCTATCAGCGGCACTACGGAAAGGACGACGCGCGGGTGCTGGTCTGGAAGGCGTCAACCGCCGAAATGAATCCCGGCATTGATCCGGCTATTATCGCAGAGGCCTACGAGGACGATCCCGAATCCGCAGCGTCAGAATATGGGGCCGATTTCCGAACCGATATCGCCGATTTCATAGGCCGCGCAATCGTTGAGGCCTGCGTTGAAGCCGGCTGTCACGAACGCGCGGCGGCCCGCGCCACCGGGCGCCGATACGCGGGTTTCATTGACGCGGCGGGCGGTAGCGGTTCCGACTCCATGACGTGCGCGGTGGCGCACCTGGAAGACAGCATCCCGACCCTGGACGCGATCCGGGAACGCCGCCCTCCATTCTCCCCCGATGATTGTGTCGCGGAATTCGCCGCGCTGCTCAAATCCTATGGCGTCAGCAAAGCGGAATCGGATCGGTGGGGCGGCGACTGGGTTGGCGAGTCGTTCCGGAAGCGCGGGATCACGGTTGTCCCGAGCGCGAAGCCGAAAAGTGATCTGTATCGGGAACTGCTCCCGCTGCTGAACGCGCATCGGTGCTCATTGCTCGATCACCCGCGCCTGATCGCTCAACTTTGCGGCCTGGAGCGGCGCACGGCACGCGGCGGGCGGGACAGCATAGATCACGCTCCGATGGCACATGATGACGTGGCGAATTCGGCGGCGGGGGTTCTGATACTCGTCGGCACCGGCCCCCAACCGATGCGCATTTCCGGCGAGGCCATGGCCCGCTTTGGCGCTACGCCATCGGGGCGCGTTGGGAACGGGATGCAGATACGATGAGCCTGGTCCCGGCGGAATACATTGGCCTCGCGCGAGCGTTCCGCAGCGCCGCCATGAGCGAACACCCCCGCGCCGTCGCCTTGATGGACCGCATCGTCGCGCCGCTGCGGGGACGGTTCCACGCCCGGCAGACGCCAACATCTGGCGCCTTCGCGCGTATCGCCTCGTCATGGGCGGCACAGGTTCCCGAGGCCGGCCGGCTCAGTCTCGCGACGAACGCGACACCGCGCCGGTTGACGATTACCGAGACGCGCCTCGCGCCGTCGAAATTCAACTTCGACCATTGGGCCGATGGCGACAAGGAAACCGCCGTCGTGATCACGCGAACCGACCTGACCGTGACGTTGGATCGGTTCCATTTTGATATGGCGCCGATCGCGTCGGTTCCGCTTCATGGCCTGGCCCGACGCTATCAACGCGGATGGACAAATTCCGCCGCCGCGATAAAGGCCGATTTATGCGCACTGGCGACGACGCCTGAACATGTCTTCATGGCCGGTGGGGATTTCAGCGTTCCGGCCGCCGACGATGGGAAGTGGGTGGGTGTGGTGACGGAAATCGATCACCAGGGAACGCCCTGGCTCCTCCTCGTCGTGCGCACTTTCCGCGATGCTGGAATGTCCGCGCGGGCGACACAAAACCACACCGAAACAATGGAGTTAAGCGTATGAGCGATGCGCGGCATTCTCCGGCGGCGATACCGTTGTGACGAGTTTTATGATGAAACGGGAGAATTGAAGTGGCGACAGTCATAGACGCGCTAATCGTTACATTGGGCATCGATGCCTCGGCCTTCAAAAAAGGCCAGCAGGAAACCCAGGACGCGCTGAAGTCCACCGAAGCCGCCGCGACCCGCACGGCCAAGACGATGCAGGCGGAGGGTGGCCGCGCATCGGAGTTCTTCACGGCCGCGAAGGTTGAGGCTCTGGCGCTCCTCGGCGTGCTCACGGGCGGCGCAGGGTTGATCGCCGGCTTCAAGGATGTTGCCACCGGCCTGAACGAGATCAAGCGCGCATCGCTGCTATCCGGCGTGGACACGCAATGGATGCAGGCGTTCGGAGCGGCGATCGGGCGCACTGGCGGCAACATCGCGGGGGCTAATCAGCAACTCATTTCGTTTGCCAATACCGTTACGGAATTCAGGTTGCGTGGTGGTGCGCCCGGGCTGGCGCAGTATTCTCAGATACTCGGCATCGATCCCACGAAGGCGACACCACAAGAGGTTATCGCTGGCATCATGCGGATGATCGAAGCGAATGGAACGAGTGCGCAGGGGCGGCTGGCCAGCACGAATGCCATGGGGCGCATGGGTGTTGGCGCCGATTTACAAGCGAGCTTGCTTCAGATTGGCACGCTGGCGAACCTACAGGCGGCGATACAGCAATCGATCAAATTGGGTGCGGTGCAGACTAAGGAGCAAATTGAGGAGGCGGCCCATTTCAATTCCTCTGTTGAAGCATTTGGTCAGGCGGTTAAGGGGTTTGAAAAGGCAATGATTCCGTTCAAATTCCTTGCCACGCATCTTGATCAAATAACTGAAAACTATTTTGTGAAACCAGGATCGGTAACGAAACGCGAGGACGATCAAGGCACGCCGACAGACCTTTCCGACCCAAGCCATATTCATCTCAATCTCGGCGAGTCTGGCAGATGGCTCGGCAGGCATTGGCCGTCATGGGCGCCAAGCGGATCGGCACCATCGGGCGGTATCGGGCCTCGCGCTGATGGTACGGGGTCTTTAACTTCGGCTCAACGATCGTGGGCCAGCGCCATCGCGGGCGGCGAGGCGAGTAATTACAATATCCGTTACGGGGAACGCGCTGGCGGCGGCACGCTCAATCTCGCGGGACCACATCCAGGCATGGATGCGGGCGGCCATTCCGCCGCCGGTCGTTACCAATTCATTCAATCGACATGGATGGAAGGTATCGGCGCCCTCGGCCTTCCCAACGTCATGTCGCCGGCAAACCAGGACGCGGTTTTCGCCTATCTATTGCGCAAGCATGGCGTGACCGATGCCATGTTGGCCGATCCATCCCAACGCCAGGATGTGCTCAATCGTCTGCGCGGCGAATGGCCGTCGCTGCCTGGGGGCTCACAACAGAATACGACCATGAGCCAGTTATACCAGGGGCCCTTGATCTTGACTCGTGAAGCCTTGCCCGAATCCCCTGTCCATGAGTCGCTGCGTTCGACGTTCAATTCATGGAGTA
>ODAK010008333.1_pt1 | contig 10372 bp, 5 predicted proteins | sample 1539591 | NCBI WGS metagenome assembly ODAK01 (sample SAMEA3539303, study PRJEB22396) | soil metagenome | biome: tundra; feature: field; material: soil | place: USA | collected 2010-05 | depth 0.15 m | reverse complement strand
GCAATATGGATAGTCTGAACAGCTTTCGGGCCCAGGTAATCTGGCGCTGGTACCGTGCGCTACGGCGGCGGAGCCAGCGGACGCGGATGACTTGGGAACGGTTCTGGCCGTTGGTCGATCGATGGATTCCGAGTGCGAAGATCCTGCATGCGCACCCGAACGTGCGCTTCGACGCCAAGTATCTGAGGTAGGAGCCGTATGCGGGAATACTGCACGTACGGATCTGTGCGGGGGGCGTCGGGTAACTGGCGTCCCTACCGCGACTCCTGGTTCCAAGCCTTGAGAAACGCCTCGATGGAAGCTTGCAGGTCGGCTACGCTGCGGAAGACGCCGCGGCGGATGGCCTTGTTGTCCAGATGGCCGAACCATCTCTCGACAAGATTCATCCAACTGGAACTGGTTGGGACGAAGTGAGGTACGAACCGAGGGTTCCGTTTCAACCACGCCTTTACTTTCGCGTGCTTGTGCGTCCCGTAGTTGTCCATGATCAGATGTAACGGGATATCACCGGGGAACTCGGCGTCCAGCCGACGCAGGAACTTCAGAAACTCCTGATGCCGGTGTCTCTGATGACATTCGCCGACTACCTTACCTTCCAAGGTCTCCAGGGCGGCGAACAAGGTGGTCGTGCCGTTGCGTTTGTAATCGTGAGTCATTGTACCGCATCGCCCCTTCTTGATCGGCAACCCGGGCTGCGTGCGATCCAATGCCTGAATCTGGCTCTTTTCGTCCACGCAGAGGACGATCGCCTGTTGCGGGGGATTCAAGTACAGACCCACCACATCGGTCATCTTTTCCAGAAACTTCGGGTCGCGCGAGAGCTTAAAGGTCTTCGTGCGATGTGGCTGTAGGTTGTGGGCGCGCCAGATATTGTTGACGGTGGATTTGCTGACGCCCTGGCTCTGCGCCATTGTCCGGCAACTCCAGTGGGTCATTCCCGCCGGTTTGGTTTGCAGGGTCGCATCCACGATCGCGGCGATCTTGTCGATTTCATACGTGGGCTTCCGTCCTCGGCCTGCCGCGACGTCCCACAGACCGTCCAGCCCCTCGACACCAAAGCGCTTTCGCCACAGAATCACCGTGTTTCGATTCACTGAAAGTCGCTTCGCGATTGAGACGTCGGACTCCCCCGCAGCGGCACCCAGAACGATACGGCAGCGTAAAGCCACTTGCTGTGGAGTGCCGTGCGCTGCGGTCCACTGCTGGAGTTTCTGTTGTTCCACTTCCGAAAGCTGAGACGACTTCCCCATGCCCCAGGATAACGCCAACCAAACTAAACTGTCTAGTTATTTGTTGGACACTACACTAGCGTTTCCTGCCCCGATCCATAGCCGTGAGGCGGAAGATTAGCTTGTAGGTGTTCGCGGCTGGCGTCTTCCCGACCCGCAAATCGCCCACAGCGATGCCGGGCCTCGAGACGCGAATCCTCCCAGGGAGCGACGGTGGCGCTCCAACGCGGGCGAGACTCGAGCGTTTCAGGCGCCCGTGACGCGGACTCCGACGATACGTCCACTGCCACGGGCCGCGTCTTGACGGGCGATCCCCGGCGCGCCGGTGGATCCGCGCGCACAAACGCCGGCCGGATCGGCGCACAATCCGCAGCCTTGGACGGTCGCCACCTGCCCAACCCTCGCGCTCTTACTGTTCCCTGGCCCTACCGCGGAGCGCTACGGTTTGGTTGGAAAGCCGGTTCGTGAGCTTTTCGCGGGACCAGCTTTCCCTGATCGACCGCAAGTTCGAACCTGAGAAACCGGTCTTCGAGCGAGAGCGCCGGAGCCCCGCGAGCCTCAAAGGCCAGGGATGTCGAACCGAACACGACCTGGCGTCGCGTGAGTTTCATAAACGTACTCTTTTCGCCTTCCCGCTAAACAACTGCCTCCACACGCCGGCGGGCCCGAGACGCAGGGCGACGCGGCGGAACAATGCCGATCAATTCATAGAATTTGAATCGAGAGTTCCCGGTGGATGAGCGCGTGGGGCTTGGTAGCGATGATATAGAAGGGCCCGGACTCATCGACCTCGTAATGCGAAGAACCATCGGCGCTGAGAAACTTCGGGTAATACAGTCCAAAGGGCGGGCCATCGCCCCTGGTCTGCTGGGCATTGATGCGGCTGTTAGGCAAAACAAAACGGTCTGTCCAGGTCCTTAAGTCTTCCGACAACCGCAATGCCGTCTCGAAGTAGCGCTCCTGACCCTCGCTGCCACTGTAAGATTCGACGGCCAGGAACAGGCCCGACCTGCGCAACCGGGCCGCGAAGAACCGGTTCATGCGGCCTTCGGCGGTCGGGTGGACCACCGATGCGTTTCCCCCGGGCCGGGTGGCCAAAACTGCGATGTCCTCCGACATATTCTTCGGCAACGACGGCTCAGTGTACTCGCCGCGGTAGAAGTTGAGGAACGATCCCGGCATCGCGCGCGCCTCGATCGGAGAGCGGGCCGCGATCACCATGGTGGACGCGTCCTCGCGTTCGGCCGAATCCAGGGCGAAAACGTAGATATACTTTTTGCCGTCTTTCGGGTCCTCTGCGGTCAGCGAAGAAGGATGCGGATGCGGGTTCTTGTACCGGGGGTTCTTGGCCTTGCCGTCGGGAGTTAGAAAGCCGCTCCGCGGCCACAGGATCGCACCCATGTCGTACTTCTGCAGCTCGACACCCCATTTCGTTTCGGCCTTGACGGGCGCATAAGACATGGACACAAACCCGAAGTACCCAGGCTGATAGTCCCGATAGCCGGCCGGCGTGGAACCGGAGCTCGTCTCCGGACCCGAGGTGTCGTTCCGGTTAACGCTGTTTTGCATAAACAGGGTGCCGAACGGCCGCACGAAGCGCTCATTCTTGTTCTCGCAGTGGTTGATCGAAAACACTCGCTGGTCCAGCGCACTGTTATCCGGACGCAGCACATCGACGTTGAAGGTTCCGCAGTAGGTCTTCTTCCAGTAGAATTTCTGCGCGTCGTATTCCGTATTGAAAGGCCGGATCCCCTGGGTGAGCTCGTAATCGAAGCCACCGATCGCGTAAAGCCGCTCGGATTCGAACATCCGCTGCGGTTCACGAACCAGATGGAAATCCGGCGAGACCGTGTAGGCGTGAGAAAGGCCGCCGGCCATGAATACATGCCTGCGGCCGGCCACCGTCACCACATTTGGAGGGAACTCACAGCCGCGAATCTTGGGATCAACTACCAGGGCATCGGGGTTAGTCACTTTGAGCTTCAGTTGACGCCGCTGCGGCGTCCCATACCCCGTTCCGAGTGCTGCCTCGATTCCAGCTAACGCCACCCCAGCCGAAGTAGAGTGTGTCACAAATCTTCGTCTCGATATATTCATAAGGTCGATTCCTCACGCATTTGCGGGTCTTAATCCAAGATTCCTTCTCCTTGTTTTCAGTAAGAACTCCGGCCCGGTCGTCCTACCGTAGCCGGTACGCGAATACCCCCGGATCGCAATCGAGTACTACCTCGCCGTTCTCTTCCCGGACCGGCACACGGCGCAGGACTCGCCCTTCTTCGTCGAGCGCTTCTGCCTGGCGCGACTTTTGTAGTTTCCGGGGGATAGAATCCCAGCGGATGCGCGCCGTGAAGCGGGCGCTTTCGGGCAGCGGAGTCAACAGCAGCGCTTCCCCTTCTTTGGTCAGGCGGAAAGCGCCACCCGCTGGCGAGCGCGCATTCTCGTAAGTCATCGATGGCGAGCGTGACCATTCCACCGTCGCGCCATTGCGCAATTCGATGGCGGCTTCCGCGGCGCCGCCCTGGACCGGCACGCGGGCGTAGAAACCGTACTGCGGCAGGGTGTGCCCCGCCACCGTCCAGTTTTCCGTGCCACGATTGACGTAAACCTCGGCACCGTTATCCCAACGGACCTGCGCGCGGTGTAGATTGCCGCCGGCAAACTGGAACGCTTCAATACGCCGCAAGGCCAGCCCCCGCCCCAGGTCGTGCAGGAGCCAGTACGAACGCACGACATCGCTGCTGAAGGCGTCGGACACCATGGCGGGGTGACCATCCAGTACTTCCGTGGAGATGTAATCGTCGCTGTAGTTGCCGTGGCCTTTGAGGTCCAGGCCAGCCGCATAACGGCTGGGGTAGCCCGCACCGTGAAGGACAAATCGATCATGATGCGCGCTGTCGAACCACGGCACACGCTCACTCGCGGAGCACTTGATCCGCCACACAAAGCTTGGACCGTTACCGACTCTCAAGTGCTGCACCTGCGCACCATCCAGCCACCCGATCAACTGGTCGTGGCCGCACTCGGAGATGGTGGGCGCATTGCCGAGGTAGTCGCGCATAAAGGCGAACTCCTTGCGTTGCGCTTCGCGCGCATACAACCGGTTGAAATATTCGCCATCGGCGCTGAAGAAATCGATCGGCGAGTGGGCGCTCCACACGTCCACGAAGTAAGCGGTGGGCGCAAAACCCTCCCGAATCAGCTTCAGGTTGCGCTCAATGAGCGGGTGTGCGCGGTCGGCGCGCAGGCGGTACGACTGCGCCACCGTGTCGCCAACGATGTGCCTATAGGCGCGTACGGGTTGTCCAACCGGATTGAAAGTAATGTCACGGTATGAGAACTCCTCGGCGTCCGGATAGATATCGACGTAGTTGTCGTGCGGCGCAAACAGCACGCCGTGCTGCGTGCAGTTGCGCACGAGTTCCACAAACTCCGCGAGCGTTCCCAGCCGCGGATCGGGCGGGTAGATATCCGGCAGGCGGTAGTCATACCCCCACCGCTGCCAGTTGTGCCACACCACCATCGAATCCGTCAGGCCGTACCGGAAAGCCCGACTCAGACTTTTCGAACCCACGCCGTACCCGCGGGAACGTTCGCCGCCGAATCCCCCCCACAGGTCGAAGACGAACCTGCCGGCGAGTTTCGAGACCCCTCCCGCCGCGTGCAGACCGTTGACATCGTGCCAAACCTTGGAAGCCTCCCAGACATCCGGCGAGGGGACCAGCGTGAGAGTCTGCTGGTCCGGAGTTATCAATTCGTAGAGGTGCGCTCGCGGATCTACACGGAGCGTGTCCGGCGGTGCGTCGACGCCTTCCAGGAGCGAAATGCCTCCGGGGAAGTCCAGCCCCACGAAGGAAGTGGACATCAGATGGCCGTCGAACCGCATTTGGAACGCCTGCGGCTCCTGAATCACGTTGCCGTCGCCGGCGTAAACGCGCAGCGCCTGCTCGCTCCAGGGACCTGTGGACACCCCTTCCAGATGAACGCTCTTCCAGGGCCCCGGTCGAGGGCCATTCTCCATCCAAAAGCGCACGCGGAGCGCGCCGTTTTCCATCCAGGTTTCCGCCAAAATGTCGAAGGATCCCTCCCAACTTTCGAAGCGATGCCTGATCCGGTAGCGTCCGGCGGCGGATTCCTCGCGGGCTTCCACAAAGCGGCACGCCGAGCGCCAGTCTTCCAGGGCGTCTCCCATCACGCGCACCCGGAAACCATGCAAGTAAAGACGCGCCGCTCCGTTCAAAAACCCTATCGTGGCGTCCAGCAATCCTCTTTGTCCGGGCCACAGACGGACTTCGTAATGGGCACCGGGCCGCTGGGCGACGCCGAGCACCCTCGATCCTCCTTGTGTTGGAGAAAACGGCGCCGGCTTTGCCGGCTCACCAGCTTCAATCACAGGTTCTGCCCACCGGGCCAAGCTCTCTCCATTCGAGTCCGACGAAGCCTCCAGTTCAAGGCACACGGATTGCCCGGCGAACCGGCTAAGATCCACATCGTTTTCCTGCCAGGTTTGGCCGCTGATGAGTTTCTCGAAAATCGTGGCCGCGGCTGACGCCTCTGGGCCGGACACCCGCACGCGAAAAATAACACCGCGCTCCGCTCCGTTGCCGGCCGCCGCTGCGCCGAAACGTAAGTGGATCTGCGCGCCTTGGGGAAATGCCAACGGATACTGGACGCGGAGGGCTCTTACGCTTTCTTCCGAGACTGGTGGTAGCGCCGCTTGGCCGTAATTGCCCCAGAGCGCTCCCAAGGACCTGTCGCCCAAATCAGGGATGGGGCCAAAGGTCGTTTGGCCGATACCCGCGATATAGCGCGAGCGTGGTCCAAGGTGCATGCTGAGGACGGCGCGCGTCTGGTCCTGTTCCAGGGGTAGCGAAAAGCGGATTGGAGGGCCGGAGGAATCCGGACCGGCGAATTCGGGCGCATTTGAGGGTCCACTGGCGAGCCGAGTGCCGCCGGATGCCGGCCCCCTGGGAGGCTCCTGTTGCATCACCAGCGCTTCCAAGCGGCGCACGGGAAGCCGCCATAGCCCCAGCGCGCCTTTCGCGGGAACCTGGACCAGTTTCCACTCGATGGAAATCGGGACGCGCGGCGGATTCGTCAGTTTAGTCTCCACCACGAGAATCGGATGCGCCGTCAAGCGCTTGCCTTGGTATTCGAATTCCGCGTAGGCGTGGATCGGATAACGCGCATCCGAGTAAGTTCCCGCGCCTGCGATGACCGAGAAGCTGAGTCGCGCCGTGCCGTGTGCCGCTGCAGTGAACCTTACTGCCGACGCGGGCTCGGCCCGCCAATGGTCGATCACCCCCAGGTGGACTTGACCTTCGACGGCAACCCCGCCTGCATTCTCCAGAATCACGGAGATCGGCAAGGGGACCTCCGTCGAGGTAACCCGAGGTCCCTCTTCGGACCGAGGTCCCTGAATACGCACCGTCAGAGGACCCATGGTGTCTACCGGCGGATTATACGCCAAGGCAAAACCACTCAGCACCGCGACTCCGGGGAAAAATCTCAGGGGTCTAAATCTCACGGTGTGGCTCCCTTACTGTCTGCCCAGCTTAGGACCTCGCTGGCCCTCCCACAATGCTAAGCCTGCTACACAGCCCCGTTAACCCGTTAACGCAAGCCCGTCCGCTAAGCGAAACGGCATAGTTTCAAGGACATAACACAAAATGGACCGCACGGAGCCGTTAACGGAATCCATGGCTTTCGTCCAACCGGCAGATAGTTCTTGCCTTGTTGTGTTCAGAGACGTACAATTCTTCTGTACGAATGGAGATTTTTTGGACACTGCCAGTTGGGTGGGGTCGAGATGGAAGTCGACGATGATGTCGTAAATGGAAAGGAACGACGCGAGCTTGAAGCCATTCTCGCTTGGCCCGTCCTTGCCCGTGCCCCCAGCGTTTCGAGAATCCTGACCTATATTTGTGAACAGCACTTTGCAGGTAAAGCTGCGAGCATCAAGGAATACAACATCGCGGTGGAGGCCTTAGGCCGCCCAGCCAGTTTCAATCCAAGTGCAGACAGCATCGTGCGCGTTGAATTCTGCCGCCTTCGCAAGCGTCTACCGCAGTACTACGAGACTCTCGGCGCATCCCACAGGCTTCGGATTGAACTTTCCCAGACCGGGTACGCGCCGCAATTCGTCACGCAACCGGAGCACTCCGACATTGAAATAGGCGACGGGCATAATGGCTTGGGGGCTTCCGGCGTCGGGGCGCCTTCCGAACTGAAAACAGATGACATAGAGCGCGGTAAGGCTCCTGTACACGGAAGAAGCAAATCCGTTCTTGTGGTTGGAATCCTGAGCCTCGTGTTTGCGGCGCTTTTTCTTTTCGTTTTGCTGGGTAGTGGTGCACACCCGCTGTTGGTTCCGAATTTTACCGGGAGCATCACTTCCAGCCAAAGGCAGGCAGCCAGATGGGCGGGTTTGCCGGCGGCCTCAGACACCGAGATTCGGATCTCAGCCGGTTCGTCCAAGCCGAGGTATGTCGACGACATGGGCCGCGTCTGGCAGAACGACATGTATTTCACGGGAGGCGTGGCCATTTCCAGACCGGATCGTCGGATCAGCCGTACCCTTGACCCTGCTCTATATCGAAGTGCCCGCGAAGGCGATTTTCGTTACGACATTCCCTTGCGGCCCGGAGTGTACGAACTCCGCCTTCATTTTGCCGAGATTATTTATGGCGACACCGAGGTGGGCTCCAATGGAGAAGGTTCCCGAAGATTCACAGTCACGCTGAACGGTGCGACACTTTTGAGCGGTTTCGACGTCGTTTTGAATGCAGCCGGTCCAAATACCGCAGACGAGGTAGTCTTCAAGGATGTCTCGCCTGCCAGCGACGGTTTCCTCCATCTGGGATTTGTCTCGCTTGTAGCCAAGGCGCTCCTGAGCGGAATTGAGATCTTGCCCGCTGCGACTGGAAAGATGCGCCCGGTCCGCATCGTTTGCGCACAACGAATGTATTATGACAACGATAACGGGCTGTGGGAGACCGACCGGTATTTTCTCGGCGGCCGCATGACGCGGCGTTGGTCTACAGTCAAGGGAACCTCCGATCCCGGGCTGTACGCCGGCGAGCGGTGGGGATCCTTTACGTACTCCATACCCGTGGCGCAGGGCACGTATGGAGTCACTCTGAGATTTGCCGAATCCAACTTCGGAGGAGACAACTTCGGATCCGTGAAGTACAGCGAGGGCGGGGTCGGCAGCCGCCTTTTTGACGTCTACTGCAACGGGGTTGTTCTTTTGGACAAATTCGACATTTTCAAAGAGGCCCATGGCGCCGACCGGGCTATTGAGAAAGCCTTCCATGGCTTGCGGCCTAACGGGCAGGGAAAGCTATTCCTGTCGTTTGCGCCTGTCAAGGACTACCCAACTCTCAGGGCGATAGAGGTCCTTGACGAAACCCGATAAAGCTTCAGGCGACCCAAGCGAGGTACGTCCGGCACGGCTTCCCCTGGCGTTGTCGGCCCTGCCCATCCCGGATACGTGCTCGCCGCAGGTGCGCATTGGGGGCCGTTAACAAAGGCTCCCTGTCCGGCGTAACAGCCGTGGTCGCGTTAACAGCTATCTGTAATATCTACAACATCCTTGGGGCGTTACTTGCCGCCCTCGTCTTTCCCCGCCCTGGGAGAATTAGCCGGATTAGCATTGCCATTTCTCCTGGCAAGCGTACAATTATTCACATGAACGTACGCCGCCCGCGCGCGGCAAATATTCAGAGGCATGTCATTTGTCGCTACGAAGGAGATGCTTCGGCGCTTGGCAAGCATGGCCCATTACTGCTCGACTTAAGTGCCCCACGGGTGGAAGGCGAATAAGGGAATCTTGGCTGGAACCTGCGAGGTGAGATCGATGCTTGTATTCCGACTGATTACGGCTCTGCTGGTGGTGGCGGCGGTTTGCCCGCTGTTCGGGCAACCCACGGTTACCGTGAGGCCCAAGGAAATTGACGACGTTCTGATTAACCCCGGTATCGGGTTCATGACCTTCCAGCGATTCAATGGTGATGAGTTGAACTCTGGGCTGCGCTGGACCGAGGGATTCCCCATCGTCTATCAGGAGTTCAAAGGCAGTCTCAAGAACAAAAACCATCCCGACACGTCGATCGCCTATTTCCGCGTGTACTGGAGGTACATCGAGCCGGAGATGGGGAAATACCGGTGGGACCTGTTTGACGAGGCGCTCAAGACGGCGCACAACCGTGGGCAGACGCTCATGATTCGCATCGCGCCCTACGGTTCCTCCGGCGACGCCAAGGACGATGTTCCGGACTGGTACCGGAAGATGGTGGGAACGTACGAAGACCCGCTGCCCGGCAAGGGCTGGCGAGTCGATCCCGAGGATCCGCGATACGCCAAATACTTCGGCGGCATGGTGCGGGAGTTCGGGAAACGGTATGACGGCCTTCCGGACCTGGAGAGCGTGGACCTCTCCATCCTAGGGTATTGGGGCGAGGGGCGAGGTTCGAACATATTGAGCCACCAGACGCGCGCGGCGCTGGTGGACGCGTACTTGGAATCGTTCGACAAAACGCCGCTGGTGATGCTGCTGACAGATGAGAAGACCAACAAGTACGGCCTCTCGAAGAAGGCCGTGGGATGGCGCGTGGACTGCCTGGGTGACATGCCCCGCCGTGATGGACCGCCTCGTGCAGACTGGGGATCCTTTCCGGGCTGGAACCACATGATGGACTACTACCCCGAGGGTATTCTCAACTTTGGGATGCGTGACGCGTGGGAGAAAGCGCCGGTCAGTTTCGAAATCTGCGGGGTGATGCAGGGGTGGAAGAACAACGGGTATGACGTGGATTATATCATCGACCAGTCGTTGAAATGGCATATTTCGTCGTTCAATGCGAAATCGTCGCCGGTGCCGGAGGAGTGGGGGCCGCAGGTGAACCGGTGGCTGAATAGGATGGGCTACCGGTTTGTGCTGCGCAAGTTTACTTACCCGGCGTCGGTCGCGCCGCTGGGGAAGTTGGCGTTCACCGCGTGGTGGGAGAACAAAGGCGTTGCGCCGTGTTACCGGCAATATCCGTTGGCGCTGCGGCTGAAAAACAGCAGCGGCGCGACGGTCCTGAGGACGGACGCCGACATAGATCGGAAGAGCGTCGTGTAGGGAAAGAGTGTAGATCTCGGTG
>ODAK010008332.1_pt1 | contig 10372 bp, 6 predicted proteins | sample 1539591 | NCBI WGS metagenome assembly ODAK01 (sample SAMEA3539303, study PRJEB22396) | soil metagenome | biome: tundra; feature: field; material: soil | place: USA | collected 2010-05 | depth 0.15 m | reverse complement strand
CGAGCCAAAGTGCGGGACCAGGAGTCATCGTCAGGCTGTAAACTCCGCTCACATATTTCGGAAGCGCCACAGTAGTCCACGTCTTGCCTCCATCCCGTGAGAGGTAGGCCCCCTTCAGGCCGGCCAGCGCTACGGTCCCGTCCTCGTAGCTGTTGACGACACTAAACTCGCGCTCTCCCTCGACCGCCTGGCCGTACCACCTTTCTCCCTGGTCCACGCTGATGAACAATCCGTCATCGGTGGCCGCAAACCAGGCTTTCTCTCCCATCTCCAGCGACCGCACCCGCGGGGCAGTAGCAAGGGGAATCAGTGGCTCAGGCGGGACCTTTGTCTTTGCAACAGCAACTTTGCGTTTGGTGCCCGCAGCCGTCTTTGCGGACTTCGGTTTGGGCGCCACCGGTAATACCTCGGCTTCTGCTGGCTTCGGCTGCCATTCCGGCACCGGCCCCCAAATCATCTTTATCGGCAACCAGGAAGCGCTCAACGACGCCAGTTGGAAGATGCCATGATTGGTGCCGGCGAACAGCGCTCCGTTCTCCGCCTGTTGCAGGCTCAGGATGTCGCGCCCGGCCAGTCCGCGACTAGACTGCCGCCAGTTCTTGCCAACATCATCGGACAGGAACAAGCCGCCCTGCTCCTTGTCATTGGCCACTCCCACATAGAGCCGGTTCGGGTCCTTGCGGTCCACGATCACAGCGCCAACCACGCGATGGGAGAACCCCCGGTTCGAGCTGGCGTAGTGCGCGAAACGGTCGTTGCTGACTAGCACTCCACGGAGGTCGGTCGCAACCAGTACCCGATTGGGATCGCGAGGATCAATCAGCACGTCATTGACAATGACGTCAGGTGAAGAAACCAGCGACCACTTGTTGCCGCCGTCAGCCGTCTTCCAAAGTCCGCCGGTAGTGCCGGCGTAGACGATCAAGGGACGCTGAGGGTCCTGGCGCAGCACTCGGGTGCGGATTGCGGAATGGGGAAGTCCTTGAACGCGGTGAAAAGTTTCGGCGCCATTGTCGCTCTTGTAGATGCCCGAGCAGGCACTGGCATAGACCCGCGACGGCACCTTGGGATCGACGATGATGCTGAACACATCGGAATCGTCTAGGATTCCCTCCTTGAGGTTGTGCCAGTGCGCCCCGCCGTCGCTGGTCTTCCACGGCAGGTGTCGCGTCCCGGCATAGATGACGTCGGGATTCTGCGGATCGATGGCGACGGAGACAAAATTCCTCAGCGAGGAGTGGTTCTCGATCGCAGCTTGGTTCTCCGGCGAAGTACGATCCCAGGTCGCCCCGCCGTCGCGGGATCGAAACACTCCATCCAGCGCGCCGATCACCAACGTGTTGTGGTCGCTGGGCGCCATGGCCAGGGCGCGAATCGACCTGCCGTGCACCCCCATCAGCTCTCGCCAGGTACGGCCACCGTCATCCGAACGGAAGACGCCGCCGTCATCGTCGTTGAACAGTCCCCACGCCGCTGCATACAGCGTCGCCGGGTTGGTGGGGTCGAAGACGATGTGGTCGAACACATAATCGTCACCCGGGCCGAGGTGGGCAAAAAGCGCCCACGAATTTCCTCCGTCCTTGGAAATGAAAAGCTGTCCCGCACTGGTCCCCAGCAGGATGCGGTTGGGATCGCTGGGATCGTAGGCCAGGCTGCGCACGTTGCCGCCTTCGGGCCCGATCAACTGCCAGTCGGACGCAAAGGAAAAAAGGTCAAATAGCAACCCGACGCACAGAAACAGTTTTACAACAAACCCCGCTTGAATACGCATAGAAAAAGTCCCGTCTGCCCTTGCTTGCCTGAAGTGGAAGAAAAAGGAACCCCTAGAGGATCATAACTCCGAGTTGCCCACGCGCGCACGGTCCAAACCGCCAGCGTATCTTTTCCGCAAATTGCCATGCGGGAATACGTCAGCCTGGCTCAGAAAAAAGCCGGCAAGAGGCATGTCTCTTGCCGGCTTGAGTAGTGGAGCTACGGCACTTCAGCTACTGCGCTGGAGGAGCCGCTGGCTTGGCCTTGTGGGCCCTCCTCTTCGGAGCAGGCGCCATACGCGACTGTCCCTGCACTGCGGTTTCGTCAACCACGGTGCCCTCTTCCAGTTGTCCGCCGCACAGGTTGCCTTCGGGGACAAAGTAGAAGTGAGTGGCCTTGCCCTTAGCGCCGCCCTGACGAGGCGTAACCCGGCTGGCATCGGCCTTGTTCGGCCCATCCGTGGCCAGGTAGTACTTGACGTTAACCGAGCGCTGCGAACCCAACGTCTGCACATCAACGGACTCTGACTCATCGGTGTAGCCAACGACGTCCAGCTTGCCATTGGGCATCTGTTGCAACCGCAGAGAAAGTTTGTCGAGTGTGTCCTTGCAGTCATTGTCCACGCGCCACGGCTTCTTGGGGTTCTTCTCGAAGGTACACTCGCCCCAATCCTCGATGGTGGTGCACTTGACCACCGCCGGCACGTTGACGCTGGCCGTGCAACTCGCACTCAGGTTGGCGTGTGCGTCGGTCGCCGTCCCCGTGACGGTGATGGTGTTACCCGCGTCCGCATTGGTCGCGGTCACCGTAACTGAGGTGCCGCTGCCGCTCAGTGTGCCACTGGCATTCGTCCAGCTATACGTCAACGGCCATCCCTGTGGATCGCTCGCCGTCATGGTAACGGTCGCCGGCTCACCAATGGCAATGGTAGTCGGACTGGCCGAGCAGCTCACCACTGGAGGCTGCGGCTGCTTGATGGTGAAGTTCGCCGAGCACGTCGCCGAGTTGTTTTTCTTCTGCTTGGCATCTGTGATCGTGGCACTGGCGGAGTAACTTCCTGGCGCCAAGCCGGTGGTGTCAATGGTCGCTTTCTCGGCATTAGCGCTCGACAGCTTGCCACCAGTGCCGGTCCAGACGTAGGTCAGGGTATGCTTCGGGTTGAAGTTGGCGCCAGTAGCAGTAACGGTCACCGGGTCGCCAGACCAAACCTCAGCAGGTGAGGCCGAACAACTCGCGGTCACCGGAACCGGCGGCGCACCGCCAAACATGAACAATAGGCCGGCCGAGGCCCGGATGTTGTTTTGCTCGTCATGTCCGTGATTGGTCCGCAGCAAGTCGACCTGTGCCAGACGAATCCCAAACCGCTGATTGATCGGAAGATCGAGCCCGCCGCCAACCGCCCAGGCAAATCCAGTGTCGCTGCCCGAGCCTCCCGCCCCAGTAGACGCACCAAATTGGTCTGCGCCAACTAGCGCGTGGATGAATGGAGCAACGTGTTCCGCCCGGTAGGTCAGCGTCGGCCCGAACAGGAAGCTGTAGTCATGGACTGAAACATGGAACGGCGAGCCGTAGTAGCCGCCAAAATCCGCTGTCAATCCAAACCAGCGATTGAGGTTCACACTGGCTTGTCCATTCCAGCCGTTCAGACCTTTTCGGCTGGACGACGGGCCCGTATCCACGCTCAGGTAAGAATACCCGACGAAGACTTCACCCCGTGGGAAGTCGGTTTGTGCGAGAAGTGGTAGGGTGCCGAGCAGCAGGATACCGGCCATCAGCAGAGTAGCGAATGCGAGAATGCCTCTCTTCATAATCTCTCCCTTCCTCAACTGCGCGATGCTGGCGGTCATATCCGGATGCTGGACACCTGAACCGGACATCGCCACAATACTTGCATCCCCAGAGAACGGAACCGGAGAAAGCCCGTAGGTGGGGATCGATTCCGATGACGGGTGCCTGCGGGCTGTCCTATAAGTAAGTTAGAACAGGCTAGTATCCACAGCCGGCCAGAGCGCTGTCTGTGACAGCGGTCACTGAGGCATCGGTTGGGTTTTCGAGGCCTGAGCAGTCTGTTCAAAAAAGAACACATTTAAACTTGACGGTGGCATCAGTTAGGTTTTCAGGACAGAAGCAAATTCTCTTCGTCGGATGGTGCCAAGATCCAGCAGGACGGATGTGCTGCAACTTTCAGGGGGCTGGCTGGTAACGTGAAAGATTTGAATCTGTGGCTTAGGCGCCTCTCCAGCCCGGATTTTCGCCACCCTCAAAGGGTGTTGGGTTGTTTCGCGGCGCTTTCCACAAACCTCCTGCAAGGGTACTGCACAAGCACTTGACTTTTCGGCGCTAGCGTCTAGTTTTCCCGCTTTTCCAAAAATCACATTCCACGTTTGTCAGTTTCCCGATTGTCCGTGACTCACGAACGTGCGGCGCGAACGAGAAAATATAACGAACCCGATGTGGTCTCCTCGCGAAATATTACCGTTTAAAGGACGAGTACCCAAACTCGCACCTGCGCAATAGCGCCCGATAGTCAGGACGGTGATTGCCGGCGAAGCGCTAGGCCGAGTGCACTCTCTCCGGCTTGGACCACCGGGCCCAGGAGTGATTCTTCGAAAAGCCCAAAAGGCAGCTTTAACCCACGCGCAGTTATGCCGCTTGTGGCACTGAAAGTGGAGCTGCAAAGTCACGGAGCTGAGAGGCCGATGGCCGGGGTAGTGGTGCTGGGTACCAGCTTTGTACCTGGAATGGAAGCAGTCGGTGACCAGTTTTGCCAAGGCGCAGATGTTTCTCCCGGACATGGCGGCCCGCATGGCTTCGGCGGAAGCCATCATGTCTGTGACCGAGGTCACCGTGACAGCTCGCACTGCGGCATGGGCGAGTGCCGAGTGCCCGGGACTGTGCTCCGCGCTTGGCTCAGATAGTTCGCCGCGCACATCTCTCAAGATGATCGAAGGGCTTCGCCGGTATATTGGTCGCACTCTTACTCATTCGAGGCCAGCAGACTCTTTCCCCGCGCGAAGTTGCCTCTCACGACAGGCTTGTAGCCACCCTGTCAGAAACTCCCTTAAACCTTCTGGCGGCTTAATCCACACGGCCGCCACAGTTGTGCGCCATTCGGGGCGAACCAGCACGCTTAGGCCCCGGGTACCAAGAGCGAGGAAAGCCCGCTCGTCGGTCGCGTCATCCCCCAGGTATGCAACCGGAGCCTCCGGGCCGATTTCATCCAAGATGGTGCGGACTGCATCCCCTTTATCCCGACCCGGCATGCGCATTTCAATACCGCCATCGAACTCCAGCAGTTCCATCGGCGTACTTTGAGCAATGGGGCGCCAGCCAAGCAAAACCTGGCTGCAAGCTTCCGCCGCCGTCGCTTCGTCGAGCCCGCGCAAATGGATGGCGACGGCGCCGGTCTTGAACTCAGCACGGTTGTGCAGCCCCTGATACCTTAACCAGCGATCAGCGTCAGCCAGTGCGTGCCGCACAGGCTCGTCCACGCTGGGTGTCTCATAGGTCCCATCCGGTCTTAACCGCTCCAACCCATGGCATCCCCAGATCTCGGGAATGGGGTAAACCGCAAGCAGCGGGCCCACTTCGTGAGCGTTCCGGCCTGTGATGATGACCACACGCGTGCGGCCGTTGGCGATGATCTCCTGTACGAGCGCGGTGATTCCCGGATAGGGGAGAGCCTGCTGGCGATTGAGGCAGAAGGGCGCGAGAGTTCCGTCATAGTCGAGCAGAAGCGCGGAAACCGGCGACTGTGCCACCGCGTTCATTAACTGCCCGACTTCGATTGGATTGACCGTGCGAGACAACCACATGCTCCTCATTCCCGGGCAGCAGCACTAGCCCGGAGTTTCTCCTTGCTTTCGTCCGACGCGTCCATGCGCAGCTCACAGAGTTCCGCGATGAGGGTTGCTGCCCAGCGATAAACGTTGTGCTCCCTGACCGTCTTCCGCATGCGCTGCATGCGCAATTCCTTTTCCTCCGGCTCCATCTCAAGGGCGGTGCGAATGGCCTCAGCCGTCTGGTCGATGTCGTAGGGATTGATCTGCAAGGCGTCGTGCAACTCGTGGGCGGCGCCAGTAAAGCAACTCAGGATTAGAACACCCCTTTCGTCGTGCCGGGCTGCCACGAATTCCTTCGCCACCAAATTCATGCCATCGTGCAAGGAAGTAACCAGACATACATCTGCGGCGCGGTAGTACCTTTGAATCTCATGGTGATTATGCTGCCGGTTCAGAAAGACGATGGGCTTCCATTTCGCCGTCTGGAACCGCCCGTTTATGCGGGTGGCTTCCGCTTCCACCTCCGCCATCAGATCGTGATAGCGTTTGAGGTGGCTGCGACTGGGAGCGCCAATCTGCACGAATGTGAACTTGCCCTGATAGCGAGAATACTTGTCCAGAAAACGCTCAATGGCCAGAAAACGCTCCAGAATGCCCTTGGTGTAGTCGACCCGGTCTACGCCCACACCCATGAAGGTAGCCTCAACCCCCAGGGCCTTGAGCAAAGCGGAACGTTCGACGTAGGAATCCGGCGTCGATTCCGGCTCTTGCACATCTGAGAAGTCCACACTGATGGGAAAGCGTCGCACCAGGGTGAGATGATCCAGACGTCTTACCGAAAAGTGTTCCCAATCGACGCGTGATTCCACTACGCGATCCACTGTATGCAGGAAGTTATTGCAGTGCGACTGGATGTGAAACCCGATCAGATCGGCACCGAGCAGACCATCTACAACTTCGCGTCGCCACGGGGCGATGTCGAATGCCTCGGGGTTGGGCCACGGGATGTGCCAGAAGATTGCCACCCTGGCCTCCGGTCTTTTTTCTTTAATCAGCCGGGGCAGCAGCGCGAAGTGGTAATCCTGCACCAGCACAATGGGCTTCTCCACGTCCTTCATCTCTTCGAGCAGCGCATCAGCGAACTTTAGGTTTACGGCCTGATAGTATTTCCAGTCCTCCGCGCGAAAAATCGGGCGGGTGTGCGCGATATGACATAGCGGCCAGATGCCCTCGTTGGCAAATCCGTAGTAATAGCCTTCTTCTTCCGCCTCGTTCAGCCAGACCCGGCGCAAGGTATAGTGAGGATCTTCCGGAGGCACGCGCAGCCGGTCGTGCTCATCAACCGTTTCGAGGTCGGCATCGCCATTGCCATGGGCTACCCAGGTTCCGTCACAGGCGCGCAGTACTGGCTCGATCGCAGTGACCACCCCGCTGGGCGGCACAATCACTTCCACCGATTTGCCGCGCCACATGTGCACGTACGGCTGGCGATTAGACACCACAAAAAGACGCCCATTATCCAGTCGCGTGCGCACGTGCACGGCTAGTCGGTCGGCCGTCCACTGAGATTCACCCGTGTCCCGCAGGCGGGCTTCGGTCTCGGCCGCCGACCGCGCTTGGGTAAGGCTTTCAGCGAAGGCAGCGACCTCCTGCACCAGGGGACGAAAGAGATCCAGATCGGCGGCGTGTTGGCGTGAAGAGACTTGCCCCGTCCGCAAAGCTCGCATCCACAGCGCCGTACGTGCGATGGGTGCGGCAATACTCCAGCGAACAATCAACAGCGTGATCAGCACGATGAGAAATACATATGCCAGCACTCGCAGGAACGCTTGCCGCCAAATGTGAAGGCTCTCCGCCCGAATATAACTGGCATCATGAACAATCACGAGGCCGCCGATGATTTCGTCGTGCTGGTGAAGAGGTAGAGCGTAGATGTGCAACGAGGCACCGCTCACCCGTTGAAACGACCCTACTCCATGGTTCTCACGCAATGCTTGAGACATTACCAAGGGAACTGTAGCCAGCGTGGATGCCAGCTGCGGTGTCACCGCCAGCAAATTGGCCTGCGCGCCGTAGATAGCCAGTCCCGAGAGATGCTCCCGGTTCCCGAAGTGCTCTACGATACGCTGCAAATCCTGCGCCGAATCCTTCTCCAGGTCACGTTCCACATTTCCCGCGAGGCTTTCGCCCAATACCTCGGCGCGTCGCTCCAAGTCCCGGCGCAGGCCACGCTTCTCACCCCACGCCTCGTAATACGAGGACGCGAGCGAGACCAGCGTGATACCGACGATGAGGAAAACGATGAGCCGGATGCTGAGTAGTCGCATCGCACAGGCCTCCAAAAGCGAGCAGGAAGGATAATTCATCCTACCGCAACGGGCGGTTAGCTGGCATTATGCAAGAACGTCTACAAGGACGCGATCTGGGGGAATCGTGACCTGGAAACAAGTCTTCCTGGGACCGTCCCAGCACTACAGCGGCGACAGTTCGTCGTCGTTCTCCTCCTTCTTCTCGCGAACAAACCGTTTCTCCAGGAAACGCTGGGCCAAGTCTCTGCCCCCAATCCCGAATGCAATTGCCAAGCCGAGCATCAGGGCTCCGAAGGCAATTCCAAATGCGACCAGCATGGTTTGTTCTGCCAGGCCCAGTTCTTCAAAAGCGATGGACAGTACGAAAACAATGATGATGCTGCGGACGGCAAGGCTCAAAACCCGGGGTGAAGGCACGTTCGCATTTACCGCGGCCAACAGCGCGGCGCGAGAAAAGAAACCAGCTGCCAGCAGTCCGAAAAACATGATGAACATCGCCACGAATAGACGCGGCAAGAAAAGAAAAAATCTTGCGACTTGCTCCTGCAGGCCCAGGATCCCAAGCACGCTCACACCCAGCAGAATGAAGCCAAGCCAAGCCACCCAGAAGACAAACCGGCTCAAGAGTTCCGTCGCCGGAGGCAGAGCGGCCTTGGTGAGCAGTTGCGAGGCGCCTGCCTTTTCCGAAAGCTTGTCGAACTTAATAAGACCCAGAATGCTGCGCAGAACCACTTTTAGAACGTACGCGACCACCCAGCCCAGAAATATAAGGATCAGCATCACGATGAGACGAGGAAGGAAGTGGGCGAAACCTCTGGCGAGGTCGTGCAGCGCCTGACTCAGTTCGCTGATAATCATTTCCCGCATAGTTGCCTCACTTTCTCGATTTCCAAATTTGCAGCAGATACGGTTTCAATCGCTCGAACTCAAGGCATAAGCCTTCGATATTGTTCTCGACGTCGTCCGCAGAAGCGTCGCGGTTCTCTATCAGGAACGTGAACACTCTCCCGCGGAAAAGCGGCGCTAAGGCCTGGATGATATGATCCCGGCTGATCACAGATTTCTGATACGAGGCGGCAAACTCGTAAACCGTCCTGACCCACAATTCTGCAGGGTAATGAAACTCCTCTTCTCCAAGCCGGGCGATTCGCTGGAGTTCTACCAGGGTCGAGGGAGAAAGAATTGACTGAAAGACGGAGTCCAATTCGGCTACTCCGGTCGAAAACATCTCTCGCAGTCGTTTCCGATTTACCCGCACCGATTCCAGAAGCGCTTTCGGGTCGGCCCCGTTAGTAGGTACCGACTGAGAACCAGCCACGCTACTCCAGACTGGAAAGTCCGCCTCTAATGCGGAGAACAAGGTCCCGGCAGTTTGTCGCAGCGCCGGCACCAGGTCAGCGCCGCGTCGCTCGATGTGATCTTTATCTCCAAGGAAGGATTGGCAGATGCGGTATCCTCCCGTAATCGCCGCCAGCGTAAAGCGGAGCTCGACTCCGGCGCCGGCTCCATCATTCCAGACATTGTGTCCGAGGAATTGACTTCCGAGACGGCCGGAGAATCCGAATTCAGGCGTGTACGGCTCGCGGATTCTTACCCCGTAGAGTGCGCGGACCATCGGGTACAACAAATTCGTTATGAGCAGCCCTTCAAACTTGTGCCTGCCATATGTGGGGGTCACCAGATCGAAGCCGTCGCGATGGATGGGGCGCAGAAGCTTTGAGAGCCCTTCGGATTCGATGTTCGCGGACTCGGGTGACATCACTACACAGGCCTTGGCGCGGAGCAATTCGGCGGCAGCCAGAATAGTCCGCAACGCAACCCCGCTCTCCGGGCTGGTCGCATACCTCGTGCTGATTGAGTGCAGCGTGCGCAGCGCGTATAGATTGGAGGCCGGACGCACGTCATCGATTGAGACGCCCGTGACCAGTTCGGGCGTGCCATCACGTGACCCCCCATCGGCATTAATAATTACGGCTCGCTCCCGGGGGAAGCAGCGTAGGATGTCACTTTGAATTGTGTGCACGATCGACCCGATAGTCTTGGCGTTATTGTGAGTGGGCAAGCCCACAAGGATGTCTACTTCGCCGACGTTGATCAGTTGGCGAAGAAAATCATCCGTGAAAAAGCTCTCCTCTGCCAATTTCATCTCCGTTCCAAGTGCCGCCGCGTATCCTCGTGTCGACGGGCGTCAGGTTGCATCGTTTTCACTGTCCGCATTTGCTCAGATTCGCCGCAGCCAAAACCAGTAAAACTGGTAGGGCCCCATCGTTAGCAGATACGGCAGGTCGCTCACCCGCGGAAATATATTCTTGCCTGACATCTCGATCAGAATATTTCCCCTGTAGTGCCGCAGATCCAGTTCGACAGCTTGCGCGGTGCTCGAGAGATTGTTGACCACCAGGACCGCCTCGTTTTCCAGTCGCCGCACATAGGCCAGTATTCTGTGGCTGGCGGGATAGAGAAACTCAATCGACCCCCTGCCGAAGACCGCGGTCGATCTGCGGACCGTTATCATGCGCCGCATCCAAT
>ODAK010008331.1_pt1 | contig 10372 bp, 9 predicted proteins | sample 1539591 | NCBI WGS metagenome assembly ODAK01 (sample SAMEA3539303, study PRJEB22396) | soil metagenome | biome: tundra; feature: field; material: soil | place: USA | collected 2010-05 | depth 0.15 m | reverse complement strand
AACATCGCTTTAGCAGGCGCGCTGCTGGTTTTCGGCGCGGCGGCGCAGGACACGGAGGCCGGGGCTCAGGAGTCCGTGGCGAAATTGAAGGCGACGGCGGAAGCCGGAGCCGGCATGGTGCATATGAAGACGATCGGCGCTGTCAAAGGCATGACCGTTGTTGGTGCGCCTTACTCAGGCGAGGAGGTCAACGAAACCAGCCAGACGCTGGCCGATGGTACCCGCATCCATCGCGAAACTAAGACCACCGTCTATCGCGACAGCCAGGGCCGCACGCGCCGCGAAGCTCCCGACAACATCACCATCACCGACCCCGTGGCCAGCGTCACGTACTTCCTCGACCCCAAGACGATGACGGGTCAGAAGCTCACCATGGTCGGCGGCAGCTACACCTTTATGCGATCTGGCTCGTTCGGGGGCACCCTCGCGCCCCCAGGGCCTTCCACCTTCACCGTGACCTACGGCGGGGAGGGACCGGCCCGCATGATCCTCAACGGCGAACCGCTCGATGAAAAGGCCGTAGCCGAAGCCATGGCCAAGGCCAAGTCGAGCGGATCTACCCAGACCATCACGATTGAGAGGCGCGAAGCCACTACGGCTGCTGGTAGTGGCGGCGGCAGCGGGATCGGCGTCAGCGGCGCGGCCGGGGGCGTCGTCAGAATTGCCCTCAAGAAGGCGGAGGGCGAATCGCTCGGTAAACAGATGATGGAAGGCGTCAGCGCCGAAGGCACGCGCTACGTCTCCATGATCGAGGTAGGCGCCATCGGCAACGACCGCCCGATCCAGATCTCCAGCGAATCCTGGTATTCGCCCGACCTGCAAATGGTGATCATGAGCAAGCACAGCGACCCGCGGACCGGTGACGAGAGCTTCCGAGTGACCAATATCAGCCGCGGCGAGCCCGCGGCTTACCTCTTCCAGTTGCCCACCGGCTACCAGATCACCGAACGCAAGTAAGTAAAGGTGGGACATCCGCAAACCCGGGACAGCCACCCTATTTCCGGCGCACTTTGCCGGAAATAGGGTGACTGTCCCAGCGGTTTGCCCCGCGGGGTCTGTCCCACCTTAGCTCTCCTACGCCGAAGCCATCCGCAGCACTTTCCCCGTTGTCCGTTCCTGTACCCGGTATTCGTTCCTTTCATAATTCTGAGGCCGGATCGCCGTCCGGAATGCCGCATGCGCCAGTTCCGTGGCATTCGGCACGGCGACATGATCCCAACAGACATTGTGGGGCGAAACCCGGGTCCAGGTGGCGGCGTTGCCGGGCGCGCAGATGGCTTTCATACTTGCCTGGCCCCCCGCCGCCAGCCGGTTTGCCGAGGTGAACATTTCCAGATGCACGCGAGCGTACCTGGAGTAGCGGGTGCGTCGCTCCAGCCACACCATGGGAATCTTCAGGCGCCAGCACCACAATCCATAGGCATGGACGAGCGCCCCATTGAGGTTGCAGCACGCGTCCAGATATCCGTTTTCCCGCGCCTTCCGCAGGCGCGTGCGCTCACGACCGTTCATGCCAGTCTATCGGCGAGAGCTCGCGAAAACTGTAGCGGCCTGGGAGTCCTCAGTACCCGAGCGTCAGTGCCACAGCGCCCTCCAATTGCAGAAGGCGTTTTTTGAGCGGCAATCCGCCGCCGTACCCGACCAATTTTCCGCTGGAGCCGATCACCCGATGGCAAGGCACCACAATCGGGATCGGGTTGGCCCCGTTGGCCGCTCCCACGGCCCGCACCGCCCGCGGTGCACCAATCGCTTCCGCGATCTGAAGGTAGCTGCGCGTTTCCCCATACGGGATGCGCTCTAGTTCGCGCCATACGCGGAGTTGGAAGTCGGTGCCGCGCAGATCCAGCGGGATGTCGAAGCGCCGCAACCGGCCGCCGAAATAGGCACGCAACTGGCGCACCGCCTCGGTGGCGATCGGGTGAATCCCGTACCGGCTGTCACCGACCGGGAGCGAAAGGTCGAAATCAATGGCGTGTAACCCAGAATCACTTGTAACCAGCCGCACGGTCAAGCCATCTACAACCGTAGCCTCGGTACAATCGAACATGCACCCAGTCTGTCACAGGAAATCAGCCGGTTGCCGCCGCTTTTTCGCCAGCGGCCACGGTCATGTACCTGTTATAATTAGACCTTCCCGTCTATATGCCGCTTAAGCCTTTCGCACCCAATCACGGAGCGGAGAAGAAGATCTTCCTGCTCAAGCCCCGTGGTTTCTGCGCCGGTGTCGTCAGGGCCATCGATGTAGTCAAGATCGCTCTAGACCTTTATGGACCGCCGGTTTACGTCCGCAAGGAGATCGTGCACAACAAGCACGTGGTCGAGGAGTTACGCGCGGCTGGTGCCATATTTGTTGAGGAACTCGAGGAGGTCCCGTCGGGTGCCCGCGCCATTTTCAGCGCTCACGGTGTCTCGCCGGAAGTGCGCCGACAGGCCAAGGAACGCCGGCTGGACATCATCGACGCTACTTGTCCGCTGGTCACCAAGGTGCACCTGGAAGCCGTGCGCTTCGCCCGCGACGGCTTCAGTATCGTGCTCATCGGGCACCGGGACCACGATGAAGTCATCGGCACGCTCGGCGAAGTGCCCGAACGCAGCTACCTGGTGGAGACCCTCGAGGACGTGGACAGCCTCAACGTCCCCGACCCCACGCGCGTCCGCTACCTCACCCAGACCACCCTGTCCCTGGATGAGACCACCCATCTGGTCAACCGCCTCAAGGAACGCTTTCCGCTGATCGCGGGGCCGCAATCCCAGGATATCTGCTACGCCACCGAGAACCGCCAGATGGCTGTGAAGGCTATCTCCGCAAATGTGGACCTGCTCCTGGTAGTGGGTTCCCAGAACAGCTCCAACTCCAAGCGCCTGGTGGAGGTGGGTGACAATTTTGGCGTGAGTTCCCACCTGGTGAACGATTGCAGCGACGTGGACGCAGCCTGGCTCGATGGGGTGAAAAACGTCGGGGTTACGGCGGGCGCGTCGGCTCCGGAGCACCTGGTGCAGGAGCTCGTCGAGTTTCTGCGGGAACGCGGATATTTGCAGCTGGAGGAGATCGAACTAGTGGACGAAGATGTGCGGTTCTCGCTACCTCAGGAGTTGACCGTCTCTATCCAATGAGCGCGCCGTCACAAGTCGGCACCGGGCTGGAGCACGCAGTCACCCTTGCCTGTCGCAAGGCCTCCGACTACCTGACTTGCCTCCAAGAACGCGACGGCCACTGGTGCGCGGAACTCACCGCCGACACCACCCTGGAATCCGACTACATTCTCTTTCAGCTCTGGCTCTACCCGCCGGTGGACGGCCGGTGGGCGCCGGAAACGCGCTCGCTGGTCAATAAGGCCGTGGGGTCCATTCTGGAGCGCCAACTGCCCGATGGCGGTTTCAATATCTATGCCGGCGGCCCGGCTGAAGTCAGTGCCTCGGTTAAGGCTTATTTCGCCCTGAAACTGGCCGGCGTGCCTGTGGATGGCGAGCCCATGCAACTGCTGCGCCAGTGCATCCTGGCTCTCGGCGGCATCCAGGCGTCCAACAGCTACGTCAAGGTCAACCTGAGCCTCTTCGACCTGTATCCGCGGGAATACTGCCCCAGCATCCCGCCCGAAGTCGCGCTCCTGCCCTTCGACCTGCTCTACCAGATGTCGGCGTGGACCCGCGCCATCGTGATCTCGCTCTCCATCGTACACGCCGCCAATCCGCGCCGTCCCGTGCCCGCCGGCTTCAACCTGGATGAACTCTGGCTGCCCGGAGTCAGCCCCGCCTTTCACCACGATCCCTCCTTCTTCACCTGGCACAATTTCTTCCTAGGGGTGGACAAGTTTCTCAAGTGGTGGGAGCGCAGCGGCAGCAAGACCCTCCGCCGCCGCGCCGTGGAGAAGGCCAGGAACTGGATGGTGGAGCGCCTGCACCACTCCGACGGGCTGGGCGCCATCTACCCGCCCATGATGTACTCGGTGATGGCGCTCGATGTCCTGGGCTTCGCCAAGGACGACCCGCTCAGGGTCGACGCCCTGCGCCACTTCAACAACCTGATGGTGGATGACGGCGACCGCTTCTTCTTCCAGCCGTGCTTCTCGCCGGTTTGGGATACCGCGATCGGGGCTTACGCCCTGGCGATGGCCGATCCCCGGCACGAGTCGCTCACGCCGGCGGCGGACTGGCTGCTCCACAAGGAAATCCGCCGCAAGGGCGATTGGAGCGTCAAGCGTCCCAATACCGAGCCCTCCGGTTGGGCCTTCGAGTACTCCAACGAATTCTACCCGGACATCGACGACACGGCGATGGTCATGCTCTCCCTCAGCGAGTTGCGCGCGTCCAATCCCGGGGCGCAGCAGGCGGCGGCCAGGCGCGGGATGGCCTGGCTATTGGACATGCAGTCGAGCGATGGCGGCTGGGCTGCCTTCGACGCCGACAACAATTGGGAATTCCTCGCCCAGATGCCGTTTTCCGACCACAACGCCATGCTCGACCCCACCTGCGCCGACATCACGGGGCGCGTGCTGGAAGCCCTCGCCGCCCACGGCCTGGACACAGGTCATAAGGCCGTGCGCCGCGGCATGGACTGGCTCATCAAGCACCAGGAGGCCGACGGCAGTTGGTACGGCCGCTGGGGCGTGGCCTACATTTACGGCACCTGCTTCGCGCTCCGTGGACTCGCCGCGGCGGGCGAGGACGATCGCGAGGCGCACATCCTGCGCGCCGGCGAGTGGCTGCGCTCCATTCAGAACGCCGACGGCGGCTGGGGCGAAAGCTGCCAGAGCTATAATCGCCGCGTTTTCACCGCCGGGCCCAGCACGCCTTCACAAACCGCGTGGGCCATTCTGGGGCTGATCGCGGGCGGCGATCCGGCCAGCCTCAGCGTCCAGCACGGCATCGAATACCTGCTCGAAACCCAGCGCGACGACGGTAGCTGGGATGAGGAACTCGCCACCGGGACGGGTTTCCCGCGGGTTTTCTACCTGAACTACCATCTGTACAAAGACTATTTCCCGCTGCTGGCGCTGTCTTCCTACTTGAAGGCTCGCAGTTCTGATAGCGCATCGGAGCCCCGACCGTGAGGGAGGGGTCGGACTGCGCACCAAGCCGCGCATGAAACCCGCACTGGTCACCGGAGCCTCCGGGTTCCTCGGCTGGCACGTCGCGCGTGTGCTGCTGGAACGCGGATACCAGGTGCGCGCCCTGGTGCGTCCGGGCAGTCTGGTGGACTCTCTCGATGTCGAATGCGTCACCGGGGACCTGCGCGATTCCGCGTCGCTGGAACGTGCGGTAGCGGGCTGCGGGCTGCTCTTCCACGTGGCCGCCGACTACCGTCTGTGGGCCAAAGACCCCGGCGAACTCTACCGCTCCAATGTGAACGGCACCAGGAATCTGTTGCAGGCTGCGCAGGATGCGGGCGTGGAGCGCGTCGTCTATACCAGCACCGTGGGCTGCATAGGCATCCCGCCCGGCGGCATCGGCGATGAGCAGTCGCCGGTGGCGCTTGAGGACATGGCCGGAGATTACAAACGCTCCAAGTTTCTCGCCGAGCGAGTGGCGCTGGAGTTCGCCCAGGGCGGCCTGCCGGTGGTGATCGTGAACCCCACAGCCCCGGTCGGCGATCACGACGTCAAGCCCACCCCGACAGGCCAGATCGTGCTCGACTTCCTCAATGGCGATATGCCGGCCTTCATCGATACCGGCCTCAACGTGGTGGACGTCCGCGACGTGGCGCTAGGCCATTGGCAGGCTTGCGAGCGCGGGCGCAACGGGGAGCGCTACATCCTGGGCTCGGAGAATCTCACCCTGGCGCAGATCCTCCAGAAGTTGGCGCGCATCACCGGCGGAAAGGCGCCCACCCTCCGCCTTCCTTACCTGGTGGCGTTCTGCGCCGGAGCGTGCAGCACCGCGTGGGCCGGCGTCTCGGGCCACCCGCCGCGCGTGCCGTTGGATGCCGTCCGCATGGCGAAGAAGAAAATGTGGGTGACGCACGCCAAGGCGGAGCGCGAACTCGGCTTCAGCCCGGCGCCGGCCGACGAGGCGCTCGCTCGCGCCGTCGCATGGTTTCGTGGGGCGGGTCTGCGGCCTGTCCGTAAGCCGGCCGCATGATAAAGAAAAAAGTAGGCCCAGGGCAAGCTCTCCAGCACGACGTGGCGCAGGCACTCGTGCCTGCAGCGTCGGCACTCATGCCGACGCCTCAACCCCGAACGGGTGTCGAGACGAGTCTCGACACGGCAGGCACGAGTGCCTGCGCCACATCGGCCTCATGAGAATCCTCATGGTGGCGGCAGACCGCATGGAGTTCCCCGGCATCTTGGGGCATCTCACGGAAGTGCTATCGACCGCCGTGCCTGTCGCCTGGTCGCGCTCCGCCCGCCTTGGCGACCACCAACTTGTGCTGGTGGCCAACGGAGTGGGCGCGCAATGCGCCGCTTCGGCCGTCGAAGCCGCCCTGCAGGGGTTCCCGGCGGAAGCCATCGTCAGTACCGGTTTCTGCGGGGCTCTGGCGCCGGAACTCCAGGTCGCCGACATTGTCGTGGGCAGCGCGATTTCGGCGGGATCGCACACTTTCCCGGTTTTGTACCCCGCGTGTGCGCGATTGCATCAAATAGGTGTGGTGTGTTCGATCGATCATGTGGCCCAGACCGCCGCGGAGAAGCGCGAACTGCGCTCCGCTGGCGGCAGCGTGGTGGAAATGGAAGCCGCCGGGGTGGCGGATCGTGCCGCGGCGCGCGGCGTTCCGTTCTACTGTGTCCGGGTGGTGACCGACCTGGCAGGCGAAGACATGGCGAACGACTTCAATCGGGCGCTGCGTCCGGACGGCCACTTCGCTACAATGAGTATTCTAAGAGATACATTGCGTAATCCGCTGGTTCGTTTGCCGGAATTGCTCCGGCTGCGCAACCGTTGTGTCCGGGCTGCGCGTGTGCTGGGAGATTTTATTGCCGACTGCCGATTCTAACGGATTCGTCATACCGGGTACCATGCAGGCAGCGGTCTACCGGGGCTCTAGCCGGGTTGCCGTGGAAGAGATTCCGACCCCGTCGATCGGCCCCGGCGAGATCCTGATTCGCGTGGAGGCCTGCGGCATCTGCCATACCGATCTGAAGAAGATCGAGTACAACCTGCTGGCCCCGCCCCGCGTTTACGGGCACGAGACCGCCGGCATCGTGGCCGCCGTGGGCAGCGGAGTGACCAAGTTCGCCCCGGGAGATCGGGTTGTCGCTTTTCACCACATCCCGTGCCGCCAGTGCTTCTATTGCCAGCGCAAGATCTACGCTCAGTGCCCGGTATATAAAAAGGTGGGGATCACCGCCGGGTTCGAGCCTGCCGGCGGAGGCTTCGCCCAGTACGTGCGGGTGATGGATTGGATCGTGGAGGCGGGTGTGGAGAGAATTCCCGAGGGGATCTCCTTCGAACGCGCCACCCTGGTGGAACCGCTCAACACCTGCCTCAAAGCGGTGGTGCAGTGCGACCCACGACCGGACGATTTCGTGGTCATTTTGGGGCAGGGTCCGATCGGGCTGATGTTCACCATGCTGACGCGCCGCACGGGGGCGCGCGTCGCCGCCACCGACACGATCGACGCCCGGTTGGAGTTGGCGTCCCGGTGCGGCGCCGAATTCGTCTGGGATCCCCGCAAGATCGATGTCACCGCCGAGGCCAGGCGCCTCACCGGCGGTCGCGGCGCCGATCTGGTGATCGTGGCCGCCTCGGTTCCGGGAATCGTGGATCAGGCAATGGCCTGCTCGCGGCCCGGCTCGCGAATTCTGCTTTTTGCCCAGACTTCGGCCACCGAGCGTATTGAAACTTCCGGCGCGGACCTTTGCGTGGGTGAAAGAACCCTTTTTGGGTGCTATAGTGCTTCAATAGACCTGCAAGCAGAGTCGGCGAAACTTGTTTTCGGCGGCGAGATACCGGTGGAAGCGTTGATCTCCCATCGTTTGCCGTTAGTTAAAATCTGTTCAGGATTTGATTTGGCATTGCATCCAGGACCTAAATCGTTGAAAATAATCGTTCAGCCACAGAGGTGGTCATAGTGAATAACCACATGATGGCTGCTGTGCTTTACGGCAAGGAGCATTTGCAGGTAGAGCCGGTAGCTGTTCCTACCATTGGCAGCGGAGACATCCTCGTACAGGTCAAGGTGGCGCTTACCTGCGGCACCGATGTGAAGGTTTTCCGGCGCGGATACCACGCGCGGATGATTGTTCCCCCGGCCGTGTTCGGGCACGAATTGGCCGGCGATGTCGTCGCCATTGGCGAGGACGTCACGAATTTCGCGGTGGGCCAGCGCGTGGTGGCCGCCAATTCGGCGCCTTGCGGAGAGTGTTTCTTCTGCCACAAGGGACTGGAGAATCTCTGTGAGGACCTGCTCTTCAATAACGGCGCCTACGCCCAGTACATCCGCATTCCGGCCCGCATCGTGCAGCGCAATACATACCTTATTCCCGACAAAGTCGGCTATCAGGATGCGGCCCTGGTGGAACCTCTCGCCTGTGTAGTGCGCGGTTTTGAAGAGACGGCTCCCAGTGCCGGCGATACCGTGGCGATTGTCGGTCTCGGTCCCATCGGGCTGATGTTCGCCAAACTGGCCAAACTGCGCGGTTGCCGCGTGATCGCGGTGGGCCGGAGGCTGACCCAGTTGGATCGCGCGGCGGCGCTGGGCGCCGATGAACTGATCGTAGCCGGGGAGCACAGCGACCCGGTGAAATCGATCCGCGAAATGACGCACGGGCGCGGCGTGGACGTCGCCATCGAAGCCGTCGGCAAGCCGCAGACCTGGCAGTGGGCCGTCAACATGGTCCGCCGCGGCGGCACCGTCAACTTCTTCGGCGGCTGCCCCAACGAGAGCAAGGTCAACCTGGACACGGCGCTGCTCCACTACTCCGAAATCACCTGCAAGGCCAGTTTTCACCACACTCCGGCTTACATCCGCAAGGCGCTCGAATTGGTTTGCGCGGGTCACATCACCGCCTCGGTTTTTGTCAATAGGGAAGAACCGCTCGCCAACCTGCTGGAAGTGATGCGCCACCTGATGAGCCACAACGGCCACCTGAAAACGGCGATCGTTCCGTAAATGTCCGGCGTGGGCTCACCCGCGTTTTTGCCCCCGGCGAAATTCGTTCGTTCGCCCGAGGCGATGGACCGCAACTGGTCGCCCGAGGAAGGACGGGCCTACACCCGCTGGCTGGCCACCAACCACTACGAGAATTTTCACGTCGTCAGCTTCCTGCTCCCCAAGCGCCTGCACCAGGATTTCTACAACGTGTACGCGTATTGCCGTTGGGCCGACGATCTCGCCGATGAAATCGGCGATCCCGCCGAAAGCCTCCGCCTCCTCGCCTGGTGGCGCGGCGAACTGGATCAGATGTACCACCTTTTGGACAAGAGCAGCGCCACGCACCCCGTCTTCGCGGCGCTCGGGCCCACCGTCGCCCGATACGGCATCCCGCGACAACCGTTCGGCGACCTGATCGATGCCTTCGTGCAGGACCAGACAGTCACCCGCTATCGCACTTGGGACGAGTTGTTCCGATACTGCCGCAATTCGGCGAACCCGGTGGGACGCCTGGTGCTCTACCTCGGCGGCTATAGCGACGCCACGCGCCAGAGCCTGAGCGATGCCACCTGCACCGCCCTGCAACTGGCCAATTTCTGGCAGGACGTCACGGTGGACCTGCTTAAGGACCGGGTGTACATTCCGCTCGAGATCATGGAACGGCACGGCTACACGTTGGAGGAACTCTTCGCGCGGCGCTTCACGCCCGCCTTCGCCGCCGTGATGCGCGAAATTGTCGCTCAGACGCGCGACCTTTTCCTGGAAGGTCTGCCGCTGGCCGGCATGGTGGACCGGCGCCTGGCGATCGATCTGGACCTGTTCAGCCGGGGCGGCATGCGCCTGCTGGAAAAAATCGCGCGACAAGGCTACGACGTGCTGGGCGCGCGTCCGGCCATTTCCAGGGTGGAGCGTGCCAGCCTGCTGCTTGGTTCGGTGGCGCGCATGGCATTCTCCTCGCGGGCGGCGTGATGGTCCTCACTGTCGATCAGTCGTATCAGTACTGCCTGCACGTGGCGCGCAGCCGCGCCAAGAACTTCTACTATTCGTTCGTGCTGCTTTCCGCCCAGCAGCGCAAAGCCATGTGCGCCATCTATGCCTTCATGCGCTACTGCGACGATTTGAGCGACGAACCCGGCGCGTCGCGTTCCGCCGTGGACCAATGGCGCGCGGACATGGAAGAGGCGCTCGAAGGCCGTTTCGCCGATCATCCCGTGTGGCCCGCGTTTCACCACACGGTGCGCCGGTTCGGCATCCCGAACGATTATTTCCGGCAGATGATCGCCGGTATTTCATCGGATCTGGAGCCGCGCAGCCTGGAGACTTTCGACGAGTTGTACCGCT
>ODAK010008330.1_pt1 | contig 10373 bp, 9 predicted proteins | sample 1539591 | NCBI WGS metagenome assembly ODAK01 (sample SAMEA3539303, study PRJEB22396) | soil metagenome | biome: tundra; feature: field; material: soil | place: USA | collected 2010-05 | depth 0.15 m | reverse complement strand
ATCCCCACCTTTTCTGCCATCACCACTTGAGTCCAGCCCTGCTTCTCTCGAAGCTGCCGCAAACGCAGGCCGAACCTCGCGGTGATATTTAGTGTGGACACCCCACCATCATGAGGTGTAGGCTCTCAGCGACAAATCGGCCAAAGCCGATCTGCCCAGTCGCTCTTAATTTCTGGGGGGATATACCTTGGGTACGCCACTTCTGCTTTCCGGCAACATGTCTGGCACGCCGCTTTCCCGCCTTAGCATGCAGCATGATTCACCCCAGCCGTATCAGGAATGTTTGCTCCAGGAAGTGATCGACCGCTTTCCGAACATCCTTCCTATTTGCGATTATTACCCTCACACGGCTGGCCTTTGCTCTCTGGGGCGTGAGATACCTGTTCCGGTTGCTGACGATAAAGAAGGCTGCATCGACAACCTGCTCGTGACCGACGAGGGTCACTTGGTGATAGTTGAGACCAAGCTCTGGAGGAACCCAGAAGCAGTGCGCAAAGTTATTGCGCAAACGCTCCAATATTGCATGGCCGTCAGTCAACTGATGCTGAGCGACTTTGAGGGCTGCCTAAGACGCGGTGATCCCAGCGGGGAACGCCTGGGCAAGGATGAGACAGTGTTTGAACATGTCAGGAGCCAAGCTGCAGGTGGCTCACTTCCGCCCGCCGGCATTCCAATGACAGAGGATGAGTTAACAAAACAAATTCAGGCCGACAATTCGGCGGAGCTTGCCGGGTTGGCCGAGACTTTGCGTTCACGGCTCAAGTCATCGGGTCTGGCAACACGGAGGCTGCCCTCGGGGATTCAGTACGGTGTAGATGTTGCTGGGGACTTCACGCCGCTCGTGACGCTGACTGCTAGAGCATTGTGGTTTCAGATACCAATGCGTGCCGTCCGCCAATTAGGTGATACGCGATTCGCTGCCTGCAAGCAACAAATCAACAGCGTGGGCAACTTCTACCGCCGCGAAGAGGTGGACGACCCGACCAAAACCAATGCTTTGGGGCCTAAGTCAAGAAGGAAATGTCGGCCTAATGCACGGAAGTGTTGCGCAATTGATCGTGAAAGACAACCGGATTCGATAGCCCATGGCAAAGATCGAAAACTATAGTTACAGCATTGGTGATGCCTTCCGCGACTGCTTCTACGTCGTGCCGGATTATCAACGCGAATATGTCTGGACGGACAAGGAAGTCCTACAGCTGCTCGACGACATCAACGAACAAATTGATGTTGGCAACAGCCGGGAGTACTTCGTTGGCACGGTTCTGGTTTCGCAGATCGGGGAGAAGAATCACTACGAAGTGATCGACGGCCAGCAGCGCCTGACCACATTCTTCCTGTTACTGTGCGCACTCAAGCAATTGTTCAGGGGAGGGCCACAGATTCAGGTGCTGAGCGGGCTGATTTCCACAAGCTACGCGGACAGCGGGGGCAGTACGCAAACGAGTCTAAAACTGGAACCGCGTTACGAGAACGCTGGTGATCTGGTACGCAAGCTGGTCGAACTGGTGGAACTGGGCGCGGACCCGCAAGCCGTGCGCGCCGGTATTAAAGCGGCGAATATCCCGAGTTTCGGTTCGCTGGAAAATCTGGTGAATGCCTATGCCACCATCCACCGATACCTGAAAGATAACTATCAGAAACCCGACGACCTCCGCAAATACTGGGGTTATCTTGCCAACAAGGTAGTATTTATTCAGATATCGACCGACGTTAGCAGCGCCCTAAAGATCTTCGAAACCATCAACGAGCGCGGCGTTGGGCTGAATCCGATGGATCTTCTGAAGAATCTGCTCTTCACGCATGTCCGCCTTGATGAGTTCACTCAACTTAAAGACGAGTGGAAGAAAATCACCAAGCCGCTGGAAAAGGCAAAAGAAAAGCCGCTGCGATTCCTCCGCTACCTCCTGATGGCCAACTATGTAATCCGGAACGAACGCGGCGATGCGATCGTACGCGAGGACGAGATCTATGATTGGTTTGTTAACAAGCAGAACGCTGCGTTGTGTGACTACAAGACCAAACCATTTGAATTCGTGCGCAAGATCATCCGTAATGTCGACCACTATCTTGCGTTCACTGAGAGCTGCGGCAACGACGGCAAACAGAATCTGGGCATGGAGAGTCTCGAACTTCTATGCGGCGGAGCCTTCAGTCTGCATCATGTGTTGCTGCTGGCCGCGAGCAACTTCCCAAAGCCACTGTTCGACCACTTCGTCGCTCAGCTTGAGAGTTTTCTCTTTTACTACATCTTTACCAAGACGCCGACCAAAGAGTTAGAGCGCTTGTTTTCTGTGTGGGCAGATGAACTCCGCTCCATTGGTCAGACTGCCGATCCGATTACGCAGCGGGACAAGCTCAACAGTTTTGTAGCTGAGCACTTCCAAAAGAATATGGCAACCAAGGAGCAAGAGCTGACCGATGCGTTCAGGCGGTACTCGTTGCACTCGATGCAGCAGTACCGGACACGATATTTGCTGGCCAAGCTGACCCAATTCGTGGACATGGCTTACAAAGGGTTGAAGATACCGGGTTCCCTAAGTGAGTACACCGTTCTGGAGATCGAGCACATCCTGCCTAACACCCCGGAGAGCGCATTACGTTCAACATTCGGCACCACCAACCCGAGCGCGAACTACGATGAGTATAAAAACAAGCTGGGCAACCTCACTTTGCTTGAAAAACCACTCAACATTATAGCCAGCAACGGCTTTTTCCTCGCGAAGAAGGATAAATACCTGAAATGTAAATGCTATCTGACGAGCAGCATCGCCGAGCTTACCAAGGTTGGCCAAAACTCCTCGATCAATCGGATCAACGAGAAGCTACAGGCCTTTGACGACTGGTCAGCCGCCAGTATTGATAAACGGCAGGAATTGCTGATGGGGCTTTCGCGAGATGTATGGAAAACCGTTCCACTGCCCGGCGAATAAGACCACCTAGCAAGTCACTCCGAAACCTAATTCAAAACCGGCCGATGCAAATATGGGACTACACTGAATGCATCCCGCATCGAACGCGAATTAAAGATACGCTGACGATCGCAATTGAACTTTCTTGCCTTTGCCTCACCGCCGTGGTGTAAAGTGGTGACGATCATGACGATCATGATTGATAAGTTGATGCTCGCTGATAATTTAGGATAAGATCGCTCTCGGCAATGTGAACTAAGTACTCCATCCTGAAGGGCAAGGTAGACAGCTTTGCGGAAGCCGTTAGCGAGATTGCGCAGACAGTCAGAGGCGCAGTAGTTGAGGCGTCCTGATCGTGGCTGGGAGTGCTGTTAACGCGATCAGCGGTCCTGCGTGATAGCGAGAGCCGGATCAGACCGCTCATTCCTCATTCGAAATCATGCACGGCTGTTGAACGATCATGCCAGGCAATCTATCTGCGGGACCGCCCGAGTCTTTGTCAATGTCGGAAATCGATTGCACAAATGGACTTGGCGGGCTCCAAATGCTGCCGGTCCAGGTGACCGCTCGATAACCTTGCCCGTGATGCTGTCGGCCCGCTAATGTGGCGGTGACACTTGAGCAATTGTCGAATCCCGGTGCGATAGTTCGAGCAAACACGGGGATGGGCAGAATGTAACTGCCTTATTCGGGCCGATATAGGCCGCGCGATAGGCGCTCGGGGTAATGTGAAACGTGCACATCGAGTAGGGAAGAACAATGGAGGGTGACAGCGGTCACTGACCCCGATTCCCACCGCATGGGAGCCTGCAAGGGGCGAAGCGGCTGGCCGGAGTCACTTCCCTTACAGGCAATCCGTAGAGGTGAGAATATTGCGTCTCCTCGTCTCGGTTCTTGCGCTGGCTTTACTTCTGTGTAACGCTTCGTTCGGAAAGACCAGCAGCCACAGCAAGAGCGGCTCCCACCATACTTCGGAATCCTCAAAACACGCCTCAAAAGTGTCGCGAACAGGCGAAACGGATGTACTATGGTGCCGTTTTCAAGATCAAAAAGGAAATTCCGGTTCACAGTTCTGATTGCGTTGGTGTTCCTAGGTGCCATTCTGGGCATGAGCGTACTGAAACTCGTTGAGACTCAGCGCGCGACGCTAAAGAGTCCTGGCAGCAATCAGGTTGCGGCGAAACCGGCCAGGGCCGTAACGCTGTCAACGTATCGGCTGGTGCGAACCGGGATGTCTTACCCGCAGGTAGTCGATATCGTCGGTCGGAAAGCCGACGACACGGAAAGTCCCTTTCTGGGGGATAAAGCTGAAGTATTCGCCGAGTGGAGAAATCCTGACGGTTCTGGATTCGCGGTGACGTTCCGCAATGGTCGCCTACTATCGCAGAGTCAAACTGGCCTTGACAAAGACGAGCACGAAATCACTCTGTTCGAATATGGGGCGGTGGGATGCCTCTCGAACCGTGAGCTACAAAGCATCGGGGTGCCGCGTAAAGACTGGAACACTCAGCAGTTCTGCACTTATGACGAACTGGTCGACCTGTTCGGACGGCAAGGCGTTGAAGTGAGCAGTGTGCACCTGCCAAACTCAGGCACGACTACGGAAGTTTACGAATGGCACAACTCGGACGGCGCCACCGTGGTCGTAACATTCCAGAAGGGCCGTATGATCTCAAAGGCGATGCACGGCCTCCGGTAGGGACGGCGGTGCACTTTTCTTCGCGGATCGGGCGAGTCTAAGAGCCGATGTGTACACGACAGCTAGGATGGGTGCTGCCGCCTTTGGCATTTGCATTGCAATAGCGAAAGGAATGAGCATGAAGTTCAATAGCGTCAGATTTAGGACACAGGCCTTCTTAATCTTTGGAATGGGGCTCGTGGTCTGTATTGGATCACAGGGTTGTTCTTCAGATGCAGATAAGGCGTTTAAGAAGGAGACGGCGCACAATCAGGACAAACTAAAAGTGTGCTTTGATCAAGGCGATAAATACGGCGATTTATACCATACTATGCAGGGATCAACTGCTGGCTTGGAAGCGTTCTCACAGGGGCGTTCCCTCGCAGGCTTAAGTCGGGAGGAGTTTAGAAACTCGATTTGTGAGTCAGGGGACGAAGTAAAAGGGCAGGGGGCAAAATGCCAGCGCGCTTGTGAGTATGGTTTTAGGTTCCCTCATTCGTACAAAGGTGCTGGCATTACGCTGGATGACTTGTGGAAAGAAGAGGACTTTAAGTTGCCGGATGCTCAATGAAGTCTGCGCGGTCGAACTCCTGAGCTGAATTGCTTTCGGGACGACTTATGCCGCATCGAGGGTGATCTGATCTATAAGCCTTCGGCCTGTTAGAGCAACGCCTGTTTGCATGGCAATTTGGGTTAACTCTGAATAAGTGGTTGGTCATCATGTGTAGGCTTTGAGCGACAAATCGGCCAAAGCCGATAGGACGAAACTGGGGCGCTATTATGATTCCGTGCAGCAAAGTAGTTGTCGTGGTGTTGGCGTTCGCAATCGGAGCGTTATTAGGGTGTGACTCGACCAAGACACCGCCTGCCGCTGAACCAGTCGCCCAGCAAAACGCAACAACGAAACAGCAACGAGCTGAGCTACCGCCCTCCAAGCAAATAAACACTGAATCGGATTTTGAGAGCTCTGAGTTCTGTCGTCAGTATCACTGCAAAGAAAGCGGCCATTGGGATGTTCAGAATGGTAAAATGAATCACACCTATGAAACAACAACCAATCATGTCAGCGTTGAAGTCCAGACGGCTGCGGGTAATTCTGTAACGGGCTTTGGATTGATGTTTTCCGAACGGGATCGGCTGTCGGATGAAGACTTGAGCGCCATCGGTACTCTGACTCGCAGCGTGGATCAAAGTGTAGGACACGACAAAACGATCTCGTTCATAAAGGGCAACGTCGAGGTTAAAGTCTGCTCAACTTGTCAGGTTGACCAGTCGGCGAAATCAATCAAAGATGGCAATTTCCGTATTTGGGCTGGAAAATCAGGGACGGATCAAGTCGTCTCATTCAAGCGCGTAGAGCCGAAGAAGGAAGAAGCCATCTACACCGCGCTACCAAGCCTAATCGATTCAGACCTCCTTGCCCGTGCTGACAGACTTCTAGCTGGCGCGTCCATTAGCGACATTTCGCCGGATCATGAGGCCGAAGCTGCATTGTATGTGAGCGAATTTAGCCGCAGGCACCCCAACAGTAACAGCCAGCATTTTAAGATGACGGGTGCCCGGCTGGCGTGGGTCAAGCAGGCGCGTGACCAAGCGTACCAGGACGCAGCGATAGATACGAAAGATACGCGAGGTGCGGCCCAAGACATGTGCCGAGCCACCGTGAAGGAAAACCTCAAAGCACCGTCCAGTGCCGATTTTCAATCCTATCGGGATGACTACATCGGGTACATGGGAAAGGGCAAGTTTCAAGTCCGGACGAAAGCCGATGCAGTAAATTCATTTGGGGCAAAGCTGCGCTCCACCTTTGAATGCGAAGTGCAATGCACGTCCGGGGGAGACTGTGCGGTAACGGGCCTGAAGGAGATGTAGGTTCTGTTTCGTCTTGGGAGCCGGATGGGGCAATTGCAAATGCACGTGTAATTGGCTGCCCGGGAATGCGAGTATTAGTCGGAATGTTCCGTTTAGGAGTGCGACAACAAAGGGGATAAATGAAAAATAACCTGTGGGTAATCACGTTTCTCGTGGCTTCACTTTCAATATCTACTCAGGCCAAGAACAAGGGGTCGTTCTGTACAGAAGGAACCGTGATCGCTTGGGGGCCGGGGTTGCATAGTCACACACTGTATGGGTCATCCCCCGACACTCTGGTTTTAGAAACAGGGGATAGCGTCATTTATTTGTACAATTGGTTTTCGAACCGACACTGGGACGACAGACTTTTTCTGCGTGTGAACAGTAGCCTCTCTTTCTGCGTGGACGGTGACAAGGCTACGTTTGTTGACTCGCTGAAGAGGAATCAGACGTACAGAGTCGAACATATTGAGGCGAAGTGAGATGAGGGTCTGACGAGTTACTGAGAGCTTCGCGCCCTGTAGCCGAATCGGCGACGCCCGTTCCAAAAAACCCTTCAAAAAATCCTCGTACCACTGCCCCATTTCTAACAACTTAATAACGCAAATTATCGTGTCATAAATCATTTATTTTCTGCTACAATAATATATGACAACCTCAATGGATGCAGCACTTTACGCTAGAGTTTCCACGCGAGACAAGGGACAAGACCCAGAAATGCAATTGACCGAGTTGCGCGAATTTGCCGCCAAACGTGGATGGCAGGTGGTGGGCGAATTTGTGGATGTTGGTTTTTCCGGGTCGAAAGATTCCCGCCCACAACTCGACGCCATGATGCGCCTTGCCAAGACCCGCAAACTGGACGTGATCGCCGTCTGGAAACTAGACCGCTTTGGTCGCAGTCTCCGCCATCTTGTGGATGCTCTGGCTGAATTGAAGGCCGTAGGCTGTGACTTCGTGTCGCTGCGGGACAACCTGGATTTGACCACCCCCGCAGGGCGGATGATGTTTCACGTCATAGGCGCAATGGCCGAGTTTGAACGTGAATTGATTCGGGAACGGGTCAGGGCAGGTTTGGCGCATGCACGCAGCAAAGGGCAGAAGCTAGGCCGTCCCAAAGTCAGGCGTGACCGTGACAAGGACGCGAAGGCAATCCGCAAAATGCGGGACGAGGGTGCAAGCTACGGCGAAATCGCTGAAGCGTTGGGACGAACGAAGTCTGATATTTACCGAGTTTGCATGACCTTGGGTCGCGCGGAAGGTGCAAGCACTGCAGGGGCGTTAACTCGTGCCCCATCCAGAGGAGTATATATAGCAGCTATACCGGGCGTCGAATGAAGCTCGGTTAGACCAGGATGCACGCATGGCCATTGACGACGAGCTTGATGCGCTGAAAGGGCAATATCCGGAGTCGAGCAAGAATCTCGGGCTGGAGTTATCACTGAAAGTCTTGACCGCTATTCCGGGACAAATTGGCCTTGCAGCGAACATTCTCAATATTCTCCGTAACCACTTCTCGACGAAGACGATGGCTGAGCGAGCTCAACTCCTGTTCGATGGCCTTGAGCGGATGGTCCGTCGATTAGAGAAAAGAGTTTCGGATGTCGAAGGAAGATTGGACAGCCCTGAATTTGCGCAAGCCTATGTGAGTGTCGCAAATATCGCGATTCTTACTGCAAACACGGCAAGAGTTGAACAGTTCGGTTCAGTAATGGGGTATGAAGCCGCTTCCGAGGACCAGAAAGGATGGGATGAGGCTGCCGCACTCGTCGCGGACCTCTCGCGCCTTACTGACAGCGACTTGGGAGCACTTCGACTGATGGTGCATTATCAAGGAGACAAGGTTCGCGATAATCCAAGTGATGCAGAATACCACTTGATGCTGACTGAATTTGCAAAAGTCCGGGCCGAGGCTATACAACAGGGCATCTCGCGGTACGACCTTTATGCCCGCGCGCTTCGACTCTCTGGCTTTGGCCTCGCTCAGCCACTCAACTGGAATCTGTCCGAATGGGGGCCTCAGGATATGGGCTTCGCTCCGACTCCACGCGGGAAAAGGCTCGTGAGGATATTGGACTTGAAATGAAAGAGCCCTATTGAAACAGGAACTCTGTCGACGATTGCCAAAAGGGGGGAAAGCCTAAGTGAGCATCACCTTGGTATTGGGCGCTGGTGCGAGTCGTGGAGTGAGCTATGCGAGAGCGAGTGATATCCCATCTCCGCTTGATCGCGATTTCTTTGATCTGCTTCAACGACTTAGGCCACAGGAAAAAGACGAGCCGTTCGTTCAAAGTACGCTCCTCTGGGTTAAACGATTACCCCGCGAATACTGGCGGTCTATGGAAAGGGCCTTTTACACACTTCATCTCAGGTCATATATCAGCGGAAAGCTCAATGCGCCGCTGCCCGGCCAATCAGCGCCACAAAGTGACGCGGATGTCGTCCATGCATTCGTGAATGCGACTGGCGCATTGTTGCGTAGCGCACATCGCAAGAAAACGTGCGAATTTCACGTGAAGCTTCTTGAGAGACTCGGCACTGAGGATGCAATTGTCTCCTTCAATTACGATCTGGTCCCTGAAAGAGCCCTTAAAGCGCTGTCGCAACTTAATGCGGTACCGTTTGGTGGGTGGCTGTATGGGTTCGAACCCCAGCCTTTGGAATGGACTGGCCCCACGATCGCCAAAATGCACGGCAGTTTTAACTGGGAGATGCGTGCGAAAAAGGAAAAGAATGCGTTCCCCGTGCGGACCAGCTCCTGGAATGATCTGGAGGAGACGCCCGGAGTTCTTCGTTATCTTCAATCCGGCACTGACTACCCAATCTTCTTGCCATTTTGGGACAAGCGAATAGAGTTGAACCCTTGGATATATATCTGGAGAATGGGATTCGAGAAGCTCAAGGCTGCGGATTCGGTTATCGTGTGGGGATACTCGCTGCCCGCATCCGATGTCAAAGCGTCTCTGGTTTTTCAGCTTGCTTTGGGGCGGAGGGAGCTCAACCTTTGTGTGATAGATCCATCTGTATCAACCAGAGATCGATGGCGAGCGTTATGCCCGAACGCGAAGTTTTGGGAGTTTGATTACATTGAGGAATTCTTCGCGGTAAATCCACATTGGTGGCGCGAACGAGGATAGCTGTTATGTTTAGTCCTTACGTTCTTGTTCCCAAAACACGTCCTCCGTGGCGAGACGCTCTTCGATCCAGCTCTGTCGTGTCTCTCGGCTGCCCCCAACTTCCTGCCTAACGTAGAAATTGAAGAAATTCTCGATATCGCGGTAGATTTCTTGCTCTTTCCAACGCCTCCGTAGCTGCTGCACTTGGTCGTGCTCGTCTGCGTAGAGAAAGTAATGGGCGGCGTACCAGCCCAAGGTACTCTGATAAATGAAGGGCATATCCCCTGACAGCTTGAACATGGAGGCCAGCTTTTCGAAGAATTCAAGAATGGTTTCCAAGCGAGAATGATCCCAGTTGTTGCTGCCCGGCGCGTGAACGGACTGCCGGGCTTCGATCATGCTGGCTGAGTTCCATTCCTTGTCGAGGTCGAGATACGTGGAAAATGCAAGCTGCTGCTTGATGAGGTAGCCCTGCCACACAACTACGTCAGCAGCGATAAGACCGACGACAAAAGTTGCGAACGTGGTAGCTGCGTCCCATCGGCCATGCATCGCGCTGATCACCAATGCTACAAAAGGGATGAGCGTCAGAAGAGCGAAGAAGGCTAGTACCTTGTACCTGCGCGCCATTGAGCAATTCCTCTCTGCCAGAGATTCTAAATCGTAGCCGGCCACGGTAGAGGCCTCCGCTCTGACACGCTCAGAAGAGCGCAGGTACTCTATGCCGAACGCCGGACCAGGTGAGAGAACCGGAGCGCCTAGGGAACCTCTGAACAACCACTGCCATTGAGCTTGGGAGTAACTCCAAAGGGA
>ODAK010008329.1_pt1 | contig 10375 bp, 10 predicted proteins | sample 1539591 | NCBI WGS metagenome assembly ODAK01 (sample SAMEA3539303, study PRJEB22396) | soil metagenome | biome: tundra; feature: field; material: soil | place: USA | collected 2010-05 | depth 0.15 m | reverse complement strand
TGGCATGGATGGCTTCGAGCTGTGCCGGCGGCTGCGCGATAAATCGCGCAAGTATTACCACTACATCCTGATGATCACGGGCCGCTCGGGCGTGCAGGACGTGATCCATGCGCTTGAGTCGGGCGCTGACGACTGCATCGGCAAGCCATTTGGTGAATCGGAACTAAGAGCGCGCCTGCTGGTCGCGAGCCGCATACTTGCGCTGCAGAATGAATTGATTCAGGCAAGGGAAGAGCTGCGGATTCAGTCAATGCGAGATGCGTTGACGGGGCTATGGAATCGCACCGCCTTTCTCGATCTGCTCAAGCGTGAAATGGATCGCGCCGAACGCACCGGTGGGCGAACGGGTTTGCTACTGCTGGATCTCGACCATTTCAAGTTGATCAATGACAAGTACGGCCATCCGACCGGTGACACTGTTTTGAAAGAAGTGTCGCGGCGGATGAAGGAGAATGTGCGGTCGTACGATTTCGTCGGGCGATACGGCGGCGAAGAATTCTTTATCGCGTTTGCGGGATGTGACCGCGAGCAATTGTGCGAAAGAGCCGAGTCGATTCGCAAGGCTATTTGCGATGAGCCGGTGAAGGTGGACAAGGGAGAGATCCAGGTGACTCTGAGCATCGGGGCCGTAGTCGCAGAGGCCGGGGAAGGTTCTGTTTCGGAGGCCATCGCTGTAGCGGATGTTGCGCTCTATCGAGCGAAAGACGCGGGGCGAAATCGCGTCGCGCTTTGTTGCAAGCCGCGGGTGGAGATACTGCAATCGTCTTTGACGCATCGCGATTGTTGTATGCAGTGCGAGCCAGAGCGGAAGGCTCAGTGCGTTGTGGGGAGTTCGGAAATGCTGCTTTCAGATTGACGGTTGGTACGATCGCACACTTGAAAAATTACATATTTGCGCTACGGCGTTCATTGAACTTCACTACTTTACAGAGCATACTGTCTACCAGCTTGAGAAGAGTTTAAAGACTCACTTATGGAGACTGGCATATGCACGATTATGTGGTTTACGTTTACCTGCTTCCGGCCGGATCCGGCTCGATGTACGCGTTGGGCATCGCTGTGCCTCAGTTCATCGGCAGCATTAACCTGAATAACTATTCAAATGAAGCGGATCTGCAACAGGCGATGGGACGACTGGGACTTACGACGGACCAGCAGAATCAGATCATCACCGGACTGACGAACAACCTGTCGATATTCATCATGTCCGGCATAAGTATCCCTGACAACGTTGCGAAGAACTTTGGAATTGAACTGCACGACGGCGACATGCCCAACGAGCCGAACGAGATTCAGTTTGTGCAAGCCTCCGGCACAGGGGCAGCAGTGTTAACCGTGAATATCACCCTCAATAGTCAGATCATGCCCGCTCCGGTGCGAGGCACGTTTCAATGGGGAGATGTTGAGGATTGCCTGCTTGGCGCGGGTGTGTTCACGCAAGCTCAGGTGGATGCGATCAGGAACCAGATCGAGAGCACGGGTTCGAATACGAGCAACTGGAGAGGAGTGAGCACGGCTGTCATTGCCGGCCTCGGCAGTCTGTAAATATTTGGACAGCGGATAACAAGATTGAGTTACGCGAGAAGATGGTGGTCTCCCACCCAGCCGCCAAACACGGCGGCTGGATGGGGCACCCGGCGTTCTGGCTCGATTGAAAAACCGAATGGATCATTCCGCAACGCGCTCGATGGGATAGCGGGTTTCAGCAGCCTTTTTTGCAGCGGGCCATGATGGCGGCGTGGAGGCGTTCGCGGAGGCCGGCGGGCATATCGTAGATCTCGTGGGAGCGGTAGATCTGGATGGTTTTACGAGTAGTGCTCAGGGTCACTTCGCAATGCTCGCACCCGCGAAGATGCTCCTGAAGGTCGGCGCGCATCTCGGTGGTGACCGTATCGTCGATGAGATCGTCGAGCAGGGCGAGAAACTCGGTGCAGGTCACTTTTCAACTCCCATTTCTCTAGAACCCTTTTTTTTGCGAAAGTAGCGGCTCAGACGTTCGCGCAATTGCAGCCGGGCGCGTAACAAGCGGGATTTGACGGCGGGAATGCTCAATCCGAGTGTCTCCGCTGTCTCTTCGGTCGAAAGTCCTTCCACATCGCGCAGAACAAAAACGATACGAAAACCAGGCGGAAGCCCCTGAATGGTCTTGCGCAGAATCTCGGCGAGTTCCGACTGGGTGTAGTTCTGCTCCGGGTCGGGAGCCCAGTCTGCCAGGTCGCGCGGAACGCTGCCTTCGTCGGTCTCGATGTCCTCGTCGATCGACACCATTTTGCCGGTGCGTCGCTTGCGCAGGCGCATCAGGCTTTCGTTTACTGCAATTCGGACCAACCATGTGTAGAATTTCGAATTCCCCTGGAACTGATCGAGCTTCTCGTACGCCTTGAGGAACGCATCCTGCATTACGTCCTCGGCGTCTTCGCGGTTTTGCGTAATGTGCTGCGCAATCCGAAAAAGCTGCCGGTCGTATTTGCGGACGAGCTCGTCGTAGGCCGAGACATCTCCGGCGCGCACCCTTTCAACCAGGGCTACGTCGGGGTGCTGCTCGTTTTCTCCTGCAATCGATTGGATGGTGGCCATGGGGGTTGGTTGCGGAAATTCTAGGATCTGGACAATTTTTACGTCCGATCCACTTCCAGTGTAACGGAGCGGGGGGCGGAGCGAAAATAGAATCGGGAAGAAGCGGGCGGGCATCAGGTCGGCCCAGCCAACACTATTGGTACGTAACATGACTGGTTCGCGGCTAGTTCCGATTGCGAAAGCAGCTTAAAGTGAATCTATGAATGCTCAGTTCTCCCGCTCCGCGCCTGTGCCGATCCGGTTGATAGCAGTATTGTTTTGCGCTTTGATAATGGCGATGCCGGCTGCGGGTAAGAAGGTAGACGAGCCGACTCCGCAGGCCTCGGGAGCGACGCAAACGAGCAAGAAAGCAAAGGCTTCTGCTTCAAAACACAAGGCTTCGAGCACGGCAGGGAAAGCGACCGGCACGGCTGGGAAAACCACCGGGAAAGCCACTAGTGCTGCGGGCAAGCCCGCGAGGAGGACGGGTAAAACTCCGGCCAAGGCAGGGAAGACTTCGCGGCGAAGCAGCAAGGCCTTGAGTCCGGCGGCACGGCGGGTCAGGGCGGCACGCGCGCATCGCATCAAACTGGCTTTTGTGGCATCGACCGAGTTGCGGCCCATGGCACAGCAATTGGCGACCATGCGCACTCCGGCGGCCTATGGCGGCGTGAGCGCGTTTGCGCGGCAGCACCCCGGCGAAGGAGCAGCAGCAGCTTACCTGGCGCTCGGTCACGCCTATCTGCTCGATAAGCGCTACCCCGATGCCTTGGCCAGTTTGCGGCAGGCGAGGCAGGCTGGCGATGTGCTGGCGGATTATGCGGACTTTCTGGCCGCCCGAGCTAATCACGAGGCTGGGCAGGAGGCGGCTGCTGAGGCGCTGCTCAAAGGATTCACACAGCTTTATCCAGACAGCATTTTTGCTGACGAGGCTCCCGAACTTGAAGCCAACGTGCTGCTGGAATTGCACGACGCGGCAGGCGCAGATCGAGTGCTCAAGGCGGCTGCGAACGATCCTGCAGCGGGGCGAGCAGGATACCAGCTTGCGAGTGGCCAGGTTGCCATGGCATTGGGTCAGACCCCGGAGGCGGTACGCATATTCAAAGCGCTGCTGCTCTCTTCTCCGATAACAACAGAAGCAGCGATCGCGCGGGTCAAGCTGACTTCGCTGGGGGCCGAGACTACGCTTACGACCGCCGAATTGCGCGGCCTGGCGGACGCTTATTTCAAAGCAGGGCATTACCAGGAAGCCGGCGAGCAGTATCGCGCGTTGGCGTTGAAGTTCAGCCTGGATACGGAAGCCCGCAACGGATTTGCCGTGGCTGCCGCGGCGAGCGATTGGAAGCTGAAGCGCTTGACTACGGCTCAGGTTGATGCATTGCCCGACACTCCGGATGACAACGGAGCGCGAAGACTCTACCTGCTGATGGAACTGGCACGCAATCGCAATGACCTCGATGAACAACAGCGCATCGTGACGCGCATGGAGACTGATTTTCCTAAAAGCCAGTGGTTGGCCGAGGCACTCTTCTCTAGCGGCAACATGTATATGCTGCGCAAGGATTATCCACGGGCCGTGGATTACTACACCTACCTTGCGGCACATTTTTCAGAACACAAGAATGCTTCGGCCGCGCATTGGCGTGCGAGTTGGCTCAGCTACCGGCAGGGCCTCTATAGCGACGCAGCGCGCATGTTTGACGAGCAGATTCGTCTGTTCCCCGGAACATCGGAGACGGTTGCTGCGCTTTATTGGAGAGGCAGGCTCTACGAGAGCCAGGATAAAAGGCCGGCGCAGGCCGCAGCGAATTATCGAACAATTGTTCGCGTGTATCAGCACTTTTTTTACGCGCAGATGGCGCGGCAACGATTGGCCGCATTGGGCAGCATGGAGCCGACTGCTACGCCTGAGTTAGATCGCATGCAGGCGCCGGATGTGCCGCTATTGGCGGAGAACTTTCCTGAAGACAGTCCTCATCTCGCCAAGGCGCGCCTGCTAGCGAATGCGGGACTGAATGACTATATACCTCGCGAAATTGCGGCTGACCCTGACTCGAGCAGTTGGAGCGCATTGGCAGAAGCGCAAATCTATGCGTCCTACGGCGAAACATTCCGCGCCATGCGGGCTTTGAAGCGGGCTTTGCCGTCGGCGGCAACAGCTTCGATCAAGTCCGTTCCGCTGGCGTATTGGCGGATTCTGTTTCCTGAGCCTTACTGGGCGACGATCAAAGCCGAGTCGGCAAAGAACAATCTTGATCCGTACCTGGTGGCTTCACTGATTCGGCAGGAATCGGAATTCAACCCTTCTGTGATTTCGTATGCCAATGCGTATGGATTGATGCAATTGCTGCCCTCCTCTGGAAAGGCGCTGGCGCGCGAAGAAGGAATAGGTCACTTCGAGACTTTTCAGCTGCTTGATCCAGAGACCAATATACGGCTGGGGGCGCGCTACCTGAGGCAGACGCTCGACAAGTTCGGCGGAGTTACGGAGTATGCGCTGGCGGCGTATAACGCGGGCGATTCGCGCGTAGTTGATTGGGAAGCGTCGGGGCCCTACACGGGCATTGACGAATTTGTGGAGTCGATACCTTTTGCGCAGACGCGTGATTATGTTCAGGCCATCCTGCGCAATGTTGAGATCTACAAGGCGATCGACGCGAGCGCCGCGGCTCCTGCGAGTCAAGCCGACGCGAGCGGAAAGTAAACCTGAGAAGGGGAACCCCAATTGGTAACTGCAAGGGCGCGATTCCGATTGACGCGCTGGGCCGTCTAAAGAAACAATCCACAGCAACCGGGGACACACAGTCTCCGGGAAAGCCATTCGCAGCCTGCTGTTGTTGTGCAACGGTGCCGCGCCGCTCTCGAGCCGCTGCTCCGTAACATCGACCCCATGGAGGGCAGGATGACAAGCGACTTGCAGTACCTCGAAGAATGGATCCCCGAAAGAATGGACCCCGGCACAGTTTTCGTCCTGGAAAACCAGGCAAAGCTGGGTCATGCGCAAAATCCCTTTGTTGCGGTGATGTCCTGTCCGCGCTGCGGCACCATGGGACTGATCACGCGGCGTCAGCTTTGTGCGCAGGAGACGATGATCTGCGGTGACGATGTTTGTTCCGCAGAGTATCGGCTTGAGGGCGAAAATATCTGCTTCCGCAATCCGCAATAAATTAGAGAACACGCGTAGTGGCGTCGGCCGAGGAGTCGACGGATGGCTCTGGCAAACGCGCGCCAACTGGGTTGAGCCTGCGCGCCGACGCTGTATGCGCGACCGGATACCACAGGGATGGGACTGTCTCAGGTAACATTATGCTGATGCTCCATCCTCTCGCGCCCGGATGGCGAAATTGGCAGACGCAGCGGACTTAAAATCCGCAGGCCGCAAGGCCATGGGGGTTCAAGTCCCCCTCCGGGCACCAATAAGACAAGGGTTTGTTGCGTTCATGACCTTCCATCGTTCGAGGCATTTTTAGTCAGAGAGCCATTTTAGGAACCATTTTTGTACCTACTTTGTACCGCGCATTTTTGCGGCGGCATGCGGTATGAGCATTTCCAGTGCCTGAAGCTGGCGCAACGTGATCCGGTCAACAAATCGGAGGACGAACTGTTGCATGGGGTGTGAAAGAGAGCATCATCAGCGCCGCCCTGTCGTGCAACGAGATTCGAGGAACCGCTAATTCAGCTGGTCCAGTCCAGTACCACCTTCCCTGTCTGACCGGCAATCATTGCCTCAAAGCCCTCATGAAAGTCCTTGTATGCAAAGCGATGAGTTATCACTGGGGAGATGTCCATGCCAGATTCCAGCATCACCGACATCTTGTACCAGGTCTCATACATCTCGCGCCCGTAGATGCCCTTGATCGTCAGCATGTTGAATATCACTGGCCGCCAGTCCATAGGAGCGTTCTTGGCCGGAATGCCGAGAACGGCAATCTTCCCGCCGTGACTCATGTTCGCGAACATGCTGCTCAAAGCTTGTGGACTCCCTGACATCTCCAATCCGACGTCAAAGCCTTCCGTCATTTTGAGTTGTCTCCTGACATCGAGAAGTGGGGTGTCGTTTGGATTTACCGCCAGTGTCGCTCCCATCTTCCGAGCCAGATCAAGCCGAAAGGGATTCAAATCCGTGATCACCACATGCCTCGCGCCCGCGTGCCGCACCACCGGGATAGCCATGATGCCGATGGGACCTGCACCGGTGATGAGCACATCCTCCCCCAGCACGGGAAATGAGAGGGCAGTGTGCACAGCATTACCGAAGGGATCGAAGATGGCGGCCACTTCCTGGTTTATACCGGGATTGTGCCGCCAGACATTGGTCATTGGGAGTGAGATTAGCTCGGCAAAAGCTCCCGGACGGTTGACGCCAACGCCTTGGGTCGAGGCACAAAGGTGTCGTCTCCCAGCCAAACAATTCCGGCACCTTCCACAAACGACGTGACCCTCCCCGCTTACGATGTCCCCAGGGAAGAAGTCATTGACGTTCGACCCTACCGCGACGATCTCACCAACAAACTCATGGCCGATGGTCATCGGTACCTTAATGGTCTTTTGCGCCCATTCATCCCACTCGTAGATATGAACATCAGTTCCGCAGATTCCCGTGTAGCGCACACGAATCAGTACGTCGTTAATCCCAATTAACGGTTCAGCGATGTCTTCCATCCAGAGGCCGCGCTCTGCCCTGCTCTTGACCAATGCCTTCACTTAGGCCCTCCTTTGTAGCACCGATATCCCCGAATTGTATCTTCGAGAGCCACAGCAGATTTGGAAGTTGTGAGGGGTATGCGCCTACGCAGCGACCCCGCCAGCGGACTTTACACTGGCGAAGTCGTAAACGAGCCCGGTGGGTAAAGGTGTCCTGGAGGGCATTCGTGCCGGTTCTCGTCTTCCCCTCGTTTGCCGTACACGGAACGGCGCTACAATGGATTGCTCGATGGCCCTTGCAGAGCGGGTCGAGGAGCGCCCGCAGCGATGACAGGTCTACCTCTCTCGAAGGTCTACCAGTTGCTCGAACCGGGGCCGGTAGTCCGGGACTCGTCAAACGCAGGGTTTCGAACCACCGGGACGACCCCCTCGGGCTTACCTTTGAGTATTGGTAGAACCGGTACCCCGATGATCTCGCCATTTTTTTCAAAGGAGAGAATCCATGGTTCGTAAAGCCACCCTGCTTCCACTGGTCGTCGCCATCTCGGTTGCTGCCGGCCTCTCAAGTCTTTCCGCCCAGACGCACGCCACATACACCTTGATCACCGAACCCTCCCAAGGTCTTACCCCCATCTACAACCTGATCTCCTCCGCCAAAAAGACAATCGACATCACCATCTACGAACTTTCCGACACCACCATCACCTCCACCCTGGCCACGGCAGCGGCCAACGGTGTTGCCGTTCGAGTCATCCTCGACCAGAACAGCGAGAAAAAGAACAACGCCACAGCCTACAACTCTCTGGCATCCCACAAGGTCTCGGTCCATTGGGCCAACCCAACCTACGCCGTCACTCACCAGAAGACCATCACGGTGGATCAAGCCACGTCCGCCATCATGACCCTCAACCTCACGCCGCAGGACTACGCCACCTCACGTGATTTTGCCGTAATTACCAACGATGCGTCTGACGTCGCTGCCATCGAGGCCACCTTCAACGCTGATTTTCAGAGCGTGGCAATCACACCTCCTACCGGAGACCATCTTGTCTGGAGCCCCACCAATTCGCGTACTGCACTTCTCGTTCTGATCAACAGGGCCACCAAGTCCCTCCTCATCGCGCAGGAAGAAATGTCCGACACCGGCATCGAGACTGCTCTGGAATCGGCACTTACTCGCGGAGTGGCCGTAACTATGGTCCAGGAGAACGAGAGCAACAAATACAACGCCATCCTCACCAAGCTCAAGCAAAATGGAGCAAAGATCGCCGTTTACAGCTCACCCACGGGGTACTACATCCACGCTAAAGCTATTCTTGCGGACTTCGGCACAGCGCAGGCCACCATGTTCATCGGCTCTGAGAACGTCTCCACACCTTCACTCAATAGCAACCGGGAACTGGGCCTCATCTTCAACGACCCGGCCAGCATGGCCGCCGTTGAATCCGCTCTCACAGCCGACTTCAACGGTGGGACCAAGTTCTAATAGGGCTCCAACCGGGGAGCCGCACTTCGGAATGCAATCCGACACGATCCGACTTCCTGCCCCTTTTGACCGATACCCTCGAATACGGGGCGAGCTTCCGCTCCCGAATTCGAATGACGGTTGAAGGCGGAGTTCTGCTCGCATGGCCAGCTGGCAGTGTGATCCGCCCGGCGTTCCTTGTGGTAGGTCATGGTCATTTCGCGACTACCCTTTGTGGCGCATTTCCTTGCGACTCGGAACGCTCTCGCCTACGCTTCCTTTAACAGTTCGGTGCGGTACTTAGGGGTGAGCGCCCTTGCCTTCTCCAGAAATTCGGCCAATTGCTTTTCATCCAGCTTCGGTGGCGGCGTTGTGCGCGTCGCCACGGGAACGCCGACTTCCAGGAAGAACCTCTCATTCCCCGCTGGGGAGCAGATGCAGATCATGCGCGCGGGCTTGGAGGACGTGTTGTGGAACTGGTGCGTGGCGTTCGATGGAACGTTGATCGTGTCTCCTGCGCTGACGGTAGATGTTTTGCCCCGAAAGGTCACTTCGATCTCGCCGTCGAGCAGGACGAACGTCTCTTCGAACGCGTGGCGATGCGGACCCGGACCTCCGCCTGGAGGGACGTGCATATCGATCACGCAGAACCGGTCGTTGGTGTCTTTGCCAGCAACCGTGATGGTATACGTGTCGCCGACCAGGCCGATGTGGGGCAGTTTTGCATCATCCGACTGGGCAAACGTCAAAGCGCGGTTGATATCGTCGGGTGGAATGGGGGGGAACTCAGCTTTTGTTTCTGGCATATTGTTTCTCCTTGAGGTCTCGGCGCTAGCGCCTTGCAGGCCGAAGATTGAACGGGCAAACGCCCTAACTCTTTATGAAGCCGAGAAAATCCCGGTGCCTAATGCGAATCCGGCAACTTGACCGCGCACCGGTATACATACTAAAGAAGGAAGGGAAGCGGCGCTTCGTTGCAGTTGATTCGAACTGCAAATGCAGTGCTGGAACGATCACTTCTTTTAGGTTAAGTTGGCCGTTGCTTTCTGGTCGTTCCGTCTGCACGGAGCGGGAGCAAGCAGGCCGATGCGGTTTCGGCGAAGACGTTCAGTTGTAGAACTGACTAAGTTGGATAGGGTTTCCTGACTTCCTCCAGTACAATTTGATCCTCAACTTCGAGCGCAAGGAATCGGGATGCGAATTCATATAACTGTCCTGTGTTTTGTGGGTGTTGTCCTAGGCACGGCTGTCGGCTTTGGCCAAGATGATCACCACACAAACGGTGAGACTCTGGGCACCGTTACCTTCAGCACCTCGTGCAGTGAAATGGTAGGGCCGCAGTTCAATCGCTCGGTGGCCTTGATGCATTCGTTTCAATTTGCCCGTGCGATTGACGGATTCAATGCAATTCTCAAAATAGACTCCTCCTGTTCAATGGCGTACTGGGGAATCGCGCTTAGCAACTGGGGCAATCCATTTGCTGCTGGGCGCAAGTCGCCTGAACAATTGGAGCGAGGACACAAAGCGATTGAGCAGGCGCGGGCTGCGTCGCCGAAGACTGAGCGTGAACATGCCTACATAGAGGCCGTCGCGCATCTCTATCGCGACGTCACGAACATCGATCAGCGGACCCGTGTTTTGGCGTATGAAAGCGCGATGGCCGCAGTGCATGCAACTTACCCTGAGGACACAGAAGCCGCGATTTTCTAC
>ODAK010008326.1_pt1 | contig 10380 bp, 8 predicted proteins | sample 1539591 | NCBI WGS metagenome assembly ODAK01 (sample SAMEA3539303, study PRJEB22396) | soil metagenome | biome: tundra; feature: field; material: soil | place: USA | collected 2010-05 | depth 0.15 m | reverse complement strand
AGCTCTTAGCTCTTAGCTCTTAGCTCTTAGCTCTTAGCTCTTAGCTCTTAGCTCTCAGCTCTCAGCTCTTAGCTCTTAGCTCTTAGCTCTTAGCTCTTAGCTCTCAGCTCTTAGCATGCTTACGCGACTCGCTTTCGTCTGACGCTATCGGTTGCGTGCTTTGCATAACTCGTGTTCCGAAACTTGTTGCGTTGTTCTCTGGGAACTCGGACAGCATAGCGCACCAAGCAAACCCTAAGAATCGCAAACTAAAAGCTAAGAGCTAAAAGCTAATTGCTATTCCCTACTCCAGCCGCACCCGATCGGTGTTGTCCCACCGCGACATGTCGGAAAGAATGACGGTATCGCCTTCGCGCAGTCCGGAATCGATTTGAATGAGGTTTACTGAGGCGCGTCCCGTCTTCACCTGTACACGCGTCGCTGCATTTCCGGCGGGATCAAGCTTGAACATGGAAATCGTGCTGCTTTCCTGACCAAACGCCGGACGCCCCACGTAGAGCACATTCTCCAGCCGCTCCAAATCGATGGTGCCATCCACGCTTAGATCAGGCCGTGCGCCTTTAGGCAATTCACCAGTTAGCTTCACATCGACGGTTACTGTTCCATTCTGCACACCGGGATCGACCCTGCTTACTTCGCCAGGTATCACGCCATTGTGGGTGTCCACCGATGCAGGCTCGCCGATCTGGACGTCACGCGCCTGGGTCTCCGGAATTTTCAGCTCCGCCATCAGGTGATTCGGTTGCACAATTCTTGCCAGCTCGGCTCCAGGGAGCACATGCTGGCCAACCTGCAACGGCAAATCTACCAATACGCCTGCAACCCCGGCTTGTACTTTCAAGCGCTGCAACTGCTTCTGCTTCAGGTCGGCCAGGGCACGCATTTGTTCCACCTTGGCCTGTTGCACTGCTAACTGCGAGGCGATGGCTTTCTGATTAATCTGCAAACGCTGATCTTCAATGTCATTGCGGGTAACCAGTTCCTGGGCTTTGCCTGAGGAAGCCTTGGCAGCGAGACCGGAAATTACCCCGAGATCATAGAGCGCTTTATCGGTTTGCGCCTGACGCTGTGCCTCGGCGTAATCGGCGTTGACCGTGGCAGCTCCGGCTTTTTGGGTCATCAGGTCGCTATCGAGCTTTACCTTCAGGCTCTGGTACTCGGCTTCGGCCGCCTTTACCTGTAACTGTGCGCCCAGCGCTTCCTGTTCGAGTTGAGGATTACTCATCTCCACCAGGACGGTGTCGGCCTCCACTAGCGAGCCAGGAAGTTTGACGATTCGGATGACAGTCGCTTCGGTCTCGGCTGGAATTTGACGGACGTCCTCATGAGAGGGAATCAAGGTACCCAGACCGCGCACCTGGCGAAGCATAGAACCTCGCTTCACGCTGTCGGTCCAAATGGTGCTGCGATCAACAGTCGGGGCGGCTGGCTTCAGCCGTGAGATTCCGACGGTTACAGCGATCAAAACCACAACCGCAATACTGACCCAGAGGATTTGGCGGCGGCGCTTTTGGCGCTTCAATTCAGGACGGGCGATATCCATTACGCCTTCGTAAGTGCAACTGGACAACCATTTCCAGTCAGGGTTAGTTGGTGCGTTCTCAGCGGGTTGAGTAGATGGCGCATTTTCAGGACGACAGGCCGTGTCCCCCTCCGGATTGTAATGTCCAATTTCGGACAGTACAACAGGAGTTGCAATATGGCACTGCCGCAACGCGAAAAAGCGTACGTTCAGGTGCCCTTGGCCGCAGGATACACTTGCTCTGGAATCGTTCCAAGGCCTGGTCAGGCTTAAGTCATGACAGCAACTAACTTCGAGATCGCGACTGAGGTGGCGAAGGCGCCAGAAACGTCTGCGCGGCTAGTCTCGCTGGATGTCTTTCGCGGCGCCACCATCGCGGCCATGATCCTGGTCAACAACCCCGGCAATGGCGCTTCCTATTGGCCGCTTCAGCACGCGAAATGGAACGGATGGACCCCAACCGACCTGATTTTCCCCTTCTTCCTTTTCATTGTCGGCGTCTCGCTGGTGCTGTCATTCCGATCAAGGCTGAGACGCGGTGATTCCACTCGATCGTTGCTCTGGCACACGTTGAAGCGTAGCCTCACGATCTTCGCTATCGGAGTGCTATTGAACGGCCTTCCCTCCTTCCATCTCGCGACATGGAGGATCCCCGGCGTTTTACAACGAATTGCGCTCGCCTACTTCGCCGCCGCGATCATCACGCTTTGCTGCAGGACCTATGCCCGCGCGCTATGGATTGCAGCCCTGCTGGTGGGCTACTGGCTCCTGATGCGCTATGTGCCGGTGCCTGGATACGGAGTGCCTGCCCGCGATATTCCTTTTCTTGACCCAAACGCGAACCTGGCCGCATACCTCGACCGGAAGCTCATGATGGGCCATCTATGGGAAGGAACGCGTGATCCCGAGGGCGTGCTCAGCACATTGCCGGCGATTGCCACCACGCTGTGCGGCGTTCTGACGGGAGAATGGCTGGGCTCGAACCGCAGTCCAACGCAAAAGATGGCGAGCATGCTCGCCGTCGGCGCGGCCGGGCTGATTGCCGGGGAAGTTTGGAGCGTCTGGTTTCCCATCAACAAAAACCTGTGGACCAGCTCGTATGTGCTCTTCACGGCGGGATGCGCGCTGCTTTGCCTTGCAATCTGTTACTGGATCATAGACATACATCAGCATCGAGGCTGGTGGACCAAACCCTTTGTCATTTTCGGCACGAACGCCATTGCCGCATATGTATTGTCGGAGCTGGTGGGAGTGCCGTTCCGTTGGCAGGACTACATTTTCCAGCATTGCTTCGCGCATGGATTTTCGCCGCCCGTGGCGTCGCTGCTGTATTCGCTCACCATAGTCGGGGTATGTTTTCTGCCTATCTGGTGGATGTATCGCAGAAGAATTTTCCTCAAAGTTTGACCGCTGCAATCCTTCAGCGATTCCCGAGCCCGCGCTGGAAGCCAACAACACCCGCTTCGCGACAGGCGCGCACCATTGACGGCCTTTGCACGCTGCCCTAATATCCGGGTCAGTGGCAATTCAGGCCCCCAGCAACGGGCAAGTATTGGGGCATTACCGGCTGATCGAACAGATCGGTGCCGGAGGTATGGGTGTGGTCTTTCGTGCCCGTGATGAGCAGCTGCAGCGCGACGTCGCGGTCAAGATCCTGCCCACCGGATTGTTCGCCGACGATGCTACCCGCAAACAGTTCCGCAAGGAGGCGCTGGCGGTTGGCAAGCTGAATCATCCCAACATCGCCATGGCCTTCGACTTCGGGGAGGAAAGTGGCATTGATTATCTGGTCACGGAATACATCCCGGGCCTCAACCTTGACGAGATGATTGCCCAGCGGCCTCTTGCGCAAAAAACCGTCCTGGAATTGGGCCTACAAATGGCCAGCGGATTGGAAGCCGCGCACCGCGAGAATGTCATCCATCGTGATCTCAAGCCGGGAAACCTTCGCGTCAATCCTGACGGACAGTTGAAGATTCTCGACTTTGGCCTGGCCAAACTTACTGAACCGATCGACGAAAAAGCTGCGACCGCCAACCTTGATACCAGTATCTCGCTCAGCGGAACGCTACCTTACATGGCGCCCGAGGTGTTGCGCGCTGAAACCGCCGATGCCCGCTCCGACATCTGGGCGGCCGGGGCCGTGCTCTATGAAATGGCGACCGGTAAGCGTGCCTTTCCGGACCGCCAGCCGTCGCTGCTGATCGATGCCATTCTGCATTACGATCCGGTACGGCCCTGCCTCCTCAATCCCCAGGTTTCCGCCGGCCTGGAAGCCGTCATCATGAAGGCGTTGGATAGGAATCCCGATCTGCGCTACCAATCGGCGCGAGAGTTGCGGGCGGACCTTGGCCGGATCCTCGCAGGTGATGAGCTGTCCACGGAAACTCTTCGCCGTACCAGCTTTTTCGAGGTTGAGCGCAAGGCCCGCCATCGAAAAGCCGCATTGATCCTGGCAGCGGTATTGCTGGCGGGAGTGGCAGTTGGATACGGCGTCAAGCGGTGGTGGCCAACACTGTCCTCCAACCAGCAACGAATCATGGCCGTATTGCCCTTCGACACGGTAGGTCAGGACCCTGCTACCAGCGCTCTCGGTCTGGGCCTGACCGAAACCCTCACCGCCAAGCTGGTCCAAGCCAGCGACACGGATGCCATCCAGGTGGTCTCGCCGCGCGATCTGCGCGACCAGGGAGTCAAGACCGCGGCAGACGCCCGCCGCGAGTTTGGCACCGATTTCGTTCTGGAGAGCAGCCTGCAGCGCTCCGGCCAGACGATCCGCGTGAACTGTTTCCTCGTCGATTCCAAGACCCACCGGCAACTCGCCGCACGCAGCATCACGGTGGCTGCCAACGATGTGTTCGGACTGCAGGACCGGGTGGTAAGCGAAACCCTGGACATGCTGCCGGCGCAAATCAAACCAGAGCAACGCCGCAAATTGAACGTCAGCCAAGATACACAGCCCGCGGCGTATGAAGCCTACATACGCGGACGAGGTTATCTGCAGGAACCAGATTCCGAAAATCTCGACAAAGCCATTGCGGAGTTCACCAACGCGATCCACATCGATCCCAACTACGCGCTTGGCTATGCTGCGCTGGGTCATAGCTATTCTTTGGGATTCCAGCAGTATGGAAAACCAAACAGCTGGGTCGCTGATGCCTCCCGCAATTGCCAAAGAGCACTATCATTAAACCCAGAGTTGGTCGAAGGCCATGTTTGCCTTGGAAGACTTCTTATCGGTTCTGGCAGATATGATCAAGCCGTCGAGGAATTCCAGCGCGCCGTAAGAGCCGAGCCGGGCAGGGAGGATGCACTCTTCGGCCTGGCGGAGGCATACACCCACTTAGGAGACGTCGCTGCCGCCGAGGCTACCTACAAGAAAGCAGTCGCGTTGCGGCCCGAGTACTGGAGTGTATACAGCTGGCTAGGCACATTCTACTCGGGACAGAACCGTTATTCGGATGCCGCCGCGGCATTCTTGAAGGTGACTCAGCTTGCGCCCGGAAACTACCTTGGTTATTCCAACCTGGGGGCGGCTTATGTTCTGGAGGGGCGTTATTCGGAAGCCACAGATGCATTGAAGCATTCGATTGAACTGCGGCCTAGCTTGGACGCATATGAGAACCTAGGCTACACCTACATTCTGATGCACCGCTACCCCGAAGCGATCGCAGCGCTGGAACAGGCGCTCAAGATCGACGATCATGATTGGTTGAATTTGGGAGATCTGGCAGACGCGCTGTATTGGAGTCAGGACCGGCGTGGTGAGGCCCAGGCCAAATATCGCAAGGCCATTTCCATCGGAGTTTCCAAATTAGAGGTCAATCCCGACGATGTCCCGACGTTGGCCTATCTGGCCGATTACTCTGCCATGATCGGAGACCGGCAATCTGCCTTGCAATATCTTGAAAAAGCCTTAAAGATTGCTCCTCTCAACGGCGAAGTGTTGTTTCGTGCCGCCGTCGTCCATCGCCATTTCAATGAAACTGGACGGGCCCTTTCGTATCTCGAGAAGGCTGCCGGCGCTGGTTATTCGCGCGCCATCATCCGCGATACCCCCGACTTCGGTGACCTTCAGCAGGAGCCGCAGTTTCGCAGCCTCACCTCTACCTTTTGAGCCCAGTCCCCGGCTTTATGCGCAGGCCGAATGTCGATGCGCCGTTGTTACAGGCCTGATTGTTGACGGTGACGCTGCTGTAATAGTAGGTGTTGTTCACAGCAGAAGCAGTTGGCGTCCCCACATCTTGGGGAGTTCCTTGTGGGCTGTTGGCCGGGCACTTTGCCGAGGCGAATGGGCAACTGGAAAATTGGACATCGAATTGAGGGTTCGCTCCGGCCACGGCCAGCTCGTAGGTGATATCCTGACCTTCCACTACGTCAATAACGCCTGTGGAACCGTTCTGGGTGCATTGGCCATTATTATTGGCCAGCTTGATGGTTAAGGAGCCCACCAGTCCAACCGGGTGATTTTCCTGGCAACCGGGCAGAATGGTCAGAAAGGCTATTAGCAAAGGAAGGGCGAAACGAACTTGGCGCGAAGTCATGGCAGGTTCCTTTCTTTTAGAGTGCAACACTACCACGCTGGGATTTGCTGTCAAGTAAAACTGTTGCAAGTGTCCTGCCGCCGGCGCCGCTGCCACTTTCGGGACGGCAAACCCTGACACCTAGACGCCAGCGGCATGGTCTTCTTCATGAGGGCACGCCTTTATTCAATTAGCCGAGTGCCGCCCGCGTTCAGCCGCCCTTCAGCTCCCCCTTGATATCCAGGTTCCTGATGAGCCTGTGCAGGTAGTTGGGATGAAGTCCAAGCAAATTGGCGGCCTCGGTGTAATTTCCCCTGGTTTGCGCGACTGCGTCAATAATCAACTGCTTTTTGAGCTGATTAATCCGATCCTGATACTTGACCGCACTGCGCTCCACCGGCTGCACTTCCAGCAGGGCCTCCGGTAGATCATCGGGAAGGATTTCGTCCGTCAGACCCAGCACCATGGCGTGTTCCATGGCATTTTCCAGCTCCCGCACGTTCCCCGGCCAGCTATAGGCCATTAGCAATGCCCGGGCCTCCTGGGAAATGCCTTTGAGCGGTCGTTTGCATTTCTCCGCATATTTGGCGGCGAAGTAGATGGCGAGCAGCGGAATGTCATCGGGACGTTCGCGCAAAGGAGGTATCACCATCGAGACCACGTTCAGGCGGTAATAGAGGTCCGGGCGGAACTCGCGGTCCTTGATTGCCTGCTCCAAATCTTTGTTGGTGGCCGTGAGTACCCGCGCATCAAACTTCAGGCTGTGGGTGCTTCCCAGGCGCTCGAATTCGCGCTGTTGCAAGACCCGCAGCAGCTTCGCCTGCAGCGGAGGCGAGAGTTCGCCGACTTCGTCGAGAAAAACGGTGCCGCCTTCGGCTACTTCCAACTTGCCTTTCTTGGTGGCAATGGCGCCAGTGAAGGCGCCCTTCTCGTGTCCGAACAACTCGCTTTCCAGCAGCGCCTCGGGAATGGCGGCGCAGTTGATGGCGACGAACGGTTTGCCAGCGCGCCGGCTGTTGCGATGGATGGCGCGCGCCACCAGTTCCTTGCCCGTACCGCTTTCCCCGCGAATAAGGATGGTGGAATCGCCGCCTGCCACCCGGGCAATAAACTGCTGCACCTGTCGCATGGAATCACTCTCGCCCACGATGACGCCTTCCATATCCAACTCGGTTTGCAGACGGCGATTTTCGCTGCGCAGGGTCTCCAGGGCAAGAACGTTCTCCAAAGTGACGGCAGCGATTCCGGCGACGGAGTTGAGAAAGTTGACGTGGTCCTCTTCAAATCTTTTTCCCGCGCCGGAAGCAGTCAGATACAGAACTCCGATGGTGCGTTCTACTCCTATCAGCGGCGTGCACAGAACACTCTCCGGGTTGCGCGATTCAGCCGAGGGCTTGCTGATACTGGCCGCACCCTCCCACAGCGCTCGCTGCACAATTTCCCGCCGGATCTGCAGGGGAGGGGAACCGCCCGCTTTACGGCTCCAAGTACTACTCAAGCTGGGATCGTCGTTCCCGTGACGGGTGATTATCACGGCGCCACAGTCGGCAGGAACCACTTCGCAAATCAGTTCCAGAAGCCGTTGCTGCAGTGCCTCCAGGTCGCGGATGGAATTAATGGTGCTCGTCACCTTGAAGAGGGCATTCAGGTCGCGTGCCATGCGGCCAACATCGGTACCCAGGTCTGAGGTAGACGGTAATGGATTTATGCTCGTGGTCGTTAGGAGATCGCTGGTCGACTCATCCCGGAACTGCGCGATCCGCGAAACCAGACTGTCGTCTTCCCCGATTAGAAATACCAATTCACAATGGCCCACCCGAATGGTGTCGCCATGGCCCAATAACTTTCGCCGTACCGGTATGCCGTTCACGAAGGTTCCGTTGTGGCTATCCAGGTCAACCAGATGGAAGGCCGCGTCGGTTTCGCTGATGGAGCAATGCCTCCGCGACACCGTGCGATCGTACAGGCATAGCTGATTGGTGGCATCGCGCCCCACGGAGAACTGGCTGCCCGCCAGCCGTGCGACCGTACCTTTCGCCGAACCCGAGACTACTACGACTCGCGAATCCACGAACCGCCTCCGGGCTGCTAGTTTAGCCCAGGTCATGGCGAATTCAGCGGAATTAATCTGAAAACCGCGTGCCGACTAACGCAATGGATAGCTAACCTATCCATTCGGATACTGCCAAACCGCCCAATGCAAACGGCGAAAGATGCCTCCGCCATCCTCCGCAAATGCAAGTCACTGTAAATATGAGACAAGAGAAGCCCTGTGAAATCGGCTCTGGGTTGGCATCAGGTTTGCATTATCGAAATGCGTCACAGCAAGCTTCCAGCAGAAAAAGGAGCGGCTGTAAATCAAATTCAATCTGGGTTCCACAGACCGGAGCCCCCAAGGAGGAGTTATGAAGAGCAAGATCTACGGGGCCCTCGCGATGCTCGCGGCAGCTCTGATCGTTAGCGTGCCTTTCATCCAAGCACAATCCCGGGTTCAGTCCGATGTGCCGTTCGCCTTCAGCCTGCAAGGTAAAGCGATGCCGGCTGGCAATTACGAAATCATCGCGCTGAGTGACCAGGCGATTGAGGTGCGCAACCTGGATACGCAGCGTGCCCAGTTCCTGTTGAAACCGATGACGGTCCAGTCTTCCAAGGATGAGAACCCGAAGCTGGTGTTCCACAAGTACGGCGACCAGTACTTCCTGAGCCAGATTTGGAACGGCGGCAGCCACTACGGCATCGCGTTTGCCGAGTCGAACCGCGAGAAAGAAGTGAATATGGCGGGCAACGGTGCTGCCAACGCGCCCGAAACCGTGATTGTCGCAATGAAGTAGTTGTAGCAGCAGGAATGAAAAGATCCGGAGCCGAGCTCCGGGTTTTTTCGTTTGATATACGTGCGAGGAACGATCGATTTTTACCAGGCGCGACGCGGTCCGCGCAATACCCGCGCTGGAAGCAAAATGATGGCCTTCAACAATTCCAGTACCCCTTCGACGGCAAATCCCAAGAGCCGGAACGGCAACAGCAACAACCAGACCAACGGGTAAAGCACCAGCACCAACAGCGCCAAGGGCCAGCAAAAGAACAACAAGATGCACCACAGAAGGAAAGTCAACATAACTCCTCCTCTTTGTAAATACGTTCCGCCCGGCCGCCAAGTTCCGTAACGCTAGAGCAGATAGTGGGGTCATAGCGTGGATACGCCAGAATTATGGCCGTTTGAAAACCCGGCAAGTTATCGCTTTACGACAACGTGGGAAGCAGACTCAATGCAGACAAATTGCATCACGCCCTTCCGTTCTGCCGTGAACGGGCATACCTCGAAGTCGCCATAGATGTTCTCGTCTCCATGTGCAAATCTTAGGCTTTGTGACCAAATGGGGAAGCTTGCGTCGTCGATGGTTGGCCCTCTGCTAACGCCCAGCATCCGTTTTGTTCCCACGGGCCAAAGCCGTACAGTCACGGTATCCGCCCCCGGAGAGAGCCTTCCATGAACCGTGTAGCAAGCGCCAATAACCTTGGGGTTCCCCTTGCACTTTGACTGTGCAGCGAACACCGGAATTGCCATTACGAGAATTACCAATATTGGCTTCATCTCTTCTTACGCTTTCAGGCGCGCTGAATCCGCTCAATCTCGACAGCGGGAGTCATGCCTGAATGATCGAAGGTCGTCTGGAAATTGGTAAAGAATCCGCTTCGACCAATGACCCCACTACCCTAGAGCAGGTCGAGAATTGCTGTAGCTCGGGTAGAGCGGGCCCGAACCTGAATTGCAACCGCCCTAACCATGGCCGCCTCCGCCGCTAAGCTCGCGTACGATCGAGCCGACAAACGCCTTGGCGTCGCCGAATAGCATCAGCGTATTGTCGAGGTAGTAGAGCGGATTGTCGATGCCGGCAAATCCTGGATTCATGCTGCGCTTGATCACCATGACCGTACGGGCCTTGTCCACGTCCAGAATCGGCATGCCGTAGATCGGACTTCCCGCGTCGCTGCGCGCTGCGGGATTGGTAACGTCGTTAGCCCCGATCACCAGCGCGACATCCGTCTGCGGAAAATCAGGATTGGCCTCATCCATGTCCATCAACTTGTCGTACGGGATGTCGGCTTCCGCTAGCAACACGTTCATGTGCCCGGGCATGCGGCCTGCAACCGGGTGAATTCCGAACTTCACGTCCACGCCCTTCTTGGTCAACGCGTCATACAGTTCGCGAACTTTGTGCTGCGCCTGCGCCACCGCCATGCCATAACCGGGAACGATTACCACTTTGTTCGCAGCCGAGAGGATTGCGGCAGCCTCTTCCGGAGTTGCACTGTGTACGGGCCGGGCCTCGGCCG
>ODAK010008325.1_pt1 | contig 10381 bp, 5 predicted proteins | sample 1539591 | NCBI WGS metagenome assembly ODAK01 (sample SAMEA3539303, study PRJEB22396) | soil metagenome | biome: tundra; feature: field; material: soil | place: USA | collected 2010-05 | depth 0.15 m | reverse complement strand
TTCCGATGCTTCAAACCCCAGCCGACAAACCATTCCACCGACCGATACACCGCCTGGTTAGGACACAGCACGATGTTCCCTTCAGCCAACGTCACTTCATCCGTTTCCCCTTTCGCAGGGATACCCGTCAACGCCGCGATATTGGCGGTCGCTACCGCTGTAGCAGCAGGGAGTTCCGTCTTCTTGACCGCTTCCCCAGCGATCGTTTCACCTTCTAATTTCGTGATCTTAGTAGCTGCAAGAGTTTCAGCTTTTTTAGATAAAGTTTCTGATTCAGCAAAGATTGATTCAAAAAAAGCTTTAGTAGCTTTTGTTGAGTTTTCAACTATTGTAGGCCAAGCCATTAATATTCTCCTTTTCTAAACAGTGAATGGGATTGATAACGGAATTATATTACGGCTTGTTTCCGACAAATCTTTCATAATACTTATAACATCGGTTCTAGTCAATTTTAATTCTGGATGATATATTTTATTACCAGTTAGCTTTATATCAGCAGAACCATCAGAATATAAAGTAGTAATAGGTACTAAATTTTTAAGATCTTGATGAATCGCCAACAACTCAGCCATTTATACTCCTAAAATTTATGATGAAGGCGGTGTAGTAGCAATATGATAAGACAATTCCTCACCAAATAATGAAGGATCTAGTTTTTCTACCGGGTGAGTTAGACTTATCTGACCAATATGCGTTCCTCCCACCGGCGCGCCTGGCTGCCCAGAACCATACACCGGCATTCCTTCAGGGCGCGCACCAGGCGGCAAAGCGGACGAATAGGTAGGTAATAACCCACCCATACCTGTAAAGAATGAATTTCTAAATGCGCTAAAAGCAGCAGTAGAGAAACTCTGCGGCTGGTTTAGCTGTCCATTCAGCCTAGCTATTTCTTCAGCATTCTTCAAAGTATTAGTAGCATTGGTCTCAAGTGCTTGAATCAACTTATACATTGATTCTTTTTCGCCTTTATCCTCATGCTTTTCCATTTCAGATATTTTATTCTGCCCAGCAGGAGACGCGAGATAAGTAAGTATTTCAGCAGGAGTCATACCATTTACTCCAAGACCAATACCGCCAGCTTGTTCCTCAAGCCCAGATCTTTCTTCTCCTAAACCTTTTTCTTTACCTTTAGCAGCAGCAATCATTCCAGCAACATTTGTAAACCCAGTTGTTTTACCTATAATTTCAAGACCTTGCTGCGCAGCAGAATATATGCCTGACTGGAACTGTCCTTTAGCCTCGATCTGAGATACTATTAATTCTCTAACAACTACAGCATTTTCCTTCAAAGCAAGATTATTTTCTGCAATTTCAACACTATTCTTATTAAGTTCCTCACCTAAAGTAATAACAGCAGTTGTATCCCCTTCTCTTATAGCTTGTTCTCTAAGTGCTTCCTCTTTTCCTCTTACTGAAAGAAGATTAGTATGTTTTTCTCCCAATCCTACTTTTTCTTCTTCGCCTCCAGGAATATATTTACCTTCAGATACAAGAACTTTAGAAATTCCTAATCTCATTCCAGACTGTGATTCAGCTTTAGTAGATTCTCTCTGAATCAATTCCTGTGCGGCAGTAATTTTGCCAGCAGTAGTAGTTATAATAGTTGTTTCTAAGCCAATAATAGCTTCTTTTATTTCAATAGATTTAGCTGTATCTCCGGCCGCTTCTGCTCCCATAAGAGATCCCTGAAGTTGAGATATAGTTTCTTTCGCATTATTTATAATTTGTTCGTCTATACCGCCAGATTTAAATATTTCTTCAATATTACCAAATGTCTGAGCAGCAGTTTGTTTAGCAGACAGTTGCGAACTCTTCAACTGTGATTCTCTCTGAATCATTTGAACACCAGTATTTATTTGTTCAACTATCGCGTTATTAATAGTCTGCTGCAAACTACTCATTTCTTGTTCAATACTCGCAACTAATTCCTTATCGCCAACAGCTTTAGCTTGATTCAAAATAGGTTCAAGCCTAGATTTTTGTTCAGATGCTCGCCCACCAGCTTCACCTTGCAAACCAATCAATTCTCCAAGATTTCCTAAAGCTTGAGCAGAAGTAGTTTTAGTAGATAGTTCAGCAGAAACAGTCTGATAAGCATTATTAGTTTCAGTAAGTTTATCTTGTAATGCTTGAGACTCGGCTTGGTATCTAGCTTCAATATTGGAGTTCATTTCTTCAGTTAATTCTCTTTGCTTCTTAATTAATTCAGCATAATATCCATTTAAAGCATTGATAGTTGAAGCTCTCTTATTTCTCTCAGCAGAAGTCTTTGTAGACATTTTATCAGCAGCAGCTAAACCACTTTTAACTGAACTCATTGATTTACTTACAAGATTAGCTTCTTTCTGAATCCCAGATCCTTCTTTCGCTAAAATAGTTACATCTCTTTCCTCAATAGCTGTTTCGCCACCTGGTTTTAGAACTATCCCAACACCATGTTTAGACCCATACGAAGCTTCTACTTTACCTTTTTCTAATTTAGATTTAACAATTTCTCTACCTTCTTTGAGTTTAGCTAGTACTCCAAGAGATTCTTCAACAATAGATTTTACAAACTTACTCATTTCAGTAGAATACTCTTCATTATTTTTATTTATACTCTTTAGCTTCTTAAATCCTTCACTGATTACTTTAAATATTTTAGCTATTTCTTTAATAGAGCTTGCAGAGCCAGGGTCACTGAGAAGTATATTGAAAGCAGCTATTTCCTTATTTATATTAGATAGAGAGAATGATCCAGATGTGCCAGTAGTTTCCTGAGCAGATTGCGATATAACCTTTGGTATCCCTCCAGCAGCAAAACTTTGCCGGGGAGAAGAGTCATAACCAAGATGTCTATCTAACCCACCCGGCGAAGTTCCTGCCAGACGAGCAGTCTCACCATACTGAGCAGGATTCATTATTCGCTCACCCTCATGAGCAATTACTGGAATTGGTCTACCTCCCCACGGCGCGATCCCTCCCTGCGCAAATCTCAAAACTTTCTTTCTCAAGTGTCTAATAGCTAATCTTCTAATACTACTTCCAACCATTCCTCCAGCAGCATAAGCACTAAGAAACTTTTCAGGGGATTCATTACCATAATGACTTTCAGCATACCCAGAATTCTCAAGTATTGATACAGCTTCAGACGCAGATTTCGCGCGAAGTAACTGAGGCAGATTATGTTTAAGCCATTCAGCCTCAATTAATGCAGCTTGTTTAGGAGAATGTCTTTCAGCCCACTTTGCAGTAGCACCATATGGTCCAGATCCGCCGCCCGGCCCTCCAGTCTCTATGTTCAACCAGTTATTTCCACCTTCAACTGTGCTATTACCTTGCTCGTGATTTATCCAAGCTCCTAAGAACTTAACAGGAAGTCCAGTATATTCAGCTAAATACTTAGCAAACTCTTGCTTATTAGCTGGTCCTAATTGTCCTGCTGGAAAATTCTTGCCAGATTCTAAAGTATGATGTCCGCCTAAAGCACTTGCCTGTTTAGCCATATAAATATTTGCAGCTTTAGTAGCCATATTAAGAGCACCTTGAGCTACTTGACCAATCGCTCCGCCACCTTTTATTTTTGGAGAAATAATCTGATTTACAGCTTCTCCGATTCCACCCGCGACAACTTTCCCATGTTGAAGCCCAGTTAAGAAAGCAGTAAATGCTTTTCCAGCAGGAGTCGCTTCTCCCTCTTTATATCCAGAAGTTGCAGAGGCTAAAGTCGCGCCAGAAGCAGTTGCCCACCCAGTCTCTATTCCAGTGCCAGATGGCGCGTAATAAGCAACAGGCTGACCAGCTTTTACTTCTTTCCCAACAGTAGCTAATTTATTTATCTGCTCAGCTATATAAACATATTTACCTTTATCAAGCCCATTCAAAAGTTCATACCAAATAAATGGCTGCTGTTGATACCAATTTGATATAATCCCCTTAATTTTTGCATCACCAATTGCAGTGATTGGAGAGCCAGGAGTCAAATCTACATCTGTACCTTGATCTGACCGGCCCCAATTTACTGCTCCGTGGAATGGACTCTCATATCCAACCGGGCCACCAGCAGCCATATGCGGCGCTCGGGAGAAATATTGGCCGAGTAATTGTCTCTGTCTAGGTGCCTGAGCAGGATCAGTAGTAAGTACTACCTCATCATGTCCTCCCTCTCCCACTCGCGCGATATGCCCCCCGCTAGCAGCACTTATATATGCGCCACTTGCGTGCCCCTTCGCCTTTGCTATAGCACTTTGCGCCGTTGCTATACCGCCCAAAACCGTTTCTACATTAGTCACAGGGCTTGATACTTCTGCTGGAGAAACACCATATTTCTTAAGAGCCTTATCAACTAGCTCATGAATCTTCGACATACCGCTACCAGCAGAAGTTACTCCACTCCTAATAGCTACCCCAAACTCATCAAATGCTTCTTTATATGCTTCGCTTATCTTCGGCGCAATCTTCGCTGCCTTTTCAGTAGATTGAGATATTACTTCGCTACTCTTCTTAACTCTTTCACTATTTTCATTCGTCGCTATCCCTAGCTTTTCTTCAGATTCCTTCAATTCCTTATTTTTAGTAATAATCTTATCTCTAATTCCTTCTAAAAACTTATAGTCTGGAGTTCCCTTTGAAGGCTTACCCAGAACTTCTTCTTCTTCATGCAAATTACTTTCTAACCCCTTTGCTTCACCAGCAATAACTCTACGATTCTTTCTTAATTCATTTAAGCTCTTCTCACTACTTATACCAGACCTCGTAACAGTTTCTCTTTGTTCTTTCGGTAATTCCTTAAATCTGTGTTCAGCTTCTTCACGACTTATCTTAGTTCGTTCTACTTGTTCCTTAGCACGTTCAACCCTTATACTATGAGATTCATCTGCTTCCTTCTGAGATTCTCCTTCTGCTGGAGCAATCTTTTCCTTTTCAGTTTTTTTCAGACTACGCCTAGCTTCACTTTCTGAAGCCTTAGATTCCTTGACTCCTAGTTCTGAACTCTTGTATTCAGCATTAAGATCCTTTATAGCTCTTATAGCACTAGCTTGCGCTTCAAGAGCTTGAGTTACTTCTTCAGTAGATAATTTATTTTCCTTCTGCTTGCTGGAAAACGCACCAAATACTACAGCGACAGCAGTTCCAACTAAAGCTAGAGCAGCTAAGATGGGATTAGTCAAAGCTGTCCAACTTGTTCCCTCAACTAATAATATGAAAGCTGCCCAAACTTTTTTAACTGCCTCAATCACACCAATAATCTTAACTATTCCAAATACTATAAGCCCGCTTACTCCGATTACCTCAAGAATTTTACGTCCACCAGTTCCAAATGCATTAAAGAAATCAAGTACAATTGTCGTGCCCTTACCAAGAACAGTAATTATATCTTGCAAGCTAGGTAGAATAACCTCAGTTAAGAAATTTTTTAAAGCAGACAAAGATGTTAAATTAAACACCTTTATCATTGCTATGCCAATCCCCATAAGCACTTCTGCAATAAGAGATAGCCCTTCTTTTGCTTCTCTAAAGAATTTTGTTACCTCTGGTCCATGAGATTGGACCCAAGTAGTAGCTTCTTTTATAGACCCAGTAAGCCCTTCTACTATTCCTTTCCCTTGTGGAGCCGCATCATGCCCAATTGCCTTAAATAGTCCACCTAAAGCTACCCCAAGTTTTCCAAATGCTTCTGCATACTCAACAGATTTATTAAAGAAATTCTCTAAAGCTTTAAATCCTTCTGGAGTATCGTATTTTATATTTAGTTTGGCCCAGAATCTATCCCAATCTTCACTCAATTTATGAAAAGCAGGATCGGCGGCTTCAGCAACTTTCTCAAATAATTTCATCAACCCTTCAATAGCTCCAGTAACTACAGGTATATTTTTAGCTGCATCTGTCGCCATAGTCTCAAAGAAAGATGTTCCACCCTTACCATAAGTAGCTTTCTCCAACCGACTCAAACCAGCGCCCATAGACTTCGCCAATTCATCAATCGGTCCAAGGAAAGAAGAACTTTTTAGAAGAGATCTAATTCTCTCTATGGCATTAGCAAATGGTTCTACAAAATAATCAGTTATTTTCTTCAGCGGAGAATCTGGCGATTTGAGTTCTTTCTCAATCGCAATAAGAGAATTTGTCAAACCAAGCTCAGTAGGAGACATTCCTTTCTCAAGGAATTTGAGCTGAGCTTCATACTGAGTTTCTTTAGAAGATCTAGCGGCTTGCTGTAACTGAGTTATTTGCTCTTGTCTTTTAGCTGCTTCTCCTGCTTGGCTGGCTTGTAACTCTGCTACTTTCGCGCCTTCCAGCCCCTCTACTGCGCTAATAACTGATGGAGCACCACTTACTCCTCTTTGTCGAGCTAAGCGTGCTTCTCTTTCAGCTTTAGGAATTTCATATTCAGACTTCTTTTTATTTAATTCTGCCTCTTTAACCGCCAATTCTGCCTGCTGTAATCCAGTAGCATTACCTTTCTGAATAGCAATTTGTAATTGACGTTTTGCTTCAACAAGAGATAGATCTGCACCCTCTGCCTCTAGCCGAGCATTCTTTTCCGCATTAGCTAATTCAGTTATTTGCCTCTGAGCTGTATATCTAGCTTCAGTAAGAGCAATTTGAGAATCTCTAACTCTTTGCTGAGCCTCATATAACTGGATATAAGAATTAGAAAGCTGCTGTTGAGAACTAATTAATTGGCTTGTATTCTGTAACTGGGTTACTTGTTTTTCAGTAGGATCGTAAAACTTCTGTTGTTCAGCTTGACCGGCTACAGATACAGCCTGCAATATTGATTTAAATCTCTCTACAGATGCAATCACAATTGAGAGCATCGGAATCGCCTGGCCCATGCCAGAAACAAACGCTCCGGCCAGCGCTGCGCCTGCTTGCGCTGCCGCTGAGGCTAAAGAAACCAGCCCCCCTGCCAGCGAGACTACTCCCGTAATTAATTGCTGAGAAAAGCCAATTTTTGCTAGATCGAAGAAACCTCTAAGAAAAGAAGATACTCCAGTAATTCTTATCCCCAAATCATCAAAATCAGATTTAATACCACTTAAATTAGGCCCTGTGCTCTTACCAGAAGCTCCAAAATCAGCCTTCTTTAAATACTTATCTGCACTATCTACATCCTTAGCAAGATTCTTAAAAGATTCACTACCATACTCTGTCTCCCTAGCAAGACCGCGTAGCTCAGAAGCAAACTGCTTGACCTTTACTGACGCTTCACCCTTAGAAAGAGATCCACTATCTAAATCATTCTTAAAATTATTCCAAGCAACTCTAGACTTAGATGTTCTAAGCTCAAGATCCTTCTGAGCATCAGACTCAGCTTGAACGGCCTTTTCACGAGCAGCTTGAGCGGCAGTATCTATCTCTAGTGGCTGTCTAGAAGCCGGGGATAAAACTCTTAATTGACTAGCCTCTGCTCTAGCTCTCTCCGCGCGATCTGCTGCCTCTCTAGCAGTAGCATTATCGAGATCTTCCTTCCGCATACCTCGATTCACGCGAGTATATTCAGATGCTAAATCAAGTAACTCTTGTCTTCTCTTCTTTAAATCGCCTGTTCCAAAATCTTGCTCTCTATTTTTATTAAGCTCATCTTCCTTTTTTCCTAATCTATCATATACTTCTATAAGAGATTCAGCAGACTTCTCAACATCTTGCGTCTTTCTAACTTGATTACCTAGTCCGTTATTATGCTTTTCTCTCGCTCTTCCAAGATTCCCTAAAGTGTCGCCAGTCTTTTGATGAGCTTGCTCCTCGCGCTCGGCAGCATCGGCAGCGTCGTGCGTACTAGCTGCTGAATCATCTGTAGCTCTGCGACCCTTTTCTCGCTCAGTTCTTGATAATTCACTCTTCTTTCTAGCCTCATCCTCTTTTCTACCGCGATCATCAATCGCCTTTCCCAAATCCTTCTCGGCATTCTCAGCATCCTGAGAAGCCTTCATACTATTTATTTTTGCTTTTAAGGACTCTAGACCTGGGCCTGTCTCATCGCGAAGTTTTGCAATAATTTGGAGAACGTAATCAACGTCGCTCATTTATTTTTCACCTCCTTTCTAAAAAATAGTTTTTCATTATTCCAATAATCCTGTTATATCTTCCTCACCTGGCATAATTGCTGGAACTATTTTTTGTAGATTACGTTTTCCAGCCGCCAAAAATGGATCGGAAGACTCAAGATCTCTCATTTCTTGATTCTCTTCATCCATTTTTTTCGGATTCCAGATAACGTCCTTCAACATTTCATAATAATTTTCTACATCCTCTATAGCTTCATTTTGGTCAGATGCCTCTTTCCACTCTACAATTCCTAGAAGTGATCCAACATGAATATTTTTCCTTCTCTCAATTTCGTCTACAGCATTTCTTCTTTGCCACGCATCAAAAACTTTTAATACCCTTCTATAAGGCCACTCAAGCAGTTCATCAAAAGTCTCACTATGATTACTTGATAAGCACTCAAGCATCTCCAAAGATGTCATGCGTCTTTGGTGAGCCTGCTCCTCATCTTCTGTACGGTGTCTTTGACTCTCGCGTACCGCTTTAAAAAATTATTCAGCTCCTCATAATTCTGTTCAATAAATACATTCAGCATTTCCTCGCCCTGATCCATCGACATTCCGCCCTCATCTACTGGCCGGGACCAAATGTCAATTAGCAGAGGGCGCTCTGTACGCGGGACTCGAAGCCATATGCACTGAGCTTCACCCATCAAATCCGGGACATAGGAGGCTAATTTAGCTATTCCTTGTATTATTGGATCTATTAAATCATTATCTTCTCCACCCGCCAAACTTATCTGCCCATCATTAAATTCAAGTGGAATACTTGCCTCACCTGGAGTTAATCTATCTAGAGATAAACCATCTGGACCGCGCATTGCCTCGGCCAACTTCCTGCCGAGAAGTCCTGTAAATTCTCCGAATGCATGATAAGAAAGAGGTTTCTGAACATAAGTTCTTTTGAAAATCTGAGGAGTCATATCCCCTTTAAGCATAACCTCATACTCAGCCTCAAATACCCATTCTTTATGCCCAATAGGCTTTTCAATATCTTCCTCAGAAGAAATAGGCTCAGATTTAGCATCAACCATAGGTTCACTAATAGGTGCAACTACAGATTTATTCTCAGGATTACCTAATTTCTCCTGCAATATTTTCTCTGCTTGATCTTTATCTGCATCTACTGTTAAATCATTTACTGACATTACTTACCTTTCTATAATCAATATCTAATTGATTAGGTTATTTTATCTTCTCCGCCTCGAGCTTACTTGTTAATTCAGCTTTCCAAACATCGCCATTAATTTTCAACATAGCGATCATTGTGGAAAACGTAGCGAGCATGAACTCCTTTGGAGGTTGACCTTTTGAATGCGCCAAAAATCCTGGGTATCCCCTATCTGGAGGTATGTACATGAATTTTTTCTCTTTAGGAAATATATCTCCATGCTCTGCGAATATACCTGTTCCCTTATCTACAAAAATAGGATATTTAGCAGAGAAAGGATCAGACTCTCCAACCTTATGAATTTCAGGTATACCTACAGATCCCTCAATCTCAATACCGTCATCTATAGGGCCTTTATGCCCAGTATGAGCGGCCATATCCATTGATCTCTTAGGAACAAAAGCTTTTAGGGCAACCTCTCCCATTAGAAGCTCATTCCTAACTAAATTCACAAAACAATCATGAACCGCGCGAGTAGATAAAGAGTCAATATTTGACTCGATTGAGATATCTAGTATCTGATTATCCGGCATAAGCGTTTACTCCGGGGAAAGATTGTAGGCAACATGCATCTCTCAACCTCTTCTCGGCAGGAAATCCGCCGGAGTTAGGCCAAAAAGATGCAAGCGCGGCCTCGCCCTATTACGCTCACTACTACTATTTTATCAGATCGGTTCTCCTATAATTCACGCATAGCGGAAGAACGGCCAGCGCCAGCGAAACCGCGAGCACTCGCACCGCGAGCAGTCCGTGCCACGCCGGTAGTGCTCATGCTCACGGCCGGGATGTCGGCAACGGCAGGTCATAGCGCGCCGATGTTGACGCCACTGGCGTTCGTGATCCCAGTAATTGCGACCCCAGCGCCGATCGCGGGACTGCTCGGCTGGAGGCGATAGTCGCCGTTCGCGATGTCCATGAACAAGGGGTCTTCACCGAAGATGGCGTGTTCGAGGTTGGTGGACCCCATGCCCGCTTTCACGGCCGCGACGAACGTAGACCAGATGCCGTAAACGCCCGTGTTTTTTGCCGGGCCAGTAGAGATGCCGCCCGTCGTCCCAAGCTTGCCTGGGTAACATTGGTACTCCCCTGCCGATGCCTGCGGCGTGATGTACACGAGGGAATGATCGTAGCTGCCGGTCGTGCTCTCGAAGCACAGCGCCTCGACGTTCCCAGTGCCTTC
>ODAK010008323.1_pt1 | contig 10381 bp, 6 predicted proteins | sample 1539591 | NCBI WGS metagenome assembly ODAK01 (sample SAMEA3539303, study PRJEB22396) | soil metagenome | biome: tundra; feature: field; material: soil | place: USA | collected 2010-05 | depth 0.15 m | reverse complement strand
CGTTGCCGTAGTCGAAGCAGCAGCCGCCGTTGTAGTGCGTGCCGTCGAAGATCGCGTACTCGCCTTCGGGCTGGTCGCCGGTCGCGATGCCCGAGGTGCTGTCATCGCGGTACCCGGTGCCTGCAGCCACGTAGACGCCGTAAACCTTGTGGCCGCCGGCCATGGCCGGCGCCGCGGTCGCGTTCGCGAGGTTGTCAGGGCCGCCGGCCGCCCCGCCCCCGGGTGCATCGGTGAGGTTGTTGCCGTGACCGGACTGGTCGTAGATCTCGGTGATGACGCAGGTCGTGCCGGCGCAGAACGAGTCCTGCGCCGCGGCGTTGGCGTAGCCGCCCGCGCTCAGCGTCGAGATGTTCGTGGTGGCGCCGTCCGACGCGCGCTTGACCTGGTACAACGGCCCGTTGTAACTGGCATACAGGGCGCGCGTGGTGCTGTGCGCGGCCACGCACGGCGTGCCGGCGGACGCGTAGGTGTCACACGGCAGTGACGCAGCCGCCGCCGGCGGCGCGCTTCCCGCGGCCAGGGCGCCGACCGCGAGCGTCAGCGCCGCGCCCAGGAGCAGTAATACCTGTCTGAGGGACTGAAGCGGTGACCGGAGGGTCATGTGCATGCCTGCCTTTCCTTATCCGAGGCTCCATTGCTGGTTGGATTGGCCGTTGCGGGTCTGTAGGTCGACCCAGGGCGCTGCTGGCGTCCGGGCACAGGCCGCACTGCACGTCGGTGATGGTGCGGTGAGCGTTGACCTGGCGATGATGGTCGGCTGCGCCGTTACCGGGCCGGGCCTCCACCGGGGTACTCAGTGTGGCCTGGTTGTTCCGGGCGCCCGCCCACCGCATCCCGCTCACCCGGTGTGCTGCCGCCTCAGCGGATGCGGATTCCTGTGCTGCCGTGCCACTGAAGCCCTCCTTCCTTGGCTGTGTCCGCGTGCTGCCCCCAGCGGCCGGGCTGGGCGTCAGGCACACGGATATAAGCGTTAACTTGTCCTTTGCGGCCTTGACTGGGATCCAAGGCCGGGTCGAAGTACCGTTATTGTGAGCGCTCACAATCTGTCCGTCAATAGGTCGGCGCTCCCGGCTCGCCCAGTTTCCCGGCCAGCACGGCTACCTGCCGCGACGCCTGATCGTGGCGGCCTGATCCGGTGAAAATCCCGGTCCGCCGCTGACCGGCGTACGGGGCAGTCATTCTTTCGCCGCTGGCTGTTGCCGCATTCCGGCCGGAGCGAATCGCGGCTCGAAGCCGGGCGGTAAGGATGATCATGAAGTGGGAGCGCGGATGGGAGCGCGCTTTGCTCGCCGTAGCTCCGTCGTGCTCTGCTGTGCTCGCTTCTGCTTGCTGCTGACCTGGGCTGATGGGCTACCCGGCAGGTGGGGGAGTGGGTTCCTCGTAGGAGGAGTGGGCACCGGTCATGTCAGGTCACCCCCCGGTCGAAGGCCTCATGGGCCAGTCCGTGTTCGGCAAGATAGGCAGCGACCGCAAGCCGCAGCCGGTCAGCATTCGCCACGGGACGGTTGGATGGAACAGGGGCTAACTCGTTGTAGTGCATCATGCTTCGACACTGCGCCCCCACGCAGCTGCAGCAAAGCCCCGGGCCTGCACCACGCGCGGCATGAGCGAGCGTCGCGGAAATCGGGGTGCGCTGCTCTCCCAGCACGTTCACGCTTTCACACCGGCGCAGAGGGTTCCAGGAGCGGCGATATTGCGGATGACCCAGCCGCCCTTACCCAGCCGTGCGCCGTCCTCGCCCGCCGCAACGCGGCCCATCACCCCCAGGTCAGCCGGGCACAGTCGCGCCCAGCGTGACCCGCCGCGCGGAGCGAGACACCCCGCTGATCGAGGCCGCCTTACGCTGACCCCTCCTGGTCATACCGGGTTTCAGAGGTTCTGCCGTGTCAGCTTTTCACGCGTGAGTAGGGCACCGCCAACGCTGGTGTCGGGACTGTGAAGGACTTTCCCCAGTGGCTCAGCGTTACTGTCTGGCTGTCGCCGCTGGCAGTTGTCGTCTCACTGATGGGCAGGGCCTCGGTGGTTGCCGTCAGGATGAGTCGCTCGCTAATTCTCGTGCCCGATCCGCTGGCGGTCGTTTCCCAGTCCAGGATGTAGACCTTCTTGCCTGACATGGTTGCGGTGCGGAGTTGCACCGTATTCCCGGTGGCCGGCAGGATGCTGGCCGGCAGGGAGGAGATGGTGTCCTCGGCGGCGAGGTCCTTGTACTCGTTCGTTCCTGCTTTTATGTCTACCCACTGGGATTCGGCTTTCCTGGCGGCCGAGGAGGACAGGCCGATGAAAGTTGTCAGGCCGGATGGGCTGCCGCTGAAGTAGGCGTCGTTGCGGGTGACCAGGATCGTCGCGGTCGCTGGGCCGGACTTGATGGACTCGGCCCCGGTGGCGGCGCCGATGTCGGCCACGATCCGCTCAGCGACCGCCGCGCTCCCCGCTTTGCGGCTGGTGATGACGATATGCACGCTTTTCTGGGCGAGGATCGAGTCGGTGGCGGCGGTAACCAGTGAGGCCTCGACCGCATTCTTCGCCTGCGCCGGGGTCAGTCCGGGGACGGGGAGCCTCCAGCTGTGCAGGAGCTCATTCAGGCTGGTCCTGGCGCTGATCTGCCCGGTGATGTGGGTGATCGCATACCAGTACAGCTTGCCGGCCGCGTCAACCGCGTCCGGTACCGACGCCTTCTGCCCGTAGCTGTAGAGGAAGAAGATGAGGGGTGCGCACGCGATTACCTGGCTCGATTCCGCTGTCTGAGAGCTCGCCCCGGCCTCACCCGAGGTGCATTCCCGCAGTATGGCGTTCCGCGACTGGGTGGTGTACTGGACGTCCTGGACGACGAATGAGCTGATGCCGGGGTGACTGCGGTAGAGGGTGCCGATCGTCCGCACCACTTGCTGAAGGGAGACCTGCTGCCTGGTCCCGAAGACTTTGCCCGGGGTGTCTGGGGAGCCGCTCGCGGCGCACGCACTCAGGATCGCGGCTAGTGTGCCGGCGGCCGCCACGTGGATCGCCAGCCGCGCGGCCCGCAGCCGCCGCGGGGGGCGAGCCCCCGCGGCGGCCGGGGTGCGCCGGCTGGTGAATGCCGGCGCTGCGGTCACGTGCCGCACTGCCCTTCGGTGCGGCCCTTCACGGTGTTGCCGCTAGTAGCGATGGAGCCGTTGCTGAGGCATACCAGGTTGCCTCCGATGGAGTTGCCGGTGAGCGAGTTGCCGCTGGCGGCGTTCCCGGCGAATGTCACGTCGCCGTGGATGTGGTTACTCCCGCACAGGCCCAGGTTCCACGGCGCGGAGCGGGCGCTGCCTTGCAGGGTGAGGTTGCCGCCGACGGTGGTGTTGCAGACGACGTTGGTGCCTGAGCTCAGCGGGTCGGCCGCGTCGCGGACGCCGTCGATGTCCAGGCTGCCCTTGATCGTCGATCCGGCGATCCGGATACCTGAGCCGTTGACCTGCAGGTTGCCGGCCACCGACGTATCGATCAGGTCGCACCAGGCGCCACGGGGCACCGTCACGTTGCCCTGCACCATGACGGCGCTGAGCTGCTGGTCGTCGCAGGTGAGGTTATCGGACGACGGGACCCTCACCGTGGCCTGCAGCGGCAGGCTATCCAGTGAGTCGGCGTCGCCGACGTAGACAGTCCTGCTGCCGGTGGCGGTGAGCCACTGCTGCTGAGCCGATGACCAGTACTGCAGCTGGCGCAGGGGGACGTTCATCGTGACGTCGGTGGACTGGCCCGGTTCCAGTGTGACCCGGTCGAACTGGGACAGCTGCCGCACCGCGAACTGGATGCCCGCCGGCTGGTCGCTGGGGGCGCCCAGGTAGACCTGCGGCACCGCGGCGCCCGCCGCCCGCCCGGTGTTGGTCACCCGTGCGGTCACGTCGAGCCCGCCATTGCTCGCCCTCGTTACGCGCAGGCGCGAGTAGCCGAAGCTGGTGTACGACAGTCCCCAGCCGAACGGGAACAGCGGGGTGATGCCCTCCTTGTCGAAGAACCGGTAGCCGTTGTAAAGGCCCTCAGTCTCGTCGGTCGTCCCGCCAGGACCGCCGTTGAGGCGCTCGAGGTGCGCGCCGGTGGTGTCGCCGGCGTACAGCGGGGCGGTCTCGTTGTATCCCCAGATCGTGTCCGTGGCACTGGCCGGCCAGGTGATGTCGGTATGGCCGCCTGGGTTGGCCAGGCCGAGCAGCAGCCGGGCCGTCGACGTGCCGCCTTCCTCGCCCGAGAACCACATCTCGAGGACGGACCGCACGCTGCCCACCCACGGCATCAGCACCGGGTTGGCAGTATTGAGCACCACCACCGTGTTCGGGTTCGCCGCGGCGACCGCCTCGACCAGCTGGGTGTTGGCCGCGGTCAGCGATGCGGGTGCCGAGATCGTCGCCGGCGAGGACCCGTACGGGTTGGGAATGGTGGTGATGGCGCCATTGTCGTTGAGGAATACGACGGCCAGCTTCTTGCCCTGTGCTGCCGCCGCCGCGTCGGCGATGTCGCCGCCGGCCCGGGAGTAGGCGAAACGGAAGCTGGCCGGGCTGCCCGTGGCGTTATTGAAGGTGATCGTGACCTGGTGATAGGTCCCTCCGCCGAGAGTACTCGCGGCGGTCGCCTCGTTCGTGAGGCCGGCCTCTGTGTAGCCGGTATCGGTGGGCGAGCCAGGCAGCGCGGCGTTGTGCGCGCCGGTAACGCCCCGCCCGTAGACATCGGCCGCGGCGCTCAGCGTCTGGGCCGCGCCGTCCAGGGCGAACGTCACGCCGGAGGCCGGCACGCCGCTGCTGAACTGGAACCGGAAAGTGTAAGTATCAGTGGCCGGCACGTACACGTAACCGGTCCACGTGTAGTTCCCGGCCGCGAGCTGGCCCTTACCGGATGCGGTGGTGAAGTCGATCGAGGAGTCGGTCGCCGGCGACCCGGGCCCGGTGGTGCGATCCAGGTGGCCCGTCACCGACGTGGCCGAGTCCGACAGCGCCGAGGACGGCACCGGCTCGCCCGACGGGGCGTTCGCCGGCACGTAACTGAACGCGCCAGGATTCCCGCTGAAGGCCTTGAGCTGCTCCAGCGGGCTGATCGCGTCACGGTCAGCGAAGCCGACGGAAGCCTCGCCGGTCGGGTCGGCGATCGTGTACTCGGCCCCCGGGCCGGTCACGAGAATGCCGCCGCCCAGATCGCTCTTGGATATCGGGAGGGCATTGCCGGTGTTCTTCAGGAGCACGGCGCCCTCTTCGGACATCTTCTCGACGACCGCTGCGTCACCATTCTTCGTGCCGAGGTCGGCGGGCGTGGCACCGTGGCTGGGCCCGGTTGGCAGGGGTGCGGTACCGGTGCGGTCGCCGTTGATGCCGCCGGGGTTGGTGCAGGTCGCGGCGACGGGAGTCTGGTCGCAGCCCAGCATCCCGAAGCGCTGCTCCTGGTAAAGCATGGTCGCCAGGGCCTGGTTGAACACCGACAGCGGGACGGAGCCGTTGGCCACGGCCTGCACCAGGGTGCAGCCGGTGGCTGGGCAGCCGGTCCCGGGCACGCCAGCCACGTGCACGGCGCCGGGCGTCGCGCAGGACTCGGCGGTGCCTGATGCGTCGGCGCAGGTGTCGCCGGTGGGGTCGAAGGCGGATGGCGGCCCCCCGAAGCCCCCGCCGGATGTGGTGCTGAGACTGTTGCTGTCGCTGAAGTACCCGTTAGTCGTCGGCTGCTCCTGGGCCTCACCCTGGAAGATGGCGGAGGTGCTGTGTGTCGCCGGGTAGTCGGAGCCGACCATGGCCTGCGAGCCCCACAGGTTCCGCAGAGCGTAGGTCAGCGTGAGCGGCTGCTCGCAGGAGTAGTGGGACTCGTTCAGCGGCCAGGTCTGCGGGTTCTGGCCGGCGGTAGCGTACGGGCTCAGCGCGGCGGTGCTGCTCAGCGAGGAGACCGAGGAAGGCAGCGTCGTCGAGGTGTCCTGCCAGATCTGGTAGGAGCACATGGTGGCGGCGGCCCGCCCGTTCACGAAGCCCGCCTCGTACGGGGTCAGGTAGATCTGGTGCAGGGCCTGATCAGAGATCTGGGTATTGGTGTTCTGGTTCTGGCCGTTGTAGACCGCGAAGTGCTTCATCTGCGACAAGGTGCCCGCACCCTGAACGCCGTTGATCTGCGCCGCGACCGACTGGCCGCTCAGGTAGGGATCCTCGCCCGTGGTCGTAAGGTTGCGGCCCCAGTTGGGCAGCCGGTCAATGTCGGTCTGCGGGCCGAACAGGCCGGTCACCATCAGCTCACGTGCCTCGCTGCCCTCGGTCTTTCCCCATACGTTGGCCAGGGTCCGGTCGAAAGATGACGCCAGGTTCATCAGGGTCGTCGGGCCGGTGGTCTTCTCCGCGTTCGGGCCAGAGAACGTATTGACGCCCTGAGCGTCGGTCCAGCAGGGCGGCATGATGCTCGGCGTAGTCCCGGTCGGGGCAGCTGTCGGGCCGACGTTGTTGCAGGTCGCGTTCGTCCCGCCATGGAACAGGATGCTCGCGTTGGCCAGTTCAGCCTCGGTCGGCGGATTGCTGGGCTCCAGCTGCGCGATCAGGTTGAGGACGGCCGGGGTATAAGGAGCATCCGCGGCAACCGATGGGGAACTCGTCGTCTTGGGCAGCTGGACTGGCAGCGCGTACGGGACGTCTGACGGCGTGCTGCTCCCACCGTTGCTGGTTGCCGCGGTTGCGGCCGCAGCGGCCCCGGTTGACTGGGGGCCAGCGATGGTGCTCGCTCCGGCCGGAGATGCAAGCATGGCCGGCAGGAGAATGGCCACTGCCGCAGCGACTGCCGTCATTGGCAGCTTTAGCAGAAGACGTCCAGGCCTTCGATATTGACGGTGGGTGTGCAAGTGATTACGCACGGGCATCCTTCCGCTCAGGCTGGCGAACCCATCAGACCGGAACATAACGCCGTGTCCATTAATGAAACGGAAACGTTTTGGCCATTACATTAACGTCCTGTTAACGGGCCGGGCCCGGGCGCCGATGCCGGGATCCGCGGCCCGAGGGCGGGCACCCAGTCGTGGTAGCGGAGCAACCGGCGGCAAATGTGCCCGCTGGGTGTGGCTCGGCTTGGTCCGCCCAGGCTGGTCACGCGTTTACCTGTAATGGCGGCAGCGCAAATGAGCGCCCCATCTCGGCCGGGGAGCGCGAGCGCACCGCGTGTCTTAGTTCGGTCGTCGTGGGCAGGTCGGCGCCCGTGCGTTCGCATGTGAGGCCCGCCGCGACAGCGCATGTGTCAAGCAACCTGGCGAGGTCTTGGCCGGAAAGCTCCCGGAGGCTCGCGCTGGCCTGGTTCAGTTGGCACAGTCCGGCGAGGAGGGCAGCGGTGAAGGCATCGCCGGCGCCGCTGGTGTCCACCACTCGCGCGGGATAAGGCGGCCGATGCAGCACGGTCCGGGTGCCGCGGATGGCCATGGCACCGTCACCCCCGCAGGTGATCACAACGAGTTCAGGTCCGAGGCCGAGCCAGCGCCCGGCGACGTATTCCACCGCCCAGCCCGGGTACAGCCAGGCGATGTCTTCAGTGCTTGCCTTGACAACGTCGGCCGACATTACCGTCCGCTCGACGAGCAGGCGGCCTCGTGCGGGCGTCCCCATCACGGCCGGGCACACGTTCGGGTCGAAGCAGACAAGCGTGCCATGGCGGCGCTGGCGGGCGGCGGCATTGAGGACGCGGGCCGCGCCCGGCGCGACGCAGGAGACCAGGGACCCAAGGTGAAGAATGGTGGTGGCGGCCGGGATCCGGGCCAGCTCAGCCGTGCTCCATTGCCAGTCAGCGGTACCCTGAAGGTAAAGTCTGCCGCCGGTGCGAGACCCCGTGCCGGGTGTGGCGACGGCGAGCGTGGTGGGCTCCTCGGCTTCCGCTGCCGCACCAAGATCGACGCCGTTGCGGGTCAAATGGCGGCGCAGGAGCTGACCGAAATAGTCGCTGGACAGCCGGGCCATCAGCGCGGTCGGGTGGCCCAGCCGAGCGACGCCTACCGCGACATTGAGAGGGCTGCCGCCTGGGAGAACTCTCAACGTGGTGCTTTCCGATGCAGGGACCAGGTCGATGAGTGCCTCACCAATCACTGTGATCATGGCCCGCTCCGTTCTGGCTATCTGCCGCCGCGTCCGGCTCTGCTCATCAATGGCTTCCCTGGACGAGGCCGCGTTCAGGCTGGCGGCTCCAGGCGAGTCGACATGCGCTGGCTGATCAGCCACCATGTTCTGCCGATTTCCGGCAGAACATGGTGGGCTAGAAGCTAACTACCACCTGACAGTGAAGACAGATCCGGCCTAAGGCGTCAATACTCGGCGACGTTTAGCCGATTTTCGGCATAAATGGCTCAGGGTTCGTTATGTTACGGCTATGGGAGACCCGCTTCCCCTGCGCCCGGGTGACCGTCAGCTGGTCACGATATTTCGCCAGCACGGCGAACTGCGCCGCAGCCAGCTGGCGCAGCTGTCCGGTTTGCCGCGCAGCACGATCACCGACGCGGTGACGCGGCTTCAGCGCTCGGGCATCCTGGTGGAGCGGCCGATACCCACGGCAGCAGGGACGAGGACGGGAAGGCCGCCGAAGCTGCTGGCGCTAGCGGCACCCTCCGGCCTCGTCGGAGCCATCACGCTGACGCACGGCACGCTGCAGGTCGGCGTGCTGGGCTTCGACGGCACGGTGCATAGCTGCCGGACCGCCGACGCCTACGTTCATGATCTCGCAGACGGGATTGTCGAGCCCGGGCTTGCGCTGCTCGATCAGGCACTCCGCGAGATTTCCTGCACCCGAGACGCCCTGACGTGCGCTGTCATCGGGCTGCCCCTGCCCGTCATTCCCGGGCGCGGCCTGGGAGGCCCGGCGCCCAGTCAGGCCGGTTCAGAGCGATTGCGCCTGCGGTTTCGGCCAGTGCCGACGTGGGCTCACACTGATCCGTCGATTGACCTCAGCCAGCGGCTCGGCGTCCCCGCGTGGCTCGAAAACGATGCCAACCTCGGAGCGCTCGGCGAAGCCGACTATGGCGCGGCCGCGGGCATGACAAGCTTCATCTACATCAAGGTCGTCCAGGGTATCGGCGCAGGTCTCATCCTGGACGGACGGCTGTATCGAGGCACCAATGGCCTGGCCGGCGAGCTAGCTCACATCCATGTTGAGGACGACGGCGCCGTGTGTGGCTGCGGCGGCCGCGGCTGTCTTGCGACGACGCTGAGCACGCTGCAGCTTGTTGATTTGATGCGGGCCGTGCATCCCGGTACCGCCACGATGGCGGACGTGCTGTCACTTGCCGCCGACGGGGACGCGGGCGTGTTGCGATTGCTGCGCGACCTTGGCCGAACCATCGGGCGCTCCCTCGCCGATTTCTGCGTCTACGTGGCTCCCGACGGCATTGTTCTCGACGGGCTTCTGCAAAACGCGGGCGCCCCGGTAATCGACGGCATCAAGGAAATGCTGAGCCTATCTGCCCCGCCTATGGTTGGGGCACAACTACGGGTCGTGGTGGGGATGCTGGGAAATCAAGCAGAACAGCAAGGTGCCGCTGCGCTAGCCCGCCGCAAACAATTCGGCCAGGAAATCCGCTGAGCGTCCGGCCCTTCGTCGGGATCGACCCCGACGCACTTGTCACCCTTCCTAGCCCGGGCGCCCTGCCTTCGGAGGACTGACCCCTGAATCATCGAGGCTGAGCAGGAACAGCCAGCCGCACAGCCGGACGAAGATCAGATAGAGCAAACGGAAGGCAGCTAGGGGATCGGCAGCCCAGCGTGAGAAAATTTCTTAAACCCTATCAATGGAAATGATTGTCCAGCCGTCTCCGTCCCGGGCCATCTGAAGATGCGCGTGATACGGGCCGACCTTTTTCCGGTCGATAGTCATCACGATCATGGACTGAAAGACTGCGACGGAAAAATGGGTCACCGGCCCCCCCTCGCCATCCATCACGTGTGCGAGCTGGAGGAACGCTTGCCATGTCAGTCTCCGGCCATCCGGCCCGGTCACATTGGCAGCGAGATAGGTAAAAGCCAGTCGATAGTTCTGGGCGACAATTGTCCGGTAGTAATTCGTCGCCACTGCTGCCGCACTCTTTCCGGATGGTGCGGTGGTGGGAGATGGTACCCCTGAAGAGCCAGAATTCGGGGTAACTGTCGGGGTCGCCGTCACTTTTGCCGCGGGACTGGGCGAAGATGCAACTGTGCTCGTTCCAGAGCATGCGACGATTCCCGCGGTCACGCAAGCGGAGAGACAGAGAAGCACCAATCGTTTCATGCGCATCAGGCTCATTAAGGTTGCTCGGGCAGCCGGCGAGCAACGCCAGTGCGTCGCTCGCCGGCAACCCGATTGCTTACACCGTTCAAGATGGATGAGCTGATTCTCCTCTTGTCCTCACGACAGGATCTCGATGCCGTTGACCTGGGCGTTGTCCTTGACGGTGGTGAACTGG
>ODAK010008322.1_pt1 | contig 10382 bp, 5 predicted proteins | sample 1539591 | NCBI WGS metagenome assembly ODAK01 (sample SAMEA3539303, study PRJEB22396) | soil metagenome | biome: tundra; feature: field; material: soil | place: USA | collected 2010-05 | depth 0.15 m | reverse complement strand
TGACACACCTCACCCATCGGGTGACACCCCCCATCACTAGAAAAGCCGCTACCAGTCTACCGTTCAAGACGTTTTCAGCGCTTCAACTGCCGGATAGAGGATGATTGACTATTCTGGGCTGTCATCGTCCCCTTCGGTTATGGATCGGCTTCGGCCCCGCAGGAAAATGCCAAGTTGGGGTTTGAGGTGGAATGAAAAGCAGGATTAAACGATCATTTGTGAAGTAAGGAGAGTGTCATGAGTGACAACGAATATCACCACCTAATCAACAAAGCGCGAGATGCGAAGCGCGGCGGACGTGATGCATGGAGTGTGATGTCTACCGGCGAAAAGGTCGCAGTTGCGCTCGTACTCAATCGACCAGAATGGTTGACCGAGTACGGTTTTACGATTCCGGAAGCCATTGATCGCTCCGGTTCGGCTTGGGTGGCGTTAATTCCCAAAGTCGCCCGCGACCTCGCCGATGAGGATGCGCAATGAGAAGAGTAGGTTCAATTCTATGAAGACGCCGGAAAACGCCAATTAGACTGTTTCGAGGGGTTGGGCAAGAATAGCCGACCTAGTGTTCGGAACGCCACTCGGAGGCGAGGGCGACAGCAGCGGAGATGGTGGATTTACAGCCGGAGTGGCCGTCGGCATTGACGCAAAGGATGGCAGCGGGGCTGGAGGCTCCAAGGAGCAGAAAAAGGGAGGCGGAAGCGCTCATGGAACAGGTTGGTTGGGACTTCACGGTTAAGAAGGAGCGGAAAAAACCTCTCCCCGGTGGCCGGGGAGAGGTTGGTTGCAGTCCGAACGTCAGTTAGTCGTCGTCGTCGGCTTTGGTTGGTGCAGCGATTTTGAAGTCGCTCGCCGGGCGAACCGTTTTCTCGCCAGGATAGGGCCGGGTGAAGCCGGTGGCCTCGTACCAGTTGAGGTGGTTGACGGTGTCGGGGTCTTCGGAGTCAGGCTTACTGTATTTCCCGGCGAAGACCTGTGCCTTCTTGCTCATCCAGCCAGCCCTCAGGGCCCTGACCGCGGGGGACTCGGGCGCGACCGTCGTAGCCTTGACCGCGGCAGTGCTTGCGGCCGGGATGGGCTGAGTCGGAGTCTGGTTAACGCCTTGAGTCAGCGGGATTATGTTGGGCACGTGCGTCCACGGCTTGAAGTTGTCCGCGGGCGGATCGTCAACGAAGGCCGTCTTCATCGGCGAGGCCCAGAGATCGAACTGGTTCATGGGCTTGAGACCAAGAATCTGCTCGATTGTACGGGTCATGTTGACCTGGGTGTAGAAGGTGCTGTCGGTGGTTCCGCCCTGATCGACATAGGGGCTGAAGATATAACCGGGGCTGCGATGACCGTCGACGTGGTCGACGCCATTCTGCGCGTCATCTTCCTCGACAAAGATAGCCGAGTCCTTCCACACTTTGCTGTGGCTGATGATGTCGACAAAGCGGCCAAGGGCCAAGTCGTTGTCGGCCTGCATAGCCTGCCCGGTCGGAGGACCGCCGGTGTGGTCAGAGCTGATCCACAGGAACTCCAACTGGGGCACCGTACCGGCTGCCACGTCGGCCTCGAAGTCCTGCTTCCAGATATCGACGCGGAACTGGTCGGGGATGCCCAGATCGAACTGCGGGTAGTTCTGGACGGTGTTGTAGATCAGGTTCGGGAGTTGGGAGTGCGAGGCGACGGTGTTGTAGTTGTAGAGCTGCTTTTCTTTGCCAGACTCATAAGCCTTTGCATCGTTGTAGAAGTCGATCCACAGTGGCTCGGTGGTCGACCCGGTCGGCGTCAGGAAGGTGTTGTACTCGACGTACTCGCCGTAGTTCTTGAATGAGACGCCGGCGCTTGCAGCCACGTCCCACAGGAATCCCGTCTTCTGGTAAGCAATCGCATCGCCGCCGTTGGAGGGATAGTCGCGGGCCCAGTCGGGCGACTGGATGTCGTCAGAGTAGGGAGCCATGGCCTGGACGATCCAGTTGTGACCGTCTGCCGACTGCCGGCTGGGGTCGTAGAAGTTATCGAAGAGCGGGAAACGCTGTACCAGTTTGTGAGCGTTGGGAGTGACGCCGCCGAAGGTTGAGTTGTCGCCAAAAACTGCCAGCGAGGGATCGCCATTGCCGTGGGCTACATCGCCCAGGATCTGGTCGTAGGTGCGGTTCTCACGAATGATCACGAAGACGTGCTTGATCTTCGACGGATCGCCGATCCTCTCCGGGATGGCGAGCGGCTTGGCATGGGGGTTGCCGCCACCGGCCGAGAAGATATTCTCCGCCAGATCCCAGTGGTTGTTCTGGAAGACCTGCTGTGTTAGAGCCCACAACGCGTCGATTTTCGGCACGGGAACGATGCTGACGGTCCCATTGTCCTGGTGCGTGTTGTAGCCGGTGACGCCCCACGCGCTGCCCAGGGAATTGCGCGTGCCGATGCCCTTGTCGTTGGCAACGAGCAACGCGTTGTCCACCGTATCGAGCACCACCGAGCTCGGCGCATAGCCGACCGGGATCAGGCCCAGGATGGGGTTCCACACGCCCTCACGCAGGTCAACTACGGCGATTGTGTTGGCATTGTAGAGCGCAACGTAGGCAATGTTGTTCTTTTCATCGACGGCGATCGAGTTTGGCCCGGCACCGTAGGCGGCTTTGCGGTCGCGCGGCACACGGATCGGAAGCCCAAGGTCTATCTTACGAACCGCTTTGTCGGTGGCCGTGTCGATGACCGAGAGGGTGTCGCTATAGGCATTGGCGACCAACAGGCGATTGCCCCAGAAGGCCATACCCGTTGGGTGGAGACCGGTTTCGATGCTGTGGGTGACCTTGAAGGAACTCAGGTCAACCACGGAAACCGTGCCGGAGGCCGTCGCGCCAGTCGGATAGGCGGCAACGACCGGAACTCCGTTAGAGTACTGCTGGAAGTCATTCTCGTTCGCAATGCGGCCGGCCTCGTTCGAGACGTAAGCGGTCTTGCCATCCGGCGAAATCACAACGCTGTGCGGCACGTTGCCAACGCGAATCTGCTTACCCTGTACAGGCGTCTTTGCGGTCAGGTCAATCTTGGCCAGCGTGTTGTTCGTGTCCAGCACGACATAAGCAGTCTTGTCATCCGGCGTGATCGCAATCCCGGTGGGGTAAGAGGTGCCTTGCGAAATGGGAATGCCGCAGGGAACGGCTGAGCTGCCCGTGGTTCCTGGAGGGCTGTTGGGGAAGCATTTGACGGTGTTCAGAAGATCTACCGAACCGAACCCTGGGACGTTAATGAGGGTGGCGTCAATCGGAACGTTGACGTGAGCATAATCCGAGAGCAGGCCTGTCGTAGGGTTCACGCTGGCGACGGCAACGTAGCTGCTGTCCTGGCTGAAGAGCAGGTACTTGCCGTTCGGCGTGTAGGTGATGCCGAGGTTGCTGCCGTGCGAGTCCGTTCCGCCGAAGCTGTAGCTCTGCAGGACGGCGCCGGTCAGGGTGTTGAACACCTCGACGGCTCCGTTGCCATTGCTGACCGACGTGCCCATGGTGAGAACGGCGGCGGTGTGATTGCCCTTGGGGTTCAAGGCAACGGCCTTGGCACGGACCTGGATGCCGAGGTTTACCTGGGTGCCGGCCGGGGTGATGATCGTGCCATCGCTGACGACGTAAGTGCCGTTCGGCTGAGGGCCAACTGCATACGTCGGGAACGGCACGGACTGAGCAAATGCTGGAATGCTCAGCCCTGTCGCCAGCAAGCCGGCGAGCAGACGCAGATAGTTAATCCTGGAGATACTTCGAGACGTTTTCTCTAACATGTGTCGTTCTCCTCCTCGATTTGTTTTAATCCGCACCCGGAATAGGCTGTGCGAGCGTAGATGAACTGCGCATGGGAGGAGGTTAACAACGCGTTCCGCACAGCGGCGTGACACCGACATTACAGTTTTGTCACCCGATAGACCTCTTGGTCGTGGCGCCAAGCCGGCTGATCCCCGTTCCCTGATTCTTAATTCCTGAACCCTGTATTACGTTTGCGAAACAGGAATGTGGAGAGTCACATGCGTGCCCTTTCCCACTTGACTGGAGATCTCTGCCTTACCGCCGTGAAGCAGCACGATGCTCTGAACGATGGCCAGCCCCAGGCCAGTTCCCCCTGAGCCCTGGGAACGCGAAGAGTCGACACGGAAGAAACGATCAAATACCTTCGGGAGTGCCTCGTCGGGGATGCCGGCGCCTGTATCGCCGACCTCAATGTGAATCGTGGAAAGGTCAGCTTTCGTCTTCAACCAAACAGCTCCGCCCGGAGGCGTGTGCGCAAGGGAGTTCGAAACGAGATTGCCCACTGCCCTTTGCAAAAGGGTCTTATCCAACTCGGCAATGATTGGCTCGTTGCCAAGAGCGATGGTGAGGGATACTCCGCAGTCGACTGCCGAAGCCTCGTAATAATCGCGCAATCCACCAAGCAACTCGCCCACATCTACCGGCTCGCAGCGCAAGTGGGTCAACGGACTTTCAGCACGTGCGAGGAACAACAGGTCGCCGATGAGATCGGAAAGACGCACAGCCTCTTCGAGGCAGGATTCGATCACATCGCGGTATTCGTCGGCGCTTCGTGAGCGAGCCAGGGCGACCTCAGCCTCGCCGCGAATATTATTCACCGGGGTGCGCAGATCGTGCGCTATATCGGCCGAGAATCGCGAGATACGCTCGAAGGACTCCTCCAGGCGATCCAGCATCTGGTTGAACGTGCGGGCAAGCGACGCCAGCTCAGTTGGGTATCCCTCGGGAAGAATGCGTTCGCGCAAGTTCGTCGAACTGATGTGGCGCGCGGTGATTGCCATTTCTTCTACCGGGCGAATGCCGCGACGCGCGATCTGATAACCGATCCACGGAAAGAGGACGAAGGTGGCGAGCAGGATGCCCCAGAACCAGAATCGAAAGCGCGCCAGCAAAGCCTCTTTTTGCGATACGTCGATGGCGATCTGAAGAACGTCCTTCTGGGTAGCCGAAGAACCGACGGGCGACAGGGCACTGATCACGCGAAAGGGTCGCCCATGCCTGCCCTTCATCGCAATGGTTCGTCCCGGGTGGCTTCGGGTCTGGGTGGTCAACTGCGCCATATCCAATTGGTCTGCCATGCCGGACGTGATCATTTCAGGCGCGCTTCGCCCATCGAGCAGGCAGATATAAAAATGCTCATTTTGCCGCGCCGCGGATTCCAGTTCGATTTCCTCACGCAATGCGTCGACGTCATCGGGCCTTTCTCGAAGGAGAGTGCGAAGCACATTCACTTTGTCCGCGAGAAATAAATCGGTACTCTTTTCCAGTTCTCTTACGAGGACAACGTAAAGGCAGGCCGTGCCGAAGAAGACGAGGAACAAGCCGGCCAAAGCGTAGGCGGCTGCCAGCCGGAAGGCGAGAGTTCCCCACAGGCGGGTGAGCGGGGCGCGGCTGTTCGTCAGAGGCTTAGTCGGATTCAAGGACATAGCCGGCACCCCGAACAGTTCGGATCAGTTTGACCGGGTAGGGGTCGTCTACCTTGCTGCGCAATCTGCGCACATTGACGTCGACAACGTTAGTGTCGCTGTCGAAGTTCATATCCCACACGGCTTCTGCGATCAGCGTGCGCGACAGCACTTCGCCTGACCGACGCGCGAGCAGAGACAACAGAAGAAACTCCTTGGAGGTCAGGTCGAGCCGTTGACCTGCGCGGGTGGCGCGCTGGCGCATAACGTCAATCTCAAGGTCAGCGAGGCGAAGCGCCTCCGGTGCGCGCGCAGGTCCGCGGCGCAGCAGCGATCGCACGCGAGCCTGCAATTCAGAAAAGGCGAAGGGCTTGACGAGATAGTCGTCCGCACCCAGTTCGAAGCCTCGCACCCGCTCGTGGACGGCGTCGCGAGCGGTGAGAAAAAGCACCAGCGCTCGGTTGCCCATTTCACGCAGCCGGGTAACTACTTGCCAGCCATCGAGACCTGGAAGCATGACATCAAGAATGATTAAGTCAAAGTTCGATTCCTGCGCCAGGTGCAGGCCATCCACACCATCTCCAGCGACATTGACGACGAACCCTGCCTCACCAAGTCCCTTCTTCAGAAACTTGGCCGTTTTTATCTCGTCTTCGATCAACAGAATTTTCACGACTCACCTTGTCAGAAAGAAAATCTTGCGGAAAACTGCAGCACGCGCGGAAGGCCGTTGGGGCTGATCTCCTGCAATGCGCCGAAGTTCCCTGGCCCCGAATTGGGTACCAGGTAGCAGGTTTGATTCAGCGTCTGACGATCTCCGCAGTTGGATCCGATGGGGTTGTATTGCAGTTGATTGACCCCGTTGCCGTTCTGAACGTAGTAATTGGCGTGATTCAAAACGTTGAATGCCTGCGCCTTCAACTGCAACTCCTGGCCTTCACGAAGGTTGAAATTTCGTGCCAGCCCGATATCGATTCGTTCCAGCCAAGGTCCGTAAAAGGAGTTCAGGCCAATGCCCGGCGTAGGGCCGGCGCCATTGATGCCGCCCGCAGTGGCGGCAGTGTCCTGGTTGTAGGCGGTGTCGTTGAGATTGCCGTTCGCGCCGTCGCAATTGTTGAAAGAGATGGTGGAGCTGGTGCAAGCAGGGCTTAACAGACCCGCGTACGGACGACCGGAAGAGAATTCTGTAATGCTGCTCAATTTCCAGTCCGCAAGCAGCGCTCGTGCCGTGTAGGACCTGGTCAGTTCCTGAATCCGCGGCTGGTACACAGCGGCGAAGGACAGCCGGTGCGGCTGATCGAGCAGCGAAGCAGCATGCGTACGGCTGAGGTCGAACTGATTGCTAAAGTCCATTCCATCGCGCATCATGCTTTTCGAGAAGGTATAAGAGGCCTCCAGCGAAAGGCCGTGCGTCATGCGGCGCTGCAACTGCGCAAAAAATGAGTTGTAGTAGTTCTGCCCAGGACTGATGAGTTCGTTGATCTGACCAAGGTTGGGGTTGACCAGGCCTTCGGTCATCAGGCCGTTGTCCATATTTGGAAGAACGATCGATTGTCCGCTGCAGGGCGCCCCCGTTGCGTACGGTGGGCACACGATGTAGGTCGTTGTCCCCTGCAGTGGTTCCAGGTTCAGGTCATAGGCGCTGCCTGAGAGGATGTGAATTGCGTGGTTCCACATCGTTCCGATGCTCAGCGTCGTGTTCTCCGCGATCTCCTGCTCGATCTGCAGACTTGCCTGCAGAATGTAGGGGGCTTTGAAGTGTGGCGAGACAAGAGAGATGTCGGGAGATGCCTGGAAGAGTGGTGAGCTGCCGGGAAGGATGCCGGGGAAGATCGGAGTCTGCTGATTGGGCTGACCCGAATCGTAACTGGTGCTGAAAGAAGACTCCTGGGAGGGCAGGCCGTTCGAGATGACTGCGTTGCGGTAGTTCAGCCCATTCATGTTGGTGAAGAACCGGCCAAAGCCTCCTCGAACGACCGTCTTCGGCCGGGGCTGCCAGGCAAGGCCAACGCGCGGCGCCAGGCGCAGAAACTGGTTCGGGTATTGCCCGGTGAGCGGAAAGGCGGGGTTGGCTGCCGGTTGTGGATAGATCTGGAAATCCTCGCGCAATCCCATTTCGAGCGTCAAATTGTGCAAGGCCCGGAACGAATCCTGCGCGTAGAAGCCGTAATACGGCACAGCGAATGAGAAAGTCGGTTTGCCCGCTGCCTGGCTGAAGACGTTGTATTGTCCCAGAGCAAAATCCTCTAGGTTGGAGAACTCGTAGCTGCCCAGGGACGAGCCGAAATCGATGGCTTCATTGGGGTCCGCGCCACCGTCGTTGGTGTCCGCATCCCACGAGTGGCTGAAATCGGAGCCAAACTGCAACGTGTGTGGGCCCATCACCAAGTCGATGCGGTCGGCAACCGAGTATTGCCTTTCGAAGACTCCTCCGACTGAAAAGGGCGCGTTGCCCAGCGTGAAAGCAGCCGGGCCGTCCAGGATGATCGTCGGTTCATTGGGCGCCAGACCGGTTGGCGTCGCTGTCTCATTGTCTTGCGAGGTGCTCGCGTGAAATTCGTTGAGAACGTGCGAAGAGAACGTGTGCGTCCATCCCAGGCTGGCCAGAATCGTATGCACGTCGGCATCGGCGAGAATCTGCTTGCCGAAGTCGCCAATAGTTGGGGCGGTGATCACGCCACCCGGAGAACTGAACCGATTTACATTCACACTGAGGAAGAGGCTGTCGCGGGACGTGGGCTGATAATCGAGCCGAGGAGTGAACACGAGGTCGTTGCGTTGCCTGGATTTCATACCGAGATTGGCGTTCAGCGCGCTGATCACATTTGCAACCTGTTGGAGGTACATGGGGTTGGCCGGATCCGCAGCGCTATCGCTGCCGGGCACGGGCAGAGGGCCGTTGGGAGCCGGCAGAGTCGTTCCCAGCGGAATTCCGAAGTTGTCCGAGAGAAAGGCGGGTAGGTTCGCCGAATTCGTCGCCAGCGCCGGGTTGATTACCGAGATCGCATCGTTGCGCAGCTGCTGTTCGTAGTCGAAGAAGAACCAGATGCGATTTCGACGGATCGGGCCGCCAACCCCAGCTCCAAATTGCTGCAGGACATCCTGCGGCTTGGGAAATCCCGCAGCCTTGTCGAGAGCATCGTTGGCTCCCGTCGCAGAATTGCGGTTGTAGTAAAAAGCGCTGCCATGAAAGGCGTTGCTTCCCGAACGCGTCACTGCGTTGACGAAGCCGGCGCCTCCTCCATAAACAGCCGAGTAGGGGCTGACCGAAACCTGAAATTCCTGAATGGCATCCTCGCCATAAAGATAGGGGATGCGATAACGGCCGAGGATGTCGGCAAAGTAATTGCTGGTCGCGTTTGAACCGTCGACAGTGAACGCGTTGGAGCCATTTCCGTTGGCGTATCCAGAATCCTCTCCGCCTTGCTGCCCGGCGATGCTCACCAGGCCGGTATCGCCGTCAGAACTTGTATTGGGCGCGAGTATGGTGAAGTCGGTGTAGCGCCGTCCGCTGAGAGGCAAATCCTCGATCAGAGAACGTTCCAGCACAGTGCTCGCCGAGGATTCTGCCGGTCGCAGCACCGGTCCTTGCCCGGTGACGATAAGCATGTCGCGGTTGGCTCCGACCAGCAGCTTCAGGTCTTCCGACGTGGTGTTTCCCACATACACCTGCACCAGGGCTCGCGTATCGCGAAGACCTCTGGAGCTTGCCGTCAAGGAATAGGAGCCGGGCGTGAGCACAGGAAACTGGTACACGCCTGCATGGTTAGTTTCAACCGACTGTTGAATGCCGGTGCCAAGGTTCTGCAGTAAGACCTTGGCCTTTGGAATCATCGCACCGCTCTGGTCTGTAACCCGTCCGATGAGAGTACCCGACAGCACCACGTTCTGACCGTGCAGCAGGACACCGTGAGCGGCCTGGAACAGAATTGCGCAGGCCGCCACAAGGATCACCCCGGAGAACGAGCGTCTACCTGGTTCTACGATCGATCCTTCGCTAAGGTTGGCGCCAGCTTGAAACCGTTCGCAGCCTAGTCCAAAACAGAGTCGGTGAATCCGCCTTGCTCCTCGCCGCATATGCCACTTCAACTTTCTGGAAGGGTTTTCAGTATCTAGTGTGTGCTGTCCGTAAAACTCCGCGATGGAGCGCCGGATCCAAGTCTCTAGCAATTATTCCGGTGAAACGCGCATGGCTGCGGCAACTCGGTTGCTCCTCCCAACGCGGCACAATACCGCTGAGCACCGATGATCTTGTTGTCGTCCAGAGCCTACGAACCGGTCCGTCGGCTTTCTCAAGCCACCAATCCGCGAAAAGAGAAAGCAAACTCTTTATAGGCTCCGAACATTACAAAATACCGACAACTTTGTTAAAAATCGCTTGCCCCCAATCTCTTCAAATGGAATGCAATCTGGGTGTTTTTGACTAAAACCGCGAAAAGTCAATTTTGGGTCTGAAATGCCGCTGGAGTTGGCCGATTTGCGCCTTCCAACAAACCGCCGTTTTTGAGAAATGGCTTTTGTTCAGCATCAAAGGCGCTGTTTTTCCGTGAAAACGTGTATCAACTCGTCTATTTATGAACAACAAAGAAAGGGGTGCGATTAAACAAACGACATAAATGTCTCATAGTAAATGATTAAGTCCGTAAAGTTCTGTAGAAGCTGGTGAATGGCGAGCGAAGCGAGCCATCCGGTCGATTCCTTAGGATGTTGTTTACCAAGACGACATTCACAAGGAGGAGGACTGAGATGGCTCGCAAGGGACAGGGTAGCGGTTGCACTCTCAACTATATCGACTGTACGGCCCACGCTCACGTCAAATGGATGATAAGAGGGCTTCCCAGCAGGTGCGCGTGATGGGTACTGTCTATTAGGCTACCTGCCAGTGACCTGTTGCAAGACCGGGATGTCAACTGTTGCCAACAGGCCGACGAGTGCGAAGGCTGCGGCACGGTGGCATTGATTCTGACTGGCAAAGAACTAA
>ODAK010008321.1_pt1 | contig 10382 bp, 9 predicted proteins | sample 1539591 | NCBI WGS metagenome assembly ODAK01 (sample SAMEA3539303, study PRJEB22396) | soil metagenome | biome: tundra; feature: field; material: soil | place: USA | collected 2010-05 | depth 0.15 m | reverse complement strand
GCAACGGGCAGACCACGGCCTGGCCATCAGCGCCCTCGCGCGCGCTAAGGGTGACAGATAAGGTTAACGCGGGGACGGGGGCCCCGAGGCTGTTTTGGCGCGACCCAGCTCGTTGGCGAGCTACCCCGTAACAACGGGCAAAGCAACCGCTCGCCCACCGACTGCTGGTCGGTAGCAAGCTGGAAAGGTAGATCGCCATCCTCGCGTAAGGTTTGATTTCTCGAAAGGCACCGAGAGCAGATTGGTCGACGGGGCCCCAGCATGATGGTTCTCTCAGCTCGCGGTGATGATGGTGCCGACGTCCTGGCCGGCAAGCGCGCGGGTCAGATTGGCCAATTCGAGATAGCAGCAATCGTCCAGCGGCGGTCCTTTGGTTCCGGCCCCTGCCGACAGGCGTTTCCAGTCGGACGGGCGCAGCATCCGGACAATGAGCTCGCCGACGGCGGCAGCGATCGGTTTATCGATGCGATGGTTCTGTGGGGGGATGCCGACACGGTTAGGCGCGGCCTGCGGGCGCACTTTACGGCTGGTGCCACGCACGTGTGTCTGCAACCCGTTCACGCGGATGGCGATTTCGCCGCCCGCGACCGTATGCTGGCCGCACTCGTCGATACCTGAGGCGCGTCTGTGCCGCCCTCCTTCAGAGCAGATCGGCGACGGCGTTGCGGTAGCGGCGCATCGCGTCGACATGGTCGGTCATGCTCCGGCCGGCCATGCGCTTGTGGTGGTAACCGGCGAAGGTGTTGTGCAGCGTGACATGCGTGACGCCTGCCTTCTTCCAGAAGCTGATTTCCTCGCGCCAGTCCTTTTCGGTGCCTGTGCCGGTTGAGGTCCAGACTTCGAGGCCAACCGAGGCCGGATCCCGTCCCTCGGCTTCCACCAAGCGGCGCAGCTTGTCGAATTCCGCGACGGCCTTGGGTCCCGGCGGTTCAGACAGCATGATCCAGCCGTCGCCCCACTTTGCGATACGCTGCAGCGTCACGTCCATGTGACCGCCGAACCACAGCGGAATTTTGCGGCGTGGCGGCAGGGGATTGATGCCGGCGTCCTGGAGGCGGTGCCACTTGCCCTCGAACGTAGTGTAGGGATTGGCCCACAGCGCTTTCATCACTTGGACCTGTTCCTCGGACCGCTTGCCCCTATTGTGGAAATTCTCGTTGAGGCCGACGAACTCCATCTCGTTCCAGCCCACGCCGATGCCGAACCGGAAGCGGCCGCCGCTGAGCACGTCGAGACTGGCAGCCTGCTTGGCAACCAGCACCGTCTGACGCTGCGCGAGAATCAGCACCTGGGTGGAGAGTTCGACCTTTTTCGTGCAGGCAGCGATGAAACCGAACGCCACGAAGGGGTCGTGGAACAGGCCGAGCCCACCCGCACGGCCGCTGGCGGGGTTCGCCGGGTTGCCGCCGAGCACGTGGTCCGCCAGCGTCAGACCTTCGTAACCCTCGGCCTCGGCGAGCTGTGCGAATTCGCGCACGATCGGGCCATCGCCACCGATGTCGCCGAAAGGCAGGGCAATTCCGAGATGCATGGTCGTTTCCTTGCTTTGGCTGGTTGCTGGTTTCCCGCTAATCTATAGATTTCCGCGACGGGTACTACGGCATCGGCATCGACCGGCGCCAGCCAGGAGAAGACGTGTGGTGATCAAGCTCGGATACAAGGCATCGGCGGAGCAGTTCGCGCCGGGCAAGTTGCTGGGCTTCTCGTGTCTTGCCGAGGAAGTCGGTTTCGATTCGGTCTTCATCAGCGACCACTTTCAGCCATGGAAGCACGTCGACGGCCATGCGCCCTTCTCGCTGACGTGGCTGGGCGCGCTGGGCGCCAGAACGTCGCGCGTCGTTATGGGCACCAGCGTGCTGACGCCGACTTTCCGCTACCATCCTTCCATCGTCGCCCAGGCGTTCGGCACGATGGGCGCGATGTTCCCGGGACGCGTCGTGCTCGGCATCGGCACCGGCGAAGGACTCAACGAAGTGCCTTCGACCGGCCAGCCTTGGCCGGAATTCAAGGAGCGCTTCGCTCGCCTGCGTGAATCCGTCACGCTGATTCGGGCACTCTGGACGCAGGAGCGGGTCAGCTTCGAAGGCCAGTACTACAAGACTGAGAAGGCGACGATCTACGACCGCCCAGACACGCCGGTGCCGATCTATGTCGCAGCCGCGGGTGCCCTCGTGGCGCGTTACGCCGGCCGCTCCGCCGAGGGATTCATCTGCACAAGCGGCAAGAAGCCGGAGCTCTACACCGAGACCCTGTTGCCGAAGGTCGCCGAGGGCATCGCGGCGTCGGAGGATCCGTCGCGGTCCTACGATCGCATGATCGAGGTCAAGGTGTCGTTCGACACCGACAAGGTGCGTGCGCTCGAGGACACGCGCCACTGGGCGGCGCTGGCGCTGACGCCCGAGGAAAAGATGACGGTAGAGGATCCCGTCGAGATGCAGCGCCTCGCCGACGCGCTGCCGCTGGAGCGCGCCGCCAGTCGATGGATCGTGTCCAGCGACGCCGACGAGCACGTAGAGCGGATCGGTTACTATGTCGGTCTCGGTTTCCGGAATCTGGTGTTCCACGCGCCGGGACCAGACCAGGCGCGCTTCCTGAAACTCTACGGTGAGCACGTGCTGCCGCGCCTCCGCAAGCGTTTCGGTTGAGTGCGCGGGACCGGCCGATGAAACGCAGCAACGCCGTCGAGATCCTCGCCGTCCCCGGCATTCCGCTGGTGCGCAAGGACGACGATCTCGTCGCCTTGATCGGCGAGGGGCTGGCGCGCGGTGGCATCGTGCCACGTGGCGACGACGTCTTCGTGCTGACGCAGAAGATCGTGTCCAAGGCCGAAGGGCGCATGGTCGATCTCGCGACCGTCGAACCCTCGGCCGAAGCGATCGAACTCGCCGGCAACGTCCAGAAAGATCCGCGCCTCGTCGAACTGATCCTGTCGGAATCGGTGCGCGTCGTGCGGGCAAGGCCGGGCATCCTGATCGTCGAGCACCGGCTCGGCTTCGTGATGGCCAATGCGGGCATCGACCAGTCCAACGTGGCCTCGCCCGATGACCCCCAGCGAGCACTGCTACTGCCGGTCGATCCCGACGGCAGCGCGGCGATATTGAGGAGGCGCCTGTCGCTAAGGTTCGGCGTGCCAGTGGCGGTGATCATTAACGACAGCTTCGGCCGTGCCTGGCGGCGCGGTACCTGCAGCGTCGCGATTGGTGCCGCCGGCCTCCCGTCGCTGATGGATCTGCGTGGCTCGCCCGATCTGTTCGGCCGCGCGCTTCAGGTCAGCATCACCGGGCATGCGGACGAGATCGCTGCTGCAGCGTCGCTCGTGATGGGGCAGGGTGCCGAAGGCCAGCCTGTCGTGGTCGTGCGCGGTCTGACATGGCGCGGTCCCGACAATGGTGCGTCTGAGCTGGTGCGCCCAGCCGCCGAGGACATGTTCCGATGAGCAAACGACTTGTCGTGGCGCTGTCCGGCGGGGTCGGCGGCGCGAAACTGGCGCTCGGTCTGAGCCTCGTCTTGCCGGCCGACGAACTGCTCGTGGTCGCCAACACCGGCGACGATTTCGAGCATCTTGGACTGAGCATCTCGCCCGATATCGACACGCTGACCTACGCTCTCGCGGGCATCGACAATCCCGCCACCGGCTGGGGCCGGCGTAACGAGACGTGGTCGTTCATGGACAGCATCGGCGCGCTCGGCGGCGAAGACTGGTTTCGGCTCGGCGATCGCGATCTCGCGCTGCATGTCGAGCGCACCCGTCGCCTGCGCTTGGGGCAGACGCTGTCCGAGGTGACTGCCGACATTTGCCGGCGCCTCGGCATCGGTGCCCGCGTGGTGCCGATGAGCGACGACCGCGTGCGTACCCGCGTGCGCGGCGACGCGGGCTGGATCGACTTCCAGGACTACTTCGTGCGCCAGCAGTGCCGGCCGGTTGTCCATGAGCTGGCTTTCGACGGCGTGACGCTCGCCCGGCCGCACGCCGACATCACGGCAGCGCTGCGCTCGGGCGACGTGCGGGCCGTGATCGTCTGTCCGTCCAATCCCTTCATCAGCGTCGAGCCGATCCTGGCGATCCCCGGCATGCGCGATGCGATCAAGGCGAGTGGCGCACCGGTCGTCGCGGTGTCGCCAATCATCGGCGGGCAGGCCGTCAAGGGCCCGACCGCGAAGATGATGCGCGAACTTGGCCTCGAGGCCAGTGCCGCCGGCGTCGCCGCACGCTACGGCGACCTGCTCGATGGCTATATCGTCGACCACGCCGACGCCGATGGGATCGGCAATGTCGGCGCGCGGGTCACGATCGCCAGAACCCTGATGACGAGCCTGCATGACCGGGAGACGCTGGCGCGCGTGACGCTCGACGCGGCGGACGCACTGGCCTCGCAGCGATGAGCGACATCTGGGCGGTCATTCCGGTCAAGGAGTTCAACGGCGCCAAGCATCGGCTGTCGGGCCTGCTGTCGCCGCCAAAACGCCGACTTCTCGCCGAGACCATGCTGACGGACATGCTCGACGCCGTTGCCGGCTCCCGGCTTCTGGCCGGCGTGATGATCGTCACGCTCGATCCGCATGCGACGGCTTTTGGCGAAAAGATCGGTGCGCGGATCGTGACCGAGGGCGCGCGGGACGGACATACCGGCAGCGTGAACGCCGGCCGCCGGGTTCTCGCGGGCGAAGGGCGTGGCGGCATGATCACGATGCCCGGAGACATTCCAGCCACCCGCGCCGGCGAGATAGACGCGGTGTTATCGGCGCATCTCGCAGCGCCCTCTTTCACGATCTCGCCGGCGCATGACGATCTCGGATCCAATGCCGTCGTCTGCTCGCCGCCGGAATCGGTGCCACTTCGCTTCGGCGATAACAGCTATTTCCCGCACCTCGACGCCGCGCGTCTTCAGGGCATCGAGCCGACTGTGATCCGTCAGCCCGGAATCGCGATGGATATCGACCATCCGGTCGATTTGGCGCTTTTCCTGCGCCTGCCGCAATCAGCCGGCACTCGTACCCGCACGCTGCTCGACGAACTTGGCGTGCCCGCGCTGCTGGCCGAGCGGGGCATCGCCTAACCGACCGCCGCCTTCTTGCGCGGCGGCGTTAGCACGATCGGCTCCAGGTCGGCCGCGATCATGGATGCCGCTCGACGGTCTTCCGGCACCGGCCGATAGAGAGTGTCGCGTTGCATCGGTTCGCGGCCAATCGAGCGGATGAGCGCTTCCATGTCGTGAGGCGGAAACTCCTGGCCGTGCTGGGTGCCGGCGGCGCGCGAGATGCTCTCGTTCATCAACGTGCCACCGAGATCGTTGGCGCCGGACTTCAGGCAGACTGCGGCGCCCGCCGGCCCCATCTTCACCCAGGACGTCTGGATGTTGGGGATCAGCGGATGCAGGGCCAGCCGCCCGACTGAATGCATGATCACGGCTTCGCGGAAAGTCGGGCCGGGGCGCGCCATGCCGAGGCGGTACATCGGCGCTTCCATGTGGACGAAGGGAAGCGGCACGAACTCGGTGAAGCCGCCGGTTTCAGCCTGCAAGTCGCGTAGCGCGAGGAGATGTTTCGCCCACGAACTCGAGGTCTCGACGTGCCCGTACATGATGGTCGAGGTGGTGCGCAATCCCGCCTGGTGGGCGGCGCGCTGCACGTCGAGCCACTGCCCGGTGTTAATCTTATCGGGGCAGATGATGGCGCGTACGTCATCGTCGAGGATTTCGGCCGCCGTTCCGGGCAGGGTGCCGAGACCGGCCGCCTTCAGCTTCGCGAGGAACTCGTGGATCGGCAGTCCGAGCGTGGCCGCACCTTGCGTCACTTCCAGAGCCGAGAAGGCGTGGATGTGCATCTCGGGGACGACCGCCTTGATCGCCAGGCAGATCGCTTCGTACGTGGCGCCGGTGTAGTCGGGATGGATGCCGCCTTGCAGGCACACTTCCGTCGCCCCGCGATCCCACGCCTCGATCGAGCGACGCGTAATTTCCTTGATGGCGAGATCATAAGGTGAGCCGCGCAGATCCTCGTGCGTGCGGCCTTTCGAGAAGGCGCAGAACTTGCACCGGAAGTAGCAGATGTTTGTGTAATTGATGTTGCGGTTCACGACGTAACGCACGACGTCGCCACTGACCGCGCGTCGCAGCGCGTCGGCGGCCTGCGTGACGTGCCGGTAGTCGGCGTCGCGCGCCGCGAACAGGCGCACGATGTCGTTCGAGGCGAGCCGTTCGCCCGATGTGGCACGCTCGACGATTCTCGCGATTCCGGCGTCGACGCAGCGGGCGAGCACCAGCGGCGCCGGTGGCAGCTTGGTGTTGCCCGGTGCCCAGTCGTCGTCGCGCGCGAAGCCGTCAGCGTCGCTCATGCGCCGCACGCGGGTGGCGATGTCGGGAGCCAGCCACGTATCGGCGACGCGCACGTAGGCGGGGTAGACGGGCAGGCGGTTCACCAGCAGCTTGCCGGCGTCCGCGCTCTTGCGGGCGAGTTCGGCAATGGCAGGCCACGGCGTTTCGGGGTTCACGTGATCGGGCGTGACCGGCGAGATGCCGCCCCAGTCGTTGAGCCCCGCGTCGATCAGCTTTTGATAGACTCCGGGCGACAGATTTGGCGGCGCCTGGATATTCATGTCGGGCCCGAGAATCAGACGCGCCGTCGCGATGGTCCGCAGCAGGTCATCGAGATCGGGTTCCTCGGAATTGGCGAGCTTGGTGTCGGGCTTGGCCCGGAAGTTCTGGACGATGACTTCCTGGATATGTCCATAGGCGGCGTGCAGATCCCGAATTGCCTCCAGCGCGTCGATCCGCTCGTCGCGTGTCTCGCCGATGCCGATCAGGATGCCGGTCGTGAACGGAACCTTCAGTTCGCCGGCCAGACGCAGGGTCTCCAGCCTGACTGCAGGATGTTTGTCGGGAGAACCGTAGTGAACGCCGCCCTGCCTGCAGAGCCGCTCGCTGGTGGACTCCAGCATGATGCCCTGGCTGGCCGTCACCTCGCGCAGGCCGGCGATCTCCTTGCGCGTCATCACGCCGGGATTGGCATGCGGCAGCAATCCGGTCTCGCGCAGCACAAGCGCGCACATCGCGGTCAGATAGGAGATCGTCGTTTCGTGGCCGAGCGCCTTCAATGCGTCGCGCGCGGCCTGGTATCGCAGCTCGGGCTTGTCGCCCAGCGTGAACAGCGCTTCGGTGCAACCTGCGGCCGCGCCGGTGCGCGCGATGGCGAGCACCTCGTCGGGTGAGAGATAGACGGGCTTGCCCGCGCGCGGCACCTCCGCGAACGTGCAGTAGTGACAGACGTCGCGGCAGAGTTTGGTGAGCGGAATGAAGACCTTGCGCGAGTAGGAGATCAGCCGGCCGTGCGCGGAATCGCGCGAGGCCGCGGCTTCTGCTATCAGTTCGGCCAGCGGCGCGTCGAACCGCTGCCGCGTCGCCTGTCTACCGGCCGCCGTCATGATCCGTAGTCTCCGCCCGCAGAGGGTCGCATGTCGTCGCGGGACGCGCTTGCCGCCGCCCGCTAGCGGCCGCATGGTGTCGCATCGACGCGAACGATGCAATGCTAGGAAGGACGCAACAAATGCTGATCGGCTTCAACGCACCGACCGCCGGACCCCTGTCGGCCGCGGATAACCTTACGAAGATCGTGGTTGGCGGCGAGGCGATGGGCTTCGACTACGCGACGTTCAGCGACCACGTCGTGATTCCGACCGCGATCGCGGCCGAATATCCCTACAGCGCCTCCGGGGAATTCCCCAGCGGCACCCGCGGCGAGCGGCACGAACAGCTGACGGAGATCGCCTGGATCGCCGCGAAAACGACGCGCCTGCGTCTCGTGACCTCCGTCATGGTGGTGCCGCATCGACCAGCCGTGCTGACCGCCAAGATTCTCTCGACCATCGACGTTCTCTCGGGTGGCCGGCTGACGCTGGGTATCGGTGCGGGCTGGATGCGTGAGGAGTTCGAGGCCATCGACGCGCCGGACTTCGATGCGCGTGGAACAGTGACCGACGAATATGTGCGCGCCTTCGTTGAACTCTGGACGAGGGATGCGCCGAAGTTCGACGGTAAGCATGTCCGATTCTCCAATATCGGTTTCGAGCCGAAGCCCGTGCAGAAGCCGCATCCGCCGATCTGGGTCGGAGGCGAGAGCGGTCCGGCGCTGCGACGAACTGCCCGCATCGGCGATGCGTGGTATCCGATCGGTACCAACCCGCAGAATCCGCTCGATAGCTTGACACGTTATAAGATCCAGGTGGCGCGCCTGCGCAAGATGACCGCCGAAGCGAGTCGCGATCCTAAGGCGGTCGGCCTGAGCTTGCGCTGCACGGTGTTCGGCGAGACCGCACCACCGCAGGCCGGTGATGGCGAACACCGCCTGTTCGCCGGTCCGCCGGCGCTCGTCGCGGCCGACATCAGGGCGCTGCGCGACATTGGTGTCGGCTGCATCGATTTCGGATTCGGCGGTTCGACAGCCGACGAAGTCCTCGCGGGTATGCAGAAATTCAGGGCCGAGGTCTTGCCGCTCGTGTAGGAGCGATTCCCGGAAGCGACGAAACTCGCCATCGACACGGGAATTCAGCCTCGCCCGATGCGGACGCAAACGTCCCGAAATTCACATTTATACCTCTCGCCGTTGAAGCGACGGAAGGTATAAAGATGCAATGAGGACTGGTCACCGCCGATCATGCGTCGCAATCGGCACCGGTAAAAGTGGCGACCAGCGAGGTGAAAATGCCTCAGTCGTCGACTCAGCTACCGAGCTGGCGGATCAACGTCGCCCAGCGGTCGAGTTCCGGCAGGATCGTATCGGCCTTGGCGGAATCGAGGCTGACTACCAGGCGTGAGACGCCGTCGTCGCGGTCGCGCTTGAGCAGGTCGAGGCTCTCCTTGGCGCCCCAGATCGTGATCGGCACCGACGCGGGATCGCGGCCCGCTTCGGCCGCCATCTCGCGGAACTTCGGCAGCAAGGCCTGCACATCCGCATACTGGATGCGTGAGCGGTGAGGCATCCAGCCGTTGCCGTAGCGCAAGGCCCGCCGCGCGCCGTACGGGAAGGTGCCGCCGACGATGATCGGCGGATGCGGTTTTTGGACCGGCTTCGGCCAGGTCATCATCGGCTCGAAGTTCACGAACTCGCCATGATACTCGGCCTTTGACTCAGTCCAGATCACCTTCATGGCCTCGACACGCTCGCGCGCCAGCTTGTGGCGGCTCGCGAAAGCGGTGCCGTGGTTGGCCATCTCGTCCTCGTTCCAGCCGTTGCCGACGCCGAACAGGAAACGGCCGCCCGAGACCTGGTCGATCGAAGCGACCTGCTTGGCGGTCTGGATCGGGTCGCGCTGAGCGATCAGGCAAATGCCGGTCCCGAGCAGCAGCGTTTTGGTCACCGCCGCGGCCGCACCCAGCACCACGAACGGGTCCATCACGTCGTAGTACTTCTTCGGTAGATCTCCGCCGCTAGGGAAGGGCGACTTGCGCGTCAACGGAATGTGGGAGTGTTCGGGCACCCAGAGCGAATCGAAGCCGCGATCCTCTAGCGCCCGCGCAAGTTCGGTCGGCGACATCGAGTAGTCGGTCAAAAACATGGCCCCGCCGATGCGCATCGTTCTCTCCCTCGTGGCGTCGCTCGCGGACCAGGTGGCCGGCGATGAATTTCGTGTCGTTATCTATCGGTCGTGGTGACCTTTGGACGTCTCGGCCACCGCGCCTCCGCGCGCGGCAGCACCTGCTCGATTAGCAGACGGGTCTGGGCCAGGATGGCGTCGTCGTCGCAGCCTAGCGGCCGCAAAATGAACTTCGACACGCCAGCGTCGACGTATTCGGCGACGCGCGCGAGGATCGTGTCGGCGTCGCCGACCGCGAACGCGTGCGTGGCGTCGCGTCCGGTGCGTTTGGCGTAGGCATCCATCGCCCTGCCGACGCCGGGTGCGTCTCGGCTGCCGAAGTGGAACGCGAAGCCGGCACCGTAATGGTCTTCGTCGATCAATCGGCCGGCTTCGGTGGCGGCGGCCTTGATCGCGGCCACGACGCGACCGGCCTCAGCCGGCGAGTCGCCGCCAGCCTGCCAGCCGGTGCCGATGCGCGCAGTGCGGCGGATCGCGGCGTCGGTCGAGCCACCGATCCACATCGGCAGGTCGGGCTGCACGGGCTTCGGCGCGATAGTGGCGCCCTTCAGTTTGTAGAAGGCGCCGCCGAAGTCGACCGACTCCTCTCGCCACAGGCGGCGGATGATCTCGAGGCACTCGTCGGTCTTGCGACCGCGCGTCTTAGTGTCCATGCCGAGCGCCTCCCATTCGGGCGCCAGCGGGCTACCAATGCCGAAGGCCGGCAGCAGGCGGCCGTCCGACAGCACGTCGATGGTGGCGCACTGCTTAGCCAGCAGCACGGGGTCGCGGAACGCCAGCGACACGACGTTCA
>ODAK010008320.1_pt1 | contig 10383 bp, 11 predicted proteins | sample 1539591 | NCBI WGS metagenome assembly ODAK01 (sample SAMEA3539303, study PRJEB22396) | soil metagenome | biome: tundra; feature: field; material: soil | place: USA | collected 2010-05 | depth 0.15 m | reverse complement strand
CCGTTTCCCCCCCCGTCCCGAGCCCTGCCGTCAGCCGCTGCGGATTGGGTTTGTCGGAATACGTGCTCAGGTAGCCACCGTAGGGCGCTTCCAGCACGTCGGTGATTCCCGTGAACCCGCGCTGGGCGAGCTGCGCCGAGTAGACGCCGCTTTGCCCCGCGCGGCCCGAATGAAAGCGCTTCACCATCGCGCCCTCCTGCGCTGCCATGAGACCGCCGGCCTGCGAGCCGACGATGCCGAGCGCATGCTGCATCTGCCCCGCATCGAGTTTCAGCATGCGGCCCGCGGTCGCCGCGGCGACGAACGCGCCCGAAGTGCCCTGCGGGTGAAATCCGCGCAGGAACAAGCTCATGGTCGCGGCGCTGCCGACCCGTGTGCCGACCTCATAACCGGCAATCATTCCCGTGATCACGTCGCGCCCGGTTGCGCCGCCAGCCGCCTCGGCGAATGCCATTGCCACCGGCATCGCCAATGACCCGGGGTGCACAATCGATTCCTTGTGGATATCGTCGAGCTCGAAGGCATGACCCGCCGTGCTGTTCACCAGCACCGCCAGCGACACCGAACTCTTCCTGCCCATGCCCATCAGCGAGGCGACCGGCCGCGCGCCCTCGCCTTCCACCAGCGCGGCGACTTTCCGGGTCCACGGCAGGGTCGCTCCGAACAGGCAGCACCCTATGCTGTCCAGCACACTGAGTTTGATGCACGCGACCGCCTCGCGCGGAATGTCCTCGTAGCGCAGGGTGGCGGCAAATTGCGCGAGATCGCGCGTCGCATTTTCAAGTAACGGGGGTTGTGAACTGCTCATGTCTTTCTTTCATGCTCGCGAGGCCTGACTCACAGGTGACGGGGCAAGCCTCGCCGATCGCTGCAGAGGCAAGTCGCAGCGATCGCCGAACACACTCAGGCTCAACGATTATAGAACACTACACGCAAGCAGCAAAATACCTCACGCCTGCGGGATTCCCGGAAAGCCGCATCCTGACTTGCTTTGCGGGTTTTTACGTTTTGTTCTGGCAGATGCTCTCGCCTTACGATCCACGAACCACGAGCTACTCCGGCGTGATGCCGGCTGCCTTGATCACCTGCGCCCACTTGACGACTTCGGCCTTGGTGAAGGCGTCGAGCGCCTCGGGCGTGCTGCCGGCGGGATCGATGCCTGCTACAACCAGTTTTTCCTTCACATTTGTTTGAACATCTCGCCTGTCAGGTGCAGGATGCCGCCCATGCCCGACGAGGCAAAGTTGAGTGCCCCCGGTTGGGCCTTGGCGAGCGCGATCAGGTCCTTGACGTTTTTCACCGGCAGCGCCGGCACGGTTTTCAACCACGAACTGCTGTCCGATGCGCTCGGAGAGTTTTTGCGCGACTATGCGCGTCACGAAGTCGGCTGCCCCGCCCGCAGCGAACGTCACGATCACCCTGACCGGCCTGGCCGGGTAGCCGCCCGGTATGACCGGCGCCTGCGCGTACGCAGCCGAGGTGGCGAGTGCTGCAGCCGCCAGAACAAGAGGGAGAGCGGGCATCGAGTCCTTCATCGTGTTTATCTCCAGAACAAGAGCTGAATCGAAATTTCCAAAATGCCCGTCGCGGAGCGAAGTCGAAACATGAAAGACCCAACAGAATTCAGTCCATGGTCACCTTGGCATCGCGAATGACCTTACCCCATTTTGCCGTCTCGTCGCGGATGTAGACAGCGAACCCCGCAGGCGTGTTGGCGATCGCGTCGATGCCGGCATCGAGCAAGCGGCGTTTGACATCGGGCGTGGCGACCGCCCGCCCGATCTCCACGCTCAAGCGCGCAATGACGTCGGCAGGTGCGGCGGCCGGCACGAATACCCCGCACCAGTTATTGACGACATAGCCCGGCACGCCGGCCTCGGCCACGGTCGGCACATCGGGTAGCAGCGGAAAACGCCGGCTGTTGGTAATCGCCAGCGGATTGAGCTTCCTGCCCTTGATCAGGCCGATCGCGGTCGGCATCGTCGAGAACATGAGCTGCAGATTGCCGCCGACCAGATCGACCATGGCAGGCGGGCCGCCTTTGTACGCGACGTGCACCATCTTGGTCCCGGTCATGATCTGGAACAGCTCGCCGGCAAGGTGGTCGGCGGCGCCGGTTCCCGAAGAACCAAAGTTGAGCTGGCCCGGGTGTGATCGCGCCAGCGCCACCAGCGCTTTGACGGACTGGGCGGGCAGCGACGGATGCACCACCAGCACATTGAAGATGTCACCCGCCAGCGACGTCGGCGCCAGGTCTTTCGCCGGATCGAACGGCATCTTGCTGTATAGGTGCGGATTGATCGAAATCGTTCCAACTGTCGCAATGACGATGGTATAGCCGTCCGGCGGCGATTTGGCGGTCAGATCGACGCCGATGATGCCGCTGGCGCCAGCGCGGTTCTCCACCACGACCTGCTGTCCCAGCGCCTCGGAGAGCTTCGGCGCGATCGTTCGTGCCGCAACGTCCGTCGCGCCCCCCGCTGGGAAGGGCACGATGAAGCGGACCGCCTTTGAAATATTTCCATAAAATACTGCAAGACCTCGAAATATTCCGCGGCGTGAACGGATTTCTCGAAGCGGGGTTTGATGGACAAGTTACACTGACCCGAATGGCACTCAGCGAGCCGCCGCGCGGCCGGTTATTTGCCGGCGGGCCCGGTTTTTTCCACCGGCGTGTTTCCGCTCGGCCCGACCGCGTAGAAATACAGCACGGCGCCTTCGCCTTTGGTCATGCCGAAGTGCGGGGTATTCGCGGGCTCCGTAAAAAAAGTGCCGGCCGTATGGATGTGCAGTTTCGTCTCGTCATACTTGTCACCGTAACCGATGTAATGCACGCCTGACACGACCATGCCGTAGCGGTTATCGGGGTGCATGTGCGCGAGTGCCTTGCTGTTGGGCGGCCATTTGACCAGGTACAGGTAGGGTCCGGGCTTGCTCGGATGACCGAGCAGATAGGCATTTTCGCGACCGCTGGCCGAGCGTTCCCACTTCATCTCCGACGGGGCAATCAGGCTTACGCCCTTGGGCAGGTCGTCGGCGGCGGCGGCGACGCATGCCGTGATGCTCAGCAAGACAGCGGTGACGAGATTGATGCGGCTCATGGTTCACCTCCCTTTTATTGAAATTAGCGAGGACGGATAGGAAATTCAACCGCGCCAGTCGCAGTATCTTCGGCGTCGGCACCCCTGTCAAACGCCCATTCTCATCTGCGAAGCCACGAAGAGGGCTGTAATCAGCCATACCGTGCTAGAATTTCCGAGGCTGTTTTGATCGATAAGCACGATAACGCCACCGAAGGAATTGTGCATATTTTGGTTCGTTGCGCGGCCATGGTTGCATGTTTGGGAGCATGCGGCGTCGCGCAGGCGCAGCCGGATTTTCCATCCAGGCCGATAAGGCTCGTAATCGGTTTCGCGCCAGGCGGGCCTTCCGACATCATCGGCCGCGCGATCGCGCTGAAGATGCCGCAGGTCATTGGCCAGCCAATGATCGTCGACAACCGTGCCGGCGCAAACGGCATCGTGGGCGCCGAACTAGTGGCGAAAGCGCCGCCCGATGGTTACACGGTATATTTCGCGACCACGGGGGTGTTGCTAAGCCCGATCATCGTACCCGGCATGTCCTTTAACCTGTTCAGGGATTTCGAACCCGTCACGTTTGCAGCGACCGTACCGATGCTGCTGGCCGTGCATCCTTCGTTACCGGTGAAAAACGTTAAAGAGCTCGTCGCTCTCGCCAAGGCCCGGCCGGGGCAACTCGCGTACAGTTCTTCGGGCAACGCCAGCATGGGCAATCTAAGCATGGAATCTTTCAAGCTCGCGGCGGGGATCAATATCCTGCACGTGCCGTACAAGGGGGCTGCGCAAAGCGTCACGGACCTCGTCGGCGGACACGTGCAGACAGCAATCCTTGCAGTACCCCCACTGCTCCCGCAGGTGAAGGCCGGGAGGGTTCGGGCGCTGGCGGTCACCACCGTAAAACGCAGCCCCGCATTGCCTGACGTTCCGACCATGGCGGAGGTCGGCTTCCCGAATGCGGGCTCGGATAACTGGCTTGGCGCGCTGGTTCCCGCAAAAACGCCGACGGATGTGATCGGCAAACTGCATGCTGCGTTCGTCAAAGCCCTCAATGCGCCCGAAACCCGGGAATATCTCACCGCGCAAGGCGCCGACGTGATCGCAGCCCCACCCGAACAATTTGCTGCTTTTTTGCAGCAAGAATTCGCGAAGTGGGAAAAGGTGATCCGCGCGACGAAAATCCGTGCTGATTAAGGGACGATATTCAAACAGGATCGAGCAATGGAAAAAAAAGAGAGAGTCATCATGCTTGTCACCGTCGACATTCCTCCCGATAAGGAACGGGCATGGAACGACTGGTATAACAATGAACACGTCCCCGACATCCTGAAGTGCCCCGGATTCAAGCGCGTGGGGCGTTTCAAATCCCTGGAGGGGAACGGCTCACGCTATGTGACGATTTATGAGCTCGAGCATCCAAAGGTCCGCGAAAGTGAAGAGTTCGCGAGGGTCAAGGGCTGGTACCAATTTACCGATTTTGTGATCGAGCCCAAAATCAGCATTTACAGCGAGTTCTTTGCAGCGGAGGCGTGAACCGCGAAGCGAGGATGGCAACCGAAGTACGACAAGGATTACGCTGCACAGCACGATCAATCCGCGCGCGCTCCGGAATCCCTGACGACCTTCGCCCACTTCACGACTTCGGACTTTAGATAATCGGAAAACACGCGTGGCGAGTTTGCCATCGGGTCGAATCCAATGCCCGCGAGCCGCTCGCGCGCATCAGGCGTTTGCAGCACGCGCGCAATATCGGCATTCACTTTGGCAACGATCTCGCGCGGTGTAGCCGCGGGTGCGAGAAACGCGATCCACGTGTAATCCGAGTAACCGGGGAAACCCTGCTCCGCGACCGTCAGCACCTCGGGCAGCGCCGGCGCGCGCTGCTGGCTCGTCACGGCGATTGCATGCAAACGGCCATTCTTTATCATCGGCAATACGGTCGGGATCGCAGTGATGCCCACCGGGGTCTGTGCACCCACTACCGCGATCACAGCCGGCCCGCCGCCGCTATAGGGAACGTGAGTGATGTCAACGCGCGCGAGCGTCTTGAACAGCAGCTCACCGGTTAGATGGGGTGTCGTACCAATGCCGGCAGATGCATACGACAGCGGCTTTTGCTTCGCCAGAGCGATCAGCGCCTGCAACGAGTTGACGGCCACCGACGGATGGACGAATACGATGTTTGGGCTGATTCCGGCAACGATGATCGGCGCGAAGTCCTTCACCGGATCGTAGCCCGCATTCTTGTAAAGACTTGGGTTGACCGCGAACACGCTCGAGTTGACAAGGATCGTGTAGCCGTCGGCGGTTGATCTTGCGACGAGCGCCGTGCCGATGTTGCCGCTGGCGCCAGCCCGGTTGTCGATGACCACCGGCTGCCCCCACAGCTCGGTCAGCTTCTGCCCAACCATGCGCGCCATGGTGTCGGTTGAACCACCCGGCGGTTGAGGCACGAGCAGCCGTACCGGACGGTTAGGATATGCTGATTCCGCGGCGTGCGCCGCCACCGCAATGAGTACTAACAACAGCCACAGCGGCCTCATCGCATCCTAATTTAGGAAATAGCAAATGGTAATCACCGAGGGCCAAGGTCCCGTTCTCAGATGCAGATTGGGGCACCGATTCGTTTATAGTATGGGCGGCGTTGGTGCTGGAGTCAATTTGCGCCGTGTTGGGACAAACCTAGAAATCGGACAGCGCTTTACCGAGTCCCGAATAACGAGGAGGGAAGGTCATGCCGAAACCACTGCTGGGGATATTCCGCTTATTCGCCGGACTCAGCGCGTGCGCTAATTTGTTTGCTTTGGACTCGTTAGCTCAAACTTACCCGGTTAAACCGATCCGCATAATAGTGGGGTTTAGCCCAGGCGGGGCGGCCGACGTTACGGCTCGGCTGGTGGGGCAGAAATTATCCGACGAGATCGGGCAGTCCGTAATCGTCGAAAACCGAACTGGTGCAAGCGGCCTAATTGCCAATGGGAGAGTTGCCAGTTCGCCCCCGGATGGCTACACGCTCGTCATGGTGTCGTCCGCGGCCGCCATTATGCCGGCGCTTCATGCCAACCTTCCCTACGATGTCGAACGCGACCTGGCGCCGGTGTCGCTGGTGGTCAAGAGTTCCCACGTGCTCCTGGTGCACCCATCCGTGCCGGTCCGCACGGTGGCGGAGCTGATCGCGCTCGCGCGCGCTCAGCCGGGCAAACTCAGCTATGGGTCTGCCGGTATCGGCAGCGCACAGCATCTCGCCGGCGAGCTTTTCAACTTGATGGCCAAGACGAACATCAAACATGTGGCGTACAAGGGAGGAGCGGAAAACGTGCTCGCAGTGGTCGCAGGTGGAATCGAGACGACTTACGGGAGCCTCGTCGCTGCCGTCCCTTTCATCAACGCCGGCAGGGTGCGGGCACTCGGGATCACCGGCACGAAGCGCTCGGCACTGATTCCTTCGATACCGACCATCAGCGAAGCGGGATTGCCGGGCTACGATTCGACTGCATGGTATGGAATTCTGGCGCCCGCAGCCGTGCCCAAGCGCATCATCACCCAACTTAATACGCTGATCGTAAAAGGCAGCCAATCGAACGAGCTGAAGGAAGCCTTCAATAAACAAGGACTCGATCCGCAGTCACATACGGCGGAGCAATTCGGTGAATTTATTCACGCCGAGATCGCGAAGAATATGGAGTTGGTCAAGCTGGCCAGAATGAAGCCGGAATAGCATTTGGCCGGCGGAATCCGCGACTACACCCCGCCGGTCAAAATGCGATCGACTTGCGGCGCCACTGCCGCCGCCCTGGCCGTCAGCTCATCCTCGGTCGCGGCGGAACCCCACTCGCTGGCGGAGTACGGGAATACCGCGAAATTCAGAGACGGGTAGCCCTGCAATTTGGCCATGGCCTTGCCCGTGGTGTTGACGAGCTTGTCCAGACCCACGACTGCGGCCGGCATCTCCTTGCGCTCCAGGTTGATCGTGTCGAGCACACTGCCCGACGTGCAGGACCCTCAGTCGCCGACGCCGACGACGACCGCATCGACTCTTGAGACCAGGTCATCGATGATCTCTGCCGGCGCCGCGTTTCCAATGAACGTTTTCTTGGTAAAGTAAACCTCCGCGAGGCCGTATTTCTCCTGGAGTAGCTTCCCGACGTGCTTGAGGAGCCTGTCCCCGCCCAACCGGTTGTTCCAGAGGATGCCCAGCCGTTTATTGGCGAGCGATGCCAGGCGCGGCGCCGGAGTCACCACGCGCGCGCCGGGCTTAAGTCTTGGGTCGAGTACGATCATCATGTGCGTCTCCTCAGTGGTGTCGCGCTCACGGCCATGGCGAGAGCGTGATCGGTTTTGTCACGGGACTGATATATGCGCATCGTTGCCCTCAGTCGCTGCTAACGTTTTTGTACAAGCTTGATGGCCTTCGTCACAGGAGTGGTGGACTGGCTGTACGGCTGGTAGAACCCCATCATGTTACCCGCATCGCCGCCCGCAGCAACAATGAGGATATCGGCACGCCGTGTCACCGCCCCTTCGTGAAAGACGTAGCGATCAAGCTCGGGGTTCCGCTTGAAGAGGTAGACCCACCGGTCTTCGTCCCCGGGTTCAGCCGGCACCAGATCCTTGAGTCCCTCCACCAATACGGAAGCATGCCGTCCCCAGCGGGCGGTCTCCTTCAGGTGCTTCACTGAACGACGGGTATGCTCGAAGATGTAATCGCGGATCCGCTGCTTGGTCCAGCCCTGTTCCACCAGGGGCTTCTCCATTGTCGGCGGGATCGTGACCACGAAGCAGCCCGGTGAGAACTCGTGATGAATGAGCGCGTTTATCAGCGGTGCGAGGATCGCGCGCGGCGTGCTCGCTATACTTCGCGCGTTGCACAAGTTGTAACCGGAGGACACGGTAACCGTGCTGGTCGTCCGTTCAAAGCCTTCCCACTCATTCAAACCTTGCCACGCCGTATCCGGGTTCTCGGCGATACAGATAGAGTAGCGGTGCGCGTTGCCGAGGTCACCGCGTTGGATTGCGTCCGGCCGCAATTCGCAGCAATTCCACAGCAGCAGACTGATGGCGCGTCCGATGGTCGCGTTAGCACGATTGCCGGAGCCAAACACGTAGCGGGCATGGTTCATGCCCAAGGTCCGCACGATGGGTCCGCTTACGACCACCATCGGCCACGGCGAGCCGAGGCTCGCCAGGTGGTTGAACTTGAAAAGCGGGTCCGCCAGTGCTTCTACCGCAGCCACGAGGACCGGCATATACTCGGGGAGGCATCCCGCCATAACGGCGTTGATCGCAAGTTTCTCCGCGGTGATGACGCTCGCCCGTTCGGTTATTTCAGCGATCTTAGCGTCAGGCGACAGCGCGACGGCTTCAAGGAACTGCTGCACCCGCGGCTCGGTGGGTGGGACCACCGGCAGGCCATCCGTCATGTTCTCGCGATAGAAGTACTCGACGCATTCCAGGGCGTCTGACACTTCGATTCGCTTCGACGTGAGTTGCATGGCGCCTCTTCTTAGCATTCAGTTAGCCAGTATAGCTCAAGGCGTTTAGCCAGCGATCACTCGTCACCTGTCACCTATTATTAACGCACCGCCCCGTTCCGCAATCATCACCGTCGGCGAGTTGGTGTTGCCCGAGGTGATAGTCGGCATGATCGACGCGTCGATCACGCGCAGGTGCTCGATGCCGCGCACTTTCAGATTCGGGTCGACCACCGCCGTTGGGTCGTCTGCGCGGCTCATCTTGCAGGTGCCCACTGGGTGGAAGATGGTGGTGCCCACGTTGCCCGCGGCCTTTATCAGTTCCTCCTCCGACTGGAAACTCGGTCCCGGCAGGAATTCCTCGGGCGCGTACTTCTTCATCGCCTGCGTGTCGGTGACGATGCTGCGGATCACTCGCAGCGACTGCGCGGCGATTCTCTGGTCCCCGGGAGTCGAGAGGTAGTTCAGCGTGATCGCCGGGTAGGCGCGCGGGTCGGGCGACTTAATGCGGATGTGGCCGCGCGAGGTGGGCCGCAGGTTGCACACACTCGCGGTGAAGGCGGGGAATGGGTGCAGCGGATCGCCGAACTTGTCGAGGCTCAAAGGCTGCACGTGGAACTCGAGGTTGGGCGTGGGCTGCGACGGATCGCTCTTCAGGAACGCGCCCAGCTGCGAGGGCGCCATGGTCAAGGGCCCCGTGCGGTGGAGCGCGTATTCGAGCGCCATTTTCGCCTTGCCCCACCAGGAGTTCACCATGGTGTTGAGCGTGAGCACGTTCTTCACCTTGAACGCCATGCGCAACTGCAGGTGATCCTGCAGGTTCTCGCCGACGCCGGGCAGGTCGTGCACGACCGGAATGCCGCGCTGCTGCAACACCGCCCCCGGCCCGATGCCCGAGAGCTGCAGGATCTGCGGCGAGCCGATGCTGCCCGCTGCGAGTATGGTCTCGCGCTTCGCCGCGGCGAAAACTTCATCGTGACCCTGGAAGAACTCCACGCCGAGCACGCGCCGGCCGTCAAGCCGTAGTTTTTTCACCTGCACATTGGTAAGCACGGTGAGGTTCGCGCGCGCCATCGCGGGCCGCAGGAATGCCTTCGAGGCGCTCACGCGCACGCCGCGGCGCTGATTGACCTCGAAGCGGGAGCTGCCAGCATTCTCACCGCGGTTGAAGTCATCGATCTTGGCGATGCCGGCTTCCGCCGCGGCATCGCGAAAGGCATCCAGAATCTCCCACGACAGGCGCTGCCTCTCCACGCGCCATTCGTGGCCCACACCGTCGCCGCTGGCGCTCGCGCCGCGCGCGCCATGGAACTCGTCCGCGCCGCGCCAGTGGTCCTCGGATTGCTTGAAGATGGGCAGCACGCTCTGCCACGACCAGCGCGAGTCGCCGGTGAGCCGTGCCCACTCGTTGTAATCGCGCGCCTGGCCGCGCAGGTAGAGCATGGCGTTGATCGAGGAGCTGCCGCCCAGCACCCGGCCGCGGGCATAGAGGATGGAGCGGCCGTTCAGGCCCGGGTCTGGCTCGGTCTTGTAACACCAGTCGGTGCGCGGATTGCCGATGCAGTAGAGGTAGCCGACCGGGATGTGGATCCAGATCCAGTCGTCCTTGCCTCCGGCTTCGAGCAGCAGCACCGAATTATTCGGATCGGCGGAGAGGCGGTTGGCAAGCACGCAGCCGGCCGTGCCCGCGCCGACGACGACGTAATCGAAAGAATCAATGGCGCGCATGTCAGCTCTTTCTTGTCAGCTCATTCCAGTTCGCCGGCGGTTTTATTTCTTTGGTCACAGGTTTGACATATGCGGCATGAAGGGCCATGGTCTTGTTGCGGCTTGGG
>ODAK010008319.1_pt1 | contig 10385 bp, 8 predicted proteins | sample 1539591 | NCBI WGS metagenome assembly ODAK01 (sample SAMEA3539303, study PRJEB22396) | soil metagenome | biome: tundra; feature: field; material: soil | place: USA | collected 2010-05 | depth 0.15 m | reverse complement strand
TCATCTCCCCGGGAGACACAATCGCTCTAACGGCTGGGACCACGACCACGGAGGTTGTGCGCAGCCTGCATACTCTGGGTGGCATTACCGTCGTGACCAACACTGTGAATGTGGCCATGGAGTTGAGTAACCGGAAAGACGTGGACGTTTTTGTAACCGGCGGTCATCTGCGCGGAGACTGGTTCTCTTTGGTTGGCCCTGAGGCGGTCGCGAACATGAGCGGCGTTTTCGTTGACTTGCTCTTCATTGGCGTAAATGGCATTGATGCGCAACATGGGCTGACTTGCTTCAACGGCGATGAGGTAGAAATTAACCGTGCCATGGTGCGGCAGGCTAAGCGCAAGATCGCCGTGGCCGATCACAGCAAGCTGGGGGTCGTCACGAAATGGCTGATATGCCCGACCACTTCCATTGACTTGCTGATTACAGACACCGACGCTCCGGACAAGATGGTCGCGCCGTTTCTGGAGAAGCAACTCGAGGTCCGCCGGGTTTAATCAGGGTATAAAAGTCGGCCAACAGCTTGCGGCGCGCTGAGGATCGGCTACGAACATCACCGATTCCGGATTATCGACAAACTGCCCGTATAAGCTGCGCGAGGCATCCAGCCCAAGCTCAGGGTATGGGCGTGATCCACGCTGCTCAAGCGTGGATTGGGAATAATGAGGATTGGGCTGCCACGCAATTTGACCAGAATCGGTCAGAATGGGAAACCAAGTCAGACCGTGATGAGCGCGAACGCCGGTGTAGTCAAAGCCGTACTGGCGATCGCACCACGCGCCAAAAGACATTCGGCGGCTTGGGTCCGCATTGATGACACAGTGTGCCCAGCCGGGCGGTACCACTACCTTGTCTCCGGGTTGCGCCAACACAGCGATACAGCGTCCCGGGTCGTCTTCGGCCCTCTCCTGCGCATACACGATTGCCGTTCCGCTCCATATCTCGAAGATTTCCGGCGGTGACCAGCCGCTATGCGGTGCGACCGCGTGAATGTGGCCCTGGGAACGCACCGGCTCGGAGCCAAGGGCGCCCGCGGCATAAACAACCGCACCGAAGAGGAGCATGTGCTTTTCCAGCAGAGATCGGTCGACTTCGCGTCCGATGTCCATGGCAATGCCGTAGACAGGATCGGGCCCACTGCATTGAGGATCGCGCAAGCTGGGCCGAATCGCATCCAGCCGCCTCATCTCCGGCGCGGGACCAAAGACACCGCGGCCGTACTCGAACGCAAGGGCACTCTCCGAAAGACAGAGCGGAAGTTCAGGATAGAATTCGAGCGGTATGGACATCATGCACCTTCCCGCACATAGGCTTTGATGGTAGCGAGGGGCTTGTCGCCTGCCACTGCAGGGCGGATCGTATAAGGTCCAACCGAGGCCGGAACAATAAAGGTCTCAGCGTAATGCACCGTCAACGGGGGAAACGCATCCGAGGGACTTTCCACGATCACGGCATCGCCCTCAACCAGATTGAGGACGTTGAGGTTGCCTTCTGTGTGATGGTCAACCGGGACGGTGAACCAGTGACGGCGTGTCTCAAGGAACTCGAGTGGATGCAGACCTGTCCGTTCTTCAAGCCACCCTACGCCAGAAGCCACGGGTACCTTCTGATCAATGAGATGGTCGTGTACCCAGTTGGTGGTGCGGTTCCATTGAATGTTTCTCAGGCCGTGTTCCAGATGGATCGGACGTGGGCGCCCATCCAGGCCCAGGCGTCCCCAATCCCATAGCTTGAAAGTAAAGATATAAGGCGTTGCACTGATCTCGAGGACCATGCTGTTGCGTCCCGAACAGTGAATGGTGCCGGCCGGAATAAGAAAATGGTCATGCTTCCGGGCCGGCCACATATTGACATATGTCTTGGCGGGGAAAGCGGGCCCGCCCGACTGAGCCGCGCGGAGGTCGGCAGACATGGCCTGCGGGTCGATCCCGTCGCGCAAACCGAGGAACACGGTTGCGTCCGGTGCAGCATCGAGCATGTAGTAGCTTTCGTCTTGGGTGTACGGCTGGCCGAACTGCTGACGGATGTAGCTGCGCAGCGGATGGACCTGCAAGGAGAGGTTGCCTCCCTCCATGGTGTCGAGGAAGTCGAAGCGGATAGGGAACTCCGCGCCGAACTGGCTGACGATCCGGACGCCCAGCAGTTCGTCCGGATGTTCGTGAACCAACGTCAGGGCTGGCAGTTCGAAAGTCCGCGTCCCGAACTGAAGCACCAGGCTGTTTTCTTCGGGCACACAGTTAAAGCCCCAGGCGTAATTCGCAGGACCGTCGGGCAGGTCGAATTGGCGTCGCATCCATTGGCCGCCCCATGGCCCTGGATCGAAGAAGGGAATCAGGCAGAACGGCTGTGTGACCACTTTTGCAAGGGCCGCCCGAAATATCTCCCCGCTTAACATCGCCGACTGTGAGGGCAGATTGCCGTCAATCCAGAAGTCGACGGATTTGTAGAGTTCGTGCTTCTTACGATCGGCGACACGCCAATCCAAGAAAAAAGCACGCTTGTAAAGCTGCCCCGGTGGTGCGTCTGCATTCGCAAGCCCCAGGCTTGGCGCTTCTCTGCGACGCTGGCGCTGTTGAATCTCCCAGCGGGAGACATCCACATAGATCAACAGGTCCCACGCAGGCAGCAGCAGCGTGGCGCCGGTACCGATCGCTATCACCCGCCCTCGTGCATCCTCCCCAGTGCGGCGGGCCTGGCCGATCTTTTCGGGATCGAAGAACTCATCGAGCACCACCGGCATCATGCGGGCAAACACCGGATCGTCTCCCAGCGCTTTTGCGAATTTCGCCTCGATAGCCAACGCCGACAACATGGCTTCCGCGCTCTCCAGCACGAGTTCAGGCTCAAGTCGTGCAACGAGTTCTCGCCGCAGAGGCTCAAGCTGCACGCCGGGATAGCACTCGATTGCGATGCGCCGAGCGTCGCGGTGCGCGCCCAAAACATCAAGAATCTCGCGCCAGCCCTGAGCACAATCGCGGTCAGTCTGCGAGATAGTCACCGCAGGGTGTTTGTCGAAAGTGGATCGACGTGTCAAAGGCTGTACTCCATGAGCGGAGTGGCACCGAGGAGCGCGGCATCAGACCCGAGGACTGCGGCGACCAGCGGCACTTTGCGTCCGGGAGTCCAGGCATGCGCGTTGACATGCTCCTGCAGGCGGGGAAGGATCTCCCGGGCACGCTTGAGCACCAATCCTCCAAATACGACCACTTCCGGGTCATAGGCGTGAATGAGAGCAACGGTGAGCGCCGACCAGACCCGCACGCATCGATCCAGTGAGGCAATTGCGGGTTCGTCGCCCGAGTCGATCGCCTCGAAGAGTTCAGCGAATCCAATTGTCTTTCTGTCGCCGAGTAATCCCTTGACGCTGCCTGGCTGCCGACGGTAAATCTCAGGCAAGAAAGCAGTCGATGATTCGGCCTCCGCGCACCCGCGATTGCCGCACGAACAGAGCCGTCCTTCAAGGACTACGGGCATATGTCCACCAATGGTTCCGGCCAGACCATGCTTGCTTTGAAGCAGGCGTCCGTCCAGCAGAGCCGCTCCCCCGATGCCCGTGCCCAGCGTCACCATAACCGCGTCCTGGGCGCCGCGAGCCGCTCCAAAGCTGTGCTCGCCAAGAAGCGCCAGCCGCGCATCGTTCTCCAGCAGAAAGGGCAGCCCGAAAGCACGCTCGAACCACGCCTTCAAATCGAGGCGAGTTGCGTCGTCGAACTTCTCATTGGTGGCCAGCACGCGACGTTCCCGCGCACTCACGATGCCGCAAAATCCCATCACAACGGCCGAGCATTCGGCACGATCGACATGCGCGTCTCGCAACAACTCCATCAGGGTTTCGCTCACTGCGGGGAGCAGACTTTCCAATCCGGATGCGCCATCGGCAGGCAAGCTCCTGCAGGCGAGAATGGTGCCGCCGCGCACCACGGCGCAGGCAGCGTGCGACCCGCCAAGATCGATTGCAAGCGCCGTCAAATCAGGCACGGTTCCCCATTCTGCAACACCAGGCGCTTGCTGAATCCGGTGGTGCGGATACGCGCGTAGTCGTGCCCGGCATCGCTGGGCCAACTGGCCAGGAATACCAAGGGCTCATTGCCTGTATTGGCGACACGGTGCGCGGCATTCCCGGGAATATAGTGCACCGTCCCCGGGCTCATGGTCTGGCTCCAGGTTTTGCCGCTTTCGTCCATGAACAACATGGCCCCAGTGCCCTTCACCGTGGCATAGAATTCTGCGCGATCGCGAATGGTGTGGAAATGTCCGTGGGTCATGAAATATTCGTCGCCCACCCGGCCGGGCTGCAAGACCGTGGAACCCCAGAAAAGGCCACCGGTCGTCCCGTCTGCAACGGGCCTCCAGAAGTGGACCCGGTAGACCTCAGTCTCGGGATCCATGGCGCGCCACGCGGCTTCATCGTGAAACAGGCCAGCCAACTGGCCAAGGGTCTTCACGGACTCTTCGATAGCCTCTCCCGAAAGGTCGCCGGAACGCCAGTCGACCATTGTCGGTTCGGGACTGTCAGTGAAAGCTATGCTCATGATGTTTGATTATAGTCACAAAAATGTCCCGTTTTAACTAATATGAGCATGATAATGATACTTATGCATATATAATTTACAAAATTGCGCGAAACCGGTCCGCAGGATCCTGCCTCAAATTCCTCCTGCTATTCCTCGGGAAAGCTCCAATTCGGAGTCTCAATCAGGCTCTCTGGAAGTGACAAGCATGCAGCAAGGTGGAAAGACGTCTCTTTTTGTCATTTTGGTGGCGGCCAGCGCAGCCACGGCGGGATTGCTCTTCGGTTATGACACCGCGGTGATCAACGGGGCGCTCGTCTATCTGCGGGCGGAATTCCATCTGACCCCGGTCGAGACCGAGTTGGTGGCGACGGTGCTGTTGTGGGGATGCGCAGTCGGAGCAGCCTTGGCCGGGTGGGCGAGCGACCGTTTTGGCCGGCGCGTCGTGTTGTTCGCCGCAGGGGTCTTGTTTTGCGTCTCGGCGTTGGGCGCAGCCTTTCCTTCGCAACTTTGGCAACTGCTCGCAGCCCGAGTGCTGGGCGGCCTTGCCATCGGGTCGGCTTCTCTCATTGTGCCCCTGTATATCGCCGAGATTGCCCCGGCCCGTGTGCGCGGCCGGCTGGTGACGCTCAACCAACTCGCGATCGTGACCGGGATACTGGTCGCATTCGTCAGCAACTATGCATTGTCGCGGATTGCCCACGGCAGCTGGCGATGGATGTTCGGACTGGGGGCGGTGCCCGCCGTTGCGCTGTGCGTCTCATTGCTGTGGATTCCCGAAAGCCCGCGATGGCTTGTGCAGCGCGGCAAGCGGGAGCGCGCTCGTGCTACATTGCAAAAAATCTCGCCCGGGATTGAGGTGGAGAGCGCACTCGATGAGATCGCTGAATCCCTGACCGAGGAAATGGGCACCTACCGTGAACTGCTGAGTCACGCGCTGCGCAAACCGCTGGTGCTTACCATCATGCTGGCTATCATCCAGCAAGTCACTGGGATCAACACTGTTCTTTACTATGGTGCAATCGTGTTTGCCGAACACGGAGGCGCCAGCGCTTCGCAGGCGATCGGCATGAACGTGATGGTCGGTATCGTGAATCTGCTTTTTACGGTCGTAGCGCTCCTGGCGATCGACCGGCTCGGACGCCGGCCGTTGCTCCTGACGGCCACAGGCGGCATGGGCCTCTGCCTGCTGGTGTTCGCCGGAATGCTGCACTACCTGCCGGGCCGTTCCGCACTGCTGCTGGTGCCGGTGCTGGGCTATGTGGCATGTTTTGCATTCGGTCTCGGCACAGGCGTGTGGGTGTGCCTGGCGGAACTCTTCCCCAACCGGATTCGCGGACGCGCCATGTCCATTGCGACCATGGTGCTTTGGATCTCGGTTTCGTGCGTGACTGCGACGTTCCTCAGTCTCATCAAGCTCTTCTCGGCTTCAGGCGTCTTCCTTGGATATGCAGTTCTTTGCGCCGCCTCGTTTGTCTACATCTTTCTTCGCCTGCCGGAAACCAAGAATCGCACCCTGGAAGAAATCGCCATCATGTGGCTGAAGTAGAACCACCATAGTCGATGCGCAACGTTACCAGATCCCACGCGGCGACCTCCACTTCCGGTCCGGCGGGAGCCAGCAACTGCCAGCGAGAGCCGGCAAATAGTAAAGTGGATAGTAAAATCAGCTATAAGTGATTGATTTTAAATACATTGGTTCCGAAGAAGGGACTCGAACCCAATCGATTTCCGATCTCCTTTTCTGACAATCACTTAGCGCCACAAACCATTGAAGGACTTGGGTTTACCTCTGCTTTTCATTCCAGCGAATGCCAGCGGCTTCCAGCCGCCGGCAACATCAAAAACGGTCTAAAATAGTAAAAAGTAGAGCCACTTGCAAAATCCTCAAGCGCCGCCGACGATTCTGAGGGACGCGAAATTTTCCCCTGTTGGCGTTACCTGGCGATGCAGGGCAACTCCGTTTGGGCGATATTTTGATGCGGCCGCCATAAGGATTTCGATTTTTGGACACGCCGCGACTGTGAGTATCCGGTCTTGATCCAGGTTTTCGGCTTTCTCTTGAGAACCTACGTGATGAGCCTCAGTATCTGATCGGCGGCCAGCGCGACGATGCCGAACATCAGATGGCACATCACCTTGGCGTTGCCTCGCACGCGGATCATGCGCCCGCCGAACTCGTCCTTCAAGCGCGCGTTCACCCGCTCCACGGTGGTACGTTCCCGATAACGCACGTCCTCGGCATAGTTGAAGTTCAGCAGCTTGCGCCGTTTCGCTTCGGCTTGTAACTCCTCCTTCTGTGCCGAATCGCGGCGCGGATGGGCATCGATGATCGGTATCTGCCCCAGACCGCGGATCTGCTCATGGATCGACTGCGCATCGTAGGCCGAGTCCATCAAGTCGTAGAGATGGGTGACGCGCTGAGCGGTCAGTCGCGCCAGCGGAATCGCCGCCTGACTATCATGCAGGGATGCCGAAGTCAGGATGCAACTGATCGGTATCTGCCCATCGGCCACATCCAGATGTAACTTGTAACCTATCCATGTTTCCTTGTAACCCTTGCTGTTGTTCTTGCTGCCCGCGTTGCAGGCTCGCGGCAGATCGTCCAGCATTTGCTCCAGCGTCATCCCGGCCTGGCGCTCGAGTCGCGTCGGCTCCGGCGGCAGCGGTTGCTCACCCTTCTTCGGCCTGCCCCGTTTGCGCATCGGCTTGGCTGGAGTTATCGAAACGGGCGTGCGCAAAGGCTTTTCACGGCCTTCGATCTCCGTCGAATCGCGCGATATGTGACCGATCAATCTTTCTTGCTGCGTCTCCGCTATGAGCGCGGCGTGCAGACGTTGGGGCAGTTCCGACGCGGCGAATTCGGCGAACGCGCGCGAGAACTGCGACTCATGAGGGATCTCCCGCCGACTCTCCCAACCGCATATGCGCCGCAAGGATACATCGACCGACAGACGATCCAGCAACTGCCGCGTGGCATTCAGATTGAACACCGCTTTGGCGACAAAGGCCCGCGCGATGGCGCGCCGGTGCTTGGCCGGCCGGCCCACACCGCCCGACCAGGAACCGACCAGCGCCTCAATCTCAATCATGCTCAGAACAGCTGCGAGCTGACGATGCTTGTCCGACAACGGGCCCAACTGCTCCTGGAGAGCAGGGAACAAAACGCCTTGCATGAGCCGCTGGAATTGATTCAGGAGGCCGGAAACGGTAATCTGCATACGGTGGGGACGCCTTCCACTTTGGAATTGGTTGTGGTAACCCTATTCTAAAGTTGGCAATCCCCACTTCTAAATGACCCTGCTGCCTTAATTTTGCAAGTGGCTCGAATGATCGCGGATTCGTTGCAAGCTGGGCTTCGGAAATTGCTTCCGCTTCATCTAGGTCTTGGTTTCGTACCAGCCCGGAACACACATCAGATCGGCAAGGGAGTGTTAGAAAGCTGGCCGGAATCACGAACGTAGAGATCAAGGTTGCTTCTCATGACTAGTTGGGGGGTCACTCCGATAGAAGGCGGCGGCATAATCTTTTCCATCAAGTACTCGTACATTGCGCGGATCGCAATTTTGCCCTGAACCTCTGGGCACTGATACACCGTTGCCCGCACAATACCTTCACGAATAAACGACACCAGCTCCGGGAATAGATCGGTGGTTACGATTGCACACTGTTCAAGACGGCCAAGGTCACGCAATGCCTCGAGAGCCGGAATTGAATTTGCACTAGTGACATACAGACCGTCGATTCCAGGGGAAGCTGCTCGCATTAGTCGGCGTATTGCGCGATAAGCTTCCTTAGGATCATCACGCGTCTCTACCACCTCAACGACCGAGGAAGTTGGATCAAGCTGGGCGATCATGGATCGGAAACCTCTGATCTTCTCTGTGTGGTTGAGATTTTCGAGACTTCCTGACAGTATGGCGACCTTGCCCCGCTTTTTTAAGCATCCAGCAAGCACTTCCGCAGCCATCGTGCCGCAGAAGAACGGATGCGCGATAACAGCGGTGAGACGTCCTGATTCGGGCACATCGGTTGATACATAAATCACCGGAACAGACCTTCCGCTGGCCTTTCTGACCAGCTCGGATATCTGAAGGGTATTTTCCGGAGCAGCGATGATCCCTTCCACCTGGGCGTCGAGTGCGGTTTGTATACTATTCTCCGCCTGTCCAGGACCACGTTCGTAGCTGCGATAATCAAGTTCGAGAACCGAGCGGTAAGGGACAATGCCATCCTCGATTCCTGCTCGCAATGAGTCATAGAAGGCAGCGATAGTAGTAGGAAAGTTTACAGAAATCCGATAGTGTCGGTTCAATCGCAGGTGTCGAGCCGCCAAGTTCGGCACGTATTCCAGTTGGGCTGCTGCCAGCAGTACGCGGGCTCGTGTTTCTTCACTGATCCGTCCCCGGTTATGAAGCGCACGGTCAACGGTGGCTACGGAGAGTCCAAGTTCATCGGCAATGGTCTTGATACCGGATGCCGGCTTGCCGCGATTTACCTTTGCTCTCATATTCGTGCGGTAACGTACATCCTAACATAGGTCGATATCGGCTGGGAATTCCCCCTTACTCTGGAGTGCCCGGCGTTTTTTGTACCAGTTTCAATGAGAGAAGCTGATATGAGAGGAGCCTTGAATGGCACGAGGAAAGAAGCATACGCCAGAGCAGATTGTGAGCCTTCTTCGGCAGATTGAAGTGGCCGTAGCGAATGGGAAGACAACCCCGTCAGCCTGCCGTGAAGGCGGGATCACCGAGCAGACCTACTACCGTTGGCGCAAGGAGTACGGTGGTTTGCAGGTGGATCAGGCGCGCCGACTGAAGGAGCTTGAGCAGGAGAACGTCAAGCTGAAGCGGTTGGTGGCAGACCTGAGCCTGGACAAGCTGGTGCTGAAGGACATCGCCTCGGGAAACTTCTAAGCCCTGAGCGACGGCGCTGTGCGGTTGCCCATGCGAGTGAGCATGGGATGAGTGAACGGCGAGCGTGCCAACTGGTGAACCAGCCACGCGGCACGCAGCGCTATCAACCGACACAGCGCGAAGATGAGGATCGACTCACGCAAGCCATCATAGAACTGGCCAGCCAGTACGGACGCTACGGTTACCGACGCATCACGGCGCTGTTGCAGCGGGCGGACTGGCATGTTGGCAAGGATCGAGTCGAGCGCATCTGGCGTCGCGAAGGGCTGAAGGTGCCACAGAAGCAGAAGCCGCGTGGACGGTTGTGGCTCAACGATGGATCGTGCGTTCGGCTTCGGCCGGAGCGCAGGAACCATGTGTGGAGCTACGACTTCGTGAGCGCCAAGACGCAGGACGGACGCACGGCGCGGATGCTGAACCTGATCGATGAGCACACCCGGGAGTGCCTGATGATCCGTTGCGAAAGGAGTTGGTCGAGCGCCCGAGTGATCAGCGCGTTGGCCGACGTGATGGTGATCAAGGGCGTGCCGGAGCATCTTCGATCCGATAACGGACCGGAGTTCGTAGCCAGGGACCTGCGCAAGTGGCTGGCTGCAACTGGAGCGCAAACGCTGTACATCGAACCCGGCTCTCCATGGGAGAACGGCTACTGTGAGAGCTTCAACTCGAAGCTGCGGGATGAGTTCCTGAACGGTAAAATCTTCTACTCGATGAAGGAGATCAGGGCGCTGGCAGAGCGCTGGCGCGTTCACTACAACACCGTCCGGCCACACTCTTCGCTGGGTTACCGGCCACCGGCGCCGGAGGCCTGGGTGGCAAAGAGCTTGGCGTATGGAGAAGTGGAAACCGCTACGCGCTTTCCCACTTCTCCACACCCCCGACTGCGACTATCGATCTACAGAAATAGCCGCGCTACACTAACAATCAAACTGGTACAGAAGATCGGGCAGACCAACCG
>ODAK010008318.1_pt1 | contig 10386 bp, 10 predicted proteins | sample 1539591 | NCBI WGS metagenome assembly ODAK01 (sample SAMEA3539303, study PRJEB22396) | soil metagenome | biome: tundra; feature: field; material: soil | place: USA | collected 2010-05 | depth 0.15 m | reverse complement strand
GTCGTGCTCGTCGAGGTGGCCGACGTCGTCGTCGCGCTCGGGGCCCGCTGCGAGGGCGCCGTGTGGCGGGGCTCGCTCGGCGCCGCCACGTACCGCACCACGGTGATCGTGCGGGTGGGACCCGCGACCTTCGTGTGCGATGCGACAGCTGGGCGAGCCGGTGCGGTCGGCGTCGGATGCGTGCTCAGCGGGCTCGGGCTCACGAGCCTGATGAGCGACGTCCTCGCGCCGGCGACCACGACGACGCCGAGCGCCGCGAGCAGGACCGCGAGGGCCGCGAGGCCGCCTGAGGGGATCCGCCGTGTCCGCATCGGCCTGAGGCTACGACCGGACCGCGACGTAGGGCTGTGCCGCTACTAGGAGTCGCCGATGCAGCGTCCCGTTCGACACACCGATGGCGGCAGCCAGCTCGGACGCAGTGTGACCGAGCACGCACCGCGCGTAGACCAAGTCAACATCGGTTACTCCCGCCGCAGCTGCCACCGCGAGCCGATGAGCGAGGTCCTCGCCGACGCCGCCGTCGCCGGTCGACTGCTCACGCACCTCGCGCAGCTCAGCTCGTCGGGCCTTGTCCGCGAGCATCTTTCGTCGCAGCCGGCAGCGCAACGCGCCGAGAAGGTCGGGCCCGGCGTACGGACGGGCCTCGCCCGCCCAGTCCTTCAGGAGCTCGGCGAACTCTGCGACGGCATCGGCGAGAAAGGTCCGCGGGCTGTCGGCGATCCCCTCGCCGAATCGAAGCTTCCTCGCGACCGAGACGATGCCCGGGAGCAGTGTCTGGAGCAGGCAGCGTCCGACGAGCGGATCGCGAGACCCGAGCAGCAGCGCGGCGAGAATGCGCGCGCGGTGCAGCCGGTCGAGGCCCCCGTTGGGCTCGAGGGCCGCCACGAGGCCCGCGAGGTCGACCACGAACGCGGGGATCTCCGCGGGGCTCTGTGCTCGGAGCCGTTCCAGCGCCTCGCGTGCCTCGTTGGACCTGCCGACGCGTCGCCACTCCGAGCGCAGCTGGGCAAGGACGTCCGGGGTGTCGGCGAGGGTCATTGGTGCACTCTGCAGAGGTCGTTCCCCTCACCGCTCCCCAGGCCACCTCGGCGCGCGCCCGATCGAGCCTCGGGACAACCCAGGGGTCGATCACGCGTGCAAGTAGCGTCGCGCGAATGAACATCGAGGAGTTCTACGAGCAGGACGAGCGGCGTCGTCACAGCGAGGAGATCGAGCTCGGCACGGATTGGCACGACGCGTCGGGACGCCGCTGCGAGCTGAGCTATGTCGTCGACACCGGCGAGGCGTACCTGATGTCGGCCCCCGACACCAAACTGCTCGAGGACGCCTTCGGTGACATCGCCGTCGACCCCGAGCCCGTCGAGGCGCTCGCCGTCGACGTGATCGCCGTCGTGCCGACGCCCGAGGCCCTGCACCAGGCGCTCGCGGGCTGGGAGGACGCCATGCAGGGGCCTTCATCGGTCGAGTGGCTGCGCTCGAGGCTCGCCTCCTTCGGCGCTGCCTGACGCGCTCCATGGGTTGCCCGCGACGCGGAGTGGCACCGATGGCCCGCCCAGCGTGGCGGGGAGCGTGGGGCCCGTGACCTCGGCTGAGCCTGTGGCAGCGCTCCAGGACCCCGACGCGTCGCCGGTCGGCGAGCGGCTGAGCTACGTCGCGGGACTCGACGGGGTCCGCGCGTTCGCCGTGGTGGCCGTCATCGCGTACCACGCCGGGGTCACGCACATCACCGGTGGCTTCCTCGGCGTCGACGTCTTTTTCTGCCTCTCGGGGTTCCTCATCACCTCGCTGCTCTTGGGCGAGGCGAGGCACACCGGCACGATCCGCCTCGGACTGTTCTGGGCGCGACGCGCCCGTCGCCTGCTGCCGGCCCTCTCTTTGGTCCTGTGCTTCGTCGGGCTGCTCGCCTGGCTCGCTGCGCCTGAAGGCACGTACCCGGGGCTTCGCCTCGACTCACTGTCGACGCTGCTGTACGTCGCGAACTGGCACTTCATCCTCGAGGGCTCGAGCTACTTCAAGGCCGCACTCGCACCGTCGCCGCTCACCCACACCTGGTCGCTCGCCATCGAAGAGCAGTTCTACGTCGTCTGGCCGCTGCTCGTCCTCGCGCTGGTCAAGCTCCGCAGGGCGCCGGTCATGCTCCTCGTCGTCTCGGTGCTCGGCGCGCTCGCCTCGACGGCGTGGATGGCGCACCGGTTCCTCCCAGGGACGGACACCACTCGGCTCTACTTCGGCACCGACACGCACGCCATGACGCTGCTCACGGGCGCGGCCCTCGCAGCGGTCCTCGCCATGCTCGCTGGAAGAGATGATCCTTCGACGCTGCGTGCCACGGGCGCAGGCGCCCTCGCGGTCCAGGCCGCGGGGATCACGGGCGCCGGGATCCTCTGTGCGATGGCGCTCAAGGTGAGCGGCGAGACGCACTGGCTGTACCGCGGTGGCTTCCTCGTCGCCGGCGTCGCCACCGCTGCGGTGATCCTGAGCGCGGTCATTGCGCCCAAGGGTCCGCTCGCGGTGCTGCTCGGGCTCGCCCCGATCCGCTTCATCGGCAGGATCTCCTACGGGCTGTACCTGTGGCACTACCCCCTGTTCATCTGGCTCGACCACGAGCGGACCGGTCTGTTCGGCATCCAGCTGCTCGTCGTGCGCCTCACGGTGACGATCGCGGTCGCGACGGCATCGTTCTACCTCGTGGAGCGCCCGATCCGGCACGGACTGGTGCTGCGCGGCGCCTCCGCGGCTCTCGCGACGGCCGCCGCGGTTGCCACGACCATCGCGGTGATCTTCGCGACCTCGCTCGCCGCCGCGATCCCCAGCGCGAGCGCTGCGCCCCCGCAGCCGCCGTACCACGACCCGGTCCGCGCGCTGCTCATCGGCGACTCGACGATGCTCACGCTCGGCATCGCTATCGCGCCGTGGTCGCGCCTCTATGACGTCGAGGAGAAAGACAAGGCCACGCTGGGATGCGGCGTCACCTTCTCGAACGCGCAGATCGAGCACGGCGTCGCGATCCCGACCGCGCTGCCGTGCAGCCTCAACCCCGGCCACTCGCCCGTCACGATCTTCGGCGCCTGGACGCGCGAGGTCGCCACGTTCCACCCCGAGGTCGTGGCCATCCTGGCCGGGCGCTGGGAGGTCCACAATCTCCTAATCGGTTCCCCTCCGCCGGTGAACATCACCCAGCGCGGATTCCGGGACCAGGTCGTCGCTGGGCTCACGCGGGCCGTCGAGATCGGGAGGTCGGGGGGCGCGAACGTCGTGCTCGTGACCCAGCCGTGCGCCGACTCCGGCGAGCGCGCCGACGGCCAGCCCTGGCCGGAGGACTCGGCGAGGCGGCTCTCGATCTACAACGGCATCGTCCGCACCGTCGCGCGTCGCACGGGTGCGAGCGTGCTCGACCTCTACTCGATGGTCTGCCCAGGTGGCCACTACCAGCAGTCCGTCGACGGCGTCACGGTGCGCCAGCCCGACGGGGTGCACTTCGCGATCTCGTCAGGCGCCTTCTTCGCGCCGAGGATCTTCAGCGTGCTCATCGCCGACGGCCGGATGGCCGAGCTCAGAAGCCGTTCGTCCCGGCGTTGATCGAGTTGCACGCCCCACGCAGTCCCGGGGCGACGTCGGCGAACGGCAGCTCCTGGGACTGCTGCAGGAGCGTCATGAGCCCGGCGTAGCCGCCGTCGGCAGAAGCGGCCATCGCGGCATCGTGCTCGACGGCGGCTGCGTCGTCGGTCGCTTGCTGGCGCAGCGCGGCACGCGAAGACCGGGTTCGCGCGTGCAGCGACTGGTCATAGGCGAGGAGCGCCCGATGGATCCCGCGACACGCGGTGAGCGCGTCCGGGTTCGCGCCACCGCCGCAAGAGGCAAGCCCGATCGCGCTCGCAGCGAGTGTCGCGCCGAGGCCGAGCCGGCGGGCTAGTCGAGCCACGCCTCAGCGCGCTCCAGGAGGAACTCGCTCACGTCCCTGCACCGGTCGAAGACGTCGCACAGCAGCTCTTCGCCCTTGAGCACCGCCGCCAGGGACACGGGGTGCCGCGCGATGATCGTGACGCGGCGCTCCGAGCCGTCGGTCGCCGACGCATAGGAGTCCGACGCCGAGACCTCGAGCGGCAGGACGATGCCGCCGACGGGCGCGAGGTCGATCGCGAGCCGCAGCAGGTCCGGCGCGTGGGGGAGGGGCGGGAGCGCCCACGTAAAGGTGATCGGGAAGTGGAACTCATCGGGCGGCTCGTCGTCTTCGGGGAGGCCCATGACCGCGTCTTCGAAGCTGAGCAGGATGCGGGGGTCCACGTCGAGGGCGAGATGCAGGTCAAGGGGTCCGCCGCAGCCGTCCTCGGGGTGCAGGTCGACCTCCCAGACCTGGCGCAACGAGTAGGTCTCGACGAAGTGACGCTCGTCGTGGACATGGAACCCGTGGTCGACGGAGTGGTCCTTCAGGTCCGCAACGTACCCCGCCACGTCGATGGCTGCCACGAGCCGACACTACCCGCGGGTGGTTGAATCGACCGACGGTACGCTCTCGCCGTGAACGACGAGGAGTTGGCCCAACTCCTCTGCACCGCCGCGCGCGCGGTGCAGGCCGCCATCAGCGGGCACCGTGGGCGGGGGCTGTCCGGTCTGCGACCGACCCAGTACCACGCGGACCTCGTCGCTGACGCCGCGGCGATCGAGGTGCTCGTGGCGGGCGGCCTCCAGGTGCTCTCTGAGGAGTCCGGCCGCTCGGGCGACGGCGCTCAGGTGTGCGTGCTCGACCCGATAGACGGCTCGACGAACTTCGACCGAGGCATCCCGTACTACTCGACCAGCATGTGCGTCATCGACGAAGCCGGCATGCGGTGCAGCCTCGTCGCCAACCTCGCGACTGACACCTGGTACGAGGCAACGCGTGGGAAGGGCGCCACTCGAGACGGTGAGCCGATCCGCTCTTCTCGGGCGACGGGGATCGCAGGGTCGATCCTCTCGTTCTCAGGATTCCCCAGGCGGCACGGCGGGTGGACCCAGTTCCGGGCACTGGGATCTGCGGCGCTCGAGCTGTGCGCGGTCGCCGACGGCTCGCTCGACGGGTTCGCCGTCGTCGGGACGGCGCACCTCAGGGCATGGGACTACCTGGGCGGCCTCTTGATGGTCCACGAGGCAGGCGGTACCACCGTTGACCTCGACGGCCTCGAGCTCGTCGAGGCATCGACGACGAGGCACCAGCTGTGTGCAGCGGCGAGCACGTCGCTGTCGACCGAGCTCGTCGCGTTCGCGCGGAGCCTTCGGGAGCCCGATGGGGCGCGTGGCTCGACGTGATGAGATACCTGGGCCATTGACAAGGCGCGGGCGCTTAGCTCAGCTGGTTAGAGCAGCTGGTTTACAACCAGCAGGTCGGGGGTTCGAGTCCCTCAGCGCCCACGACAATGGCCACCCGCGGTCCACTCGACAGGGACGCCGCGTTCCGCCTTCGAGCGAGCTCGTTGCCCAGCGTGAGTCCCAGGTCGCGCACTGGTGCAAGGTGCCCGACCGGGGCAGGTGCGCGCGATGACGGACCGGCCGGTTCTCGTCGAGCACCCTGGCACCACGTCCTCGGATCGGGTCGGGTGGGCGGTGCTGGTGCTCGGCGCCGCGGGCGCAGGAGTCGCGACGATCGCTGATGCCCGCGGGGCCAGGGCCGCCGCATCCCAGGACTGGTCGCCGTTCGTGCTGGTCACCGGGCTCCTACTCGTTGGCTGGGTAGCGGAGCACGACGGCCTGTTTGCCTTCATCGGTAACCGGATCGCACGGGTGTCGAAGAGCGGCGCCGGACTCTTCGTGTCCGCCACGCTCCTCGTGGCCGTGGTGACCGCCCTGCTCAATCTGGACACGTCCGTTGCGTTCCTCACGCCCGTGTTCGTCTACATGGCGCGGAGTCGAGGCACCGGAGAGCGGCCCATGCTCTACGGCGTCCTGCTCCTGTCGAACGCAGGGTCGCTCTTCCTTCCTGGCTCGAACCTGACAAACCTCATCGTCCTCGGCCACCTTCGGCTCACGGGCACGACGTTCCTCGCCGACATGTGGGCGCCAGCGCTCGCTTCGCTCGCCGTGACCGCGGCCGTCGTGGGGATCTCGGGGCGTCGTGAGCTGCGGGCGACGCCGTTGCCGACGGCACCGGCAGCGCCGTCGCCCGGGCTCGGGGTGGGCATTTGGGCTGTGATCGCCGTAACGGTCCTCGTGCTGGTCGTCCCGGCTCCCGCACTGGCGATCGCCGCGGTCGGGGTCGCGGTCGCCGTCGTGCGGGTGGCCCAGGACCCCGACGTGCTGTCCCCGGTCCTTCGGACCCTCGGTGGCCCGCTGCTCCTTGGGCTGTTCGGCATTGCCGTCGCGCTCGGCGTCCTCGGTCGGGCGTGGTCGGGACCCGCGACCCTGCTGACGCACCTGGGCGCCGTCGGCACCGCCGTCGTGGCCGCAGTCGCCTCGATCGCGTGCAACAACCTCCCCGCCGCCTCGTTGCTCGCGGCCCGGACCCCGAAGGACCCCTTCGCACTGCTTGTCGGGCTCAACTTGGGGCCGAACCTGTGCGTGACGGGCTCGCTCGCGTGGCTGCTCTGGCTACGGGCAGCGCAGTCGGCTGGCGCACGCCCCTCGCTTCGACGGGCGAGTCGGCTCGGGGCCATCGCGGTGCCGCTCTCGATGGCCGCCGCGCTCGTCGTGCTCGCCGCGAAAGGCACGCACTAGTGCTCGAGCGACAGGTGCGCCGCTGGCCGCGGTGCGAGCCCGGGGCGGTCGGGCTCAGCGGACCAAGCCCAGGTTCGCCTCGAAGAACCGCCGTGCTGCTGCGTAGATGCCGGGCTGCTCGCTCTCCCTCGGGCCGGCGATGTTGAGCGTGCAATGCGGGCCGAGGCGTGCGAGGAGTGCCTCGAGCTGACTGCCTGCCTCGTCGCTGCGCACATCGATGGTCGCGAGCGGCTTGCCCAGCTGCACGGCACGACCAAGTGCGAGATCGGAGCCACGTGACGTCCCAGGTGCGATCCAGACGACGAGCAGGCCATCGGCGTCGTCGACGTTGCGGACCGTGCGCACCGCAAGGTCCTCTGACGGCGACTCGGTGAAGTCCGGGTAGGCAACGAGCACCCCGGGTGGCGTCGGGAAGTCCTCGGCCCATCCGCCACGCGGCACCCAACCGCCGTAGGCGATCCCGCAGGCGAGCGCGGCGTCGGTCGCGGCTCGATCCGCACCGCTCTGGCCCCCGGTGAGCACCTTGGCGAGCGAGGCTCGGCGCTTGGTGCCGTGAGGTCGACGCGCTGGTCTCGGCACCGCCAGAGTCTGACTGCATGAACCATCGGTTGCCGCTCGCATGAACCATCGGTTGCCTCGCAGCAGCGTCTCGGCATTCCAATTCGACGTCGAATTAAGTCAAATAGAGGTGTGTCACATCGTCTCTAATTGCGGTGCTGTTGACCGGTCGTGGGTGCTTCCGTGACATATGACTGCAACGTTGGTCTTTGTGACTTGTGACACGCACGATGCCAACAGCATTAGCCGGTCGAGGGGCACCGCTCGGCGGGTCCACTCGCGCTTCGACAGGTCCTGGGGCCACGGATTCTTGACCGTCCGTGTCCGGCACCTCGTCGTGCTCGCGGCCGCGGTCAGCTCGCTCATAGCGATGACCGGGCCCGGCGCGAGCGCCGCCCCCTATGGGAAGCGCGCGCTCGGTGGCGGCGTCCTCCGCGCGCTCTCGGTGTCCAAGAACCTTCCCTCGAGCTCGTGGTGGCACAACGGCGGCCGCCACCATCGCCCGCCCAACTGGGGGCCACCGCCCGTCACCACGACCACGACCACGACCACCACGACGACGACCCCGCCGCCACCTCCGCCGCCGCCGACCGGCACCCCGTACCCCATTGGCACCGCCGACAGCTCTGAGCCCTCCGGGATGGCCCCACCGAGCGTCGACGCCATGCCGGGGTACGCCCAGAGCTACGTGAGCGACTTCAGCGGCTCGAACCTGCCTGCCGGCTGGTCCAGCTTCGCCGGCTCACCCGGCGGTGACCCCGGGGCGCAGTGGGCCAGCAACCACGTCACCGTGGGCGACGGCATGCTCCAGCTCAACACCTGGCAAGACCCTGCCTTCGGCAACAGGTGGGTGGCGGGCGGCCTCTGCCAGTGCGGGGTCTCCAACACCTACGCCGCCTATTTCGTGCGCTCGCGCACGACGGGCGCCGGACCCACGGTGGTCCAGCTGCTCTGGCCCGAGGGCCATGTCTGGCCCCCCGAGGTCGACTTCAACGAGACCGACGGCACCACGGGGCACACGAGCGCCACCTTGCACTGGGGCTCGGCCAACCTTCAGGACCAGCGCAGGTTGAAGGTCGACATGACCCAGTGGCACACTTGGGGCGTTATCTGGACGCCAACCGAGATCATCTACACTGTCGACGGCCAGGAGTGGGGTGCCGTGAAGATCGCGTCCGAGATCCCTGATCAGGCGATGACTCTGGACCTCACCCAGCAGACTTGGTGCGCCTCTGGCTGGGCCTGCCCGTCCTCGCCCCAATCGATGCAGGTTGACTGGGTCGCCGAATACGCCCCTTCGTGAGCTCGAACCTCAGGGTTCCGGCCCGCGTACCGTGGCCAATGCTGACCGGCTCATGCCACCGGCGGTTCAGCGGCCTCGCTGCGTCGCAGGTGTGCGGCAGGCGCCCTGGTGCAAGGCTCGCGCGACGTGGAGCCCTGTTGACAAACCCGCCGGGCCCCCGTCGCTGTGTCGGCCCGGACCTGCGCCGCTCGGTCGCGCCCGTCACACGCGACGCCGCGACGCCGCGACGCCGCGACGCCGCGACGATTCGATCTCGTGTCACGGCGGCATGCGATCATGCGAAATCGGTTTGTCGCGACGCGCAGAAACGTGCACGTCCGATTGACTTTTCACCTAGTCTCGGCAAGGCTTTGGAGCGCAAGGGCTGATGAGGAGGACAACCGTGCGAACGGCCAGCCCGGCGCTCTTGTCGGACACCGTGGGTGACGATGTTTGGCGCGGAACTGTGCACACCAATCCTGTCCCTTCTCGAACATCACCGACAGTCTCGGTCATCATCCCCACGCTCAACGAAGCGGGGAACCTCCCCTACGTCCTGAACACGGTGCCGAGGTGGGTGGACGAGGTCATCATCGTCGACGGTCGGTCCCGTGACGACTCGGCCCGTGTCGCCCGCGTGCTGCGACCCGACGCGAGAATTGTCCACCAGAGTCGGCGGGGCAAGGGCGCCGCGCTGCGCGCCGGGCTCGACTCCGCGAAGGGCGACATCCTTGTGCTCATGGACGCCGACGGGTCCATGGACGGCCGCGATATCGAGGCGTTTCGGGACGCACTCGTCGCTGGCGCGGACTACGTGAAGGGCAGCCGGTTCATGGCGGGGGGCGGCTCGACCGACATCACGAGGCTCCGCCGCTTCGGCGACGCGGGCATCTGCCTGCTGATCCGACTTTTCTTCGGTGCGCACTACAGCGATGGCACGTATGGTTTCAAGGCACTCTGGGCGGACAAGCTCAGCGCGATTCGCATCGACACGGACGGGTTCGAAGTGGAGCTACTGATCGACATCCGAGCGCACCGAGCGCGGCTGAAGACAGCCGAGGTGCCCTGCTTCGAGACGAACAGGATTCACGGGGCGAGCAACCTCAACGCGATGAGCGACGGGCTCAGGTGCCTGCGCGTAATTATTCGCGAGCGTTTCCGGAGGTACCGTGTTCCGTCGAAGTGATGACCTGACTGGTCGCAGCGCGCGCGCGACCGGACAGCGCAACCGCATACTCGTTGCAGGGCCAGGTTCGTCGACGACGATTCCCGGGATCATCGTCTCCGAGGTCGTCTACGCCATGGCGCAGTCCGCGCCGGTCACGCGCGTCGAGGTCGACCTCGGCTTGGACTTCACCGTCGGGTTGCACCGTGCGCCCTCGCTCGCCGTCGCGCACCACAGTTCGAACGGTCGCAGCGTCGCGCACCTCCGCGCCCCCGACAGCGCGCGATTTCGCGCGCAGGCATTCAAGGAGTGGCTGAGCCCCGAAGTGGGCACCGCGATCGCGTACGCGTGGCCGGGCATCGACAACTCCTGGATCAAGCAGTTCGTCCACGTCGCGCGCAACGCAGGGATCACGACGGTCGTCGCGGTGGCGAGCCTTCCGAGCTCGAGCCGTGTCAGGGCCTTAACGCTCGCCGATGACATCGCCCGCGCCGACCTTGTGCTCGTGGGGGATCCCGACGACGCGACAGCGCTCGTCACGGCGTTCGGCGGGGGTGGCCCGGTCGTTGAGTCGCACCGGGCCCTGTCGTTGTCTCGCCGCGGCCCGTACTCCTCGCAGCACCAGATCACTGCGTTCCTGCCCCGAGACAGCACCGCGACGCTCTCGACGCTCCTCGCCGCGTTCGACGCGATC
>ODAK010008317.1_pt1 | contig 10387 bp, 10 predicted proteins | sample 1539591 | NCBI WGS metagenome assembly ODAK01 (sample SAMEA3539303, study PRJEB22396) | soil metagenome | biome: tundra; feature: field; material: soil | place: USA | collected 2010-05 | depth 0.15 m | reverse complement strand
TTTTCGCCAGGGCGATCAATTTCGTCACGTCTTCTTCGGGCGTGGCGAAGGCGGTGGCGAGCCGCGCCAGGACCCTTCCATTCTTTGGGGGCAGCCAGTCATGGAATTCTGCGCCGCCGGCACGCAGACGCGCCGCTTTCTCCACGGACATGTAGGCGAAGACCATGTTGGTCTCCACCGGGGCCGCGATTTCGATATCGGAAATCGGCTTGAGCCCTTCGGCCAGGCGCGCCGCCAGGGCATTGGCCCGCGCCGCGCTGACGCGCCAAAGATCGCCTTCCAGCACCGCTTCGAGCTGGGCGGAAACGAACCGCATCTTGGACGCCAGATGTCCGCCGCGTTTGCGGCGGTATTCGAAATCCTGCGCGACCGGTAAGTCGAAGAACATCACTGCCTCCGCCGCCAACGCGCCGGCCTTGGTGGCGCCGAATGAGAGCACATCCACGCCGCATTTCCAGGTCGCTTCGGCAGGCGAACAGTCAAGATTGGCCATGGCGTTGGCGAAGCGCGCGCCATCCATGTGCAGTTTCATGCCGCGCGCATGGACCAGTTCGCCGATCGCGGCCAGTTCCGAACAGGAATAGACCGTGCCCAACTCGCTCGCCTGGCTGATGCTCACCGCCCGGGGTTGAACGCTGTGGACGCTGCCGTCCAGCCCATCCAAGCCTTCCTCGATGATCTCGGGCGTGAGCTTGCCGTCCGCGCCGCCCAGCCCGATCAGCTTGGCGCCGGAAAAAAACTCCGGCGCGCCGCATTCCGACGTCATGATGTGGCTGTCCTTATGGCACAGCACCGCGCCATAGGGCGGCGTCAGACAGGCCAGCGCCAGCGCGTTGGCGGCCGTGCCGGTGAACACGGGGAAAGCCAAAACCTCCCGCTCGAAAAGATTCGAGAAGCGGGCGTTCAGTCCTTCGGTCCGCGCATCATTGCCATAGGCCGTCGCGGTGCCATTGTCCGCAGCCTGGATCGCCGCCCAGATTTCCGGCAGCGCGCCGTAAACATTGTCCGAAGCGAAATTCATCCCTCACCAGCTTCCCGTATTGGCCATCGAAGCCCAAGGCTCTTTGGGCGCCAGGCGCTCGCCTTCCTGCAGCAGCTCGATGGAGATGCCGTCGGGCGAGCGGATAAACGCCATATGGCCGTCGCGCGGCGGCCGGTTGATGGTGACACCCGCCGCCATCAGCGTTTCGCAAAGCGCATAAATGTCTTTCACGCCATAAGCCAGATGGCCGAAATTGCGCCCGCTCCCGTAAGTCTGTTCGTCCCAGTTCCATGTCAGTTCGACCATCGGGCTTTGAGCGCCCTCCCGGTCCGCGTCCGCCGGGGCCGCGAGAAAAACCAGGGTAAAGCGGCCTTTCTCGTTTTCCAGCCGGCGCATTTCCTTCAGGCCAAGCTTTGCGCAGTAAAAATCCAGTGTCGCCTCCAGGCTGGAGACGCGCACCATTGTGTGCAGGTAGCGCATGGCGGATAGCCCTTTGATGAAGAGATAGTTTCCGCGAAAGGACGGGGTCAGGCAAATCCGCAGCAGGGCTTCCGTGACATCCGCCCCTGATGGAATTCGCACAAAGTCTTCCCCTTTATGCTGTGACACAAAAGCATGTGGAGAACTTGCTCGTCCGTCTATCGAGAGAGTAAATATATTTGCTGCGTTGCGAGAAGAATCTTCGGATCTCCTTCTAGGCGCTCAATTTATTCAATGTTCATTGTATGTTATACAATTCCGACACCCCTCCCAATTATGCTGCATCTGCGAGATAAGATAAATCTCGGAGTCTTGCATTCACACAGCCGGCATAGCCGGTGTTGCCGGCGCAGGCGATTGGCCGCTTGGCAAATTTGTGTTTCCTCTTGCCAAGCGCGATTACGATTGCTTTAAGAAAGACCAACGAGCGCCGGGTTACGGCGCCAGGTTGGGAATTTGTCGCGATCCTAATTTTTTTTGCCGCAGGCGCAGGCGCGCGCCAGGTTTGTGTTGTCTAGTGAGCGAGAGAGCATGGAACGTCCAGGACACGCCTTAGCCGCAGTCTCTTCTTCGAAGTCGAGCCGCACGGCCGGTGTGGTCGTCGTCGTCGTCATTCATGTGATTATCATTACCGCACTCATCATCGGGCTGCGTCAGGCCCAGCTACATAAGGAGATGCTGGCACTGAATGTGTCCGTGGAGCAGCAGAAGGCGCTACCCAAGGCGCCGCCGCCGCCGCCGCCGGATTTGATCAGGCCGCCACCGACGACGACAATTGTGCCGGAGTTTGCGATTACGGCGCCACCACCGCCCAAGGCCGTGGCACCCCCGGCCCCCCCGGCGGCGGCGCCGGCAAGAGTTGCGCCCACCAAGCTGGAGCCGATCGCTCGTACTCACACCATACCGCCTTATCCGACGATCTCGCAGCGCCTGGGTGAGCAGGGCACCTCGGTATTACAGGTTGCGATCTCGGCGGCAGGCTCGGTCACCGAGTGCAAGGTCGCCAAATCGTCCGGCTCTGAACGCCTCGATGCTGCCGCGTGCGCCTATGTGCAGGAGCATTGGAGGTGGCAGCCGCCGACCCAGGATGGCAAGCCCGTTGCCGCCAACACGGATGTCAACGTCATATGGAACTTGAAAAACGCGCAATAGTGCAAGGCTGGAGCCTTTCAGCAATCTTATCAATCAATGTTATCTTGTTCATAAACGGAGTGATGAAAATGATTTTCAAGCATCTGACGATCGCGGCAGCTATCGTCTTTCTGTTGAGCCTTGGTCAAGGTCAGGCTTTTGCGCAGGCGAGCTCAGCGCCTGCCGCCGCTTCGGCCGCGCCTGCGGCGCCGGATGCCGCTCCGGCTCCGGCGACGCCCGACGCCAGCGCGCCTGCTGCCGCCCCGGCAGCGCCTGCCGCTGCTTCAGCCGCGCCTGCAGCGGCTGGCGAATCGCCTTACGGACTTGCGCACATCTGGCTGACCGGTACACTGGTTTCAAAATTTATCCTGATCGTTCTCGCCATTATGTCGGCCGGCACCTGGTACATCTTTTTCGTCAAATTTATCGATCAGACGCGCATTCTTCGTCACTCCAAAGCGGTCGACAAGAAATTCTGGACCTCGGCGACTTTGAGGGACGGTATCGACAAGCTGCCCAAGAACTCGATGTTCCGCGCGCTGGCTGAAAGTGGCGTGAAGGCCTCGGAAAATGGTACGTCCCTGGTCAGCATGAATGACTGGATCGCCATGCAGCTGTCGCATGAGCTTGAGGACGCCACTTCCAAGTTGCAGGGTGGCATCGCCTTCCTCGCCTCGGTTGGCTCCGTTGCGCCGTTCGTCGGTCTGTTCGGCACGGTGTGGGGCATTCTGCAGGCGTTGATCTCAATCGGCGTCGCCGGTCAGGCTTCGATCGACAAGGTCGCCGGCCCGGTCGGTGAGTCACTGATCATGACCGCCCTCGGTCTAGCCGTGGCTGTTCCGGCGGTGCTGCTTTACAATTATCTCGTGCGCCGCAACAAGGTCATTGTTGAGAAGATGCGCGGCTTCGCGGGCGACCTGCAATCCTATCTCGTAACCAAAAAGTAAATGGCTGGAACGGGCGTTTCGTAAGCTCGGAGAAAATACATGTCTGCGCATTCCATATACACTGCCCCAGTCGACGAAGCACCGCTGAATACGAGCATCAATACCACTCCATTGGTGGACGTGATGTTGGTGCTGCTGATCATCTTCCTTGTCACCATCCCGGTGATATTGAAGGTGGTTCCGGTCCAGCTGCCGAACTATCGCAATATTGTAACGGTCACCAAGCCGGAGAATATTCGTGTTTCGGTGGATAAGAATGAGAACATTTTTTACAACGACGACCAGGTACCAATCGATCCGGTGACCCTGCGTTATCGCTTGGTAAACTCGCTTTACGCCGCCCAGAAGGCGCATAAGCCGTTTCCAGAAGTGCATATTCGCGGCGACAAGAGTGTGCGTTTCGAAGCGGTAGGCCGGGTTGTTCTGGCCTGCCAAGAGGCGGGCATGCAGAAAGTGGGTTTCTTGACCGAGCCTCATAATAACGACAACGGCACGGCGCAGTAGCAAAACCTGTTCGTTTTGAAGTTTGGTCTCTACAGGAAGGTATCTACGCCATGTCTATGAATGTTGGCGATCCGCAAGGCGAAGATGAAGTGATGGTGGAAATGAACACCACCCCGCTCATCGACGTGATGTTGGTTCTTCTCACTCTGCTCATCATAACGCTTCCCATGCAGACCCACGCCGTCAAGCTGGACATGCCGGCACCGAACGCCACTCCACCGACAACGCCGCCAGTGTCTGTGGAACTGGGTGTGGACTTTGACGGCACCATTACCTGGAACGGCGACCCGGTGGATCGGACGACGCTTGACTCGTATCTGGCGAACGCGGCGCAAAGCAATCCTCAGCCGGAGATTCATCTCAATCCCAACCGGCTCGCCAAATATGATACGGTTGCCGAAGTACTCGCCGATGCCCAGCGTCTTGGGGCGACTCATATTGGGTTTACTGGGATTGATCAGTATAAGTAGGTCGTGAGGAAAGCGGTCGGGTGTTGCAAAGCATTGAGCAGAACCGTACGGCTTCCGTTATCGGTATAAACGAATTGGAGTGAGGTCTTGTCATGACTGCAAGTAAAGCGCGCGCCGTTGCCGCCGCGTTCCTGCTTGGCGCCGCCACCGTTTGCGGAGCCGGCATGATCCTCTCCGTTCCGGCTGAGGCTGCCAGTGTGCGCCCTGAAGTCGGTAATCCGCTTAAGGAAGCTCAGAGTTTGGCCGCCGCTGGCAACTACAAGGCCGCGATGGAAAAGGTGAACCAGGCCAATGCGGTGTCCAACAAGGACGCCGATGAAATTTCGATCATCGCCCAGATGAAGCAGTATATCGCTGTCAAGTCGGGCGATGTGAGTATCGGTGGCGCGGTCGCCGCCAAGGCGAAATTCACGAACGACTATAATGCCCGCAAATACAATGACGTGATCGCCGACGGGGAATTGCTCAAAAAGAGCGGCGCCCTCGACGTCGCATCGCAGCAGGTCGTAGCCCAAGCCTATTATTTATCGGGCGATAAGAAAGGCTGCATCAAGTATATCAAGACCAATTTCGGCAATGGCGCGAGCGACCCAACGCTGGAGTTGCTGGTGCGCTGCGCCTATGACGCCAATGACGACGAGACCCAGCGCCAGACACTGGAATCTCTGGTCGCCCACACCGGCAAGCCGGAATATTGGAACAACCTGCTGAAGCTTTCCGAGCATGGCCAGGGCATGCGCGACCATGACTCGCTCGATATTTATCGCCTCAAGCTGCTCACCGGCACCATCAGCGGCAAGGATGAGTATATCACCCTGGCTCAGCTTGCAATTCAGCTAGGCTTCCCGGCGGAGGCGCAGGCGGTGATCGAGAAAGGTCAGGCCGCCAAAATCCTAAATGACGAACGCACCAATCGTCTCTTGGCCCGCGCCAAGTCCGATGCCACCGCGGACGCCGCCGGGCTGTCCAAGTCTCTTGCCGCCGCCAATGCCGCGCCCAAGGGCGACGCCTTGGTCAAGATTGGCGAAGACCAATGGGGTCAGAACAAGGCCAAGGATGCCATCGAAACCATCAAGGCGGGCATGGCCAAGCCGTTGGATGACAAGAATAACGCCCAGATCCGTCTCGGCATGACCTATATCGCCGCCGGTCAGAAAGCCGATGCGCAAAAGGCTCTCGACGCCGTCAAGCCGGCTAACCCTTCCGACAAATCGGCAATGGTTGCTCATCTCTGGTCACTCTACGCGCGCCACTGATCCTCTCATACGATAAGTTGAAACGGCCGCCCCTCGGGCGGCCGTTTTGTTTTGCGGCACTCGCTCGCGCTATAAGTGGGACGGAGGCTCCATGGCATTTCTGACGCCCGACGAGATCGAAGCGCTGCTGCTCAGCCTGAAGATTTCCTCGGTCGCGGTCCTCGGGGCGCTGCCTTTCGCCGCCGCCACTGCATTGATCCTGTCGCGCAGTTTCCGCGGCAGGACATTGCTGGACGGGATCGTCCAACTGCCCTTGGTGCTGCCGCCGGTGGCGATGGGGTTCATTCTCCTGACGATCTTCGGCACCAGAAGCGGCGTCGGCGCCTTTCTGCAAGATCATTTCGGAATCGTGCTGGTGTTCCGCTGGACGGGCGCGGTGCTGGCCAGCGCCATCTTCACATTTCCCTTCCAGGTCCGTGCCATCCGCCAGGCGCTGGAGGCGCGGGACACCGGCCTGGACGAAGCCGCCCGCACCCTGGGCGCGGGCTGGGTCGACCGGCTGATCAACGTCACCTTGCCGTTGGCACTGCCCGGGCTGGTGGCGGGCGCGATCACCGCCTTCGCCGGCTCGCTGGGCGAGTTTGGTGCCATCATTACCTTCGTCTCCAATATCCCCGGGGAAACCCGAACTCTTCCCCTGGCGATCTATACGGCGCTGCAGACCCCCGGTGGCGAGGCGGAAGCGGCGCGATTGTCCGCGCTCTCCATCGTGCTGGCTTTTCTGTTCCTCATTGCCGCCCAGGCGATCATGCGCCGCGCCACCGCTGGGGAGGAACGATGAGTGCGGAAGTGGCCATCCGGCATCGTCTCGGCGATTTCACCCTGGACGTGGCCTTTGCGGCGGCATCGGGCGGCGTTACCGCTTTGTTAGGACCATCCGGCGCGGGCAAGACCAGCATCGTGCGGGTGCTCGCCGGATTGACGCGTCCCGCCCAAGGCCGCGTCGTGCTGGAGGGCCGCACTGTGCTCGATACAAAGGCGGGCATCTTCGTGCCGCCGGAGAAGCGGCGCGCCGGCTTGGTGTTTCAGGATGCGCGCCTGTTCCCGCATATGAGCGTGGAAAAGAATCTCCTGTTCGGCTGGCGGCGGAGCCCCGTCCGCGCCGATGCGGCCGAAATCGCGCGGACCATCGCGCTTCTGGGGCTGGCGCCCCTTCTGGCGCGCGCGCCAAAACATCTTTCCGGCGGCGAGAAGAGCCGGGTGGCGCTTGGCCGGGCTTTATTGGCCGCACCCGACATTCTGCTTCTGGACGAACCGCTGGCGAACCTGGATGCGGCGCGCCGGGCGGACATTCTGCCCTGGCTGGAACGGCTGCGCGATATCGCCCGGATTCCGATCTTCTATGTCAGCCACTCGCTGGACGAAGTGGCGCGGTTGGCCGATCGGGTGGTGCTGCTGAATGCCGGACGGGTGACGGCGGAGGGCAGCGTCTTCGAGTTGCTGGCGGGATTGGGCGCGGAAAAACCTCTGGGCGCAGTGCTGGAAGCAAGCGTGGCAGGCGCGGAAGATGGCCTCACCACATTGCTGTTTGATGGCGGAAAATTGTTTGTTGCGGAAGCCAGCGAACGGGGGCGGCACATTCGCGTGCGTATCGGCGCCGACGAGATTCTCATCGCCCGCGAGGCGCCAAGGGCGATCAGCGCCAACAATATTCTGCCCGTCACAGTCTTGGATGTGAAGTTCGAGGGTGCGCGGGCGGACGTGGCCATGCGTTGCGGTACCGCACGCCTGGTCGCGCGCGTCACGGCCGCGTCGGCCAAGCGCCTGCAGCTCGAGCCGGGCGTTTCCGCCTTTGCCGTGATCAAATCGGTGACCGTCGAGGGCGGCGGAGCATTTCCAGGAAAGGTGTGAGCGGTTTTCCGTGGGAAATGCGACCAGAATTAAATCGGTCCTTTGAACACCAGTTTCTTGGACAAGGTGAAATTGAAGATCAATCCGCCCAGCACGCCCAGGACCAGGGCAACATAGAGATTGTTGGCGGGCGGCGGCGCGAAACGCACCAAGGTCGAATAAAGCCCCACATTGACCAACCCTCCCGCCGCGTTGGCGGTGAGAAAGCGCAACCATTCCCGGATGACAGGCATGAAGCCACGCGCCCTTCTGGCGCCGAAGGTGAAATACCGATTGCCGATCCAGGTGAAGGTGGCAGCGCAGAGCCAGGAGATGACGCGGCCGGAATAAGGATCAAGACCCGCCCGATGCGTCATCAGCCACAACATGCCGGCATCCACCGGCATGCCCAACGCGCCGATGACGGCGAAGCGCAGGATGGGAAGGCGCGAGAGCGCCTGCGCCCAACTCACGGGACATCTGAACGCTGGCGGGGCTGGGAACGGTCGAGATCGAATTCGAGCGGCCCCGGGAAAGCCAGATAGGACATGCGCTTTAGTTCCCAGCGCCCCCGCGTCACCGTATCCAGGATCAGTCCGCAGGTGAGCGACAGAAAGGCCAGCAGCATCAGGCCCATCGCCAGAACCGCGGTGGGCAGGCGGGGAACTTGGCCCGTATCCAGATATTCCGTCACGACAGGCGTGCCGAAAAGCAGCGACAACACCGCCAGCGCGAAAAAGAAGAAGGAGAAGAACACCAGCGGCCGTTCCTCGCGCACCAGATAGCCGATGGTGGATAGGATGCGGAATCCGTCACGCCAAGTGTTGAGCTTGGAGACCGATCCCACCGGCCGTTCCTTGTAGCGCGTGTCCATCTCGATCATCGGCATCATCAGGCGCACGGCGTGGATGGTGAGTTCGGTCTCAATGCCGAAGCCCTGCGCCGTCAACGGAAAGGACTTGACGAAACGGCGGGAAAAAACCCGGTAGCCCGACAGCATATCGCCCAGCTTGACGTTGAACAGGGTGGCGGCCAGGCCGGTGAGCAGGCGATTGCCCAGCACATGGCCGGGACGGTAGGCGGAGGCTTCGGTATGAATGCGCCGGGCGGTGAGGATATCGGCGCCCGCCGCGATCAGACTCGCCACCATGCGCGGCGCCGCGCCCGCGTCATAAGTATCGTCGCCATCCACCAGCACATACAGGTCGGCCTCGATGTCGGCGAACATGCGGCGCACGACATTGCCTTTGCCCTGACGATGCTCGCTTCTGACGATCGCGCCGGCCTCGCGCGCCTGGGCCATGGTCTGGTCGCGGGAATTGTTGTCATAGACATAGATCGCTGCGTCCGGCAGCGCCGCACGGAAATCGCGCACGACCTTTCCGATCGCGGCTTCCTCATTGTAGCAGGGCACCAGAACGGCGAGACGGAGACTCATGATTTTCCCATTAAGGGACACCATTGATAGGTGCCCACAATGTTGGTGTCGAATTGCTGGCACTGAGTCCAGCGAATGGCAAGACCATAATCCGCCAGCGCATCCCGGGCCCGGCCCATGTCGGGGGCGTCCGAGATGAGATAGAGCTCGCCGCCGCCGCGCAATTGCGCCGCCACCCGCGCCCGCATATTCCGGGTGATGCGGGTGCCGTCCTTGGGCTGCACCATCCAGCCATCGATGCGCAGGATGGGGATCTGGTGCGGCAGGGACGGCGCGATGAAGCCCATCGGCGCGTCGCCGGTCATCAGCACCATGGCCTTGTCGGGATTGGGGATGGGCGGCAGCGCCACCTGGATATAGGGATCCTCAACCGGGACGCGTTCCAGAAAATCGCTGCGTGCGGTGACCAGGATGGCGAAGCAAAGCGCGGCCAGCAGCAGATAACGCGTCCGGCGCGGCAGCGGAAACAAGCCCACCGCCGCCACGATCAGGGTGGGCGCCAGCATTTCCAGCAGGATGATGTAGCGATAGATCGCGAAGAACCGCAGCCAGATGAAATAGCTGACCGCGGCGAAGGCGAACAGAATGAGCGTCACACGCTTGTCCAGCAGCGGATCGGCGCTCTGCCGCCGCACCAGCCAGATCAGGATGGCCGGAATGACGGTGAGATAGGCCACCAGCACGCGTATGTCCTGGAAGCCCAGATCGTCGGCGACATGCCAATCCACCGAGAACAGCACGGGAAACAGAATTTGCCGCCAGAAATGGAAAGGGATGAATCGCATGTCGCGATAAGATGAATTGAGCGCCAGCGGCGAATGCCAATAATCGTTGAAATAAGGAAACAACGGATTGCCGGTGAGCTGCTTCATGTGCAGCATCCACCAGGCACTGAAAAGCGCGAACCCCAGCAGCCCCGCCACGCCGCCGGCGATCAACCGGCTGCTCTGGTGCCGCAGATTGCCACCCAGCGCCATCAGGGCCGCCGCGAAGCCGATGCAAAAAGGCATCTCCGGCAATTTGAGGCCCATGGCGCAACCGGTCATGAAACCAGCAATCCCCGCCAGCCCCGCCGCCTCCGCCATTGAACCGGTGCGAAGCCTCTCGCGGCCGACAATTAGAATGGCGAGCCCCGTCAGCACGAACACGCTCATCACATTGTCGTAATAGGTGGTGCCGAACATGGAGAGCGTCAGCGCGCTGGTCTCACCCAGAAGGGCCAGCGCGGCGGCCCCGATCTGGCGATCGGCGATGCGAAGGCTTTCGCGGGCGATCAGATAGAGCGGCACCACATTGGCGCCCTGCACCGCACCCAGCACGCCCAAAGCGATCCAGGCATGGGTGTGGCT
>ODAK010008315.1_pt1 | contig 10389 bp, 1 predicted proteins | sample 1539591 | NCBI WGS metagenome assembly ODAK01 (sample SAMEA3539303, study PRJEB22396) | soil metagenome | biome: tundra; feature: field; material: soil | place: USA | collected 2010-05 | depth 0.15 m | reverse complement strand
GAGAACGTTGGCACCACTGGCACCAGCTAATTGGAACGTCTCGATATTGCCGCTACTGGTAATCCATACAGGTAATTCAGCTTGAATGGGGCGTGGGAAAGTACGGACCTGTACGGCTTCCCCATGACCATTTTGGATGGAGACACTTTCACCGCGCCAGAGTGCACGCACTGTTTCCATATCGCGCGTCATAATAGCTTTACGCTGTGCATACTTTTCGGGAGCAAAGGCGAAGTCATTGGCATTCCAGCCAGAGGCAAACGCCATGCCTGTACGACCGTGAGAGAGTTGATCAACCAGTGCCCATTCTTCGGCCACCCGAATTGGATGATGCAGCGGAAGGACAACGCTGCCAGCGCGAATGTGGATATGTCTGGTTAACGTTGCTAATGCTGCACTGATGACCGATGGATTGGGATAGAGTCCACCGAACTCATGGAAATGGCGTTCGGGGGTCCAGACGGCACTGAAACCATGTTGGTCGGCAAACTGCGCACCTTCTAAGAGGAGCCTGTAGCCCTCTTCTGCCGCTTCTTCATACGCCGCATTGGCAAAGTAAAACAGGCTGAACTCGATATCCTTCGTTTGTTGTACAGGTGTCGCCTCTTCTTTTGTGTGTGGTGGCGTCCTGGTTTCCTGTTCTGTTTGCAGGACCACTTGGAAGCCACGACTGAGCGTCCAGAACAGTTCGAGGACGGAGATATCAAAGGAGATACTGGTAACTGCAAGCCATATTTTGCATGCGGGTATCGCTTCTTTTGGCAGGGCTGCATCCATCCCAACACAAAAATTCAGGACATTGTGGTGGCTAATCATGACTCCTTTTGGGCGGCCAGTTGATCCAGAGGTATAGATAATATAGGCGGTCTGGTGAGGATCAGAACGGTCTGGTGGATTGCCAGTTTCTTCACGGGCAAATTCAGACCACATCTCTTCAAGATGGAACAGGCGCTGGTTCTGCGTTGCAAGTTGCGTACTTACTGGTTTCTGTGTCAGAACCAGCGCTGGTTGAGCATCATCGAGCATCCAGTTGAGGCGTTCGGCTGGATAGCTCGGGTCTAAGGGAATGTAGCTCCCCCCTGCTTTGAGAATGCCGAGCAAAAGGATTATCAGTTCCGCTGAACGTTCCAGGCAAACGCCGACTGAGCTATCAGGTCCGATGCCCTCTCGACGCAAGCGATGTGCGACTTGATTGGCTCGCTCATTCAGTTCGCGATAGGTGAGCGCTGTCGTGTGAACGACTAGGGCGAGCGCATCTGGTGTGCGTTGCGCCTGTTCTGCAATCAATTGTTGAATGGATTGTATGTGAGGTAACGGTGTGTCTGTGCGATTCAGGTCCAGCACAGTCTGTTGTTGTTCCTGATAGGTCAACAAAGGAAGACGTTGAATGGGCTGATCGGGTTGCGCCACAAGCCCTTCCAGCAACACGAGAAAATGACGGCCAAGTTGCTCAATGGTATCAGGTCCAAAAAGATCGGTATTGTACTCCAGCGTAGCATGGAGTTCCTGGTTTTGCTCTATCATGGTAAGAGTGAGATCGAACTTACTAATAGCTCGCTCTACCTCTATTGGGTGTGTTTGTAGCCCGGCCAGCTCATACTGTGTTTGGGACGTGTTTTGCAGTATAAACATAACCTGAAAGAGTGGCGAGCGACTTTGATCACGCTCGCTTACAAGTGCCTCCACGACCTGCTCGAAAGGCACATCCTGATGCGCATAGGCACTCAGACAGACTTCACGCACCTGGTGTAGTAGATCCACAAAGCGAGGATTACCAGAGAGGTTGGAGCGCATGACCAGCGTGTTGACAAAAAAGCCAATCACGTTTTCGATCTCCGCTTGCTGCCGATTGGCAATGGGAGTGCCCACACTGATATCCGTCTGCCCGCTATAGCGCATCAGCAGCACCTGAAAAGAGGCCAACAAGGTCATAAACAGTGTCACATGTTCTTGCCTACAGAGGGCATGCAGCCCTTGGGCAAGCTCCCTGGTTATGTGCCACGAGTGGCTGGCTCCTTGATAACGCTGCACGGCTGGACGAACATGATCGGTCGGCAGGGCCAGAGGCGAGACCTCTTCCAGTTGCTGTCGCCAATAAGCCAACTGAGCTTCTAGAATGCTCCCTTGCAGCCATTGGCGCTGCCAGAGTGCATAATCAGCATAGTGAACTGGCAATGGGGCTAGAGGTGATGGCTCTCCAGCCATCGTAGAGCGATACAAAATCATCAGTTCACGCAGTAGCACATCATTGGACCAGCCATCGGTAATAATGTGGTGCAGGGTAATGAACAGGACGTGTTCTTCAGGGGCCAGACGTACTAACGTGGTTCGTAACAATGGCCCCTTCGCCAGATCAAAAGGATGTTGCCCTTCTTGCTCGGCCAATTGGTGCACATGCTTTTCTAGCTGCTCTGCGTTCAGTTTTTGTAGATCAACAATCTGCAATACAGGGGAACTCACAGGCTGAATAACTTGTACAGGATGACCTTCATGTTCAGCAAAGGTAGTGCGCAGGCTCTCATACCTCCTGACTAACTCCTGTAAACTCTGTTGCAGTAGAGATGGTGCTAGAGGACCAGTCATACGCCAGACGCCGGGGACCAGGTAGGAGGCACTCTCTGGTTCTAGCTGATTGAGGAACCAGAGCCGCTGCTGCGCGAAGGAAAGAGGGAGAAGCGGGGGGCGTGTTGCCGTCAGGAGAGGAGGCATGTGTGGCACGTTCTCTTGACGCAACGCCTGTTCGACACGTTGAGCAAAGGTTGTCACCGTTGGAGCCTCGAAGATGCTCCGTAACGGGATCTCGACGGTCAACTGCTTTCGTACCCGTCCGATGACCTGAGTTGCCAGCAAGGAGTGCCCGCCAGCCTCGAAGAAATTATCATTGATCCCTAACTGAGGCTGCCCCAACACCTGACGCCACATCTCCAACAGCATCTCCTCCACAGGTGTTCTTGCCTGCATACGCTTCCCTATTTCCAGAAGATGTCCTTCTTTTTGTGTTTGAGGGGCTTCAAGGCTGGCAAGGGCTTGTCGATCGATTTTCCCATTGGACGTGAGTGGGAAGGCTTCCAGGAAAATAAACGCCGAGGGAAGCATTGGGGAAGGTAGAGACACTTGTAGAAAAGTGCGTAGTTCCTGGCTACTCACTGTTGTATTTGGTTGTGCGACAACATAGGCGACCAGACGGATGTCGCCGCGTTGCTCTTCTTGGGCCAGCACCACACACTCGCGTACCATCGGCTGGGCATTCAGCACCACCTCAATCTCTCCCAGCTCAACGCGATGGCCGCGAATCTTCACCTGATTGTCGATCCGCCCCAGATACTCAATTGCGCCCTCTGTCCGGTAACGTACCAGGTCCCCCGTTCGATAGAGCCTCTCGCCCGACTCCCCACGAAATGGACTGGGGATGAAACGTTCCGCCGTGAGATCTGGACGCAGCCAGTATCCACGCGCCAGGGCTACCCCCCCGATATACAATTCGCCAGGAATGCCGATTGGGACCGGTTGCAGGTCATTCAGGACATAGAGTTGGACATTGGCAATCGGACGACCAATCATGACTGGCTGACCTGGCTGGCAAGCCCAGAAGGAGACATCAATCGCCGCTTCTGTAGGACCATAGAGGTTGTGCAGCTCTACCCCCGCAAACTGCCGAAAGAAGCGTTCTTGTGTCTCAAAGGGTAACACTTCTCCACTACAAACCACGCGTTTCAAGCTACTCGTCTGTGCAAATTGCGTGGCGAATAAAAAGGCATTGAGCATAGAGGGCACAAAATGCAAGGTTGTGATCTGTTGCTCCACAATCAGTTTATCTAGATACACAGGATCTTGCTGGCCCCCTGGTTTAGCGAGTACCAGGCGGGCTCCTGTCAGCAGTGGCCAGAAGAACTCCCAGACGGAGACATCGAAGGTAAAAGGGGTCTTCTGTACGACACTATCCTGGGGTGTTAGTTGATACGTCTGCTGCATCCAATGTAACCGGTTGACAACGCTTTTATGGATGTTCAACGTTCCTTTTGGTCGCCCCGTCGAACCTGAGGTATAGATCATATACATGCTGTGCTCTGGTTGCACACCGCTGACCGGATTCTGCTCTGCCAGCCTGTTTTGCTGCGACCAAAAAGTATCCAAAAAGACAATTTCAGGAACCTTGGAGACGAAACGTTCTTGAAATGCTGTTTGAGTAAGCAAGACGGGTACCTGGCTGTCTGCAAGGAGAAAAGCCAATCGCTTTTCTGGATATGCGGGATCGAGTGGCACATATGCGCCCCCAGCTTTGAGAATTCCGAGCAATCCAATCACCATCTCCAAGGAGCGCTCCATGCAGATGCCGACCAATACGTCTGGTCCAACGTGCAGTCCCTGGAGGTAATGGGCAAGTTGATTGGCCTGCCGATTTAGCTCTGCATAGCTGAGTTGTTGCCCGTCGAACACGAGTACGATTGACTCTGGGGTACGCTGGACCTGTTGCTCAAAATGTTGGTGTATGCCTATCTGGTAGGGATACTCTGCTCGCGTGTCATTCCATGTATACTCAAGTTGTGCATGTTCCGCATGCGTCAATAAAGGAATATGGTGAATTGGCCGGTCAGGTTGCGCCACAAGCCCTTCCAGCAAGGTTATAAAATGTTTTGCAAGCCGCTCTATAGTGTCAGGTTCAAAGAGCGCAGTCGTATAGCGAAAGCTGGCAATCAGCTCATTATCGAATTCAAAGATGGTGAGTGCAAGATCAAAAAGAGTGCCCTGCTGCCCATATAGAAATGGTTCACCGGTCAGGGTCGATGTGGAATGATGACGTGGTTTGTCCCAGATAAAAGCGGTCTGATAGAGGGGAGCGTGGCTAAGATTACGTTCAGGCTGCAAGCGCTCAACGAGCAGAGAGAAGGGATATTCTTGATGCTCTAAAGCCTGAAAGATCTGTTGCTGAGTTTGCCGCAAGAGCTGTACAAAAGAGAGGTTTGAAGTCAGGCGGCTGCGAATAAGTACCGGGTTGGCTATATCATCGATGAGCCGTTCAAATCTGGCTTCATCGCGTCCCAACGTGGGAGTCCCAATCAGAATATCATCCTGATTGGTATAGCGAAAGAGGAGCGTCTGATATGCAGCCATTACCAATGTGAATGGAGTCACCCTTTCTTTACTGGCAAGTAGACGTATCTGTTGTGTCAACGTTGGGGGTAACGTGAGTTCAAACGTGGAGCCTTGATAGCTTTGGACGGGCGGACGGGGGTGATCGGTTGGCATCTGAAGAACAGGAAGAGGAGCAGAGAGCGTGTCTTGCCAGTAGCTCCAGTGCTGCTGCCCGATAACCGAGGCCAGCATCGTCTGTTGCCACTGGACATAGTCGCTATGCTGCGCCAATATGGGTGGGAGTGTGACTGTTCTCCCTGCCTTTGCCGCACCATAGAGCGTAAAGAGTTCATCAATAAGAATAGTAAAAGCCCAAAAATCGAGAATAATATGATGGGCGATACATGCCATGATCGTCTCTTCAGGGCTGCACCTGAACAGTAAGATCTGAAAGAGAGGTCCCTGCGTTAAGTCAATGACTTGATTACTCCTGCTGGTAATTTCGTGTCGCAGTGTTTCACTACTCCACGTTGTTGCATCGATCTCATGGATGGGGAGTGTTTGATGTGTTTTAATATATTGGGCAGGTTTTTCATCATGTATAGTAAAGGTTGCTGCCAAGGTGGGATATCGTTGTACCAGTTGCTGGCAGATTTGTTGCAGTGTAAGGGTATCTATAGCCTCAAAGAGACGTACCGAGTACAGCAGGTTATAGGCTGTACTTGTGAGAGACAAGTTCATATGGAACCAGATAGCTTGTTGATGATAGGATAACGGCTCCCAGTGTTCAGATTGTGTCTGCATCAATTTCGTGAGTAGTGCACGTTTGGCATCGCTTGAGAGGCCCGAAAGTTGTTGTAATATATCATTATTTGGCGTCATGCTGGTTTCCTCCGAGGGCAATTTGTTGAAGTAAGAGTTCAACCTGTTCGTCGGTGAGTTGATCCAATGCTGGCACAGGTTGCTGATTTATTGTCATATTCGTTGCTGATGGTTGTTGCGTTGTGGCTAAGAGATTTTGGACGAGCTCTGTCACATTCTGCTGTGTCTGCTGATGAAGCTGTAACAGAAGATACTCTTCTTGCTGTTGCTGCATAAGAGGTCCATCTGTATCAGTTGGCTGTGAACTGTCCGCCGTGCCTGGCGCTTCTTTTGCGGCAATCTGTGTCAAGATATAGGTTGAGAGTTCTGTTATGCTCGGTCCTTGCAATAATGTCACGACTGGTATACGGAGAGAAAACTGAAAGTCGAGCTGATGTTTGAGCTCAAGCGCCATCAACGAATCCAGCCCGAATGTTGCCAATGATTGTTCTAGATCGAGCTGGTCCGGTGGCAGTTGGAGAACACCCGCTATTCGTGCACTCAGGTAGTCTGCAATCAGTTGATAACGTTGCGGTGGTGGGGCTGTTCGTATCTGCTGAAGCGACGCCGTTGCAGAAGTATCCACCTGTTCCCTCGCAGTATCAGAGAGCGTCGTGATGAGATACCTGATCAGTGGAAGTGTAGCCAAATGCGGATAGCTTTGCGTCAGTTGCGCCCAATCCATCTTCATGACGCCGATGCGGCTGGTTGCTTGGGGGATGAGTTGCTCTAACGCTGCAAAGACAACCTGTGCCGTAATTCTCTGAATGCCGCGCTTCTCCCAGTATGCGTGGATATGCTGCCCTTCTGGCGTTGCTCCAAAACCAACATCGGCAATAGCTCCCCAATCAATACTCAATACATGCTTCCCTTGCATACGCTGGTAGGTCGCGAGAATATCGAGAAACTCGCCGGCGGCAGCATAGTTTCCTTGCGAGGCTGATCCGAGCAGTGATGCGCCTGAAGAGAATGAGACAAAGAAGTCCAGTGGTACCTGTGTGAGAAGCTGCATGAGATTCCAGGCTCCACTTACTTTAGGACGTAATACCTCACGAATATCGCTGGTTGAAATCGTTACTAATGGTCGTACTAACGACTGACCCTGCTTGTCCTGCCGGACAGACGCGGCATGCAGTATGCCACGCAGTGGAGGGAAGTCCAGGCTGTTTAGATCCGTAAAGACCGTCTGTAATTGATCCATGTTGGCGATATCAACTGCGGCATAATGGATATGCGCACCACGTTTCTCTAGCAGCGTGAGAGCGGCTTTGTGGGTTTCGCTTGGGGGATGTTTTGCTTCTTGTTCTGAGGCTTGAAGCTGTGTGCGACCAAGTAAAACAAGATAGCGTGCCCCTTTATCAAGCAACCAGTGAGCGGTGGCAAGCCCTAAACCACTGAGTCCACCAGTGATAAGATAGCTGCCATCCTCGTGAATGATGAGCGGCGCGGAAGAAGGATATGGCGCGGTATGGACCAGACGCGCAACATAGCTCTGGCTGGCACGAAATGCCAATTGGTTTTCTTGCTGCATCGGATGAATATGGTTAAACAGGCATTCAGCCGAAGAGGCATTGGGGATGTGAGGATCAAGATCGATCAGCCCTCCCCATTGCGCAGGATGTTCCATTGCGCAGGTTTTGCCCAGCCCCCAGAGAGATGCCTGAGCGATGGCAGGCAGAAATGTATCAAAGGGGAGTGGTTGTGCACCCTGAGTAATCAGCCAGAGTTTGGAGACATCTGCTCCCTCGTGCGTGCTGATCTCTTGCATGATATGCAGCGCACTACCGAGATTCATTTCCTGGCCGCGCAGCAATTCGTCAGCGCTAAGTGTCTCCTGCGCTGTCAAATCTAAGCTCCAGAGATGGACAATATGGTTGAAATGGATGGCTTTATGCTCAGCGAAGAGGTATTGAATGTCGGTAGCTGAATGAGCTCGTAGCTGATAGTGGTCGGGCAAAAGTTGCGCAAAGGTCTCTCCCTGCGTTACAAGGATACAGCGATCACCGCGTGTTTGTAAGCGCGTGGCGAACTGCAACCCAACTCCCTGCTGATCTGCAAAGATCAGCCATGTCATCCTCTGATGATGTTCCGCCGCTATGGGATGTGGAAGGATCGCCTTTTCCCATTGGAGGCTATAGAGGAGATTGGTGAGGGTTGAGTCTGGTAGGTCTGGATGGGTTGGAGTTGCAGCAATCTCAATGCCCTGAAATTCCAGACCACCGATGTCTGCGATGCGGGTCCCATCATCAGCATATACTGTCACCGTGCCTCTCAGTGTGTGTTCACCTTCCAGTGCCGATGGGGAAAGCAGTCTGGCATGGCTCCATAGGCGCTGTGGAGGCATTTGATAGACATGCAGATCATTCATCGCACTGGGAAAATAACAGAACGTTGCTTTACCCTGTTGTACGGCAGGAAGTGCAGCCAGGAGGAGAAGACAGCAGGTGTCAAAAAGTGCAGGCGGCAATTGATAGTGCCCGTCCATTTCCTGCGTTTGTGCCGATGTATCAATAAAACCAAGTGCTTCATTGGTGGTATACCAGATATCATGCAACGTTTGATAGGTCCCACTCAATTGCATACCATACTGTTCTATGTGCTGATAGAGTTTCGTTGAGGGCAGATGTTTCCTACAGCGCTCCTGTATGCGTGTCAGTTCAGATGGGGGAAGCGCCTGGGTAGGAATATGCGCAGGAGATTGCCCTGTACTGAGAGAGAGAGGTCTGGTCTGTGGCCTCTTCTCAAGAACAATGTTGTCATTCTGTTCGTACCCAGAAGGTGACGTATTGGCTTGCTCTTTCAAATGGGTAAGATGGGGCAAGCTGCTGAGAACAAGGTCAGTCTGGATACCGAAATCCATCTGGCAGGCTATTTCATTGACTCCACAGGCCTGGAGCTGCTTTACCAGATGCAGACAACTCTCCGGTGTACCAAAGAGGACCCGCTGATTGGAGAGGAGGCGTTCAAGGACAAAGACAAGATACTCATCAAGATCCTGTGCAGAGAGCGTGTTCACATCGATCTTTTGGCCACGGCTATGAGCTATGGCATCGAGTAAGTGTGTTGCTGAGCGCAGATACTCACAAAATGGACCCTGGATCTGCGCCCGAACCGTCTCGGCGTCGGTTCCAACAAACGTATGCATCATCACAGAAACTTGCCCTGTGTTCGGGTCATAGCCATGACGTGCACGTGCAGTGCGATAGATCTGGATCTTTTCGGTGAGCTCTTCAATGCTCTGGTTATAGAGATGTGTTAATAAATAAGCACCAATTGCACCTGCGGTCTCAAAGGTTTTGGGATTGCCAGCCGCCGTGATCCAGAATGGAAGTTCAGCCTGTAAAGGAGATGGGTAGGTACGGATCTGTGCCAGCGTGCCATCTCCCGCACGTGCCTGAATGGTTTCACCACGCCAGAGTTTACGGACAGTATTGATACCCGCATACATCGCCGCGCTCCGTTGGGGATAATTATCTGGATTAAGCACAAAATCATGTGGATGCCATCCTGAGGCAAATGAAATTCCCACACGACCACCAGAAAGATTATCGATCATGGCCCACTCTTCGGCAATCTGAATAGGGTTATGTAAAGGCAGAACAACACTACCTGCACGCAGTTGAATGCGTTTTGTCTGTGTGGCTAGAGCAGCTTGCAGGATAGCAGGATTGGGATAGAGCCTTCCTTCTTGTGTGAAGTGCCGCTCTGGTATCCAGATTGAAGAGAAATCATGTTGATCTGCAAAGCGTGCACTTTCAAGGACCAGGCGATACTTTGCTTGCTCATCGGGTGTCTCGTTGCTTGAAAAGAAGATCAAGCCAAAATCAATAGGTGAGAGCCCTGCAGATGACTGTATAGGCGGTGTTTCTACTTTTTGCACTTTATTCCCTCTTTCTCTTCTTTTTGCAACATTCCCGTTGCATGAAGTGTCCAGGCTCTCTCATCATCCTCTGGGATATGTGTATCCATGTGACTGTAGAGTCGAAATTCTATCTTCTGTCCCCCTTTTGCTTCAAGAATGAATTGAATCTTGCGGCTCTCGTGTTCAGGCAAGAGCAGCATTTTGGCAATCTGCAGTTGGTGCAGGCGATAACTGGCCTGTCCAAAAGCTTCAGCCGCCGCCGCCAGCGCAATTTCTGCGTAGGTGAACAGAGAGAATGCGGTTGTGCCTTGCAGGCGATGTTGTTGTAGCAGGGGCAGCCGTGCAGCATCCAGGCAGCTCTCCCAGACATGGATATTTGCTGCAGAGAGCCGTACCTTGTAGTTATCCAGGTATGGATGCCGACCTTTGGGATTTTCTGATACCATATGTGTCAAGGCTGGTAGCACATCACTGCTGTCTTGCTTTGTGGTGAGCCAATAGCGTTGGCGTATGAATGGATGCCCTGGTATTGGGACGCGCTGGCGTCGATAGTCCCGGTCAAAGCCTGACCAGTCAAAATTGACCCCCTGAGT
>ODAK010008314.1_pt1 | contig 10389 bp, 4 predicted proteins | sample 1539591 | NCBI WGS metagenome assembly ODAK01 (sample SAMEA3539303, study PRJEB22396) | soil metagenome | biome: tundra; feature: field; material: soil | place: USA | collected 2010-05 | depth 0.15 m | reverse complement strand
GAGCCGGGCGAGCAGGCGATCTTGGAGCGGATTCACCGGCTCAGGAAGACCGGCAAGTCGCTGCGGAAAATCGCCGAACAATTGAACCGGTTGAAGATCCGGACCCGACAGGGTTCGCCGTGGCGGCACGAATATGTCGCCCGGCTTCTGAAGGCGGCTTAGGTGGACCTCAACCGGATTATCCAGGACCTCAAAGCCGAGCGGCAGGAAGCGTGGACGGCCACCAGCATGGCTAAAGCCAGCCAGCGGTCTGAGATTAGACGGGAATGTGGAGCGGGGCACTCAAGGTTCACATTTGAGGCGTAGATCGACGGCATCGTTCAGAGCGTAAAGCTTGCGCACGCTTCCAATGTCTGCTGATGACCTCTTCCATGCCATGGAAGCCAGATCAATCACTTACAGCCAAGTTTCTTGTGGTTGCATACACTTACAGACGTCAGTTTTGGACCGCGTTTGGACCGCGTGACCTCTTCCATGCATTTCTGGACCCTCCCCGGGCCTCGTCTTCCGGCCACGTGTGGACCTAGCTTTCCACACTGGCCACTGGCGTGCTTTTCGCGCGCACGCACGGATGCTACCCCCCTTTTTGAAATGCGTCCGTTGGGAAGACATTTTCCCTTTTCTCGCGATAGGGATACCATCCATACCGGCGGGTTCATGTGGTTTCGCCGCCAGGCTGCGCACCGGCGAGCGGTGTATAGTCCGCGGCCTTCTCGGCGATATGCTTCATCTGCCACTCGGAAATGCGTTCCTGCAGCGCCATCTCGAATTTAGGCAAAAGGATACAGCCTCCCAAGAGTGATTTCGCTACTCAGTCGCCCATCCCTCATCGCTGGCCGCCCATTTTCTGGGTGCCAGGGTGTAAACTGATGGATCTTGGTGATTTAGCGAGTGATCACTCCGGTAGCCTAGCCCGACGAATCCGTGGGCCTGCCCCGGAGACCGTCCGTGGTTTTCACCAATCTAGGAGCGCCCGCGCGTGAAGAGTCTCAAGCAACTCTGCCAACCCCGAAAGAGCGTCTTTGACCGTGCCCGTCGGGACGTTGTTCTCGACCTGACCGACCTGATCGAGGGCAAGATCGATCCGAAAGAGTTCTTTGAGGAGAACTGGCGCACCGACGGCATGAAGCGCCTGCTCAAAGAAGCTTTCCGAAGGTTCGAAGGCGCCTCGCAGCAAGGCGTGTTTGTACTTTCCCAGGCCATGGGTGGCGGCAAGACGCACAACATGATTGCGCTGGGGCTTTTGGCCAAGCATCCGGAGATCCGCAAGAAGGTCATCGGTGACCTCTACGACACTAAGGGCCTCGGCGGAGTGCGGGTCGTCGCGTTCACGGGACGTGAGAGCGACGCCCCTCTGGGCATTTGGGGAGCTATCGCCGAGCAACTGGGCCAGAAGGAAACGTTCAAGAATTACTACTCGCCGCTGTCAGCACCCGGGCAGACGGCCTGGATCAATCTGCTCCAGGGCCAGCCGACGCTGATCCTGCTCGACGAGCTTGCGCCGTACTTGGAAGACGCGAGATCGAAATCAATCGGTGACTCGAACCTCGCTCGGGTAACGACGACGGCCTTGTCTAATCTTCTTGTAGCGGTGGGGAAGGACAAGCTGGCAAACGTCTGCGTCGTCATCTCAGATCTCAAGGCGACGTACCAGGGCGGCGGAACGCAGATCAATCAGGCGCTCAGCGACTTCCAGGCGGAAGTGGGCCGCGGCGCCATGACGCTTGAACCGGTGGGTCTGAATACCGATGAAATCTACCACATCCTCCGGACCCGGCTATTCGAAAAGCTGCCGGATCAAAACGACATTCGGGAGGTTGCACAGGAGTACGCGCAGGCTGTGCGGGACGCGAAGCAGATGGACATCACGAGCGCCTCGCCGGAAAAATTCGCCGCACAACTGGTCGAGTCTTACCCGTTCCACTTCGCCATCCGCGACCTCTACGCGCGCTTCCGTGAGAACCCTGGGTTCCAGCAGACCCGAGGGCTGATCCGGCTGATGCGGGTTATCGTGTCTCGCCTCTACGATGAGAAGTATGGTCGTGCGGATAAGATCGGCTTGATCCACGCCCATGACTTTGACCTGAACGACCGCGAGACCCTTGCGGAGATCGTCCAGATCAATCCCACCCTGGACAACGCGATCAGCCACGACATCGCCGCCAACGGCCAGGCGATTGCCGAGATCATGGATGCGAACCTCGGTGGAACCGATGGTGAGGACGCCTGTAGACTCCTTCTCGCCGCCTCTCTGGCTAACGTACCAAACGGCGTTGTCGGCCTTTCCCTTTCAGAAGTCATCTCCTACCTCTGCACGCCGGGCCGCGACCTCTCCAAACTGCCAAAGGACGTGCTCGGCGTGCTCGCCACGAAGGCCTGGTATCTCCATTCCAGCCGCGAGGGAAAGCTCTACTTCAAGAACGTCCAGAACCTGGTTGCCAAGCTCAAGACAACCGCCGAATCCTACAACAGAGAATCGTCCAGGAAGGAACTGCGCGACTTTCTCGATGGTGTGTTCACGCCCGTCATGAAGGACTGCTACCAGCTTGTGCAGGCTCTGCCGGCGGTCGATGAGATCGACCTCAAGTCCGAGAAGGTGACGATGCTGATCACCGAGCCGTATCCAGGCGGGGGCCTGAATCCGGACTTGCAGAAGTACTATGCCGACCTGACGTTCAAGAACCGGATACTCTTTTTGTCCGGCCAACGCGACACAATGGAGGGCTTGCTGGAAACGGCCGCGGAAATGAAGGCCATTGGACACATCATCGCCGAGATGGAAGCGGAGAAGCTCTCTGACAGCGACCTACAAAAAGTCGCCGCCAAGGACATGCATGACAAGATCCGATTTCGCCTGCTGAGTACTGCGCGGGAGACCTTCACCACGCTGACTTTTCCCCAGGGAGAGAAATTGGCGTCCGCTGACTTCCTGATGAACTTCACCGACAACAACTACAACGGCGAAAAGCAGATCCGGGATGCGCTGAAAGGGAAGCAGAAATTCACGGAAGACGTCACCGGCGAAACCTTCCGCAAGAAGTGCGAAGTCCGGCTGTTCACCCAGCCGACAATGCTCTGGTCCGAGGTGAAGAAGCGAGCGGCAACCACAACCACGTGGCAGTGGCATCGCGCCGACGCTCTCGATCTTCTCAAGGACGATCTCGTCCATAAAGATCAGTGGCGCGAGAACGGTGGCTACGTCGAAAAGGGGCCGTTCCCCGAACCCACCACCGATGTTCAGATTCAAGAGTGGTCAAGGGACGATGACGCTGGCGTGGTGACCCTGAAGTTGACGCCGATCAACGGCGACACCATTCACTATGAGATCGGCGCACCGGCGACAACATCTTCGCTCAAGGTGCCCGACCCGAGAGTTTTTCCCGCCGGCGAGATGGAGTACTCCTTTCTGTGCGTTGACGAAAAAGGGAAACACGAGACCGGGGATGCGGTGACCTGGAAAAACAGGATCACGATCAAGTCTCGGACCTTCCAGGATGGTTCAAATAAGATGGTGGAGTTGCGCGCGGCCCCAGACGCACCGATTCGCTACACCACGGACGGCTCCGATCCCAAGGCGTTAGGCGGCCTCTATTCCGGACCCTTTCCCGTTCCTTCGGGAACGATTTGTGTACTGGCGATTGCTGAGAAAGCCGGCGTCCAGGCCGAAGTGCATCGGCGCGACATCACGTGGGACAAGAAGGAAGAGCTGAAACTCGACGTCGACAAGCCGGTCGTCTGGCGGCGCGAACATCGACCAAAAACGACAAAGGCGTCCTACGAGCTTCTCTCCCTGCTGAAGAAACATCAAGCGTCGCTTCCAGGGCCGCAAATTAAGATCGTCGGCAAAAACTGGTTGGAGTTAAACTTCGACAACAAGTTGGTGCTCGATGGCGAGACGCTGGAAGGCACGGTGAACCACCTACGCGAAGTCCTCACGGAAGGCCAGGTAGCCGTTGAAGCCGAGGCGATCCATTTCGCTACGGGACAGCGCCTGCTGGATTGGGTGAAAGAAGTGAAAACGGAGATCAAGCCCGAAGAGGTGAAACAGTGATGTCCAGGGCGCCACGCTCCAAGGCCAACGAGCCGCGGATTGACAGCGCTAGAGGATTCAATGTCGAGGGATTCGGCTTCGACCCGTCCAAATCCGAGCATCACTTTCGAGTCACGATTCCGGCGAAGCGAGATGAGCGGGTCTACATCAGCGAGCATTTCTCAGTAGACGATACCGCCGAGCGTCTGGAGTTGAATATCGCCCTGGGAGCCGAGGATGCGAAGCTCCGGGTGATTCTGCCCAGAATCAAGTGGGATGACATTGCCGATGCAACGCAGTTGGAGTTCAACCAGCGTCTCCGGCAGATGAATTTGAAACCGGGTAAGTGGAAGGTTGGGAGTACGCCCGTCTCTCGCCTGTTGGGCAAGGAACTCGTCCTGCTCGCCTGGGCCATTGAAGACGCAGACCCGGCGTTGATACCGGCTGCCGTCCGGAACTGGTTGGGGTTGGCCTCCGAAGAGAGGTGGTGGCTTTACACCATGACCAATGCCGCCACAGGTCACGCGATCACTGGCCGCAATAGGGGCTGGCGAAAAGCAGTGCGGTATGCGCTTACCGAAAACCCCGTTTCGGAACAACGCCCCCGGAGAGCTTTGTCCGGCTTGTTTGAGGACCTTGCGGATAGCGATTTCCTCTCCAGCGACGCCGACGCGGCGCCCGGCGCACGTGACCCAAAGAAGGAGCAGTAAGGAAATCCCATGGATGCTATCTCCTTCATTGAAGCGCAATTTCCAGTCTCGAAGATCTCGAAGGAAAGCTACAAGGAGCGCAAGGCAACCAATAGCCAGACCCTGACTGGGCTTGGTAAGTGGTGGGGACGCAAGCCACTAATCTTAGTGCGCGCCGCTGTTCTCGGTCTTCTGATGCCGGCGACGGACGATCCGGCAAAGGACAGAACGGTCTTCCTGCAGTTGCTCACGATGGATGAGCGGGGCCTTTGGCAGCGGAAGTTGAAATCGATCCCACTCAAGATCGTCTGGGACCGGCTGACCCCAAGCGAGCGCCGAGACTGGTTCACATCAACGAGCACTGAACAAAAGCCCAAGCTGAAGAAGGAGAAGAAGCCGGAGCGGGAAGCACTGCAGAGCCTGGTATTCTCCAGGTTCAACTACGACGAGAAGTTGGAGTACTGCGAGAGGCCGGAGAATGTTGTGGGGCCATCGGAAGAGGCATGGGGAGCGATAAACTCGCATCTCGGAACAACCGCCGCTAACCTTCCCGAATTAGTTGAGCAACTCAGCCTGCGCCAATTCGGCCACCGGGTACGCGTTGGCGATGCCTTCAGCGGTGGTGGGAGCGTTCCCTTCGAAGCAGCGCGTATCGGATGTGATAGCTTTGGCTCGGATCTGAGTCCGGTGGCAGCCCTGCTCAGTTGGGCCGCTCTCAACATCATTGGCGGCGGATGTGAGCTAGTTAAGCAGGTCGCCGCGGCGCAACTTCAGGTCTACGATTCGGTCGATCGTGAAATCATGGAATGGGGCATCGAGCACAATGAGGCGGGACATCGCGCAGACGCCTATCTGTACTGTGTCGAAACCCGGTGCCCCGAATGCAAATGGACAGTACCGCTCTTGCCGTCGCGGGTAGTTGGCCTGAAAGACAATACCGTCGCTCGGCTCATTCCCGATGCCGAAGAGAAACGGTTCCGCATCGACATTGCCTCGGGCGTATCAGCAGACGAACTGGAATCGGCAGATCGGGATGGCACAGTCAGGGATTCAGACCTTGTCTGCCCGAATCCAGACTGCCGAAAATCGACACCCATCACGATGATTCGGGGAGATCGGCGCGCGGAAAAGGGATCAGAATACGGTCTGCGGATGTGGGAGAACGAAGATGTGGTTCCGCGCCCGAGCGACGTGTTCCAAGAGCGCTTGTACTGCATCCGGTGGGTTGATCGCTGGACCGACGTCGAAGGCAAGGAACACACGGACCGTTACTTCCGAGCTCCCGACGAGCACGACATCGAGTGTGAGGACCGCATTCTTCGACTATTGCAGGAGCGCTTCACGGTTGGTCAGGCGAATGGCTTCATTCCGAAAAGACGCATCGAGTCGGGCTACAACACCGATCAGCCGATAAGGGAACGAGGGTGGACCCATTGGCAACATCTCTTCAATCCGCGGCAGTTGCTCGTCCTTAGCACGGTTGTCGAAGAGGCTCTGCGCGCCAAGGCCACCAAGCCGATTCTTGCCGCCATGATATTGGGCATTCTGCGATGCGCGGATTTCAATTGCCGCCTTTCGCGCTGGGCGCCTCGTACGGTTGGGGATCAGAGCAAGCAGGCGTTCAGCAATCAAGCCCTGAACACGCTCTTCAACTACTCCGCGCGCAGTTGGAGTGCCTTAGATACCATCTTCATCCTCGAAATCGACTCCCAACCAGTCGCGGACGCCGGGGTGGTGGAGCCTGCGGACGCGCGACAAGTGAAGCACACTTGTGATATCTGGGTTACCGATCCGCCATATGCCGACGCGATCAACTACCACGAGCTATCCGAATTTTTCCTTGCTTGGTGCGCAAGCCGGCTGCAGGAGATCTTCCCTGAGTGGTACACCGACAGCAAGCGCGCCCTGGCGGTTAGAGGTTCCGATGAAGCGTTCCGCCGGAGTATGGTTGATTGCTACCGGAATTTGACAGCGCACATGCCCGACAACGGCGCCCAGGTTGTCATGTTCACGCATCAAGACGTCGGCGTCTGGGCGGATTTGACTTTGATCTTGTGGGCAGCCGGGCTCCGAGTGACGTCGGCGTGGTGCATTGCGACGGAGACCGATACTGCGTTGAAGGAGGGCAACTACGTCCAAGGGACGGTACTCCTGGTTTTGAGAAAGCAAACTTCGCAGAAAACGGCGTTCCTGGACGACGTTGTGCCTCAAGTCGAAGACGAGGTGAAAGCCCAGCTAGCCTCGATGCTCAAGCTGGACGACCAAGAGGATCCAAATTTCGGGGATACCGACTACCAGCTTGCTGCCTATGCGGCAGCTCTCCGTGTGCTTACGAAGTATCGCAGCATCGAAGACATCGATGTCTCGTATGAGCTCTCAAAGCCGCGGAAGAAGGATGAGCCGTCTCCCATTGAAACGGTTATCTCCGACGCCGTCAAGACCGCATGCGATTACCTCGTACCCAAGGGCTTCGACCAGTTTGTATGGAAGACGCTGACTCCGGATGAACGCTTCTACCTGAAGGGCCTCGATCTTGAAAGCCACAAGGAGTTCCGCACCAGCGCATACATGGAACTTGCGCGGGGCTTCGGGGTCCGCGAATACAAATCGCTATTATCGAGCGGCAAGGCGAATCAGACCAAACTCAAAACGGCATCGGAGTTTGAAGCGAAGATGCTCGGCGATTCGGAGTTCGGCCGATCGCTCGTGAGGAACGCCCTGTTCAGCACGCGCGAAGCACTGCGCCAGAACGAAGCGCAAGTCGGCAGGAACTGGCTGAAGACAGAGTTGCCGGGCTACTGGAGCCACCGGAAGTCGTTGATCGTCATCCTGCGATACCTGGCCTCCATGGAAGTCAAGATTCCGAACTGGAAAGATGACGGTCATGCCGCCGGCCTTGTGGCCGGCGCGCTGGAGAACGACAGCGTATAGGGGCGCCTATGAAGAACCGCTACTCATCGCGCCGGGAACCGCTGGATCAGTCGTTCCTAAACCAGAGGCTAATCGGCGCCCGAAGCTATGACCGCATCGCAGGCTATTTCAGCTCATCCATCCTGGAGGTCGCAGGGGAGGCTCTCGAATCCATCTCCGGCTCCATCCGTGTAGTCTGCAATTCCGATCTCGATCCGAAGGACGTGGAGACGGCGCGCGCGGCCAACCTCGCCATGCGCCGTGAGTGGTGCGCGTCCGAACCGGAGAAACTGATCCACGAGAACTCCCCCAAGCGCTTTCGCCGGCTTTTCGAGTTCCTTCGCTCGGGCAAGATGCTGGTGAAGGTACTGCCATCCGAGAAGTTCGGCTTGGTGCATGGCAAGGCTGGCGTTGTCACGATGGCTAACGGCAAGCAGACATCGTTCCTCGGCAGCACCAATGAGACGCTGGCGGCCTGGAAGCTGAACTACGAATTGGTGTGGGAGGACGACTCACCGGAAGCGATCAACTGGGTCCAAGACGAGTTCGATGCGCTCTGGACTTGTCACGCGGCTGTGCCTCTCGCTGACTTCGTAGTCGAGGACATCGGAAGGCTGGCCAAGCGGACCGTCATTCCTGGTGTCGAAGCGTGGCGCGAAGAGCCGGAGGCGGCTGCGCCGGTCATCGAAGCGCCGGTGTACCGGCGTGAGTATGGGCTGTGGGAGCACCAGAAGTATTTCGTAAACCTGGCGTTCGACGCCCACCGGGGACCGCATGGCGCCCGCTTCGTTCTCGCGGATCAGGTGGGTCTGGGAAAGACGATCCAACTTGCGCTGTCCGCGATGCTGATGGCGCTCTACGGCGACAAACCAATCCTCGTCCTCGCGCCGAAGCCGCTTCTGTGGCAATGGCAGGATGAGATGAAGACGCTCCTCGATATGCCCTCCGCCGTTTGGACTGGCAGGTCCTGGGTGGATGAGAACGGGGTTGAGCACCCGGTGGCCGGGTCCGAAGGAGTGAAACGCTGCCCGCGCCGGGTCGGACTGATCTCCCAGGGACTGATCACTCGAAATTCCGATGTTGCCGAGATTCTGAAAGACATGTCCTTCGAGTGTGTAGTGGTGGATGAATGCCACCGTGCACGCCGGCGCAACTTGGGGCCGAATCGGGAGAGCGAGAAGCCCGATCCCAACAACCTCCTCCGCTTCCTCTACGCCATCGCGCCGCGGACGAAAAGCCTGCTGCTCGCCACTGCCACGCCCGTCCAAATGTACCCCATCGAGGCATGGGACTTGCTCAACGCCCTGGCCGTCAACAACGAATCGGTGCTGGGCAATACCTGGCGCAGCTATTGGAGACACGCCGATCAAGCACTGGACATGGTGACGGTGAAGAGGGCTTTGCCGGAGGATGAGGATGAGGCCTGGGATTGGATGCGGAATCCGTTGCCGCCGGCCTCGGAATCAAATGACCTTTTCCTCATGCGGCGCGCTTTGCGTCTCCGCGACGAAGACTGTGTGGCGTCGCCCGAGGCGATTCGGAGCCTCGCCCAACCGGACCTGGCGCGGGTTCGCCGCGTGGCCAAGGTCTTTGTTGAGCGCCACAACCCTTTCATTCGGCATATTGTTCGGCGTACCCGAGAGTTTCTGGAGAACACCCTCGATCCAGAAACCGGGGAACCCTATCTGAAGCCGGTGAAGGTTGAGCTGTTCGGAGAAGGCGACGAGGAGGCGATCAAGCTACCGCCCTACCTCATGGACGCGTATCACAAAGCGGAAGAGTTCTGCGAGATGTTGAGCCACCGGATGCAGGCCAGCGGTTTTCTGAAGACGCTCCTGCTTCGGCGCATTGGCAGCAGTATTGAAGCGGGCATGAACACAGCCCGGAAGCTGCTCGGCGAGTGGCAACAGATCGACGACGAAGACGACGACGGTGACGGCGGGAGCGATGGCGACGGCGACCAGACTGCGGAGACGGCCCGATCACTCACCTCAGGCGAGCGTCAGAAGCTCACGGAGCTGCTGGACTCCTTGGAGGCTAACCGAGAACGCGATCCGAAATTCGAGGTTGTGAAAGATGTTCTCCGGAATCGGGGTTGGCTGAACCTGGGGTGCATCATCTTCTCGCAGTACTTCGATTCAGTCTGGTGGCTCGCCAACCTCCTTTCGGCGGAGCTGCCCGATGAGATCATCGGGATCTATGCGGGCAGTGGGAAGTCGGGAGTCATCCAACGTGGCGAGTTCGTCCGGAAAGACCGCGAAGAGATCAAGGCGATGGTTCGCCGGCATGAGATCCGCCTTCTGCTCGGAACGGAAGCCGCAAGCGAAGGGCTGAACCTGCAACGGCTCGGCACGCTGATCAACCTCGACCTTCCGTGGAATCCAACTCGCCTGGAGCAGCGCAAAGGCCGCATCCAACGCATCGGCCAGCTTCGAGACACGGTCTACGTGTACAACATGCGATACAAGGATTCGGTGGAGGACCGGGTGCATCATCTTCTCTCCAGCCGACTTCAGTCCATTTACCAGTTGTTCGGTCAAATCCCGGATGTTCTTGAGGATGTGTGGATCGACGTGGCGCTCGGCAAAATTGAAAACGCCAAGAAAACCATCAACGCGCTCCCGGTGCAGCATCCCTTCGAAATCAAATACGACCGAATCGAAAAGACGCCGTGGGAGTCGTGCACGAAAGTCCTGGATAATGGCAGCCGGAAAGAAGCGCTGATGAAGGGTTGGTAGAGTATACGTTGATCAGCTTAGA
>ODAK010008313.1_pt1 | contig 10390 bp, 7 predicted proteins | sample 1539591 | NCBI WGS metagenome assembly ODAK01 (sample SAMEA3539303, study PRJEB22396) | soil metagenome | biome: tundra; feature: field; material: soil | place: USA | collected 2010-05 | depth 0.15 m | reverse complement strand
TTGTACTCATTCGTGGAGGTGCGCAGCGACATGTTGCCGGACTTCGACGATCAGGATTTCGCGTTGGAATTGCTGGAAAACAAGCATGTACTGGTGGCTCCCGGCGTGAGCTTCAACGTGCCCTACAAGAACTGTTTTCGCATCACGAATCTTCCTGAGTCGCAGGTTCTCGCCACCGTGTTCGCCCGAATCGAAGAACTGCTCGAATCGCACGCGGCGGCGGCGCCGGTGCTCCAAGTCGTCGGCGCCGCCGGCAAGACCTAACTTCACTGAGCGTGCAACCCTTGGCGCGTGGCCTGTTCGACGCCGCCAATGCGGGCCATACCGTTCTCGTGCCGAACACCGAGCTCGCTGCGGCGCTGTTCGACGTCGTAGAACGCATGCATGTGAAGGCAGGCCATGGCGTATGGCCAACGCCGCGCATCCGCGATTTCGGTGGTTGGCTGAGGGATCGGTACCTCGAGCGCCACTTCGAGGATGCCTCGCTGCCGCGTGTCTTAAGCGATTTCGAAGAGCGCGAATTGTGGCGATCGGTGATCCTCGAGAGCGACGCCGGAAACGAGTTTCTCGAACCGGCGGGCGCTGCACGCGCGGCGCGGCGCGCGCGGCGTGCCATGGTCGAATATGGAATTCCGACGGCGTCGCTCGCCGCCTACGCCACGGAAGAGTCGTCTGCCTTATTGACCTGGAATCGACGCTTCGAGGAGCGCTGTCGAGATCTTCGATGTATCGCCCCGGATCAGCTGCTGTCCAACCCGCCGATCGATTCGCAACGCCTGGCTTGGATCGAAAGTCCGATATGGCTTCCGGTCGCGCGGCAATGGCTCGACCGGAACGGCACCGCGATGCTCCCTCCCGCCGCAACCACCGTTTCGGTGCTGCCCCGTCGATTGCGGGCGGCCGCACCCGGAGCCGAACTCGCCGCCATTGCCGAATGGGCGCGCGCGAACCTGCGATCCGAGCCGAGCTTTCGCGCCTGGATCTGCATCCCCGATTTGAATCTGCGGCGTGCCCAGGTCCTCGACGCATTCGATGCCGGACTTGCGCCGCAACGATTCTCGCTGAGCGCCCGCGAGACTCCGGCAGCCTACGCAGTGGCCGGCGGCACGCCGCTCGCCGACTATGCGCCGGTGCATGCCGCCCTGAAGTTGCTGTCGGCGACCGCGGGCTGCCCATCCTTCGAGGAGTGGAGCGCGCTGCTGCGCATGCCGGAACTCCAGGCATCGTTCGCCGAGGCCGGCGCTGCGGCCCGCCTGGATATCATGTTGCGCGCCCGGGGATCTAGTGAAGCAAACTTGCATGAATGGTTGAGGCTTGCAGGCGATGTTGCGCGCGATGAGCGCATCGGTCCGGTTGCGGCATTACAACGCTTGCAGGAGTTCTTGCACACACTCGACACCGTGCGCGGCGATCTTCCGCTCAGTCACTGGGTGTCCGTTTGGGTGAACGCGTTCGAGCGCGGTCCGTGGGTGGATCGCCATCGGTGGTCCAGCACGGAGTTTCAGTCGGCGGAGAGATTCCGTGAACTGCTAGCGGCGCTGGCTACCGCGGATAATCTATTCGGCTCTCGGTCGGCCGCCTCCGCCGGCCGGCTATTGGTCCGCGCTGCTCGCGATACGGCGTTCCAACCCCAGACCGGCATTCCGCAGATTTGGGTGAGCGGGCAAGTCATGGACCCCTGGCTCACCTACGACGGCTTATGGATCGCGGGTTGCAGCGAGGAACGTTGGCCGCCGCCGCTCGATCCCATTCCGCTTCTGCCCGTGCGCTTGCAACGGGAGTACGGCGTCATTCCGGCGGGCGTTGATTCGCAGTTGCAACTCGCGCAAGACTTGCAGCAGCGCTGGCAGTCGCGGGCCCGCTTATGCATATTCAGCTGTGCAGACCCCGGCGATGGAAGATCGACCGCCTTGAGTCCGCTGCTGCCCGCGGGGGCGGCAGCGGATATCGCGGCGCCGATTACCGCACCGCACTGGCATGCATTGGCCGAGCGCGCGCCCCGGCTGGAAAGCCTGATCGACGAGCAGGCTCCGGCGTTCGCGGCCCCCGAGCGCACACGCGGCGTTGCGACGCTGCGCGCCCAATCGCGCTGTGCGTTTCGGGGCTTTGCCGAAACGCGGCTACTGACTGAGACGTTGAGTCGGCCGGTGCCCGGATTCAACCCCCGCGAGCGCGGCGATATGGTGCATCACGCGCTGGAAACCCTCTGGTCCGAATTACGCACGTCGGTGCGGTTGGCGCAGATCGCGCCGGAGCTGCGCGAGGAGTTGGTGAAGGACAGCGTCGCCCGGGCCATTGCCCGGCAATGCGCACGCCGGGATCCGGGTGCCCGCTGGCGGCAGCGCGAAGTGCCTCGGATGGCGGCGCTGGACAAGTGGCTGCGGACCGAACTGCTGCGTGAATCTTTCGAAGTCGAACGCCTGGAGCAGGGCGCGCAGACGACGGCTCGCCACGGCGGCCTCGAGTTCTCCGTGCGCATCGATCGTGTGGATCGGTTGGCCGACGGCGGGCGAGTGCTGATCGACTATAAAACCGGCGTGGCCACGGCGGACTGGCGCGGCGATCGGCCCGACAATCCCCAGCTGCCCGTCTATGCGCTGTTGCAGCCTGAAGCCCTGGTAGCGGTCGCTTACGGAAGGATCAACGCCCGCGAGTGCGGCTTCGTTGCGGAGGCGGCGCGCGGCGGCATATTCACGCCGCGAGGTCGAGCCTCCCACCTGGAGGGGATGGCGGATTTCGCGGCGCTGGTCACGCTCTGGGCGCAGCGCATCGAGAAAATTGCCGTAGAGTTCGCCTCCGGCAACGCGCAGGTCGCTCCGACGCCGCGGGCCTGTGTATCCTGCCGGCTGCAGCCGCTATGCCGAGTGCCCGCGGCTCTCGATGAGGGCGCGGGTCAGGAGGGCGGAGGTCGCGATGACTAACGAGCCCGTCGATAGTCCGGCCCGTCAGCACGCGATCGCGGCGTCGGGCTCGGTATTAATTCAAGCGCCCGCGGGCTCCGGGAAAACCACGCTCCTGGCGCAGCGCTATCTGCGCTTGCTCGCGACCGTCGATGCGCCCGAGCGCATCTTGGCCCTGACGTTCACGCGCCGTGCCGCGCAGGAAATGCGCGAGCGCGTGATGCAAGCCCTGCAGGCGGCATCTTCGACCGAATGTCCGGCGACGATGAACCCCCGCACCTGGGAACTGGGCATCGCGGCGAAGCGCCATTTGGGCAGCGTGGGGATCGATGTCGAACGACATCCGTCGCGGCTGCGTATCGAGACCATCGACGCGTTCAATGCGTGGCTCGCCGGCCAGCTGCCGATCACGGCCGGCGCGGGCTCGCGCCTGAACTTGATCGAGAAAGCGCGGCCCCTGTACGAGGAGGCGGCACGCCGTGCCCTGGCGCATGATGAGCCGGACCGGTACGGGACGGCAGTCGAGCGCGTGCTGGCGCTCGACGATCAGCGTTGGCAAAGTCTGGTGACGCTGATTTCGCAAATGCTGCCGAGCCGGGATCGATGGCTGCCGCTGCTCGCCGGGCATCTGCAGGCGACCCGCGTGCTTGATGAAGCGCAGTTGCGCCGCGTGCGGCGGCAGCTCCATGAGGACCTCGAGCTGTTGGTGTCCCGCGCTCTGGGTATCGCGCACGAGACCATTGGAGGGGAAAGACTCCAAGCCTTGTCGCGTTTGCTGCATGCCGCGGCGCTGCGCCTCGAAGGTCCGCAATCCGAAATGGCGGCGTGGCAGGCGGATGCGTCCGTTTTGCGGGCGGATACTGGCGACATGGCGCGCTGGCGCGGCGTTGCTGCGATGCTGTTGACCGCCGACGCGGCCTATCGCAAGCGATTCACCAAGAACGAAGGCTTTCCGCCGCAGTGCGCCGATAAATCCAACATGATGGATCTCATCGCGGAGCTGGATCGCGAACCGGCCATCTTGCGCACCCTGGTCGAGATTCGCGCGCTGCCCGCGCCCGCGTATGATGATGACCAGTGGGCGCGCGTACGCGAGGTTGCCCAGGTATTGGTACTCGCTGCCGCTCAATTGGAACAGGTGTTTCGCGAGCGCGGGAGGGTGGATTTTCCGGCCGTATCCATGGCAGCGGTGCGCGCCCTCGGGACCGCGGCGGCGCCGACGGACTTGAGTTTGCGGCTCGATTATAAACTGCAGCATATTCTGGTCGACGAATTCCAGGACACCTCCAGCGCACAGCTCGAACTGGTGAAGCTGCTGACCGCCGGCTGGCAACGCGGCGACGGACGCAGCGTGTTCTGTGTCGGCGACCCGATGCAATCGATCTATGGGTTCCGCCAAGCCGAAGTCAGGGCTTTTCTGGAACTTGCCGAGGAGGGGGTCGGCGACGTGCAGTTCGCCGTCGAACGTCTGCGCAGCAATTTCCGTTCCGCCAAGCCGCTGGTCGATTGGATCAATGCATGCTTCTCGCGCGTCTTGCCGCAAGCCGACGATCGTGAGCGGGGCGCAATCGCTTTCCGACCCGGCGAATCGGCAACGCGATCGGCGGCGACGGACGACCCCGCGGTGCGCTTGAGAGGGTTTACAAGCCGCCGCGATGAGGCGAATGCGATCGCCGAGCTCATCGAGGAGCAGTCGGCCCGGCACCCCGATTGGCGCATCGCCATCCTCGTGCGCGCCAGGGCCCATGCGCGGGACATTGCCTTAAGCTTGCGTGCCCGGAACATTCCCTTTCGGGCGGTCGACATCGAGCCGTTGCAGGAGCGCCCCGTAGTGCGCGATTTGGTGGCGCTCAGTTGCGCGCTGCTTCACTTGGGTGACCGAAGCGCGTGGCTGGCGCTGCTGCGTGCGCCATGGACCGGACTTACCCTGGCCGATTTGCTCTGCGTGGCACACGGTGCACCGGTGATATGGGAGGCACTCTCGGATGATGCTGTGCTGTCCGGATTGACCGACGACGGACAAGCGCGCTGCGCACGGATTCGTCGCACGCTCGAGGCGGCCTTTCGTATTCGTACCCATGGAACGATCACGCGCTGGGTGGAGCAGACCTGGCTGGCGCTCGGTGGCGCGAACTGCGCGACGGGCACCCAGGATCTCGAGCAAGTCGGCAAGGTGTTCGCACGCTTGCGGGAACTCGAGGAACAAGGGCTCCCCGATGCCGCCGACATGGTCGATTGCTTCAGCGACCTGTATGCCGACCAAGGGGGTGCGTCGCGTGTCGAAATCATGACCATACACAAAGCGAAAGGTCTCGAGTTCGACGTAGTCGTCGTGCCCGCGCTCGATCGCCACATTCCGCACAACCGCGATCAGTTGCTGCTGTCGCATCAGTTCGCGCGGGCCGGCCGGGACGGCATGGTGATGGCTGCACGTCCGGGGGTGGGCGTGGAGCCGGACAAGTTGTTCGAGTTCTTGCGCTTCCAAATGCGCGATGCGGCGGACCTCGAGGCCGAGCGCCTGCTGTATGTGGCGTGCACGCGCGCAAAGTGGCAGCTGCACTTGACGGCGACCATGGGCGAAACCGGTGGGGCAGCCGCTTGGCGGCCGCGAGAGGGAAGCTTACTGGCGGTGCTGTGGCCGGTGGTCGGAACGCAATTCGCCGTTGCTCGATCTGGCACGGCGGCGCATGAGTACGTCGAGCCGGCGCCCCGCGGCGGCCCCCTCCACCGCGTACCGCGTGATTGGTTGCCGCGGATGGAAGACGCTCCGCCGGACACCGGTCCCGCAGTAACCTCCGCGCGTCGCGAGGAGACGCCGGTTTTCGACTGGGCCGGGGAGACGGCCAGGCGCGTCGGCAGCTTGGTGCACGCTGAACTTCAGGTCATGGATCTCGAGCGAATCGACGAGGCGACCATCCGGGCCCGCGAATCGCATTATCGCCGCTGGTTGGCGTCGCACGGCGTGCCTGCCGATCGGCTGCGGGAGGCCAGCATGCGCGTGCGGTCGGCGATGATGGCGGTGCATAGCGATGCCCGCGGGCGCTGGATGCTGAAACAGTGGACCCGAGACGATGTGCGCGAGTACGCATTGTCGGGCTACCACCGAGGCGAGGTGGTGCGCGCGGTGTTCGATCGAAGTTTCATCGACGATCGGGGCGTGCGCTGGGTCATCGACTACAAGACCAGCCAACACTTCGGGGGGAGCCTCGAAGAGTTTCTCGATCGCGAAGTCGAACGCTATCGGCCGCAGCTGCATCGCTATGCCCAGCTGGCTCAAAAGCTCGGACCCGAACCGGTGCGCGTCGGTTTGTACTTTCCGCTGATGCGCGCGTGGCGTGAGTGGGCGCCGTAATGCCTAAATAAACATGCTGTATTTCGAGCCATTCTCAGCACCCGGATGGATGATTTTCTGGCGATCCGCCGCGCGCTCAACGCCCGCGATCCCGGCTGCTGCGTCCGACCCTCAAGCGGGATCGCCACCCTTGGCGATCAATCCGCCGAAGCGCCGCTGGCGTCCGGCATAATCATTGAGCGCGTGCCGAAATCGCGCTTCGTCGAACTCCGGCCAGAGACAGTCGGAGAAATGCAGTTCAGCGTATGCGCATTCCCATAGCAAGAAATCGCTGAGGCGCCGTTCGTTGCCGGTGCGGATCAGCAGGTCGACGGGGCCGGCTGCGGGCACTGAATGATCGACCTCATCCAGGCATTGTTCGAAATCATCCGCAGCCAGATCACCGTCCGAGGCGCCCCGGCGGGCGGCCAACTGAGCGGCCCTCAAAATGCTGTATTGGGACGAATAGTCGACCGCAACGCGCAAGTGCATGCCGGTGCACGACGCGCTCAAGCGTTCGCTTTGTTCGATCGAGCGCAGCAAGTTTTCGCTCAAGCGATCGCGGCGACCGATTACGTTGACGCGGATCGACTGTTCCACGCAGCGACGAGTCTCGCTGAATAGGTACTGACCAAACAGCCTCATGAGCGCCGAGATCTCGGCCGGCGGGCGTGTCCAATTGGCCGCTGAAAATGCGTACAGCGTGAGGGCGCCGACCCCGGCCCGGGCGGCGGTTTCGACCGTAGCGCGCACGGCCTTCGCGCCTTCCACGTGGCCGGCAGTTCGAGGCAGGCCTCGCTGGGTGGCCCAGCGGCCGTTTCCGTCCATGATGATTGCAACGTGCATATCGAATTGTAGATAGCTTTGCGATGTAGAGCGAGAAGTTATAAAAAAAACTGTGACTCAGTTCCGTCGGGTCGCCTTGATCACTGCCTCGATATGCTCGAGGTAGCGCAGCAATGCCTTCCGCCCGACCGGCGTTATGCGATATTCGGACTTCGGCCGCCGCGCCTCGAAGGACTTCGTGCACGCGATGTAGCTGGCTTCCTCGAGCTTGCGGGCGTGCGCCCCCAAGTTGCCGTCGCTGACGTTGAAAAGCGCTTTCAGTTCGTTGAATGTGAGCGCTTCGTTGGTGGCGAGTGCGCTCATGATCCCGAGCCGGACTCGCTCGTAGATCAAGCGGTCGAACCCACCGTCATCGTTTACCCGCGCCGGCCGCGGCACGGCGACAGGCTTCGCTTTGGCTTTGACAGAATGCGGTTCCATCGAATAGTCGCGTTTTGCGGCGGTGGACTTATTCGCCATGACTCACCTGTCCGATCAACATTCCAAAAATCGTGTGAAGCGCGCCGAAACCCATTCCCAGAATCAGGGTGTGAGTACCAGGAGGAGCCGCGAATGCCAGTACGCCAAGCAGCATGAACAATGCGCCCATGATGCAGATGAGTCGCATGGTGCGGGCAATGGTCACGGTACTCGCCGATAGGACGGCGCAGCCATACAGCAGCAACCAGACGCCCGGGATGAGGCCGGTAGTCCCGGCACGCCATAGGACGAACGTCAGCGCCGCGCCGGTCAGCAAGGCTGGGCACAGACACAGGAGAAATTTTCGCACCGGGCCCAGATAGCGCGCGTGCCCGCTTTGCGCGGCTTCACGAGCCATCATGGCGCCGCCCAGCGCGAAGGCGATGGCGGCGGCGACCAGCCAGATGCCGAGCCAATGAGGGGCGCCTTGCGGTACCGAGGCGACTATGGTCGCGATGATGCCGATACCGCCCATGACGATCCCGGCCATTCCGGGCACGGCCATCGAGCCGGAGGATTCGATGGAGGTTCGTATGTAGGCAAGAGTTCCAAGCGCTCGGCTCTCGATGGGGATGGGAGTTTGCATGCAATGACTGTAAAGGAGGGGGCGCTAAGGCGTCAAGTACTCTGCGATATAGAGCAGCAGCTCAGAGCGTGAATTCAAGTTCGACGGGAATGCCGCCCTGGGCGTCACGCGCGTGCAACTGTGCAAGATTGTCCAACTCGCGAATCAAAGCCGGCGGCGCGTCCGAGCGCGCCTTGACGGTGCCCGACAGCAGGCCGGTGTGGCCGTCCGCGGAAAGGTGGACGGCGGCATGGACTTCCAAGGGACCGCCCGTATCCATCAGATCCGCCGTGGCGTCGGCGCCGGGAGTGATCGCAGCATCGGCGACATGCAGGGTATATCCACCCAAATCCGCGCCGTCGGCCACGTGCGATGACGCGAGGTTCGATACGTTGAGATCGCCGACGGCAGATGTGATCGTCACGGAGGCGTTGCTGGCCGCGCCTAGGCCGGCTGCGGCGTTTGCAAAGGCCACTTTGAATTCGCTGAAATTGAAACTGGCGGTACCACGCCAACCATCCGCGACACCGAGATCGCGCAGGTCTTCGATGGGACCGCCTCCTTGGACATTGCGCAATGTCAAGCCATGTGAACTGATGTCCACCGTCCCGTCCGCGAGGAAGCCGACTCTGACCCAATGCAGATCGGCCGCTACCGCCAGACTCAGCAGCGGCCACGGATGAAGATGCCATTCGACCGCACCGATGTTGCGCGCGTTCACTGTGAGGTTTCCCGCGGAACCGTGCCATAGGCTTCCGGAAAAATCCTCCGCGCTGACGGAGGCTGGAAGGAATCGCTTTATCATCGAGGCGGGCAACGCGATGACGACGACCGCCAGCACCGCCAGCGCGCAGATCAAGACCAGTGGCCCAAGGAAGCGCAAGCCCGTCGCCGCTGCCGGCGGTTTAGTGCCTTGCTGGTGTGAACGTGATGTTGGCATTCACCAGCCCAGGCCGCGCCGCACGATCCACGGAGATGGATTCGATGGCGAGACCATAGTGCTCCTCGAGCGTGGCTAGCCAAGAGACCAACGTGTCGAAAGGCGCTGCCTCCAATTGCACGCGGACGCCTGCGCCGCTCGGCTGAGTTCCCCGCATTGCGTTGCCCAGACCGGCCTCGCGGCCGACACGATCCACGAGCACCACGGGCGCTTCGCCGGTGTCCGGCGCCAGCGATGCGCCGCCGGCTCGAATCTCGGGCGCATTCACGCGCATCCATGCCAAGTCCTCGCGACGGGTTGCCGCGGTTTTCACTGCGGTTGAAACCGCCGATTCAAGCGGCAGTAAAATGCCGCCGAACAGGACAGCCATGCCAACCACGACGGCGCCGACCAGCACCATCCATTGTTCGCGGGCTTCGAGACCCAAATACCAATCCTTGAGCTTATTCATCGGCGCATCTTCGACCCAGCGGCGCGCACCTGCAGGTGGGCTTCGACGCCCGAACCAACCGCGGTCGAGGATTGGATCTCAGCAGTCAACCCTCGTTCGCCCACCAGTTGCGTTAGCTGCGAAAGCTCGGCCAGACCGGGCGCGGTCACTTTCATATCAAGCGCATCTTCCCGATAGCTCATCGAATCGATGCTGGTCTTCGGCGTCGCCGCCAGCGCCCCGCTCAAGGCCTGCAGCGATCGCAGGAAATATTCCGAGCCCGGCCCGGAATGTCGGATGCGGTCGAGGCGCATTTGCATTTGCCGCCGCGCGTTCTGCATCTGTTCGGCGGGCATCGCCGCGGCAAATACCTGCGCGATTTGAGTGTCGAGCGCGGCGGCATCGCGCTTCGCGTGCCGAAGCTGAACCGCCTCGGCAGCCACGTGCACCACCAGCAAGCCGACAGCCAGCGCGGCCACCATTCGCCAGCGACGCCACCGAGCATCATAGTCCGTAGTCTGCGCAAACTCGCCTTGTAGTAGGTTGACGGCGTCGGTATCGGCAACATTGCGCGCGAGCCAGGGCAGCGGTCCGTCGGGAAGCAATTGAATCTTGAGCGACTCAAATTGATCCACCAATTTCTCGACCTCGTTCTGTACCTTGGCCCAGTCCTCGCGGGTCGCGTAAAGAATGGCGCTTTCCGCGACATTGGCACCGCTGTGCTCGGCTAGCGGATCGGCGATGACTCCCGCGACGATCAACGCCTCGGTCACCGGCGTGAGTTCCACGGCGAAGGGCAGCTTCCCGGGGCGCCGCACCGACAAGCGCGAGCCCTCCAGCCACAACACGGTCTGTCCCGGATTTGGCGGCAAGAGGGACATGTCGGCATAGATGGCCACGGGCTTGATGCCGGCGGCGG
>ODAK010008310.1_pt1 | contig 10392 bp, 13 predicted proteins | sample 1539591 | NCBI WGS metagenome assembly ODAK01 (sample SAMEA3539303, study PRJEB22396) | soil metagenome | biome: tundra; feature: field; material: soil | place: USA | collected 2010-05 | depth 0.15 m | reverse complement strand
TCTTCCGATCTACACGCGAAACGCGCCCGCCCGGAACAGTGCCTCTTCGCCGTAGCCGCCGCTGAGCAGGCCGATGCTGAGCATGCCCGCGCGCCGAGCCGCGAGCAAATCCCAGACCGCGTCGCCCACCACGTAACAATCCGGCGCCGCCACGCCCAAGCGCTGCTGGCATTCCACGGGATACACCAGCGTCCCATCCAGATCGAAAATCAGCGCCTTCATACCCGCTACTTTACCAGAATAATAGGTATTGCCAAATCGCGGGTGGGCTATATCACAGATGGCCTAACCAACACCGCAATGGACACTGATATGAAGACACTAACAACGTTCTCACTCCTGGCCGGTCTCATGTGCGGCTCCGCATTGGCCGACACCGTCAACTTCGACGACCTGAAGACCGGCGCGACGCCGCCCGGTTGGACCGCCACCAGGACCGGCACAGGGGATGCTAAATGGGAAGTCGTTGCCGACGACTCCGCCCCCAGCAAACCCAACGTCCTCAAACAATCCGGCGAAGCCAGCTACCCGGTCTGCTTCAAGAACGACACTAGCCTCAAGGACGGCTTCGTCGCAGTGAAGTTCAAGCCCATCTCCGGCAAGAAAGACCAGGCGGGTGGCGTGATTTGGCGCTGCCAGGACGCGGACAACTACTACATCGCCCGCGCCAACGCCCTGGAAGACAACGTCACCATCTACCACACCATCAAAGGCATACGCGTCGCCTTCAAGAACATTGACACCAAAGTCGCCCCCGGCGTCTGGCACACCCTGCGGGTCGAGTTCAAGGGCAGCAAGTTCGCCGTCATTTTCAACGGCAAGAAGGTTATCGAAGCCACCGATAAAAGCATCGCCGACGCCGGCAAGGTCGGCGTCTGGACCAAGGCCGACAGCGTGACGCTGTTCGACGACTTCGCCTACGGGAGCAAATAAACCCCAGGTCGCGCCCTTCAATGCGGCGAGTGCAGCCTTGGGCGGGCGGGGGGAGCGTTGGAGTCCGCCGGTCCATGCGCGGCCAGGGTGTGTGGCCGGGTCAGGCGCAGGATTTCCTCGGAGGCGGTGCAGAAACGGACGGGCACGCTGGGTGACGGTGGAGCGTTGGTGTTGCCGGCGGGAGGTTCGCCGGCGTCGGCAATGCTCGCGACCTGGGCGACGACGTTGCCGGCTTCGTCCACGATGGGCGCGCCGCTCGAGCCGGGAGCAAACTCAGCCGTGACGTTGAGAAACAGGATGGGGCGGGTGAGCAATCCATTGGTGTGGCCATGCTCATCCAGGACCTCATTGCGTTTGCGGTTCACGCGGGCCACCATGCCCGGAGTGAACATGAAGAAGTAGCCACCCGGATGGCTGAGGCAATAAACCCGTTCGCCGGCGCGGGCACCGGTGCGCAACGGCAGCGGCTTCAAGCCGGGGGCATTGATCTTGACGAAGCAGGTGTCGGACTCAGCATCCGCCGCCAGCACCGATTGAACGGGAAAGAACCGGCCGGCGTCGTCAGCGGCGATGAGGTAGCTCTCCTTGACCCCTTCGTCTTCGGCCTGGACCACGTGGCAGCAGGTGCAGATGACGCCGCCCTCGCCCACGACAAACCCGGCGCTGCTGTTGAAGTGCCACTCGCCGCAGTCAGGGCACTTGTAGTAGCTGCCGACGGCCAGCGTGCTCTGCCGCAGCCGGTCGCACAATTCCGGCGCGTCCAGCTTCTGGTGGGCAAGCGGGATTGGCTTGAGGGGGAACCCCTCCACTCGGACCTGGCCTCGTAACGAGTCGAGCGACTTGAGCTTGCCGTCTTGTAACAGCCGGGCGCTGGCTTCGGTGACTTTCTCGACATACTCCTCGTCGTCGATGACAAAGCGCCGCGTCTCCGCCGGGGCGCCGGCAGCGAGCAAGACCATTCCCAGAGCCAGCAGGAGAACGGGGGGCTTCGCCGACCGGCGCTCGTTGGCCCGCGCTTCACGCAAGACGCTAAGGCTGGTAGCGAGCGACCACAGCCAGGCGACGACAAAGACCGCCGCTCCTGCCTCCCCCAGCCACGCCACTGACTTTGGCTGGGCGTCGTTGATCACCTCCTCGTAGAGGTGCAACATGCGAAGCGCGAACCAAATCAAGACCAGCACAAAGCCGGCGACCGCAACTAGAATCTGTCCGAGGCCCGCAGTCGGCCGCCCGGCCATGAGCGAGCCCAGGCCCGGAGTGGCGCACTGATTGATCAGAAAGCAATTGCGCGCCCTTGTGCGATCAAGCGGTTTGGCGCCCGTAGATGTCCTCATACGCATACATCATGATCGCCCATCCGAACGGCATGGACACAAGAATTCCGACGCAGCAGGCGATCAGGCCGCAGGCAGCTAACAAACCGCTTAGGATCTGGAGAGCGAATATGAGGAACCAATGCTTGGCGACCACTTTCCGGCTGAACTCCATGGCCTCCCAGAACCCCATCCCGCGGTCAATGACCAGAGGAACGGCGAATATCCAGGAGACGGTCAGATAGATTCCGGGCAGGATGCACAGGCAATAGCCAATCAGGCTTAGAACGCCACTCACCAGCCCGAGCAAGATCAATTGTCCCAGAGCCGGCCCGAACCCGGAAAAGGCGTCACCGATCCCTGCCGGTTCGTCACGGATGAGCTTCAGGTAGTATTTAAATAAGCCGGCGATGATGACGGCATAGACCGGCGTGCCGAGGAGGGAGGTCACGAAGATAATGGCGATGCCCCCAATCGAGACCCGGTGTTCCGTTATCATTCCCATGAGGACAGGCCTCGAAAAGAAGCCGATCAGTTGATTGACCACAGCGATAACCAGCATCACCAGGAAGGTGATTCCCACCATCGGCCCGAGATGCCCTTTTACGAGCTCCCAGCTCCGGGTGATGCAGCCCCCGAGATCGAGGTTGTAATCTCGCCCCAGAACCACCTCAAGCGGGACAACTGCAGTTCCGCCCGCTGCAGCGGCTGGCGCGCCGGAATGCACTGGAGGGAAGCTGTTTGCGAATTCAGTGAATTCAGCCAGCGGTTTCCATTCACCTGCCTCTTCGGACCGAGCGGAGGTCTGCGCGTTGGCGCGGCCTTCAGCAATCCATTGCCGCAACTCTTCCGCGCTGACTGGTCCGTATTCCTTTTGGTCTCCGCCGATGATTCTATACATATTCGCTGAGCTCAGTGGAACGCGCTCTTGACCTCTGGTTTCGACAAGACCACCACGGCCCAGATCCCGATCGGGAGACCGATCAGGCAGCAGGGGGAGAGGCATGGAATCATCGCGAGGATACTGGCGGTCATGGCTAGGCCGTAGTTCTCGAGCTTCTTCATCTTCAAGGCGCCGAGAAGAATCACGACACTTATTAAGATGGCGATGATGCCGATTACTACACCAATTGGGCCGGAGAGCATACTGACCCAGGCCTGTCCGGGCATCTGGCTGTTCATCGGCATGGAACCGCCCATCAACAAAAGCCTAATCAGCGAGACTATCTGAGCGAGCGCACCCAGAATGGCTGTGATAATTAAGCCGATGGCGGGTCCATTAACCAGTTCCGCCCCCGCTGAGCTCGGCGCAGGGACGCTGGGCATGACCGGCACCGTGCCGGGCGAAGCCGCCGCGAATTCAGGGAAATCCCCTAGCGCCTTCCATTCGGTTCCGCCCTCGGGCAGCACCTGGGTTTGCAGGCTGACTCGTCCTTCGGCAATCCATTGGCGCAACTGTTCGGCGGTGACCGGGCCGTATTCCTTTTGATCCGCTCCGATGATCTTATACATAGGTTGTTGCCTTTCGTTGGTCGTGGTTGGACTTGATTGTATGTGATTAATGATCTGTGCGCAAGGTTCGGCTGGCGCCGCTCATGGCCGCAGCATGGCAAAGGACGTGCCGGGGAGGTTCCGCAGCACGCTGACCACCAGCACCGCCCCCAGCATCAGCCACAGCCAAACCGGGCGCAGGCCCAGGGACAGCGGCTGGTTCCGTGCTTGCTGCTGCCAATACTTCGCACCGAACCAGCACAAAAAAGGCAAGGACGCAACCAGCATCGGGTTAAAGCGGAAGGCGGTTGCCAGATGTCCGTGGAGCAGTTGGTGGAGCCCGCGCAAAGCGCCGCAACCGGGACAGAGCAGGCCGGTGGTCTTGTGGAAGAAGCAGAGCGGATAGAAATGATACTGCCTTGGGTCGAAGCAGAACAGCACGAGGCACGCGACCCCAGCGAGCAGGGCAAAGACGCCCAGCACAGCAGGGCGAGCGGCTTTGGACCAGCTTGCGGACGGGGTCATGCTAAAGCCTCTGTATGTTGCGCAAGATGTCCGGCGTGCTGAGCGCGAGGCCGAAAGCGAAGAACAACACTGCCAGCAGAAGGCTCAGCAGGGAAAGCACCAGGCCTGCGATCGCCAGGCCCCGGCCCTCTTGAGGATACGCGTCGTTCCTGATCTGGGCGAGGGCTACGAGAGAAAAGATGATACCCAGCAGATTAAACGGCAGTCCGTAGCAGCAACAGCCGCAAGTAATCGAGAGGACACCCATGAGCATGCCCATCATCGCTAATGAATTGGTCCGGGGAGTCGGGGTGATGGAGATCGGGCCCGGTGCGGGCCACTGGGGAGGTACGCGACCAAGCGCCGGGGCGAACTCCAGACACTCCGTGAGGGACTTCCATTGCGCCGCACCTTCGGCCAGCGCCCGGGTCTGCGCGTTGGCCCGGCCTTCGGCGATCCATTCGCGCAATTGCTCCGCCGTGATGGGACCGTACTCCCTGCCGTCTGCGCCGATGATCTTGTACATAACCTGATTCTGCCCGGAAAGGGCGGCTAAAACCATTCTTTCCGTCCGTCAACATATACCCGCACGAACTCTTCGTCGGACTTGCACAGGTAGATAATGCCTTCGATCAGGCCGATGACGTGCATGACCCACCACCCGATGCCGCAGGTCAGCACGGTGACCAAAAGCATGATCAGGCCCGCGCCTGTATAGCCGAGAATGAACTTATGGACACCGAGCCCGCCCAGCAGGATGCCGCAAATGCCGGCGGGGATTTTGTTCGAGGCCCGGGTCCCAGGGGGGTACGGGGGCAGCGCGATCGTCGGTGGAGCAGTCGCGGATACCGGCGGGGGCTTCAAATCGGCCGCGAACTCAGGGAAGGACCCCAGCGGTTTCCAATCCTGGGTGCCGTCGGCTTGCACGAGGGTTTGGGCGTTCGCGCGGTTCTCGGCAATCCAGGTGCGCAGTTGCTCCGCGTTGACCGGGCCGTATTGCTGGCCGTCTTTTCCTACAATCTTATACATAGTGTGCCTTTACGATCCTGTACTTACGGAAAAGCCGGCAGAGGTTACTAGGGATCCCACCGCAGCGTGCTTAGTTGCGCGCGGGGTATTGACTGCACTGAGCCATCCGCAAGGGCCACGTTCACAGAGCGGCTGGAGTGCTGATGCGGCTTCAGATCTCCAGGGCCGCCTGAGCCATTCCAACCGGCATCGCTCTCGAATAGCAAGACGGTTTGCGGGTCAATCTCGTTTTCCTTCTTGCCGTCCAGCTTCGCATTGAACGCATATGCGGAGAGGCGGCCCGGTTCAGTTGGGCATTGGAAGACTTTGGTTGAGCCGGTGCCGCCTTGAATTGCATCACACCAGGTTGCCACAGGGGGAAACTGGTCGTTGTGGCCCCCTGCGTACATTCTCACCGCCAGGGCCAGTTGCTTCATGTTGTTGGCACAAGTGATTCTCTGCGCCTTCTGTTTCGCCTGGGCCAGCGCCGGCAGCGTCAGCGCGGCCATGAAAGGGATGCTGAAAAACAGCATGAAGCAGGAGACACAGATTCCCGCAATCGCCAACCCCTGACCCGACAACCGCCCGCCGCTCCGGTTGATCTTGAGCAGGGCGACAATCCCAAGGACCAAACCTACCAGCGCGGTGATGCCGCAGAGCCCCAGAATTCCCAGCACGAGCGAGGTGATGGCCATGCCGCTCGTCTTGACTTCCACCGGAGTCGCCGGCAGCGGCGGCGGCGCGCCGGCAGTTGCGGCAAACGCCGCCTCAAACTCCGGCACGGATGCCAGCGTCTGCCAGTCGGAGCTGCCTTCCGCTTTGACTTTAGTTTGCGCGTTGGCGCGGCCATCGGTGATCCACTGGCGCAACACCTCGCCGTTGACCGGACCATATTCTTTGCCGTCAGCTCCAAGGACGCGATACATGCAGTCCTTCTTACGCTTCCTGGCGCCTTCCGCCAAGTTGAAAAAGAGCAGCGCTTTGTAATTGGGTCCCTGGGTAGGGGCGCGTATGTCCCCAGCGCGCCGGGGGCTGCCCGAAAACACTGGACGGCGCGCTGGGGACAGCGCGCCCTACCTGCAAGGAGTTCTAAGGCTTGAAGCGCGAGGGCAATCATGAGAGAAAGGGGCATGCAACCTCGCAGATCCAATCGTCGCGCCTTCATCCGGGACTCGTTCGCGGTGGCCGCTACCGCCGCACTGCTTGAACCCGGCTCGGTGCTGCTCGGCCGAGCGTCCGCCGCAGAACCCAAGCTGCGGTCGATCCGGCTAGGCGGGCCTTCCTATGCCAACACTGATGACCCCGAGGCGCTGGCGTTGGCGCATCGCAAGCTTGGCTATCGAGCCGCCTATTGCCCGGGCGTGGCGCTTAAGGACACAGACGGGATTCGCGCGTTGACCGAGGCGTTTGCCAAACACGACGTGGTCATAGCCGAAGTGGGCCGCTGGTGCAATCTGCTGGATGCCGATCCGGCCAAGCGCCGGCAAAACCTGGAGACCGTGACGGAGGGCCTGGCCCTGGCCGAAGCAATCGGCGCCCTGTGCTGCGTGGACATTGCCGGGTCGTTTAGCCCCACCACGTGGTACGGCCCGCACCCGGACAACCTCTCGCCGAAGTTCTTCGATGCAGCCGTGGAGAATGCTCGCAAGATCATTGACGCTGTGAAGCCCAAGCGCGCCCGGTTTTGCTACGAAGTAATGGGCTGGGCGTTGCCGGACAGCCCGGACAGTTATGTCAAGCTGATCAAAGCGGTGCACCGGCCCGCCTTCGGCGTACATCTGGACCCCTGCAACCTGGTCAATTCGCCGGACAAGTTCTACCACAACACCGCCCTGCTCAATGAGTGCTTTGATAAGCTGGGTCGCTGGATCGTGAGCTGCCATGCCAAGGATTTGACCTGGGACGTGGAGATGAATGTCCATTTCCGCGAGGTGGCGTCCGGCAATGGGTCCCTGGATTACGCGACGTACCTGAAACGCCTGGCGGAGCTGCCGCAGAACCCGCCCCTGATGCTGGAGCATCTGGCCTCGGCCGAGGAATACATCGGGGCGCGGGAACATATCTTTCAGGTCGGACGCCAGGCCGGGCTCAGCTTTGGCTGAATGCCGGGCAGGGAAGCTCAGCCACCGACTGCCGCACCACGCACATGAACCCGGCTACAGGCAGCAAGGAGAAGAACATCGCGGCGCTGAATTCAGTCGTTGCCGCCCTCCTGCTGACCGGCCTGAAGGTGGTGGTCGGGTTGTTGAGCGGGAGCATGGGCATTCTCGCGGAGGCGGCCCACTCAGGGCTGGATCTTGCGGCGGCCATGGTGACTTGCCTCGCCGTGCGCGCGGCCAGCAAGCCCCCTGACCGGGACCATGCCTACGGGCACGGCAAAGTGGAGAATCTCTCGGCGCTGGTCGAAACGCTCCTGCTGTTGGCGACCTGCGCCTGGATCATCCAAGAGTCCCTCCATCGGCTGACTACGCGGCACGCCCAAGTGGACGCCTCGATTTGGGCCTTTGCGGTCATGGGCATCTCCATCGCCGTGGATTTCTCGCGCTCCCGGATGCTGTTCCGGGTGGCGGCCAAGCACCGCAGCCAGGCCCTCGAAGCCGACGCGCTGCATTTCAGCACGGACATTTGGAGCTCGGCGGTGGTGATCATCGGGTTGCTAGGGGTCAAGCTCGCCGGGTGGTATCCGGGCTTGAGTTTCCTCTTGCAGGCGGACGCCGTGGCGGCGCTGATCGTGGCCGGGATTGTGGTGCTGGTCAGCGGCCGGCTTGGAGTGCGCACGATCCAAGCGCTGCTCGATTCCTCGCCGCCGGGAATGGACGAGAAAATCAGGGCAGCCGTGACAGTAATGGACGGGGTGGTTGACTGCCACGCGATTCGGGTTCGCCATTCGGGACCCTCCTACTTTGTGGATTTGCACATCACCGTGGATGGCGAACAATCCCTGCGGGCCGCCCACGCGCTGACCGAGCGCGTCGAGCAAGCAGTGGAAGCCATCCTTCCGGGAGCGGATGTCACTGTCCACCCTGAGCCGGCGCCGCCGCCGGCCAAACCACCCGCTGAGCCGTAGCGCAGAATTGTATTCTGCTGTATCGCGGATTTGTAATCCGCTGCACGTCGTGTTGGAACCATGTGCTGGCCGAATCCAATTCGGCGATACGGCAGATTGCAAATCTGCGCTACTTTGGTTGCGGTCAGCCGTGCCGGGCTGCCGCACGTCCGTGCCCAGGCGCTTAGCCGGGCACCTTTTCTCGCGCCAGCCAGACGTCGGCGATCTGATCGATCAACACCTGCAGCTCCTCGAAATTAGCCGGCTTGGCGGCGTAAGAGTTCGCGCCCAGCTCCAGGGCCCGGCGGATGTCCGCACGAAAGGAGGAGCCCGCCAGAACCACCACCGGCAAGGCTTTTGTCGCCGGGTTGGCCCGAATCCATTGGAGCACCTTGAAGCCGTCGAGGCGCGGCAGTTTCAGGTCCAGCAAGACCAGGTCCGGAAACGGGTACTCTTCGCGGTCGGTGAAGGCCGTGGCGCCCTGCAAGTACGCAATGGCTTGCTCGCCGTCGGCGGCGTGCTGCAAGGAAAACGGCGTTCCGCATTTCTGGCTCGCCAGCTTGAGCAATTCAAAGTCATCCGCGCTGTCCTCAACATACAGGACTGTTTGCGGCGAGTTGTGGTTGTCGTGCATAGTCATCAGTCGCGCCGTTACGGGGCAATTCGGCTCGCACTCCACCCCGGCGAGCGTTCTAAGTGGCCCTAACCACTCCTGCTTACCACAACCACGGTAGGCCCGCCTATGGGGTGAACACCCCATCCCCGATGCGCAGCAGCTCGAGCCCCATGATATCCGGGTTTCCCGCCTTGATCGAGCCAAGCAGATCGGCGCCCGGCTCGGCATTGAGCTGGATGCGGCAGCTCGCGGCTGCCGCGCCCTCAAAGATCACGTTTTGTACTTCCTCAATGTTGATGCCGCCGCGGCGGATCTGGTCCATGACGAACGCCAGCACGCCGACGCGGTCGTAATGGCGAACGACGAGCTGCCACTTCGCCGGCGTGCGGGCGGCGAGGTTGACGCAATTCAACACCTCGCCCGTCTTAACGAAGGACTGGATGATGCGGATGGCTTCCTCCGCGATGGCTGCCTGCGCCTGCTCCGTCGAGGCGCCGATGTGGTGCGTGCCCCATAGATTGGGCAGGTCCAGGATGGGGTCTTTGAAGTCAGCCGTGGCTTCCGCCGGCTCGGGGTCGAAAACGTCCAGGCCAGCCCGGAGCTTGCCGCCCTGGAGAGCGGCGCGCAACGCGGCCTGGTCCACTACTTCGCCGCGGGCGGTGTTGATGAGGATGGCGTTCGGTTTCAGGAGCGCGAGCCGGGCGGCGTTGACCAGCTTGCGCGTGTCTGGCTTCAGCGCGAGATGCAGCGTCACGATGTCAGCCTGCCGGAACACGTCCTCCACGCTGGCGCAGCGCTCGACCCCGAGCTGCTGCGCTTTCTCGGGGGTGAGCGAGCGCGACCAGGCGATGGTGCGGAGCCCGAAGGCCCGCGCCCGCGTGATGACCTCGCGCCCGATCTGACCGGTGCCGATCACCCCGAGGGTCTTGCCGAACACGCCGTCCGCCTTGGAGAATTCCTTCTTGTTCCATTTATGGGCGCGCAAGGCGGCGGCGTTTTCCGGGATGCGGCGATCAATTGCCAACAACAGGGCAAACACCAGCTCGGCCACGGCGACCGAGTTCTTGCCGGGGCAATTGCTCACGAACACGCCCCGGGCGCTGGCGGTCTTGACGTCAATGGTGTTGACGCCCGCCCCGGCGCGCAGCACGAGCGCCAGTTGGTCAGCGGCTTGGAGCGTTTCGGCAGTGACCTGCTTGCCGCGCACCACCAGAATCTTGTACGGCGCGATCAGCCCGGGCAGCTCCTCGGCCTTGGCGGTTGGCTTATACGTGACCTCACAGCCTAGTTGGTTGAGGCGGGCGATGTGCGCTTCGGAGAATTTGTCAGCAATGAGCGTTTTCATTTGTGTTTACCCTTAGGGCCAACAGTGAGGCAAATCCACTCGGAAGGCAAACGCAATTCGGGTGATTAGGCGGGTGCACTTGCCAAGCGCGCCGGCGGCACGTGCGATTAGCCCATGGTATTGTTCCGACGGAACA
>ODAK010008309.1_pt1 | contig 10392 bp, 10 predicted proteins | sample 1539591 | NCBI WGS metagenome assembly ODAK01 (sample SAMEA3539303, study PRJEB22396) | soil metagenome | biome: tundra; feature: field; material: soil | place: USA | collected 2010-05 | depth 0.15 m | reverse complement strand
CCTATGTCATAGATATTGGATTTACCTCCCACGATCCGGATAAGTCGGCGCGTTTCGTCAATGCCTTGGCGGACGCTTACATTGACGACCAATTAGATGCAAAATTTCAGGCCACGCGCCGGGCAAGCGTCTGGTTGCAGGAACGGATATCCGAACTCCGCACCCAGGCGACGGCGGCCGAGCGAGCCGCGCTGGATTTTAAAGGGAAAAACAATATCGTCGATACGGGGGGAGGAAGGCTGATCGGCGACCAGGAACTTGCCGAGGTCAACAGCCAGCTCATCCTCGCCCGCGCCGCGACCGCCGAAGCAAAGGCGCGTCTCGACCGGATCAATACGGTCATGCAACAAGACGTCGCCGACGCGTCCGTGGCCGATGCTTTGAAAAGCGAAGTGATCATCAAATTGCGCGGAGAATTTCTCGCGTTTGCCCAGCGTGAAGCAATCTGGGCGAAGATGTACGGAGAGAACCATCTGGCGGCTATAAATCTCCGGACTCAGATGCAGGAGCTGCGGCACAGCATCAAGGACGAGATGGGCAAGATAGCCGAGAGCTACAAGAGCGAATATGAAATCGCTCTCACGCGGCAGAATAGTCTCGAGGCAAGTCTCGCCAATGTCGTGAGTCAGTCGCAAACCACCGGCCAGGCGCAAATTCAATTACGCGAGCTCGAAAGCAACGCGGAGACATCGCGCGCCCTTTACGACAATTTTCTCCAACGCTATATGGAGGCGGTCCAGCAGCAATCCGTTCCGATCAGCGAAGCGCGGTTGATCAGTCCCGCGATGCGGCCGCCGCGCAAGAGCGCGCCTAGATTGTCGATCGTCTTGCTCGTGACATTGGCGAGTGGAGCATTTTTAAGCTTCGGCATCGCCTACCTTCGCGAGGCCGGGGATGGGACTTTGCGCACGACCGGCCAAGTCAAAGACACACTGCATTTCAATTGCTTGGCCATGGCCCCGATTTTGACAGCCCCCACCACGCGAATTGGATCCAAAATATATGAGGCCGGAGCCGCGAACGCGGATCGCAAGATGGCAGCGCCGGCTCAAGATTGGCTTCGCCATGCCGTCGATTCACCGTTTTGCCGCTATGCGGAGGCGATCCGGTCGGTAAAAATTGCCGCCGACTTGAGCGGCGCCCTAAAATCACACAAAGTCATCGGGGTGACTTCGACATTGCCCAACGAAGGCAAGTCCACCATCGCCGCCAATCTCGCGCATCTCATCGCGGATGCCGGGGGAAGTGTCATCTTGGTGGATGCAGATCTGCGCAGCCCATCGTTGTCACGAAAATATGCTCCGGATTCTCCTGGATCGATCGGCGCCGTGATGGGCAGTATCGCGCTTGAAGACGCCATCGTATCCATTCCCTCAACCAGCTTGCGTTTTTTGCCGGCAGGCGCCACGGCAAGACTTCCCCACACGAATGAAATTCTCGCCTCGGCCTCGTTTAAGAAAATCATCGATTTTCTTCGCACAAAATTCGATTACATCATTGTCGATCTTTCTCCGGTGACGCCCATCGTGGATGTCCGCGCGACCGGTCACTTCATCGATACCTATGTCTATGTCGTTGAATGGGGGCGGACGAAAATCGAGGTTATCGAACGCGGTCTCGCGGAGGCAGGCAATGTCACGGACCGTCTGCTTGGCGTCGTGCTCAATAAAGTGGATATGTCCGCGCAGAGCCGCTACGAGTTTTATCATGGAAATAAATATCATCAGAAGTATTATGCAAAATATGGCTATATGGAATAAGGACTCGCTTCGGACCTTTAACCAAGCGGCCTATGGATTGCTCCACGCGCCGGCTTTTATATTTTGAATGATGCTTAGGATCGCGCTAGTCCTCGTGATTGGTGAGTGATTTTTCCGTTTCCGCGGCGATGGCACGGGCGCCGCCGCAAAACCGGTTTCCAATTTGCGCGGATGATGCTCTAAACTTTAGGCCATGTCCGAGTTTTCCTGCCCCTTTGCTCCCATCCATGTGATTGGCGGCGGCCTTGCCGGCAGCGAGGCCGCCTGGCAGATCGCGCGGGCCGGCGTTCCCGCCATGCTTCATGAGATGCGGCCCTCGCGCAAGACACCGGCGCATCACACCGGGGGCCTCGCCGAACTCGTCTGTTCGAATTCGTTTCGCGCCGACGATCCGCAAGCGAGCGCCATCGGCATTCTGCACCGGGAAATGCGGTGCCTCGATTCGCTCATCATGGCCGCCGCCGATGCCCATAAGCTGCCCGCTGGCGGCGCGCTCGCGGTCGACCGCGATCGATTTTCAGAGTGCATCACCGGAAAAATTTGCGCGCATCCACTTATCGAACTCGTTCGGCAGGAAATCGATGGCCTGCCGCCAAGCAATTGGGACAATGTGATCATCGCGACGGGACCTTTGACATCGCCGTCCCTTGCGTCGGCGCTTGGCGCGCTGACCGGCGAGCGCGATCTTGCTTTTTTCGACGCGATCGCCCCGGTCGTGCACCGGGAATCCATTGACATGGAGAAGGCGTGGTTCCAGTCGCGCTATGATAAGGCTGGCCCAGCCGGGACTGGCGCCGACTACATCAATTGCCCGCTGACCAAGGATCAATATATCGCCTTCGTGGAAGCTCTCGTCGAAGCCGATCGCGCCGAGCCACACACGCTTGCGGAGGAATTCGAGGACACGCCTTATTTCAATGGCTGTCTGCCAGTCGAAGTCATGGCGGAGCGCGGCCGCGAGACCTTGCGGCATGGACCCATGAAACCCTTCGGTCTGACCAATCCTCATTCGGGCAGCATAAAACCCTATGCCGTCGTGCAACTGCGTCAGGACAATGCGCTCGGAACGCTCTACAATATAGTCGGTTTCCAGACCAAGCTGAAACACCCCGCGCAGGCCGAAATTTTCCGCACCATCCCGGGTCTCGAAAATGCCAGTTTCGCGCGCCTCGGCGGGATGCACCGCAATACCTTTCTGAACTCGCCCAAATTGCTCGATGGCGCCTTGCGGCTCAAGGCCGATCCGAGACTGCGCTTCGCGGGCCAAATCACCGGCTGCGAGGGCTATGTCGAAAGCGCCGCGATCGGTCTCGCCGCGGGCCGCATGGCGGCAGCCGAACGGAAGGGCGAAGCTTTCCCGCCACTCCCGCCAACCACCGCGCTAGGCGCTCTCATCAACCATATTACCGGCGGCCACATCGAAATTATCGACGCCGGGACACCTTCATTTCAGCCGATGAACGTCAATTTCGGGCTGTTTCCGCCGATGGCTGGGCAAGCGCAGGGCGAGAAAACACGCGGCGCTGAAAAAGGACGCGCTCGGAAAGCCGCCATCAGCCTGCGAGCGGCGCGCGATTTGGATGGCTGGATGAGCCAAGATCAAGCCGCCGAATAATCACATTCGCCGGCGGACCTCCTTAAGCTTGTCAAGCGAGATTTAAATTTTGGACGCAGTCCGCCGCCTCAAAAAATCGCCTGTCCGCCCAAAAGGCCAAGCACCAGGAAAACGAGAAATACGACGAGGAAGATGAAAAACAATATGCGCGCAATCCCTCCGGCCGCCGCCGATATGCCGGTGAATCCGAACACGCCCGCGACAATCGAAACGATGAAAAAAATGAGTGCCCATCTAAGCATCTGCGTTCCCCATACTTACGTCCGGCCGCCGGAGCTGATCCAATCGGCTCGAAACTATTGGATAGATCGTGCGGCTCTGTGGGAAGGAATTCGTAAGCGCCTCGAATGTTCCCGCGGCTTCTTCATTTCCGGCCGCCGGACAGGAGGAATCTTATCTTTGCGTAAAAAAAATCGCGGCCGCGAGACCCGCGAAAAGAATAAGTCCCGCATCGCGGTTTGAACGGAACAAACGCAATGCGAGGGCACCATTGCCGGGATCGATCCGCACCGTCTGCCAAGCAAGATGCAAGGCAAAGAGGACAAGGCCGCCGAGCGCCAATCTCCCCGCCCCCGCGGCAAGCAACGCCGCCATGACGCAGAAGACAGCGAGCGCGTAGAGACATCCGACCCCCAAACGAATGCGGCCGCCGAAAAGCCGCGCCGTCGAGCCGATGCCCACCATGGCGTCGTCCTCGATGTCCTGGACCGCATAGATCGTGTCATAGCCGATGGTCCAGAACACCGCGCCGAGATAGAGCAAAATAGGCGCGGGCGCGAGCGATCCCATGGCTGCCGCCCAGCCGACCAAGGCACCCCAGGCGAAGGCCGCGCCCAGAACCGCCTGCGGCCAAGAGCTAATCCGCTTCATGAAAGGATAGAGGCCGACGAAGGCGAGCGAAGCGCATCCGAGAAAAATGGTGAAGGTGTTGAAGCAGAGAAGCACCCCGAGCCCGGCTAGACATTGGACCATGAAAAAAACCATCGCTGTATTGACGCTGACGCGCCCCGAGGCGAGCGGGCGCCATTTCGTGCGCTCCACTTGCGCATCGACGTGGCGGTCGATGATATCGTTATAGGTCGAGCCGGCGCCGCGCATGACGACGGCTCCAATGAAAAACAAAAGAAGGTCACGGCCATGCAGCGGCCCTCCTTGATAAAGGCTCGCGAGCGCGCTCGACCACCAGCAAGGCAACAGGAGCAGCCACCAGCCAATCGGGCGATCGAGGCGCGCCAGCTGAAGCAAGGGATGCCAGGATTTTGGCGCGAGCCGGTAGACGAGCTGCCCCGCGGCCGAATCAGGAAGAGCGGCGGCTGCGTGCGAGGGTTCAGCGGAAGACGTGAAAGGAGTGGCCGGCGCGGACTCGTCGCGCGGGCCGGAAGCTTCTGGCCCGATAGAGCGTCGCGTCAAAGCGGCCCGGCAGGAAGCTTCGTTTGTGGCGCGTTGAGCGCGCCGGCGGCCTGCTGCTCTTGCGCTTTTTTCATTTGCGCCGCCACCTTACAGGCTTGATCGGCGACCTTGCTGGATTTGCCGCTGCTCGCTGTAATATTTTGGAAGGCTTCGTCGGGAACCGCGCACCAATCCTTGTTCTTGGTCAGATAGGCAACGAGCTCACGCTCGGCGGCGACCAGCGCACGCAACTTCGGGCACGAGGCCACGGGATCAAGTTGTTTCTTGCCGCCCTGCGCGAGTTGATTGAGTTGATCGATAATGCCCTGGCGCTTCTTGGTGAGCGCGCCGATATCCTGGTTGCAATCGGCGGCATAAGCCGTGCCGCAGATCATGAATGGGGCAGAGACAATGACGGCAAGCACGGCTTTACGCACGGAGCCAATGCGCCTATGTGGCATCATGATGCGAGCCTTTCAGTGACGTTTCGATGTGCGGTCCAAATAGTGATGCGCTGTTCCGATGTTCTTGGTTCAGATGTTCTTGTCAAGGAGGCATGTTTTCGTGAACGCTTGTTTCCCTGACGGCGCCTTGCTTCGCGTAGACAGGTGCCATATCACGGCTTGTGAAACACTGCGTGTTCATAGCAAAAAACGCCCCGCGCGCGCAAGCGTAACCGTTTCTCGCGGGACGCGGCGCGAATTTGTTCGTCGCGAGCGTCCGCATGTCCCGCTATGATTTTGCCGCCCAACGCCTCTATGTCAACGCTCCCCTCGTGGAGGCGGCGCAAATCGATCTCGATCACGTGCAGACAAATTATGTCCGCAATGTGTTGCGCCTATCCGAAGGCGCCCTGATCTTGGCGTTCAATGGCCGTGATGGCGAATGGCGGACGGCCGTTGGCGTTTCCCGCCGTAAATATGTGACGCTTATTGTCCTGGAAATGACACGGCCGCAGGAGCCGTGTTCCGATCTCCATTATCTGTTCGCTCCGCTCAAGCAGGCGCGGCAGGATTACATGGTTGAAAAAGCAGTGGAAATGGGGGCCGGCCTGCTCCGCCCGGTGCTGACCCGAAGGACCCAGGCGAACCGAATCAATAGCGAACGGATGCGGGCGCACGCGATCGAAGCCGCCGAGCAATGCGGCATCCTGACGATCCCAGACATCGCTCCTTTGATCCGGCTCGACGCGCTGCTCGACAAATGGGACAAAGACCGCCTCCTCATCTTTTGCGACGAGGATGCGCCGCTCCACGGTCCCTGCCCGGTTTTGCGCTCGCGCATGGATACCAATGACCCCTGCCCTCTCGCCGTTTTGGTCGGCCCCGAAGGCGGTTTCGATGCCAAGGAGCGCGAGGCGCTTCTTGACTTGCCATGCGTGCTGCGCCTGCCACTCGGTCCGCGCATTTTGCGCGCCGACACGGCCGCCGTCGCGGCGCTCGCCTTGGTCCAAGCCACGCTGGGAGATTGGCGAGGATAACATTAATACATCATTATATCGCCTCATTGTAGGGTCAAAAAATTGCCCACGAACGCTGAATAAATCTTTAGGACGGCAAATGAAGTTGCGCGGAATTATTGTTTCGATTGGCTGTTGCGCCGCCGCCGTATGCGTTGGTTTTGCCAAACCCGCGCGAGCTGGAGAGCTTCAATCCAGCAATGGAATAATTTCGCGCGGGAATGAACGATGCGCCGCCCTTCAGGCAGGCATCGCGGAGGCCGGGGATAGCTCGCTTTGCAAACGGATCGGCGGTCATGTCCGCGTCGACTTAGATTCGCGCATGCCGAACCCGTCCGGCCATGGACGGCCCGGGGCTTCTCCGGTCGCCGTCCGCCTGGACGATAGCGCGCCATCGCGCAGCCATCTTCGCTTGCCCGCAAGCGAGTGGGGATTCGATCCTTTCCACCGATGAAGTCCAGGGGCCACGGTTTGGAATCAAGATCCCCTGAAGTGAAAATTTGATCGGCTGAAGGCAGTTGCCACTTTTGGCTGTTTCGGCTTTTTGGCTGGTAATCTCCGGATAAGCAACGGATGCCGCCACATCAAGACATTTTGCCGAACCGCCCGGCGATACAAAAGAGGCTCGGCTAAGGCGATTCGACTTCGGCTTTCACTCAATCGCCTGGAGAGAGAAGCGGGAATTCGGATCAGGCGAAATATTGCGATAAGGATTATCTTTCGAGCCTTGCATTTTTTGTAAAGATGCCGCACTGGCCGCGTAAATTTATAGGGATGCGCAGGAACGCGAAATCTCAAGGCCGCCTGCCGTCACGCCGGGTCACCAAATTTCTTTAGGGCCGCGAAAGGGTCTTTCTCGACAAAACCGCAGGCGTTGAGGGAAAGCTGGCGCGGCTTGCCATCGGCAAGCCAAAGATCCTGCACCTTGCCACCATCACCGTCGCTGCCGCGCCAGCAAACCTGCGCGCTGCCCTTGGCCGTATCGAAAAACACGGTCATCTGATTGCCACCGCAATCATGCGATTTGCACGACCACGCGGCGAAAAGGCCCTTTCCATCGCCGGCTACCGGACCTTCCGGACCATGCAATTCCTTTTGCGAAAGCGCGAAGAGCGCATCGCCCATCGCCGCGCGCATGGCTTCCTCAACGCCCGGCTGATCCCAAAGCGACTTGCCGCCGGCAGTCTCGTCGGTTGGATATTTGTTGAGCCACTGCCCGACTGTCGAGAGATCAGCAGCCATCGCGGCTCCATAAGAGAGGCCTCCGAGAATCACGGCCGGCAACACGCTCCTGACGAACGCCCTCATCTTGTTTCCTCCCGATGATGTTGGTTTGAGATAGGGTTTTATGGCCTCAATAAACGCATTCCTCGAAGACGGGTTCGATACTTCCCGCCCATTGCGTTTTGAATTTGTTAATCAGCCTTTCGGCTTCGCTTGCTTGCGCGAGGACCGCATCGAGGGGATCGAGAAATAAAGTCTCGTCGGCCCCCTGTGCATCGCGCCGGTTGCGCTTGGCCAACCCGGCGCGGGCGATACGCAGCACTTCGGCCGCGACCTCGCCGAGCCGCCGCCCATGGATCGACGCCGCAAGTCCGAGGCGCGGAACGCCGGCGCGCAATTGCTCACGCTCTTCCTCGCTCCAGTTCTTCACCAAGTCCCAAGCCGCGTCCAGCGAGGAAGGTTCGTAAAGGAGTCCTGCGAAAAGCGCCGGTAGCGCCGCCAGAAACGGACGAGGTCCAGCATCGGCTCCACGCATCTCGAGATAGCGCTTCAGCCGCACCTCCGGAAAAATGGTGGAAAGATGATTGGCCCAATCGGCGAGCGTCGCGTGCAGGCCTGGAAGCTGCGCCAGCCTGCCCTGCAAAAGATCGCGAAAATCGGCGCCCGCCACGTCGTGATAGATGTCGCCGCGCTTAACAAAATACATTGGCACCGAAAGCGCATAATCGACATAGCGTTCAAAAGACATTCCCGGTTCGAAAGCAAAAGGGAGCATGCCGGTGCGGGCCGCGTCCGTATGCCGCCAAACTTCCGAGCGCACCGAGAGAAAGCCGTTGAGCTTGCCATCCGTAAAAGGCGAATTGGCGAAAAGTGCCGTCGCCACCGGCTGCAGGGCAAGCGACACGCGAAGCTTCTTGACCATATCGGCTTCACTCGAAAAATCGAGATTGGCTTGCACCGTGCAGGTGCGAAACATCATGTCGAGCCCCTGCGTTGCAACCTTCGGCATATATTTCGCCATGATCGCATAGCGCTGCTTTGGCATCGGCGGAATTTCGTCGAGCCGCCATTTGGGGTTCATGCCGAGCGCCAGAAAGCCTACCCCCAAAGGCGCGGCGACCGCTTTCAGCGCGGAAAAATGGCTGTCGAGTTCGGCATTGGTTTCATGGATCGTAGCGAGCGGCGCGCCGGAGAGTTCGAATTGACCGCCAGGTTCGAGGGAGAGCCCCGCCCCGCTCGTTGCGTCATACAGCCCGATGATATGCGGCCCATCGGTGACGGGCTCCCAGCCGAGCCTCTTTTGCATTCCCTCCAAAAGGGCGCGAATGCCGCCCTGATGGTCCCGCGCGGGCACGCCTTCATAAGGCACGGGCGAGCGGCCAGTTTGGTAGAATGGAATTTTCTCGTGCTCCGTGCCGATTTTGAATTGCGCCGGAGGCTTCGCCCCTGCCTCGAGCCAAGCGACCAGCTCATCGCGCGACGCGATGGGGGTTAAATCCGTAACGTCGCGAGCCATTGCCACACTTTCAATTGACAGCCATCATCATGCGGCCTTACGCGACATGCGCCACAAGCCACTTATTTAAGAATTCGCGGGCCGGGTTTCACCGGGCCTTCGCGCGCTGCTACATAGGCGGGCGAGGGCCGGGGCGCAATGCGAGCGCCGGGAGGAATACGCTCAGTGACGCTTGCCGCTCATGATGTCATTGATTTCGGCCTGGACCCCGTCTTGCCGCGTGGCCGCCGGCGGCGGCGTTCCGGGCTGCAGCATTTTGGTGAGAGCCTCGATGCCCGCCTGGATCGAGGCCGCGTCGAAACCCGGCATTTGAGGAGGGCCAGAGGGCGTGGGTCCCGCGCCCGCGCCCGCGCCCGGGCGGCCGCCGAGATTTCCCAAGATGGAACCCAAAATACCTCCGAGGCTCCCCGGCCCGCCAGCCGGACCCGGCGCGGGAGCCGGTTGCGGGTTCGCGGAAGTCGCACTCCCCCCCAAAATCTGGCCCAAAATCTGGCCAAGGCCACCCTGCCCCGCGGCGTTGGAGAGCTGCCCGAAAATCCCCCCAAAACCCTGATTTTGCAGGGATTTCGTGAGGCCGCCGAAAATCATCGAAGCGATCACGGGAAGCATTTGAGATAAAATGCCGGGGCTGATCCCCGTCGCACTCGAAGCCCGCAGGGCGATTTCCTCGCGCGCGCCGTGAGAGCCAAGGACTTGGCTCAGAATATCGCCGCCCTTTTGCGCCGTGGCGGTTTCTTGCGCGGCGGCCGGATCGGTGAAGGCCGCCAAATGCTGGCCCTCTCCCAGCGCGCCGGCGAATGAACCAAACCCAAGCGGCTGGGAAACCTGCTTCAAGAACCCCTCGGACAGCGCCGGCACGATCGCCTTGACCGCCGCGTCCGCCTCCCCGGCCGTGATGTTGAATTGAGCCGCCAAATTATCGATTGCTTGGCCGCCTTGGGCATTTCGCAAAATCTCGTAAAGATTGAACATGGCGGTCCTCCAAGAACGCTGCGCCGCGCGGGCAGACCGGAATGAGGTCCGGCAAGTCGCAAACCAATGCTACAAGACCTTGTGGCGTTTTGCGAGCCGGGCCGTGACGTAATAAGCAGCGATCACGGCGCCTGCTCCAAACAGGGCCGAGCCGAGGATGAGCCCCATTTAGCCGCCTTCCGGTCCAAAAGGCGCGGCACCGGCCGTCACGAAGGGCAGCGTGGACTCGCCGCGATCGGCAATCGCATCGCTTTCCCCTGGAAAGCCTGTCAAACTTTCGGCGCGGTCCAAATGACGATGTCGCGCATGACTTGGGCAAGCGCTGAGTCGAGCGCGGCGGCGACCGCCGTGGGGTCGCTCGACGCCACCGGAACAGTGCTGGAAAACAAGCGCCCGGCGATGATGCGTCCGCTCGGGGCAAGGATTTGCGCGTCGATTTCAATGACTGCTTCGTTTT
>ODAK010008308.1_pt1 | contig 10393 bp, 12 predicted proteins | sample 1539591 | NCBI WGS metagenome assembly ODAK01 (sample SAMEA3539303, study PRJEB22396) | soil metagenome | biome: tundra; feature: field; material: soil | place: USA | collected 2010-05 | depth 0.15 m | reverse complement strand
CCAGCACGCGCTGTTCGAAGTGGCGATCGACGTGCTCAAGCGCGCCAAGAATCTGGGCGAGCCCAAATCGATCCTCGAAGCCATCACGGCCACCGACTACAAATCGATCGTGGGCCCGGTGAAATGGGCGGGCATGCCGGTCAAGAACGTGACCAAGACTCCGCTCGTCTCCGGCCAGTGGCAGCGCACCGGCGATGTATCCAACCTGGTCATCACCCAGAACGAGACCGCGCCGCAGATTCCGGTCGGCGGGAAATTGGCATTGCTGACGTGATCTTTTCCTCCCCCTGCAGGGCCGGGGGTACAGTGGCCGTGGGCAAAATGGGCCAGATTTGCTCGCCATAGCTTGTTGACCCGGTGGCGGAAAGCTTCCACGACCAATGGGAACTCTTCGCATGCGGGCCACAAGTCGCCGACCCTGTCACGTATCGCTTGGGCAACCGAGCTCACCGGGTAAACCATTCAGCGTACCATTTCGCGAGGACCGGATCAGCCTCGATAAGGGTGCGCATATTTAGGCCCTGAATCATAAGCACAAAGGAATTAGACGCCGTCGTAATGAAAGCGTTGAGCGTTACGAGATTCTCGCGATCCTTTGGCGTCCCGCTCATTCCGCGAAGGTGGAATCGCCCTGGCCGACCGCCGTAAAGGTCCATGATTTTGGGGTACTTGGCGTGAACATAATTTGAGAAGATACGATAGATATTGTAATACAGCGTAGCCGCAGGAACGCGACCTTCCGTATTGTCATGTTGCTCCGCGATATCGTCCAAGGTCTTTCCGATGGATGCGTGTACCACGCCTTGCCGAACCTGCGCTTTCTTGATCTCGGCTGATGGGTCCCGTCGGGAGTCTGCGAAGAAGACTGTGATGTATTTCTCAACTTCGGATCGGTGTTGTTCTGAGTCGTTAGGGTCTAGAACGAATTCGATGTGCGTCGTGCATTCGATCAGCGTTCGTATCAAAACGCCGATCTCTTGCGTATAACCGTTTCGAGCAAGCTCAAACCCGGCATTCAGCGCGCTCACTACCCTGACCGATTTGAGCAAACAAAAGTGCTGCACGTTGGGGGATTTGTAGCGGAAGCCACGATCAGAATCGTAGCGATACAGTATGGGCTCGCCTAAGGAGGTAGCGAATATTTGTACGATTCGTTCTAATGGCTCAACCCTTGATCGGAGCGCTTGCAAGTGCTCGTCAAAGGTCATGTGCGCCCTGAGCTTTGGATGTGAGATGATTTCTTAGAGCTTACCGCCTTCCAACTGTAGGCGCCATTGACATGAACGATATTCACCCCCTCTGTTTTCAGAAACTGACCGATATCCTCCAGCGCCTTTTCGACCTTATCCATCGCTGGTTTGACTCCGAGCGGCGCGACGATTTGCACAGTGACCACGTCGTTTTCATGCGTCAGGTTTGTAATGGTCGCGGCGTCGCCAAGCCTGTCTTTGATGGCCAAGCGAATTCTTGCCTGAACGGGCGTTGAAACGGCGGTCATCGGTCGCCCTCTCCCTTCGGGCATTGAAAGCCCATTGTCGTCAAACCAACCTCGGAATGCAGCCATGGTTGCTTTTGCAACTACGTAGCGTCTTCCGGTTAGTCCAATTCACTACGGCTTAAATCCGGCCGCGCGGAAGCCATCGAACACCGCCGCATCGTATTCGCTCAGGTCCATCAGGCGCTTCGCCTGCGCGCGGGCGCTGGCGAGTGCGGTTCGGTGTGGGAGCGAATCCATGCTGTCGCTCGGGGTCAGCAGGAAACTGGCCAATGCGTCTACGAATGTTTCCTTGGCAATTCGCTTCCGTTCCTCGTCAATCGCATCCAGTATCATTTCGCCTTCTCCCGACGTGCCGATTCGCCTAATTGTACCACTGTGTGGCGAAACAAGACTTATTTTTGATCTTTAGGTACTTTCAGATCATGCCACCGATCCTGGCGCTGGACAAAATCTCGAAGCGGTTCGGCGCCATCGTGATCGCCGATGCGCTCGATCTGACGCTGGCGCCCGGCGAAGCGCTCGGCATCATCGGGCCCAATGGGGCCGGCAAGACCACCTTGTTCGGCATCATGACCGGCACGCTCGCGCCCGACGGCGGGCGCGTGTTGTTCGAGGGCACCGACATCACGGGCTTGAGCCCGCCGCGGCGCTGCCGCATGGGCATCGCGCGCTCGTTCCAGATCCCGCAGCCGTTCGGCGACATGACGGTGTTCGAGAATCTGGTGGTGGCTTCAGCCTTCGGGGCCGGGCGGCGCGAGCGCGACGCCTACGGCCCCTGCATGGACATCCTGGCGCAATGCGGGCTCACAGATGCCGCCAACCGCCGCGCCGGCAGCCTGACGCTTCTCGACCGCAAGCGGCTCGAGCTCGCCCGCGCGCTCGCCACCCATCCGCGCGTGCTGCTGCTCGACGAGGTGGCCGGTGGCCTCACCGAGCCCGAATGCGCGGCGCTGGTCGGCCTCATCAAGGAATTGCGCCGCACCGGCCTCTCGATCATCTGGATCGAGCACGTGGTGCATGCGCTCCTGGCGGCGATCGATCGCCTGGTGGTGCTGCATGGCGGCCAGTTCATCGCACAGGGCGATCCGCAGACCGTGATCCGCAGCCCGGCGGTGGCCGACATCTATCTCGGGATCGCCGCCGATGCCTGATCAGGCCTTGCTCGAGGTGAATGAGCTCGACGCGTTCTACGGCGACTTCCAGGCGCTGTTCGGCGTCACGTTGCGGGTCGCGGCCGGCCAGGCGGTCGCCATCATCGGGGCCAACGGAGCCGGCAAGAGCACGCTGCTCAAGAGCATCGCCGGATTGATGCGCTCGCGCCCCGATGCGGTGCGGCTCAACGGCGTGCCGATCGGCGACCGGCCGGCCTACGCCATCGCGGCGCTTGGCATCGCGCTCGTGCCCGAAGGGCGCCGGCTGTTCGCTTCGCTGACAGTCGAGGAAAATCTTTTGATCGGCGGACAGTTGCGACGTCCGGGGCCGTGGACGCTGCGGCGCGTCTACGACCTGTTCCCGGTGCTGGCCGAGCGTGCCCACATGCCGAGCCCGTCGCTGTCGGGCGGCCAGCAGCAAATGGTCGCGCTCGGACGCGCCCTCATGTCCAATCCACGGCTGGTCCTGTGCGACGAGATCAGCCTCGGGCTCGCCCCGATCGTGGTGCGCGACATCTACGCCCGCCTGCCCTCGATCCTGGCCGAGGGCATTTCGCTCGTCATCGTGGAGCAGGACATCGCCCAGGCCCTCAAAGCCGCCGCCCAGGTCTATTGCCTGCAGGAAGGCCGCGTGGCGCTGCAAGGGCCGGCCCGCGATCTCACCCGGCAGGCCATCGCGGCCGCCTATTTCGGAGGGTGATGTGAGAGATGAATCGGGTGTCGTAGGGCGCAATCGCTTTATTGCGCCATCAGCCTCACCAATGGGCGCAATGCCCGCGGCCTCGCCAAGCGGCGCAATAAACCGATTGCGCCCTACGATCGAGAAGTAAGAAAGTAACATGCTCGACTGGATCAATGTGATCGTGCAGGGCGTGCTGGTGGGCGGCCTCTATGCCGTGTTCGCGGCCGGCCTGTCGTTGATCTTCGGCATCATGCGGTTGGTCAACATCGCGCACGGCGACCTGATCGTGCTCGCCGCCTATCTGGCGCTGGTGGCCGCCGAAACGCTCGGCATCGGGCCGCTCCCCGCGCTCCTCATCGTGGCGCCGCTGATGGCGCTCATCGGCTATGGGCTGCAGCGACTGGTGCTCAACCGAACCCTCGGCGACGATCTGTTGCCGCCGCTCCTGGTCACGTTCGGCCTGTCGGTGATCATCCAGAACGGATTGCTGGAGATCTTCAGCGCCGATAGCCGCAGGCTCCAGGCCGGCGCCATCGAGACGGCGAGCTTTCCCCTCATGCCGGGCGTTTCGATCGGGGTGCTGCCGCTCCTGTCGTTCGTGGTCGCGATCGCGGTCATCGGCGCGCTGCAATTCGTGCTCTACCGCACCGCGCTCGGGCGCGCGTTCCGGGCCACCGCGGACGACCCTTCGGTGGCGCAGCTCATGGGGCTCGACAATCGCCACATCTTCGCCCTCGCCATGGCGCTGTCGCTCGCCGTGGTGGCGGTCGCCGGCGTGTTGTTGGCCGTGCGCGCCAATTTCGATCCCGCCATCGGGCCCGCGCGCCTGATCTTCGGCTTTGAAGCGGTGATCATCGGCGGGCTCGGCAGCCTGTGGGGCACCCTGATCGGCGGCATTCTGCTCGGCGTCGCGCAGGCGATCGGAGCCGAGATCGATCCCGGTTGGCAGACGCTGGCCGGACATCTGGTGTTCCTGCTCGTGCTGGCGGTGCGGCCGGAAGGTTTGTTTCCGAAGGTGCGCGGATGACGCAAGTGCGGGTCCAATATGCCAATCGGGCGGGGCGCATCGGCGTCTGGCTCATGCTCCTCGCCCTCCTGGTGTTGGCCGCCGCGCCGGCCTGGGGCGGCCGCGACGACCTGCGGCTGTTGGCGGAAATCTATGCCTATGTGGGGCTCGCCAGCCTGTGGAACCTGCTCGCCGGCTATGCGGGCCTCGTCTCGGTCGGCCAGCAGGCCTATGTGGGGCTCGGCGCCTATCTCTTGTTTGCCCTCACGCTGCGGGCCGGACTGCCGCCCCTGTGGGCGATCCCGGTCGCCGGCGTCATCGCGGCCGCCGTTGCGGTGCCGACTGCGGCGCTGCTGTTCCGGCTGCGCGGACACTACTTCGCCATCGGGACCTGGATCGTGGCCGAGGTATTTCGCCTGCTCGCCTCGCAAGCTTCGGTGCTCGGCGGCGGCTCCGGCATGAGCCTGCCGGCCGGCATCGTGACCTCGATCGCGGCCAGCCGCCAGGAGCGCGAATTCCTGATCTATTGGGTGGCGCTCGCCCTGATGGTGGTGGTTCTGCTGCTGATCGTGTGGCTCCTGCGCTCGCGCTATGGCCTCGCCCTCAAGGCCATCCGCGACAACGAGCTGGCGGCGCGCAGCAACGGGGTCGACGTCACCCGCATCAAGGTCTTGGTCTACATCATCACGGCGTTCGGTACCGCCATGATCGGCGCGCTGATCTTCCTGCAGAAGCTGCGGATCAGCCCGGATGCGGCCTTCAGCGTCAATGATTGGACCGCATTCGTGATCTTCATGACCGTGATCGGCGGCATCGGGCGCATCGAGGGGCCGATCGTCGGGGCGCTGGTGTTCTTCGCGTTGCGTCAGACGCTGGCCGATCTCGGCACGCTCTATCTCCTGCTGCTGGGAGCCGTGGCCATCGTGGTCATGCTGTGGGCCCCAAAGGGAATTTGGGGCTTGATCGTGGAGCGGTTCGGCTGGCAGGTGTTCCCCCTTGAACGGCGGGTCGTCCTCGATGATCGTGGGGCGCCCGCGACCGCGGGCCAACGACCCGCCAAGAGTGGCCCCTAGGAGAACCTCGACCCCATGGCGCAGAAATCCAACAAGGTGATCATCACCTGCGCGATCACCGGCTCGATCCACACCCCGACCATGTCGGATGCCTTGCCGGTCACGCCGGACGAGATCGCCACGCAGGCGATCGATGCCGCCAAGGCGGGCGCCGCGGTCCTGCATCTGCATGCGCGCGACCCCAAGGACGGCCGCCCGTCGCCCGACCCGGAAATCTTCCGGCAGTTCCTGCCGCGCATCAAGCAAGCCTGTGACGGGGTGATCAACATCACCACCGGCGGCAGCGTGACCATGACAGTGGAGGAGCGGATCGCGGCCGCCACCACCTTCTCGCCGGAGATGTGCTCGCTCAACATGGGCTCGATGAACTTCGCGCTCTATCCGATGGCGGCGCGTTTCAAGACCTGGAAGCACGACTGGGAGGAGCAATATCTGCTGCAGTCGGACCAGAATATCTTCCGCAACACGTTTCGCGACATCGAGCGCATCGCCAAGCTTCTGGGCGACGAGCACGGCGTCAAGTTCGAGCACGAATGCTACGACACCGGGCATCTCTACAATCTGGCCCACTGCGTGGACCGCGGGCTGTTCAAGCCGCCGATCTTCCTGCAGCTGATCTACGGCATCCTGGGCGGCATCGGGCCGGAATTCGACAACCTCCTGTTCATGAAGCGCACGGCCGACCGCCTGTTCGGCGATCAGTATGAGTGGTCGGTGCTGGCCGGCGGGCGGCACCAGATTCCCTTTGCCACCATGGCCACCATGATCGGCGGCAATGTCCGGGTCGGGCTCGAGGACAGCCTCTATATCGGCCGCGGCAAGCTCGCGGTCAGCAATGCCGAGCAGGTGGCGAAAATCCGCCGCATCATCGAGGAGCTCGGCTACGAGGTGGCGACCGCCAACGAGGCGCGCACCATGCTCGGCCTCAAGGGCGCCGACCGGGTCAAGTTCTGATGTTGAGCTGTTCGCAAACATGAGCCCCCAAGACACCCGCTTGGCCGCGACCGCGCGCTATCTCGCGGACGAGAAACTCGACGGCCTGGTCGCGTTCAATGGCGGCCAGAACTCGTTTCTCGAAGCCCACGCGGTCTTCGTGCTGAGCGGCGTGCGGCCGATCGGCGAGAGCGCCGTGCTGGTGGATCGCTCGGGTGCCGCCACCTTGATCGTGACGCCGGCCTGGGAGGCGGAGCATGCGGCGGCGCTTTCGCGCACCGCCAGGACCATCGGCACCGACGATCTGGCGCAGGCCCTGGGAGCGGCACTCGCGGCGCACAAGATCGATCCGCGCCGGACCGTCACGGTCGCCCTCTCGACGCTCGGGCTCGGCCTGGTGCAGGGCATCGAGGCGGTGCTGGGCGGCAAAGTCCGCGCCAACGACAAATATGCGCGCGAGCTCGCCCGCATCCGAACCCCGCAGGAGCTCGCCGCCGCCCGGAAGGCGACCTGGATCGCGGAGCGCGGCTACGAGCGCTTTCTCGAATTCGCGCGCCCGGGCGTGCGCGAGTTCGAGCTCGCGGCCGAGCTCTACGGCTTTATGAAGGGGCTCGGCGCCGAGGACAACTTCCTCCTGCTGAGCGCGTCCCAGCACAATCTCGCCGTCACCGCCGCCGGCGCCCGCGTGCTCGACGTGGGCGACATCATCCTGTCCGAGATCACGCCCTGCTATCAGGGCCAGTTCGCGCAGATCTGCCGCACCACCGTGATCGGCGACACCACGCCGCTGTTGCACGAGAAGTACGCGGTGCTCCAGGACGCCATGCGCTGCGGCCAGGCCGCCGCGGTGCCGGGCGCCAGCGTGCGCGCGGTGACGCAGAGCATGGACGATTGCTTCCGCGCCGCCGGCTACGGGGACTATTGCCGGCCGCCCTATATGCGGGTGCGCGGCCATGGGTTGGGCATCACTTCCGACGCTCCCGGCGACCTCACCGTCGACAGCGATGCGCGACTGGAGGACGGCATGGTGTTCGTGATGCATCCCAACCAATATCTGCCGGAGACCGGTTATCTGATGTGCGGGGAGCCGGTGGTCGTTACGCCCGCCGGCGCCAAGGCCTTGTCGGTCCGCACCGCCACGCTCGACCGCATTCTGGTTTGATCGCGATGCGCACCGTTCACCCCTCCACCATGATCGGCGCCTACGGCTTCGAGCAGGACCGCGTTCCGCGCGACGAATTCCAGATTCGGCTGCGCGCCCTGCACGGCGTCATGGACGCCAAGAGCTGCAGCGCCATGCTGGTCTACGGGGATGCGCGCGAGCATTCGGATCTCGCCTATTTCACCAACTTCATTCCGCGCCACCGCTGGGCGCTGGCGCTGCTGCCGCGCCGGGGCGAGCCGCGCATCCTGGTCTCCATGAGTTCCCGCGACATGCCGGCGCAGCGGCTGATGACCTGGATCCCCGACGTCATGTCGGCCTGGACCTGGGAGAGCGTGTTCGATCCCTGGCTCGCGGCCTTGGGCTCGGATGCGCCCAAGGATATTCGCCCAGTGAATATCGGCCCAGTGAATATCGGCACGGTGCGGTTCGACCTGATGCGGCCACCCCTGATGGCATCGCTGGAAAAGAGCCTGGGCAATCGTTTCCATTTGGTGGGCGCCGACACCGAGGTGCGGACGCGCACGACCCGTCCGCGCGAGCTGTCCTTGATCCGCGATGCCTGCGCGGTCGTGCGGGCGGGCGCCGGCGCCTTCCTGCAGGCGTGGCGCGGCGGCAGCGGCATCGAGGCATCCGCGCTCGCCGGCGAGCGGTGCGCGCGCGCCTTGGCGGCGCAGGACGTCCGCACCTTGGTGAGCTTCGATGGCGGGCGCACGCTGGCGCCGTTCTGCGGCGCGTTCGAGCCCAAGTCCAGCTCGGTGCCGCTGCTCGGCTATCTCGCGGTGAAGCATCGCGGCTACTGGGCGGAATCTTTCGTGAGTGCCGCTGAGCCGCCTGGCGACATCCAGCGTATCGCACAGGCCGGCCTTGAAGCAGCGCTACGGTCCGCTGCTCCGGGCATCGGCGCGGCCGATCTATATGCTAGGACCATTGGGCCGCTGGGCACGCACCCGCTGCATCCGGTGCTGGGCGGCAGCATCGGCCGCCGCATCGGGTTCTCCTCCAACGAAGGCAGCGAGCTGCGGCGTGACGCCCGCCATGTCCTGCACGCGGGCGACGTCTATGCCCTGCATGTGGGCTCGAGCGATCCGCACGCCGGCGGCGCCGTGGCCTCCGCCATGGTGGCGATCACGCCCGCAGGCTGCGAAGTGCTGGTGCGGTCCACCGACATTGAGCTGTAGCCCGCATGAAGCCAACGGGTCGGCGCGAAGCGCCGCCCGATGATGAACTCCGCGCAATGCGGGAGCGGCCTCCCCGGATTTCGCAAGCGCTCCATCCGGGCTGCAGGATCAAGCTCAATCCGGATTGACGGCGGAGCGAGTTTGGGCACAAGACTGCACCCACAACCACATCACCACCGGGGGAGACGGCGCCATGGCAAAGAAGCGGCAGACTCGTAAAACTCAAACGAAGAGCTCCAGCGGCAAGGCCAGAGCCACCGCCGAATTGAAAGCCGTGATCGACGATCTGGTGATCGGCAACCGCATTCTCTACGTGCAGGACGTGGTCGACAGCTACGGCCATATCAGCGCCCGCCACCCGCACCGCCCCGATCGATTCCTGATGTCGCGGGCGCGCGCGCCCGGACTGGTGGTCGCCTCCGACATCATGGAGTTCGGCCTCGACGGCGAGCTCGTGCGTCCCGACGAACGCCCGGTCTATTCGGAGCGTTTCATTCATTCCGAGGTCTACAAGGCGCGGCCCGACGTCAACGCGGTGGTGCACAGCCATTCCCCGACCGTGGTTCCGTTCAGCGTCACGCAAGTCCCGCTGCGGCCGATCCGGGCGGCGTTCTTCTATCCCGAGGTGCCGGTGTTCGATACGCGCGCCAGTGCCGGCTGGACCAATCTCCTGATCTCCAACGCCGCGCTCGGCGCGGCGCTGGCGCAGACGCTCGGCAAGAACTCGGTCGCGCTCATGCGCGGGCACGGCAATGTGGTGGTGGCGCCGAGCGTGCGGGTGGTCGTCTACCGGGCGATCTACACCGAGGCCAATGCCAAGCTGCTGCTGCAAGCCAAGATGCTGGGCGGCCCCATCACCTATCTGGCCCCGGAGGAAGCCGCCCTGATGGAGAAGGAGCAGGGCCGCCACCGGCCCGGCCACGGCTCCGACCGCACCTGGGAGATGTGGCGCCAGGAGGCGCTGGCGCGCACCGGCAAGCTGAAGTGAAGGTGGCGGCCGCTATTTGGCCCGCCGCCAGGTGGCCTCGTCCATGGTGCCGGATACCGACGCGCCGTTGACGTATCTGAGCTCATCGGCGGTGAGCGAGCTGATGACGCGGGTCTGAGTCTTTCCGTTCAGGTTGGGAAACGAACCGGCATCGATATTGGTGGTGATGGTCTTGGTCTTTTCGTCGATCGACCAGGTTCCGACATTGGCGATCATGCCGGTCATCACCGCCTTGTTCTCCTCCGCGGTGCCCTGGTTCACATTGTCGATCGCGAAATTCGGCAGCTCGGCGCGCGAGGTCAATATCGAGAACCGGCCACTGGCGTCGAAGATGAGCAGCCCCTTCGGGTTCGCCCCGCGCCGGTCCGACTTGTTGCCGGCCTTGTCGGTCGCGATGATCGACACCAGCGTCCAGGCGCCGACGAGTTGCTGCTTGAGCGAGGCTTGCTGGCTGACGGCAGCGCTCGGCAGCATGGCGAGCGCCAGCGCCGCGATGGTGGACAAGGTGATGATGTGAGCTCGGTTCATGGCGTCCCCTCCCGGTAGGCGGTCAGCCTACAGGGTTCGAGGCACGGCCGAAAGGCGTGGCGCGAAAGCGCCAATTTGCAACCCGGCGCCGGCGCGAAAAGCCCGGGACGTAAACGTCCCGGGATCGGCATCGTCGTGAGGGAATGCGCTTCGCCTACTGGGCCTTCAGCTTGCCGGCGTTGACATCCGCC
>ODAK010008307.1_pt1 | contig 10393 bp, 8 predicted proteins | sample 1539591 | NCBI WGS metagenome assembly ODAK01 (sample SAMEA3539303, study PRJEB22396) | soil metagenome | biome: tundra; feature: field; material: soil | place: USA | collected 2010-05 | depth 0.15 m | reverse complement strand
GTCAAGGGGACATTTCTACTTTGCTCAAAGGGGACATTATCACTTTGCTGCCACATTCGGAGTTCTTCGGATTGACGCAGGGGGACCAAGAACGGTAGATTGGAATATTACGCCCGCCTTTAGTCCCCATCGTCTAGAGGCCCAGGACATCGCCCTTTCACGGCGGTAACGGGGGTTCGAATCCCCCTGGGGACGCCAATTTATCAACAGGTTAGTCTAGAGCGGGGAATCCGGGCGGGCGAGCGAACGCCACAGGTGCGCTACGGGCGAGTTGTCGTTGCCCAGGCCTTCGGAGGGCTGTTTGAAATGGTGGCCGATGATGTCGAGGAACGGTTCGATGCTGACTTTGGCGTTCGGGTCGAAGGAGTAGAGGTCGTTCAGCGTGACGAGACGCGGCTCCATGTACCACTTGTGATTGCGAAGCATCTCATACGCGGCCTGCACGTGCGGGGCGGGCACGTAATCCTCTCCGAACATGTAACGGTATAGTTCGGGGTACTCGTAGCCCAGTTCCTTATCGGGAAAGAAACGCAGGGTCTGGTGATAGCGGATTGCGAAGGCAACCTTCTCCGGCACATACGGCTCATAGAGCAGACCGCCCCACCAGCCGTGGTCGGTGCGCATCAGTTCCGCGGCCGTGTCGTGCAGCAGACAGGCGAGGATGATCTCTTCCGTCATGCCGTTCTTCATGGCCAGGGTCGCGCTTTGCAGGCAGTGATTGGCGGTGGTGTTCGCACCGAAGCGCAGGTTGAAGAAATCCACCAGCGTTGGTTTTGCCGGCATCGGCGGCAGCTTCTTTACGTTGCCTGTGTTCGAGGCGAAGAGAAAGCCCGCGCCCTGGCGAAAAGGCCATGTTTCGATCCGGTCCTCGACTTCCGCGACGGTCGGGTAAACGCCGGTGTCAGCGCCAACCGCCTTCAGCTGATTGGCGAGAAAATCTTCGACAGCGTCGGCTTTCGCTTCTGAATCGAGGTCGTGGACCGCGGCGGCGCCGCCGAGACTATCGAGAAATACATCTCTGTCGATCTCCATAAAGCCCTGTCTAAATAATAGGACTTCGGCGCGGCATATTGGGTTTCGCGACGGAGGGCCACATGTGTGCGGCAGGACCAACCAAGCCGTCCTGCATACAATAACTGTGATGGACACGGGCAATCTCATTGCAATCGACACTCACGTGCATATCGAGTCGGACGTGGAGGGCAACGCGGCGGATGAAGCCGCGAAGAAATATTTCGGCGATACCGGAGCGCCTCGTGGACGAAAGGAACTGGCCGATTATTACCGCACGCGGAAGATCGGCTGCGTCGTTTTCTCGGTCGATGAAAGGCTGACCGGCAGGCCGCAGGTTCCAAACGACGATGTCGCCGATTTCGCAGAAGAAAACAGCGATGTGGTGATGGCGTTTGCGAGCGTGGATCCGATGCGCGGCGCCGAAGCGGTGCGCGAAGCGAAACGTCTGATTGCGCGCGGCGTGAAGGGTTTCAAACTGCATCCGCCGCTGCAGCAGTTTCACGCGAACGACAAGGCCGCATATCCGTTTTACGAAGTGATGGCCGAAGCGAAAAAGCCTGTTATCTTTCACACGGGTCACAGCGGAATCGGTACGGGCATGCGCGGTGGCGGCGGTATCCGGCTGAAGTACGGCAACCCGATGGATATTGACGATGTGGCGGTCGATTTCCCCGATATGCCGATCATCATGGCGCATCCGTCGTTCCCGTGGCAGGACGAAGCGATTTCGGTTTGTCTCCACAAGGTGCAGGTTTATATCGATCTGTCGGGCTGGTCGCCGAAGTATTTTTCGCCTGTGCTGATTCAGTACGCGAATACGCTGCTGAAGAAGAAGATGCTGTTCGGGTCGGACTTCCCGCTGATTACGCCCGATCGATGGCTCGCCGATTTCGAAAAGATCGCGATCAAAGATGAGGTGCGTCCGCTGATATTGAAAGAGAACGCGATTAGGCTTTTCGGGCTCTGATTTCCCCGCACTTACGTTTGGGGTTATACCGCCCGGTTGGACCGGGACCGCATCGACCCGATGGACCGGGACCGCATCGACCCTGAGAGCGTGCGTCGCGGCTGGCGGCTGTTCTGGTGACAGCACCGCTCCCTCGCGGTCGCGGCTCAGAAAGCCACTGTGCGAGCTAGCGGGAGATCAGTGTCAGCGGGCGGTGCAGGGCGTGGGGTCCCAGCCCGCGGCGTCGGCCTGTTTGCGAAAGTGCGTGCTGCGCTGGAAGCGGCGCTGCAGGTATTGCGGATCTTCCACGAGCGTGGTCACGATCAGCCACGAAGTGCCATCGTCTTCCTTCGTGAGATCGAAGTGCTCTGTCACAACCGCGTTCGCACTATACGGCACGCCATTTTTCTGCAGATAGCCGGGCTTCATGTGCGTGGTGGTCACTTCGAGATCGCCCGCTTTGCCGGCCGCGCGGCCTCCTGCGAACTCCCAGCGCGCCTGCGAATCGCCCTGCCATGTCGGCTCGGCGGAGCGGGCGAAATCGCCGAAGTGGAACAGACGGGTCTGCGTGCCGTTGTCCATTTCGACTTTCAGAGTCTTGTCATCCTGCCATGTGATGTGCAGCCGCCCGGGCATGCGCATGATCGCGCCCGCGCCGTAGCCTTTGCACTGATTGCCCGCAGCTTCATCCTTAGCGGGGTCCCATGCCTCGGCGACTTTGCGGCCCTCGGGGTTTAACGGGATGCTGGGATAATCGCCCTTCGCGGGCGTCATCATGCGGTAGCGCCAGTCTTCCGTAACGATGGAGACCCAGTAGCCGGTCGGGTCCATCGGGGCATTCGCTTTCTGGGCGTGGACCTGCGGAACGACCGCGACGGCAAGCATCGCGACTAAGGTTCGAATCTTCATTTGCGCAAACTCTGGTAAGCCGCTTCGAGAAAACGATCGGGCGAACCGTAGCGGCCGTCGTAGTCCTTTGTGAGGCCGGCGGCTTTGACTTCTGCCAGGGTCTTGCCGCGTTTGATCTGATCCTGCACACGGTCGCGAAGCACTGTGACCATGTCGCGATAGTAAGCGACATCGGCTGCGTCGCAGAGACGCCCGTGGCCAGGCACGATCATCGTGCCGCCTTCGAGACGAAACTCCGGCACCGCGATATCGAGTATGTGATTCAGACCGTCAATCAGGCCCTGCAGCGTGCCACCGTGTGCGATGTCGATGAGGGGATAGCTGGTGGTGATGAAGATGTCGCCCGTGGCAAGAACGTCCGCGCCGCGAAAATAGACCATGGTGTCGCCATCGGTATGGGCCGCGGGCTGGTGAATCAGCTGAACCGCTTCCCCGTTGAAGAAATGGCTGAAGTTGAGGACGTCCGTGTCGTAGGTGACAGCGGGCCATGCGCCATTCGGCATTGCCGGATTCTTCCCATCCGGTTTACTCATCCGGTTGAGAACCGTCTGGTAGGCGTAGATCTGCGCGCCGTCTTCCGGATCCGCCTCCCCCAGGCCGCGAAGATCGCCTGCTACATTGCCGCCGGTGAAAGTGCGCCCGGTCTTCGCAATTTTGAGATTGCCGCCCGTGTGATCGGCGTGCACGTGCGTATTGATGATGAATTGAATGGGATGCGGAGGCGCCCCGTTGGTGCTCAGTTGTCTGCCGAGCTGGTCGATGGCGGCGAGCACCTTATCCGTCATGTTGGCGAGTCCTGAGTCCACGAGCAAGACGCCATCGGGTCCAGCGGAAACGGTGATGTTGCCACCCGCGCCGACCAGCATGTAAATGTTCCTGCGGACGGGCAGAATGTGGACATCGTTACCCGAAGCGGCTGGCGGCTGCTGCGCGAACGACAGGCCTGCGAGGACAGCGCAGCATGCCAGACTAACGGCTGGCGTCGACCAGTTTGGCATTGGCACCTTTCAGCTTCTTGCGGTATTCGGGGTACATGGTTTCGGGGCCGCCGCGCGTGGCTTCAAAAGGTACGCCGTAACGCTCACCGAACTCGGAGAGAAAAGTGTTGGCTCCGGGAAGAAGATTCGGTACGGCGCCTTTCGCTTTTGGAACTTCATTCACCACCTCACAGGGATAAGGCGGGATTTGCTGGTGGAGATCGAGTTCATAGTCTGTCGTGCGAATGAAAGGTTCGGCCAGATAGACGGGATCTTTCACGATTTCGACGACAGTGAGCCAGTCACCGTGGCGAATCCAGTGTTCTGTGAGCGTGGCCATATCGCTGCGGGCGAGGCCGTTGCGGCGCACGTAACCTTCCTTGAGGTGCGTGACGGTGACGGTCAGAACATCACCATCCCATTTGGCCGTCGAGAAGCCTGCCCACGTATGGGCCGCGTACTCCGGCGGGTGCGGCCGCCCATCGAGATAAACCGGACGATCGATCGAGCGAAGCCACTCGGCGTGGAAGGCCGTGATCTCACGGGATACAGGATCGACCTCTTTCCAGATCCGGAGATTCGATGGCCCGCGCCAGATGTAATCGGCGGAGTGCGGACGGCATTGCCATTCCGGCAGGGTCATCAGAGACGCGCTCCAGGTATCGCCTCGCATGCGCCCGGCTTCGTTGATGGGGATGCCGAGATAGTCACCCAACTCGGGACCGGGCACTCGCTCGGGCTGATCTTCATAGAACCGCGGCGCCCACTCGCCGGAGAAATCGACCTGGGCGAAGGCCGGGAGGATGAAAATGTTGGCAGCAAGCAGGAGCCACCTTGTTTTGGAACGCCTGTGAGAATACATTATTGCTGTCCCGGACCCACTCAACGGAGTCTGGCAGAGATCATATGTTTCCCGGGCGGGGGATGTCAAGGCAACCGGTGATGTGTGACCCGTGATGTGTTGTTCGACCCGCACGACGGGCTGAATGCCCGTCCCACCGTTTTTGTAAATGCTGATCCTTCGTGGTGGGACAGACGGTTTTGGGCGGAACTCGCTTTGAATCCCGCAGGTAGAATGAAGCAACTGTGATACGCCGATTTTGTACCGCCATTTTAGTTCTCGGCATGTCTTTCGTGGGGTCGGCGCAAACGCCGCTTCCCTTGATTAACCGAGCGGGCGTCGTCAGCGCTGCTTCGTGGTCATCGCCGATAGCACCTGGCGAAATCGTTTCCATTTTCGGTACGAATCTGGCGGCAACCACACAGCCGGCGACTGCGCCGTGGCCTTTGACGCTGGGAGGCGCCGCTGTTACGGTGAATGGCATCGCCGCCCCACTCGCGTTCGTTTCTCCATCGCAGATTAACGCTTATGTGCCATCGTCACTGCCGAATCCGGGCCCGAACATCGACGCCGTGTCCGTTGTTGTGACGACGTCGGCGGGATCCAGTGGCCCGGCCTTAGTGGCTTTTGCCGGAGGGGCGCCAGGACTCTTTACCGCCGATGGAAGTGGCTGCGGCCAGGCAGCCGCACTGAATATCCGGCCGGGCGGCGCCACCACTCTGAACTCCCCGGCCAACGGTGCGAGACCTGGCGATTACATCGCGCTCTACGGCACAGGTTTCGGGCTCACGGCACTCTCGCCTCAGCAGCCACCGGACGGAGCAGCCGCCAGCGGCTTGTCGTCTTTCGCAAACGGCGCGCGACTCTATCTGGACAACAATGGCGTGACGCCTTTGTACGCGGGGCTGGCTCCTTCGCTCGCGGGTGTTGACCAGATCAATTTCCAGGTTCCCCCCGGGACACGCAATGGCTGCTCAGTTCCGTTGTCGGCCGCGCAGGCTGTCGGCTTCGGCAGTCCCACGGTGACAACCAGCGTGCAGAGCGGCGGTGGCCAGTGCAGCGACCCGCCCGCGGGATCATGGGGCCAGATCACGCTGAGTAAGACGATTCTGGCCAGCACCGGTCCTTCGGTTCCCGCGCAGCAGAGCGAATATTTCTCCGCTTCGTTCCCGTCAGGTCCAGGGGTTCAACCGCCGGCGCCGGAGCAGATCGTATTCGCGCCGACCTTCGTCGCCAGTGTAACTCCTTCGGGAGCCTTCGCGATTCTGGTGGGGGCGCCAATTACTTTCCGAAGCTGCGTGGTGCCGGGGTATTCTCAGCTTTCCGGGGGAGCAATTCATATTCAGCCGCCTGCGGCGAATCCCACACCAGCAGCGTCGGCCGCGCCGCTTCCCCTGACATCCAGCGGCGTGACATACACCGAAAATCTGCCCACCGGCTTCGTTGGGCCGGGAACTTACGCCATCACCGGCACGCCGGGGAACGCGGTCAGCTTGTCGGCAAGCCTCATAGTGGGTTCGCCGATACAACTGCAGTCATCTTTCCCCGCGGGCACAACTATTTCATCGAGCCAGCCCCTCACGGTGCAGTGGACCGGAGGCGATCCGGGAACGCTTGTGAAATTGACTCTTATTTCCGGCCAGGGATTGAGCGCGCGAGCCAGTTACTCGTACGCTCCGACCGCAGCCGGTTCGCTCACGATTCCGCCTTTATGCATGGGGCATCCTTCCCCGATTGAAGGCGGCGTGGTGTGCAGTTTCGGCTTGCCCCCTTCTCCGAACAGTCAGATCACGATTCAGGTTTTGCCCGCGCAAACGACCAGTGTCACCATGCCTGGCATCACCGGACCCGTGCAACTGGGCTGGCAATACACATACACCTTCCCCGGGCTGACGCTGAGTCAGTAAATTCAGAGCGCCTGAACGAGAAGAGTGATTCCGATCGCGATCAGCCCCGCGTGAACATAGCCTGCAAAACGCAGCGGATTCATGCGCTGGTTTATGAGTCTTCCGAGAAAGATGGCCAGCAGCGCGCCGGGAAGTGAGATCAGGTAATAGTGATTCACCGTTCGCGTCCAGAGGCCCGCCAGCCAGTAGCCCGCCATGCCCGCGATGCTGGCTGGGAGGAAATATCCCTGCAGTGTGGCGCGAAAGTTGGCGGGAGTCCACCTGCGGAGCGTGCCATAGACGGCGAGAGGCGGTCCGTTCATGCCGTACGCTCCGCCGAGGATTCCGGCGACAAAACCGAAGAGGGGCGCGAGTTGGTCGTTCTTCAGTTCGGCATGATGACGCTTTAACAGGGACCACGCTGAGAACGCGACGATGACAACGCCCAGCACGGCTTTTACGACCGGCGTGGGTACATTCCTGAGGACCGCGAGACCTATCGGGATTCCAAACAGCGTAGGAATCACAAGCCACACTGCGCTGCGGAGATGGATACTTCGCCAATCGCTCATCACGACCACCACGGCCACTGTGATCGACACCAGGACAGCCAGCGGAACGGCTACGGAGACAGGAAGCGCGAGAGCGAGTAACGGCACTGCGACCAGTGCTTCGCCAAAACCAATAGCCGAGCGAATCACGGTGGCCAGAAAGATGACCGCGATCACTTCGGTCGCGATCATGCCGTCTGGGTGCGATAGAAAGTGATGAGGTCGGTGCCGGGTGGTTTAATTCCGGATTGGCGGAGCATGGTCGCGACCTGGCCGCGGTGATAGGTGCCGTGATTTACCAGATGCAGCGCGATCTGCCAATAAGGCCGCTGCGATTGAATGCCTTCGCTGTTGCTGTAAGTCAGATTTTTCTTCCAGTCTTCACTGGAAAACGAGCGGGACCAGTCCAGCCAACGCTGGTGTAAATCGGGCCATGCCTTGCCCAGAGCTTCGATGGAAGCCGGAATTTCAAGGTCGCCGATTCGCGCATTCGGATTTTCCTGCACACGCTTCAGCCAGACCAGTTCGGCGAGATAAACGTGGTTCAGCGTGTCGAGCAGGCTGTTGAAGGAATTGCGATGGTCGTGGGTGAGTTTGTCGTGCGGGACTTGCTCAAGGGCGGCGAGCATAATGTCGTCCGCCCATTTCATGAACTCAAGATGCTGGCGGCACACGGGGCCGTAATCCGTTTCCATGGGCCCAGTGTACCGGGGCCTTTTCGCGCTGCCGCAAAGCCGGACCGGGGGGTCCGGCGCGGACGAGGGCGTCCGCCCCACTTGAGGAGATCAGAACTGGAAGCGCAGCTGTATTTCCACCTTGCGGTTCCCGGCTGCACTGTTGCCGCCGCCGAAACCCGCTCCGCCGCCGCCGCCGGCGAGTGCGGTTGATTGACCGAAGAAAGGTGAGGTGAGAATGCCGCTGGGGTTCGCATCGTTCACGTGATTGAACGCGTTGCGTGCCGAGGCTGTGAGGGTAATGTTGTAACGCTTCCCTGTATTGCCGCCGCCGAGGCCGCCGAAGCCGCCGCGTCCACCACCACCGCCGCGTCCACCACCGCCGAAGCCACCACCGCCCCGTCCGCCGCCACGTCCGCCGCCATCCGGACCACCACCGCCGCCGGCGTTCGGCGCAGCGCCTGCGCGTTCACCAAAGCCCCATGTACGGCTCATGCGGATGTTTACAGTGAACTGGGACGGGCCTTCCAGGTAGTTGATCGGCACCAGATTGGTTCCGCTCGTACTGAAGCAGCCATATTTCGTGTTGTACTGCGCGGTCGCACAGGGCGCGAAGTAGGGACGCGCATTGATGATGCCGTCACCGTTGAAAGGAAGACCGGTCGTAAGGTTGAAAGGCGAACCGGAACGAATGGTGACGAAGGGGTTCATGGTGATTTTCAACGGCAGGCCGACCGTGCCACCGAAGTAGCCCTGATGCCGCACGTCAAACGCCGCGCGGCCCCAGTCGAGGCTTTCGTTGTACTGATTCATCGGGAAGCCGCTGGCATTGGAGTGCGCTTCGCCGAAGGAGTAATAACCCTGGAGCTGGAAGTGAGAATTCACGCGGGAATTCATGTTGACGGTTAACTGTGTCTGCTTGTAAATGCCGCTCGATTCGTACTGATAGACGTCGCCATTGCTGCCCACGAAGCCGGCGCCGGCGAACGGCCGGATACCGGGGTTAGCCGCGTTGACGTAAGTTCCGGGAAGAGGCGCGTTGATATCCCGCAGGCGCTGTGTGTGCATGCCGCGCGTGTTCACGAAATTGATGGACATCTGCGTACGCGCCGGCAGTTGGCGATCGACGCCGATCGCGAGCTGTCCCATATAAGGCGCGCGATAATTTTTGTCGACGATGTAGATCGCCTGGTTCTGGATGCTCAGCAACGATGTCGGAGGAAGAGCGGGATAGTAAGACATCGCTGCGGCCGCGTTGGGTGAACCCGCCGTGATTACGTAGTTAGTCTGAGTCGTTCCGTTGAAACGCTCCGCGTTCAAAACATTGCTCGCGTTGAAGCGGTCGAAGAAGAGGCCATAACCGCCACGGATAACAGTTTTCGAAGCCGTCTTGCCTTTTGCTCCTGGTGCCCACGCGAAGCCAACGCGAGGCGCGAGATCCAGGTGGTCATGGATATTATTCTGCGTCTCGTAACGGAGGCCGGTGTTGAGGGTGAAGTTCGGTTTGATGCGCCAATCGTCCTGCACGAAGACGCCGAGATCGAACTGGCGAACCTGCGCGGTTGGAATACCGCTGCTCAGGCTGAACTGGCTGGGGCCGCAACCTTCTGCGATCAATGCGGCAATCGGCGTGCCCTGTGCCAGCAGTTGCGTTGTCTGCTGGTAAACGTCGAGTGAGGTGACGCTGTTGGGGCAAACCGGATTTCCCAACTGTGCGGCCGGCGTGTTGAAGCTGTAAGTGCCGTTGAAGTTCGAGGTGGAGATGCTGGTCTGGTCCGACTGCCGGGCACGAAAACCTGCCTTAACGGCGTGGGCGCCGCGCGAGGTCGTTACAATGTTCTGCAGTTCGTAGCCTTTGTTGAAGTTCTTACTGACGCCGTAGGGTGCGCCGCCGGAATTGAAAGCGCCGCTTACGTTGATTCCTGGAACTCCGAAGTCACCCGTTGCCGTACCGTTATTGTGGTTATCACGGAACTGAAAACGGGTTTCATCGACGGCAATCGTTCCGATGACTGAGGTCTCGGTGATCTGCACCTGGTTGTTACGAATGGTGCCGAGCGTCTCCTGCGTAGGCAGCGCGAAGCCGCCGACGCCACTGATATTCGACGACTGTGTGTGGTTATAACGAATGACCAGCGTATTGCTGGCATTGATCGCATAGTCCATACGCGGGCTGATCTGCCACATCGCGTTCGGTGTGAGGAAGGCCTGATTGAACGGAACTTCCTGGAAGTTGGTGTTCAGCACCTTACCGACGATCAGTGCGTCCTCGTTAATGGCGCGTCTGTTGTAATCGATGAAGAACGATGACTTTTTGGTGATCGGGCCGCCGAAGTTGGCCGTAAACAGTTTGGAGTTGTACGCAGGCTGCGCCGTGGTGAGAAATGGGTTGCGGCTGTCGAAAACCTTATTGCCGTAATTGATGAAGGCCTGTCCGTGGAAGTTGTCGGTGCCGGGCTTGGTGAGGATCTCGATACGTCCGAAACCAGGTCGATCGAACTCCGACGAAAACGGATTCGAGTTGATGCGGATTTCGCGGATCGAGCTTTTCGGGGGCAACTGGCCGCCGCTGAAACCGTCGACGAAGAACTGGGC
>ODAK010008306.1_pt1 | contig 10394 bp, 7 predicted proteins | sample 1539591 | NCBI WGS metagenome assembly ODAK01 (sample SAMEA3539303, study PRJEB22396) | soil metagenome | biome: tundra; feature: field; material: soil | place: USA | collected 2010-05 | depth 0.15 m | reverse complement strand
TTTCGATCCTTCCCAAGCCACTGCGGAAGGCGGCGTGTCCGGCTGGGAAATTGCGCTGCGGCTCGCTTTGCCGCGGCTGAAAGCCGTCGCCGTGCAGGACTTTACGTGGGCTAAGAACGGCACCGGCTGGAAGATGCAGATGTGCCCGCTGGGCGAAGGCGTTGTCGACTGGCAAGCCTTCTTTCAAATCCTCGCCGCTGCAAAATACGCGGGGCCCATTTCCATTCACCAGGAATATATGGCGCAGGACGAAGTCGGGGCTATGAATAAGGACCTCGAGTTCGTGCGATCACACGTAAAACAGGCCTGGAATACCCCCGGCGCCACGGCAAACTGAAACAGCAGCGCAGGGGTTCATTGCCACAAACGTCCAAAACGTCCAAAACGTCCTGTTTTCATTGACGTAACCCGCTTATTTCTTATATACTCATCTACCACATAAGGGGGAAGTGTCCGTGAAGATACTCCGTTTAGCAGCTATAACTGCGCTTTGTTGCGCTGGTTTGTTCGCGCAGGCGTCATCGCAGATCCAGGGCACCGTCGAGGATGCTTCCGGTTCCGCAGTACCGGGTGCCGAAGTAAAAGCCACTCAGACTGACACCGGTACTGTCCGCACGGTCTCTTCCGGAACGAACGGCGAATACGTGCTGTCGAACCTGCCGATTGGCCCCTATAAGCTCGAAGTCACCAAAACAGGGTTTACCACCTACGTGCAGACAGGAATCGTGCTGCAGGTTGCGACCAGCCCCACCATCGACGTTCCTCTGAAGGTTGGCGCGGTTTCCGAACAAGTGCAGGTCGAAGCCAACGCCGCTCAGGTGGAAACCGAGACCACAAGCGTCGGCACGGTGATCGAAAGCCAGCGCATTCTCGATCTGCCGCTCAACGGCCGCCAGGCAACCGATTTGATTCAGCTTGTCGGCGCTGCCATTCCCGCGGGCAAGAACGGCACCGCCGGCATGGCTGGTGGCCAGTACATCTCGGTGGCCGGAGGCTCCCTCTTCGGAATTGCCTACTCGCTGGATGGCACGCAGTACAACAACCCCTTCGACTCCACGAACCTGCCTTTTCCTTTCCCGGACGCGCTGCAGGAGTTCAAAGTGGAGACCAGCACTCTCACGGCCCAGAACGGCTTGCACTCAGCCGCGGCCGTTGACGCCGTCACCAGATCCGGCGCCAACGCCATTCATGGCGACATCTTCGAGTTCCTTCGCAACGGCGACATGAACGCCCGAAACTTCTTCGCGCTGAAACGCGACACGCTGAAGCGCAACCAGTTCGGCGGCACCGTCGGAGGTCCGATAAAGAAGGACAAGCTGTTCTATTTCGTCGGCTATCAGGGCACCAGAACCCGCTCCGATCCCGGCTCTTCAACCTCGTTCGTTCCCACCGCCCAGGAACTGCAGGGTGACTTTACGGCGTGGGTTGCCTCCTGTAACAAGGGTAAGGGTCTTACCGGGCTTTTCGCGGGCACCAATAAAATCGCTCCGTCGCTGGTTAGTCCGCAGGCCCTCCAACTCGCGAAGTTACTGCCCGCCGCCAACAATTCCGCCGATCCCTGCGGCACTGTTACCTACGGCGCTGTCACGCAGACCAACGAATACCAAGTCGTCAGCCGCGTGGACTACCAACTGAACCCGAAGCACACGATCTTCGGCCGCTACCTCGCCACCACCCTCTACCAGCCTTCCGCTTACGGAATTTCGAAAAACATTCTGGCTTCGACCCAGGGCGGTCTCGATGACCTTGCGAACTCAGCAACCTTCGGCGACACGTATCTCTTCAGCCCCAACGTGGTCAATCAATTCCGTGTCGCTTTCAACCGGGTCGGCGTGCACCGTTTCAACGACAATTACTTCTCCGGCTGTGACCTCGGCATCTCGATGACGTGTTACATCCCGCATCAGACCGTCGTAGCGGTAACCGGCGGACCCTCGATCGGCGTCGGCACAGCTATTCAGGCTTCGTTTATTCCGACAATCTTCTCCGGCGGTGACGATGTCAGCTGGGTGAAGGGCGCTCATCAGTTCGCCTTCGGCTTCAGCATGTTCCACTATGTTTCCAGCTCGAATGCCAACGTATACTCCGCCGGCACGTTTACCTTCAACGGCACTGCGACAGGCTCAGGCCTTTCCGATCTTGTGTCCGGTAACCTCGACAGCTTCCTGCAGGGTGTTCCCAATACTTTGTTTGTCCACAAGTGGTATGCGGGCATTTACGGGCAGGACACCTGGAAGATATCGCGCCGGCTCACTGCCAATCTCGGCGTACGCTGGGAGCCGTTCCTCCCGCAGCAGGTTAACAACGGCGCCGTTTACACGTTCAGCATGGCGCGTTTGCAGCAAGGCATAACCAGCAGGGTGTTCACCGGTGCGCCTCCCGGACTCTACTTCCCCGGCGATCCGGGCTTCGCCAGCAAATCGGGAATCAACAATCGGTACGATCAATTCGCGCCCCGCGTTGGGCTGGCCTTCGACCCGAAAGGCGATGGCAAAACCTCCATCCGCGCTTCGTTCGGCATCTCCTACGATTTCCCGAACGTCCAGATTTTCTCGACCGAAGCAACCGCTCCGCCCTTCGGCGATCAGATTACGGTCAACGGCCCCGAGCCCTTCGCGACCCCGTTTGCCAACCAGGCAGGCGGCAACTTCTTCCCCGTAGCCTTTAGTTCCAGCGCGCCTTTCACGCCCACCGGGACGTATGTGGCGGTGCAGCCCGACATGAAGGCGACCACCGTCTACAGCTGGAACCTGTCCCTGCAGCACCAGCTTGCCAGGAACTGGGTTGTTTCCGGCACCTATGTCGGTACGCAGACTGCCCATCTTTGGGTCACCTACCAGCTCAATCCGGCCCTCTACGCGCCGGGCGCCACTTCCACGGCAACCAACCAGGCTCGCCGCGTGATCACGCAGTTGAATCCTGCAATCGGAAAATACTACGGTCCGGTCGATCAGTTCGATTCGAGCGGAACGGCCAGTTATAACGGGCTCATCCTCAGCACAAAAACACGCCTCGGCAGCAACGTTAATATCGATGCAAACTACACTTGGTCCCATTGCATCGGCGACCAGACGCAGGCTGCGACTGTAGGCGGCGCACAGGCAGGTTTACTGATTCCAAACAACCGCGCCTTCGACCGCGGCAACTGCCAGACCCCGACCCTCGGCGGAACGCAGGGCCTGGATCGCCGCCAGATCTTCAACTTTACGGCTGTTGCGCAGGCTCCGAAATTCGGTAACAAAGTGCTGGGGACAGTCGTCACCGGATGGCAGCTCGCCGGCAGCTGGCGCGCTTCGACTGGCAGCTTCCTCACCGCTACGGGCCTCGATCAGCAATTGAGCGGCACCGGCGGCCAGCGGCCGAACCAGATCCATCCCGACCCGCTTTGCGCCACCCCGAACGCCGCCTGCTGGATCGATCCCAACGCCTTCGCCGCCCCTGCGTTTGGCACATTGGGGAATCTCGGCCGCTCGAGCATTCCCGGCCCCGGCTTCTGGGAAATCGATCTGGCGCTCGTACGCAGCTTCCGCGTGTGGGAAGCGAGGCACCTGGAACTTCGCGGCGAAGCTTTCAATCTGACAAACAGCTTCCGCGCTCTCACTGTGACCACCGCGCAGAACAGCGCGCAGTTTGGTCAGATTCTGAGCGCCCAGGATCCCCGCATCCTGCAGGTAGCAGCCAAGTTCGTTTTTTAGTCGAATTCATGTGGCGCACGTTCTCAACGTGCCGTGTCGAGACTTTCTCGACACCCGTTTTTCGCGAATGGCCGGGCGTCGGCAGAGTGCCCACGCGGCACGCAAAAGTGCGTGCGACACGCTTTCCTTCAGGCGACTTTCAGTCAGCTTCCCAGTAGCACCAGATGGTAGTTTTTTTTCCCGGCGCGCAGCAGGAGTGCGCCGGGCCACTTCACATCTTCAGCTGACACTTTCTTCTGCGCCTGCGTCTGGCGTTCGTTGCTCAGATAAACTCCGCCGCCTTCGACCAGCTTCCGCGCTGCGCCTTTGCTCTCTGCCAGCCGCGTCATCACCAGAAGGTCGACCAGCCCGATTCCCTCTGTGATTTCCGCGCTGCTCACATGTGTCACAGGCATCTCGCCCGCCAGCATAGTCACCGTCTCAGCACCCGGCACTTCATCCGAGGCCTGAAACAGAATCCGGCTCGCCGCTTCCACCGCAAGTACCGTGTCCGCGCCATGGATGGTCGCTGTAGCCTCGGACGCCAGCACGCGCTGCGCCTCGCGCTTCTCCGGCCGTGCCGCCACCTCTTCCGCGAGTTCCAGAATCCGGCGCTCGTCCAGAAACGTGAGCAGCTTCAGATACCGCACCGCATCGGCGTCCGCCGTCTGCAGCCAGTACTGATACATCTGGTAAGGGCTGGTGCGCTTCGCATCCAGCCACACCGAGCCCTCTTCCGTCTTGCCGAATTTCCTGCCCGTTGAAGTGGTCAACAGCGGGAAAGTGATGCCCTCGCCGCGTCCACCTTCCACGCGCCGGATCAGCTCCTTGCCCGAAAGAATATTGCCCCACTGGTCGCTGCCGCCCATCTGAATCGTGCAGCCGTGCTTCTGGAACAGGTAGAGAAAATCGTAAGCCTGCATCAGCATGTAGCTGAATTCGGTATAGGAAATGCCATGGTCACGTTCTTCGAGCCTGGTGCGCACCGAGTCCCGCTTGATCATTTCGTTCACCGAGAAATGCTTCCCGATGTCGCGCAGAAAGTCGAGCAGGTTCAGCGAACAAAGCCAGTCCGCATTGTTCAGCATCAGCGCTTTGTCTTCGGAAGCCAGATCGAAGAACCGGCTCAGCTGCGCCCGAATCGCCTGTGCGTGCTCTTCAGTCTTTTCCTTCGTGAGCAGCGTCCGCTCCGAAGTCTTGCCGCTCGGGTCACCAATTAAACCGGTGCCACCGCCCACCAGCACCAACGGCCTGTGGCCGTGCCGCTGCGCGTGCGCAAGGCCCATCACCGGAATCAGATTGCCCAGATGCAGACTGTCCGCCGTGGGATCGAAGCCGACATAGATCGTGCGCGCGGCGTCGTTGAGAAAAGCGTCGAGATCTTCGCTCGTAGTGGCCTCGAGAAAGCCGCGCCAGCGCAGTTCCTCAAGCAGGGGACTCTTCAAATCGGTTGGCATCGAATGTCTATTGGAAACTGAGGTATGCGATCTTATTGCCGCCGCTCTCGGTGAACCAGAGCTTATCCGTCAGGTGGTCCGGCGGTTGCCGATCGCTGCCCGCTGTGAGCCCTGTCGCCCCGCCATTCGCAGTCGGGATTTCAAACTCGGTGATCACCCCGTCAGGCGTCACGCGGCCAAGTCTGTTCCCCTTCGTGTACCAGATGTTTCGATCCGGCCCAACCGCGATATTGATAGGCGAGCCCGTGGCGCTGGGAATCGGAAACTCCGTCACCTTGCCCGCTGTCGTAATACGGGAAACGCGGTTCCCATCGACCGTTCGATTGTCCGCGCGTCCGGAAAGCTCCACGAACCAAAGGTTTCCGTCCGCGCCCGTTGTGATATCTCCCGGCCCGCTCGAAGGCCGCGGCAGCTCGAACTCCGTGATCACACCTTTCGGTGTAATCCTGCCGATCTTGCTCGCGTTGAATTCCGAAAACCAGATGTTTCCGTCCGGCCCTGCTGCCAGCGCGCGCGGCCCGCTGTCCGCCGTCGGAATCGGAAACTCCGTGATCGTTCCATCGGGCGCCACCCGGCCAATGCGATTGCCCGTGAACTCACCAAACCACAAATTTCCATCGGCACCCAATGCAATTGCACGCGGCTGGCAATTGGGCGTGGGAATGGGAAACTCTGTCAGCACACCCGCCGGCGTAATCCTGCCGATTCGATTCCCCAAGTGCTCGGTGAACCACATGTTCTTATCCGAGCCGAGCGCAATGATCCGCGGCGAACTCCCGGGATTCGGCAGGTCGAATTCCCTGATGCCTGTTCCATCCGGGGACATGCGTCCAATCCGGTTGCCGGTGCCTTCCGTGAACCAGAGGCTCCCGTCCGGCGCGATAGACACTGTGGTCGGACCGCTCCCGGGATGCGGCAGGCTGAACTCAGTGAATTTGCCGTTCGTTTCGAGCGCCATCGCGAGGCCAACCGTTGCACTCAACAGGCACAATGCCCGCCGCGCGTTTCCACTGCGCTGCAACCTGTTCATGCTCGTGCAGACGTGAGATCTTCAACTCTTTGCGGCGGATTCCAATAGAGCATCCGCTTGCAGCTTTCGCAGACCATCACGCTGTCCTGCCGCTTCAGTTCCTGCAGGAACTGCGGCCGCAACTGCATATTGCACTTGGAGCAGCGGCCTTGCAGCACTTCGGCAATCGCCACGCCGGAACGGCCCTTTCGGATCCGCTCGTATTCGGACGCTATCTTCGGCGTCATCTTGCTCAGGATCTGCTTTCGCTCCGCCAGCAGACCGTCAATTTCCTTCTGATCCCGCGCCGTGCGTTCGCGCGCCTTCGCTTTCTCGGCTTCCACATGCTTCTTTTCGGTCGCCAGCGCCACTTCCGCCGTCTTCACCGCCTTATCCAGCGGTTCCGACTCTGTCATCAACTCCAGAATGCGGTCCTCGTGACGGCGAATTTCCTGCTGGCAAAAATCAATTTCATGCTGAAAAGCCCGATACTGATCGTTCGTTTTCGCGTCCATCATCTGCGATTTCAACTTGGAAATCTTCTGCTCATTAGCCTGAATTTCGCCTTCCAGGCGCTTGCGGTCTTTCTGGTTGGAGGTCAGGCCCGCTCGATCCTGGTCCAGCCGTTGCTGGTGAGCACCCAGTTTCTTTTCGATTTCCGCGATATGTTTCGGCAGCCCGCTGATTTCCTTCGTCAACTCAGCGGCTCGATCGTCTAAATTCTGCAACCGAATCGCGTGTGAGATGTCAGGCAACATAGCTTGATCGAATTTTAACAAACAGTTTCAGGCCGACCTGCGCAATTTACGTAATACCTGGGTGCGCGCGTTTGCGAGTTCCGGCACTTTCAGCGCCGCCGCCATACCGTAGAAGGACAACGCGCCCACCGGAACGCCAATAACAATGTCAGCCGCTCTCGCGATCGAAGGCGTCCCCAGAAGCGCATGAGACGCCATCACGACCCCCCGGCACAACAGTCCCATCACCCCCGCGGCGCCTATGATCTTCGTCAACCCCAGCATGAGTTCGCGTCCCTGCAGCGCCCCGATCTTCCGCCGCAGCAGGAACAGCAGCGCGAGCGAACTGAACGTCGAGACGATCGACGCCGAGAGCGCGAGGCCCGCATGTCCGAAGCCCGTAATCCGCACCATCGCAAAAGCCGCCACGCCGTTTACCAGCACTGCGGCGAGGCTGATGAACATGGGCGTCCTCGAATCGCCCAGCGTATAGAATGCGGGCGCCACCAGTTTCAACACCGAGTAACCTGCGAGGCCTGCCGCGTAGCACGTCAGCGCGAGCGCCGTCTGATGGGTATCCGACGCCAGGAACTTGCCATGCTGATAAACGATGCCGATCATGCTCTCGCCCAGCACCGCCAACCCCACCGACGCTGGAACAGTGAGCAGCAGGATCATCAGGATCGATCGCGACAGGATCTCCTGGAACTCCACGAAATTCCTGTGCGCCGCGCTGCGTGCAATCCGGGGTAATGCTGCCGACGCGATCGCCACGCCGAAAATCCCGAGCGGCAGCACGAAAAACCGGTACGCATACGCCAGCCAACTCACTGGCCCGTTCATCACGTGGCCCGAAGCATCGCGAAGACCAGCGGCGAAGTTCGTGTTCACCAGCACGTTGATCTGGCCCGAAGCGTTACCGATGACCGCCGGCCCCATCAGCCCCAGAATGTGCAGTACGCCTTCATGTTTCAGATTCCAGCGCGGCCGCCACGCGAAGCCCGCCCGCCACACTGACGGCAGCAGAAACGCCAGTTGCGCGACGCCACCCACCACTACTCCCGCCGCCATCCCGAGCACCATCGAAAATCCCAGGCGCGGCGCCAGCCAGTAGCCGATGGCCAGTCCGGAAGACACCGAAACTAAATTGAATATTGCGGGCGACACCGCGGGCACTGCGAAACGGTGGGTCGCATAAAGCACTCCCTGCGCCTGCGCCGCCAGCGCCAGCAGCAGTAGAAACGGGAACATCGTCCGCACCAGCGTCGTCGCAAGTTCCGACTTCCCCGCCACGGCCTCGAAGCCCGGCGCGAAAAGATCCACGATCCAGGGACTCAGCAGGATTCCGAGCGCGCAAAAACCTCCCGCGATCACCAGCAACACCGTTGCGGTGATGTTCGATAGTTCCCGCGCTTGCTCGTGACTCTTCGTCGCAAGATATCGCGTGAATGTCGGCACAAAGGCGAACGAAAGCGCCCCTTCTGCAAAGAGCTCGCGCGCCAGATTCGGAATGCGATAGCCGAGCACGTACGCGTCGTACGTCGCGCCCGCCCCAAACAGCCAGCTCAGCACGCTCTCGCGCAGCAGGCCGGTGATTCTGCTGATAGCGATAGAGGCGGAGACAATCCCCGCCGATTTTACGAGTCCGGCGCCTTCCCCGGAATTGTCTGGCCCGGGGCTCAACTCAGGGGCCTTCAACGCGGCGCAGGTCTATGTCTGCGTGAACCACGCCGCTCTCATCGAGCGTCGCGAATCGCGTTCCAGGCAATTGTGCGGACGCGCTGCCCGCTGCCACGCCCCAGCCCAGCGCTTCCGGAAAGTCGTCGCCGTTGTTGAGTGACCATGTGAGCGCCGCCGCGAGCGCATCGCCCGCGCCGATCGGCGAAATCGCCTCGATGCGCGGAGGGGTCGCTTCCCAAATCTGGTCCGCGCCCTGCCAGGAGACGGCTCCGATCGCCCCCCGGCCGCCCAGTGACAGCACGACTGATTCAGCGCCCATCGCGCGAATCCTGCGCGCCGCGGCCAGGGAATGCGATCGCGTCAACAGCACCGTGTTCAACAGGCGTTCTGCTTCCTGCTGGTTCGGAGTCACCACCGTCGGGCCAGCTTCCACGCCGCGCGACAGCGGCTCGCCATCCGTATCGAGAAGCGTCTTGACGCCGCGCTTCTTTGCCCGCCCGATCAGTTGCGCATAGAAATCCGAAGGCACGCCTGGCGGCAGACTCCCGCACAGCATGAGCCACTTCGCGTTCACAAGCTGCGCTTCCACGGTGCCCTCGATGTTCGCCAGTTCTGCTTTATCCAGCCGCGGCCCCAGTTCGTTCAGCTTTACGGTCAGCCCCTGGCGATCCACGATCGTGAAATTCAGCCGGATATCGTTGCGAATCGGCACCGTGGCCACCGGAAACCCGCAGTCCCGCATGAAATTCTCGAAACGTGTGCCGCGCTCGCCTCCGGCCGGAAAAATCGCCAGAGTCTTCCCTCCGAAGGAGTGGATCACGGACGCAGCGTTAATGCCTCGGCCCCCGGGAGAATCTTTGCTCGAAAGAATGTAGGCGCGATCGTCGAATGCCAGCCGGTCGACTGCGATCATCCGATCGATCGCCGGATTCATAGTCAGCGTAACGATCAAACAGATATGGTGGCACATGAGCACCGCACGAGCTTGTACGCGGTGCCACCGTAAAGCCCGCCTCAGCAAACCCTCATTCCGAACCACGACCCAGCATCCCCTTTAGGGGTGCTGGCTCGTGAGGGAGTGGCTGTGCCAGCCTAAACGAAATGATCGGGATAGCCCTCTACTTCACCAGTTCCCACGCCTTCATCTGATTCTGCAGTTTGCCAAGGTCGAGAGGCTTTGTGAGATACGCGTCACAAAGCTCCTGGAAACAGCGGCTGACTTCTTTGATGTCGTCCACCGCCGTTGTCATGACGATCTTTGCGCCCACAATCGAACGGACCCGCCGCGCCTCCTCGATCGCCCTCATTTCCCGCACCGCCTGACGCCCATCCATCTCGGGCATCAACAGATCCATGCAAACCAGGTCATAGCGGAGTCCGCTCTCCATGGCGGCGCGAAACGCTTCCACCGCTTCCTTGCCGTTGACCGCCACGTGACATTCTCCATGTCGTGATAAGAACGCTTGCAGCAGCAACCGGCTGGAGAAATCATCCTCTACCAGAAGAATCCGCAACGTTCCGCCCACCGGGTTCTTCTGCAGACTCACTTCTGAACACTCTTTGAGATTGATCATCAATTTTCCCTCTTCCGCCTCTCCCTACCCTCTTAACGGCCAGCCGGAGCCTTCGATCGATTTCCTGAATCGAAGAAACTCCCGATTCGCCCGCGACAACAGCACACCGCATTCATCTATCCGCGACGTCGCCACCGCGCGCTCGATATCCGCCAGGACAGCCCGCAGCCTTGTTGCCGACACCACGGCGGCGGCACCTTTGAGCGTATGTACCCGGAACCGGATCCCGGACGCGTCATGTTCCCCGAAACGCATCCGCAGAT
>ODAK010008305.1_pt1 | contig 10394 bp, 9 predicted proteins | sample 1539591 | NCBI WGS metagenome assembly ODAK01 (sample SAMEA3539303, study PRJEB22396) | soil metagenome | biome: tundra; feature: field; material: soil | place: USA | collected 2010-05 | depth 0.15 m | reverse complement strand
AGAGAACCAAGGCAACTTGGCCCCCGTTAATGACGGGGGCCGATTTTTTTGTGGTCACTGGCCAAAAATTCTTCTCTTCAATCCGTTCCTGTCCGTATCTAACGCAACCCGCTCGACTCTTCCTTCCAGATTTGCTACGGAAAACTCTTGATGAACAGAGGACAGAGGGAACCGGGCCTTCAAAGGCTGCGGAAAACTCAATTCTTAACCGCCGCATAAAGCCAATAGAATCATCGCGTCTCTATCCTATGTTGTTGATTCTTGGCCACTTCTAATTCAAGCGATTTCCGCAGCTTTTGAGCCAAAATTTGGCGTTTTTCAAGATTTTCCGTCCCAATCAAACCTTTTCCCGCAGCCTTTTCAGGCCCCTGAATGCCGCCTCAATTCGGCGGCCTTTACAGGCTGCGGAAAAACTCCCCCGATGGCGCTTTGTAACAGGGCACGACTTCAGTCGTGCCGATAAAGCCAATAAAATCAATGGGCTTTAGCCCCTGCTGGAAGCTATTTGGGACTAATCCTTCTGAAATCCATTTCTGGGCTTTGTAACAATGGCCCTGCAACCCTGCAAGTTCCCTTCAATCTGTTGCATATAATTGAGCCCGCTCAGCGCACAATAGCTATAGAGGTTCCAAGGATGACTAAAACACAAATGGCCGAGCTCACCTCTGTCGGCGAATTTACCTCGTGTCTCGGCGCCCTCATCGGTCCTCCTGAACCTCCATCGCGACCCGAAAAATGAAAATCCGCGTTTTTCCACTTTTTTCAGTCCGCACCATCAAATAAGCTATTATTAATGAATAGCTTGTAAATTTTACATATTAACTTATCAGTTATCAATACCCCCTCATATAAGCTCGTTTTGAGCCCGACCGACCCACGCAGAGGTCATTCCCCAAACCGAAATCGGTGGGTCCTCGCTCCCCTCTCCCGGTAGAATCAACACAACATGGAACCATTGAACGAATCCCCAGGTCTTCCTGAATCCTTCACCGACACCATTTTGGACGGCAGCCGGTTCATTCGCGCCTGCCTTCGCCGCCCCGTGGACCGAACCCCCGTCTGGTTCCTGCGCCAGGCCGGCCGCTATATGCAGGAGTATCGCGACGTCCGCAAGCACCACACGCTGGTCGAGATCTGCAAGCAGCCGGACCTGGCATCGGAAGTCACCATCACCGCCGCGGAAAAGCTGGGTGTGGATGCGGCCATCATCTTTGCCGATCTGCTGCTCCCCCTGGAGCCCATGGGGCTGCCGTTCGAATTTCAGGCCGGCGAGGGCCCCGTAGTCCACCACCCGGTTCGGACTGCGGAAGACGTCCGCGCCCTGCGCACCGATCGCACCGAAGACCTGGCCTACGTGGCGCGCGCCATTCAGAAGGTTGCCGCTCATTTCCGCAACCGCCTCGGAATCATCGGCTTTTGCGGCGCGCCCTTTACCCTGGCCAGTTACATGATCGAGGGCGGCGGCTCAAAAAACTACATCCACACCAAGCAGATGATGTACCGCGACACGCTCTCATGGCGCCTCCTCCTGGACAAGCTGGTCAAGGTCCTGGAAGAGTATTGTCGCCTGCAGGTGCTGGCCGGAGCCGATGTTATTCAGATTTTTGACAGTTGGGTCGGTTCGCTCGCCGTTGCGGATTATCGCGAATATGTCCTCGAAGCCTCCAAGCGGCTGGTTTTAGCCGTGCAGAAGATGGGCGTGCCCGTCATCTACTTCGGGGTCGATACCGCCGGCTTGCTTCCCGATATGGCCTCCACCGGCGCGGACGTCATAGGGCTCGATTGGCGGCAGCCGCTCGAAGAGGCCTGGCGCGTCGTAGGCCACGGCCACGCCGTCCAGGGCAATCTCGATCCCATCACCCTTTTCGCACCGCTCGAGGTGTTGGAACTGCGCGTGAAAGAGATTCTGCGTGCTGCCAATGGTCGGCCCGGCCACATCTTCAACCTCGGCCACGGCATCGTGCCCACCACGCCGGTTCAAAACGTCCAGGCCGTGGTGCGCATGGTCAAAGAATTCCGTTTGAACGAACCAACGCTCTGAATCATGGGTGCCGCTTTGAAAGGGCGCTGCTTGAAACTTATAAAGTAGGGAAGACGGAGGGAGCAGGGGCCTTCAGGCCCCTGAATGCTGCCTCAATACGGCGGCCTTTAGGCCCGGGTCTTTTGCGCCAGCTCCAGAGAAACGCAACTGCAATACTTCAATCATGGGGAATTTGCAGGTTGCGGAAGAGCGCAACTCGCAAGGTTTTGTTACAGGGCACGACTTTAGTCGTGCCGATAACGCTAATAAAATCAAAGGGCTTTAGCCCCTGAGGGAACCAATTGCAGACAGCCCTGAAACAAGCCGTCCTATTGTTGGCGCACGGAACCCCGGAAACCATCGAGGAGATCCCCGACTACCTGCGCAATGTGGTCAGCGGCCGACCCATTCCTCAGAATGTAGTCGAAGAGATCCAGCACCGCTACTCCCTCATTGGCCGCAGCCCACTCACTGAAATCACCGTGGAACAGGCTCGCCTTGTCGAAAGGGAACTGGCCGCCGCCGGCTCGCCGGTCCCGGTCTACGTCGGCATGCGTAACTGGCGGCCCTACATCCCGGACGTGGTCCGCCAGATGCGCGCCGACGGCGTCGAGGAGGCAGCGGTCGTCTGCATGGCTCCGCAAAACTCTCGTACCAGCGTCGGCCTCTACCGGCGGGCGGTGGAGGCCGAGGCGGGCGGGATTCGCATCGACTTTACCGAGGGCTGGGCACAGCATCCGCTGCTCGCAGACGCCTTTGCCGAGCGGCTCCGGCCAACGTGGTCCAACCTCAGCGCCGAGGTGGGCTACCCGGTTCCGGTTCTGTTCACAGCCCATAGCGTACCTTGTCGCACGATTCAGACCCCGGCCCCGAGCACGGCCGGCCCAGCCGAGCCCCGCCTCTGGCCCGGCCGGGAGGTTGCGGACCCCTACGCCCAAGACGCCAAAGCAACAGCGGCCCTGGTTGCCGGGCGCCTGCCGGAGATCCCCCAGTGGTGGTTCGCCTTCCAAAGCCAGGGTGCCAGCGGCGGACCATGGATCGGCCCCACTGTCGAGAGCACCCTGGACAGCATCGCTGCCTCAGGCGTGAAGACTCTGATCCTTCAGCCCATCGGCTTTCTCTGCGATCACGTCGAGATTCTTTACGATGTGGACATTCTCTTCCGTGGCTACGCCGCCAATCTTGGCCTACGCCTGGAGCGCCCGCCCTCGCTGAACGCCTCCCATACCCTGGCCCGCACAGTCGCGGACCTGGCGCGGCTGGGATTGACGCGGCTGAAGGTGGAGGGAACAACGCAATTGAAGGTGCGAATCGCTGGAGTGCAGTTTCCTCAGCATAAAGCGTGACGGCATTTTCGAATCAGTTACTTCAATCCAGGGAACTTAGCAGAATTGATAATCCCTACGTCCTTCCGGTCGATATAAATATCAGTTCAGCCTTTCACTCCACACAGCCGCTTTGAGATACTTGTGTTAATGTGGCGAGAACTGCGCTTTGCAAAGATCAAAGAGGCACTTCTGTTTGAGGGTATACGTTCTTCACATAAGCCTCGCCAGGGAGAGAGCATTTGGCGCGCGAATACTCATCGGATTCTGAAGAGAGAACCGACTTGCAATGCCCAACCTGTGGCCGTAACTACCTTCGCCGTTTGCATCGCAGAGGCTTCCTCCAGAAACGAATCTTCTCTTTATTCGGCTACTTTCCATGGGAATGCCCTGTATGCAGAGAGCCCCTCCTGCTCAAATTGCGCCACAAACTTAACGAGCCTCATCACACGGCCAAAGACTCAACAAAAGCAAACTTGACCGATGATTGAAAGCGCGAGATAAACTCTATACGTCAGGTGTCAGAATCCAATTCCAACGCCCATTCCCCCGGAGGACTGTCCTATATGCCCGTTGCCCCTGAAATCGCCCCTGAAATCGCCACTGCCGCCGCCATATATCGACAGAACGACGGCCTCCTTGCCAAAAGCTGGGCCGGATTAACCCCCGAGGAGTGGCTTCGGCAGCCGGGCCAATCCTCAAACCACCTCCTGTGGATCGTCGGACACCTGATCCTTGTTCGCAGCGTTATGCTCGGCATCCTTGGAACATCGTGGTCCAGGCCGTGGCTGCCGTTGTTCGGACGCGGCGCAAAACTGGTCGAGCCCCACGAATATCCTTCGCCGGAAGAGATTACGACTGCCTGGCAGGATATCTCCGTTGCCTTCGCATCCGCACTCGAGCAAGCCCCCGCGGCGGTGTTGTCCGCGCCGCCTGCCGAAAAAACACCCACTTTCGATGGCAAAAACAGCGGACTTTTCGGTTTCCTGGCTTTCCACGAGTCTTACCACGTGGGTCAGGCAGCCTATCTGCGGACCTGGCTGGGCCACGACCAAATCGCGGGGTAATGCTGCTTCGCCCGCTACCCCCGCATTTCTAAGACCGGAAAAAATTCTTGGCGATGAATACAACATTCGCCGGCCGCTCGGCCAGCCGGCGCATGAAGTAGGGATACCACTCCTTGCCGAATGGTACGTAAACCCTCACTTTATAGCCCTCGCGGACCAGCCTGGCCTGCAAGTCGCGGCGTACGCCGTAAAGCATCTGGAACTCGAAGTGGCCGGGGTCGATCCCGTGCTGCGCGGCGAAAGATTTGGCCTCGGCGATCATGTCTTCGTCGTGGGTGGCCAAACCGTGGAACTCCGGGCTGTCCAAAAGCATGCAACTCAGGCGGATGTAATTCGAGTCCGCGTCGGCCTTGTGCTTGAACGCAACCTCGGCAGGCTCGTTGTAAGCCCCCTTGCACAGGCGCACGCGGATGCCATCCGCTACAAGCTGCTCCACGTCGGCCTGGGATCGGTAAAGGTACGACTGGATCACAATCCCGATGGCCCCGCGCAGCTCTGGCCGCGCATGCAGACGTCGCACGATGTCCAACGTGATCTGCGTCAGCGACGAGTCTTCCATATCAACCCGCACAAAGTTGCCCGTTGCTTGGGCATGCTGGGCCAGGTCCTCGACAATTCGTTCCGCCAGCTCAGGCGACAACTCCAGACCCAATTGCGTTAGTTTTACGCTGATGTTGGCATCCAATTTATGCGCGGCGATATAGTCCAGCAGTTGGTGGTAGACCTCGGCGGCAAGGTGCGCCTCCAGCTCTGTGGTAACACTCTCTCCCAGCGAATCGAGGGTGACGGAAAGGCCCTGTTTGTTAAGCTGCGCGGCAACGCGAAGCGCATCCGCAATCTCCATGCCGGCCACAAAGCGCGAACTGAGCCGGATGCCGGCGCGTGAGCGCTCACCGAGGTGGCGCAAAAAACGGTTGTGGGATAGGGCGATAAAAACGGAACGCAAAATAGGCATATATCGATCCTGCCGGTGAGGGCCATTTCAAGTGCCGTTCAACCGGAAGAAACATTCTCGCACAAGAAATAGAACTGTGTCCGCAGACCGCGGCCCGGTTCTAAGACCCCGTCTACTGAGCCACCGGCCACCGATAGTGCGCCGCGGCCCGCTCCTGGGAGAAATCCTCAATCGAGATCTCTTCGGCTCCGCGGCCAACGTTGTGAACGACCCGCGGGTGCGGGCTGGCGCTCACCGCAATACCCACATGCGGCAGCCGCGCCTGCAACAACCAGGTCAGAATGTCGCCAATCTCAATGGGCTTTGGGAAGCTATTGCCAGGTGTCGGAGCCTCGGCAACCCATATCCGCGCTCCTGCCCGCGCCCAATAGGCCTCCAGGTTCAACACCCTGCGGTGGTCGATGTTTGGATCGGTAGTGCGAGACCCCCATGCCTTCCGCGCAGGGTATGCATCGAAATGCTTTGCCATATCCTCGTGAACCAGCTTTTGCAGGTCCAGACCAAGTCCGTCGCGGGCAGCCCGTATCACAACGTCCGCACACACTCCGGTCGACCGCGCCACGTCGCCCCCTGGGTAGGTCAGCCGTGTCCACGTAGGATCGTAGCCCGTAGTCACGCCCACCTGCCCGCGCACCGCATCGGCAAGGTGCTGACCGTTCGTTGGTACTGCGGCGTCAAGCCGTTGGCTCGCAACCCAAATTGACGCCAATCCACCGAGAAAGCTTCGTCGTTCCACGCCCACTCCAACAGCTACTCGACTTTGTAGATCGCACTCCCGTGGGCCGGCAGTGAAACATCAATGCTCTCGGCAGCAGGCATCTTGTTTCCCTCCCAAACACTTCGAGCCGGGTGTTTGCCGCTTCCAACACCGAGCTGCGCCCACGTCGTATGGAGTGTCACCGGCTTCTCATCCAGGTTGAAAAAAGCAAAATAAGGATGCCGATCGCCTTTGCCGATCTCGACCTTCCACACGCGGGCCTTCTCAAATTCCACGGGCAGATTTGTCACAGGCTTGCTCTCCGAGGCCTTTTGATTGATGCCCGTCACTTCCTTGTTGGTCATCAGCGACTTGGTAAATTCATCCAGCCTGGTCAAATTGCCGCCGAAAATCAGCGGGGACCGTGAAATGGCCCACAGCGTAAATTCGGTTCGCTGCTCGTCCTGGGTGTATCTGGACTGCCGCGCCTCGCCCCACCCCGGGTGCGGACCCAGCCAGCCCTCCGGCAGCATATCCTCGTCCGGCCAGGCACCCGGCTTCACCAGGGGTGCCCACTTCGCCAGCCGGTCAAATGCGTCCCGCAGCCCGAAGGGAAATTCGGTGCCTGCCTTCTTGTGTTCCGCAGCCCACACATCCCAGTGGTCGTCCGAAATGCGCCACAACTGCGAGTATTTGGCCACGTAGGCCGCATTTTCCAGAGAAGTCGGTCCGGGCGAAAGGCTCAACACGATGGGCCGCCCCGTCTTTTTGATAGCCTCGGCAACTTGGCGGATCTCGGTAGGCCGGTAAGGATGGTCGCTGATGCAGTCCACCTTGATGTAGTCCAGACCCCACCCTGCGTAGAGCCTCAGCATCGAGTCGTAGTAAGCCTGACCCGCAGCATTGTCCTTCACCCCATAGTTGCCTTCATCCCATGGGCAGGTCTCGGTTGTGTCCCCGGCGTCACTGGCATGAAAGCTCGACCCCGCGATGGGCAGATTCTCCTTCACCACCTGCCGCGGAATCCCGCGAACGATGTGGATGCCGAACTTCAACCCTTGCGCATGAACCCAATCCGCCAGCGGCTTGAACCCCGCCCCGCCAGCCGACGACGGGAATCGATTCACCACCGGGATCAGAATTCCATTCGCGTCCCACAGATACTTCCTGGCCTCGACCTTCTCCGCGAAGGGGTCCTGCATATACCACCCTTCGTCGATCACAGAGTATTGCCAGCCGAACTGCTTCATCCCCGCCAGCACCGTTGTATTGGCCCGGTAGGCAGCCTCATCGATGGTCAGCCCGTACGCGTCCCAGCTATTCCAACCCAAGGGCGGCGTCGACGCAGGATTCTGTGCAAGCGCGGAGGTTGAGGCGAAGACAAACAGCAGCATAGCGGCAAAGAAAACGCTTCGGCAGTTCATGAGTAAACGTATACCACAACTGCCCACCCGGTTGGGTTCCGAATCGCCGCCGGATCGACTGCGCTTCATTCCCCTGCTGCCGGAGCCGCCTCGGAAAGTACGAGGGGAGCAGTCGGCGTATCCGAGCCACTCAACTTTTCAATCGTGACGGCGAATGTCTTTGCCTGGACTCCCTTCGGCAGCGGCGGAAGCACCACGCTCGCGTTGCCCGCCGCGTCAGGCCGGAATAGCCCTGCAGGCATGGGCGCCGAGCCGTTTGCCGGGATCAACCAAAGCTCGTAAGTCTTGTTTTCCGGCAGGCGCGACAGGTTATTGGCCTGGAAGATCAATGCGCCACGGTCCGCCAGGTAGACTGCGCGTCCAGCCGGCTGGGCGGGAATCATGGCCGCAGTCAACACCACCCTCTGTGCGGTGGGCGCAGTCAGCACCTCAGCCACTTCCTGCGCGCGGGCACTGGACTCGGCCAACCTTGCCGCCAGACTGGACTCATGGTCCAGTCTCACCTTGAGCCGCTGGACTTCGACGCCAAGTGAAATCGCAAGCACCAGCAAAGCCGCAGCCGCCATCCAGGGAACCCAGACAGCGCGCTTGCGCTGCGGCCGCTCGTCAGTTGATTGAATCGGCGAATGGATAGGAACAACGGCGCCCGGCTGAGATGGCTCCATACCTGAAGCAGAAATCCTCTGCATGAAGCGCTCCCGTGCGCCCATAAGCACTGGATGCTGCTCGACGCTGAGAGCGACCAGAGCCAAATCTCCTGAGAACTCCGCCAATTCGGCGCGGCACAACGCGCATTCAGCCAGGTGCAGACGGACGGCGGCAGACTCCTCCGTAGAGAGAGCCTGCATTGCGTAGAGCGCCAGGTCCTCCTGCGAAATGTGCCGTCCGTCCGTCATGCTTCCATCCCTTTTCGCAAACTGATCAATGCCGATCTGATCCTGGTCTTCACCGTGCCCAGCGGATCGCCCGTTTTTGCGGCAATCTCGGAGTGAGTCAGCCCCTCAAAAAAAGCCAGTTCCACCGACGTCTGTTGCTCATGAGGCAGTTTCTTCAGTACCCCACGAACCTTCTCCATCATGGTGCTTCGTTCAATCTCCGAGGCCAGATTGGTATTCGAGCCAAGCACCACTTCATCCACCGGCTCCGTTGGCCGCCGCCGCCGCAGTGAGTCGATTGCCCGGTTGCGCGCGACCACTGCTAGCCATGCGCCCAGCGATCCTCGAACCTGGACAAATGCGCCCGGCCCCTTCCACACCTGGAAGAAGATCTCCTGCATCACGTCCTCTGCCTGGGCGGGGTCCTTCAGAACGCGAAACGCCACCGAATAGACGAGGCTCCCGTAACGATCGAAGATCTCCCCCATGGCCTTCTGCTCGTTGGCCCGCACGCGCTCCATCAACAACTCATCGCTGGCCGGAGTTGTTCCCGTCGCTTCGAATCTTCCAGGGACTTCACCTGGAGAACGAATCGGGACATCATTCGGATTGGAGGGGGTTTCAGTCACGGATAAAGGGATATATGGCCAACCACATTTTAACCATGGCGCAGCTTGGAGTGCCAAGAGTTTTCTAAAGAGCTCGAATATAGTTTTGGGGTTTACCGGCACGAGGCTTGTGGGGCGCCGGGCGAAGCCAAGAACGGTCACCCCACATTCCTCGGCAGTCGCCGATCAAAATGACGGCGGCCCTCCGGGTATCGGCAGCGAAACGCTGCTTTGATGGGCCACTGCAGTCGCAAGCGAGAACCCCGGCCCCGTGCTCGAGGTCAGGAACGGTGTCAACGCCGCGACAGCGGACTTGGGTCCGTTAAAAACCGCATTCAAGCCGTCGGTAGTTTCATAGCCCCGATTGTTGGCAGGTATTGAGCCGCTCAGGTCACGGCCCAGCACCCGATGCTCCGCTTCGATACCCATGATGGAGGCTGAGACCTTGGCGAAGTAGTCCAACTGCTCGGGGGTGTACTTGCTGTCGGCAGGCTCCGACCAGGCGCCATCCCCCGCCCGGCGATTGGCAGACTTGGCGGCAAACTCCTGAATCGCGGTGAGGTACGCGCCGATGAAGGCATTCTCAAGCGCATCCAGAATGCCCGTGAAAGCAGTCAAAGTATCGAAGGTGCCGGCAGGGAAGTGGAAAGTCTGAACGGGGTCCTGGCTGGACATTGTCATACCCAGAAGTGACCGGAAAAGCTGCGCATGATGAATCTCCTGCGTAAGCGCGGCCCGGATATAGCCGACATTGCCCACATCTCCCGCGCTCGAGACGTTCGTGGCCGTGCCGCCCGGCCCGGCCAGCTTCGGATCCTGAATCACCGCGCCGACCAAGCCGTTGTAATAAAACGTGGTTGCGAGATCTTCTGCGATCAAGGCTGCCGTGAAGATTTCCGCTACTGTGTCTTTGCCCTGCGCTGCTTCCTGGGCTGTCTCCGCTGGTGATTCGGGTTCGTCGGCATAGGCCTTGCCGCTGCCGAAGGTTAAGGTGGCTGCCGCAGCACCCAGGCCGAAAACGCCGGCCCGGCGGAGAAATTGGCGCCGTGCCACGCGTTCCTGCGCGACCGGGTTGAGCGAGTAAAAAAGTTCCTGGTTTTCCATGTGACCTCTCTGAACGGTTAACGAGCAGTTTTTCGATTGGGGAAATGGGAATTTGCCCGCCTCCAGGGCGCTGCCGTAACGGAGCAACCGCCCTGTGCCTGAAGAACGCCTACAGCGCGCGATTGGATTGGGCCTTTCGTGATTTATTTTGAAGGCTGGCAAAACAGCAAGCCGCGCCGGCGCCGGAAGCCGCCAAGACCACCCCGCTATCCAATGCGATAAGCTGGCACGGGGGTATTTGCATGCGATTTCCCATGGCGGCCCGGGTGGCTCTTGCGTCGTTCGTGTTGAGTTTCACCCTGGCTGCGGGCCAAGTTCC
>ODAK010008304.1_pt1 | contig 10394 bp, 10 predicted proteins | sample 1539591 | NCBI WGS metagenome assembly ODAK01 (sample SAMEA3539303, study PRJEB22396) | soil metagenome | biome: tundra; feature: field; material: soil | place: USA | collected 2010-05 | depth 0.15 m | reverse complement strand
GCGGCCGATGATCATGCGCTGGATCTCCGAGGTGCCCTCGAAGATCGTGAAGATCGTGGACTACATGCCAGTTTCCACAGGTCAGCGGCTTGTCGAGGGCCGTGGTATCAGCACGGATTCAGCACCGGCTTTCCGAGGGCGGCATCGCCGTTCACGTGCGCTCCACCGGGGGGCGGCGGTGACCGCCCGGCCGCGGCCGGCGCCCCTGCTCGCGTCGGCCGGGCGGCTCGCGTCGCGGCCGGAGATTTTCCTGCCCGCCGTGTCGCTGCTCGTCGTGCTCGCCGCCTTCGGGTGCACGCCGCTGGTCAGCGGGAGCGGGCTGACCACCTTCGACATCTTCAACACTTTGCAGGGGCTCGCGCAGCTCGGGCTGCTCGCCCTCGGGCTCGGCATCACCATGATCGCCGGCGAGTTCGACCTGTCCGTGGCCGGCACCTATGCCGCGGGCGGGATGATCGCCGTACAGGCCGGCCAGTCGTCGCCCGTCCTCGGGATGCTCGCGGCGGTGCGCGCTGCGCATCCCGTCCCTGCCGGTGACCCTCGCGACCTACATCGCGCTGCTCGGGCTGACCAGCGCCATGTCGGGCGGGCTCAGCGTGACCTACGCCAACGCCAGCGTGACGCTCGCGCTCGACCGGTCCGTCGCGGCCGTCTTCTCCGCGCCGAGCCTCATCACCCTGGCCGCGTTCGCGGTCGCGGCGCTCGTCCTCGGCCGTACCAGGCTCGGCAGGCAGGTGCGCGCCATCGGCGGTGACCGCCGCGCAAGCCGGGTGGCGGGCGTCCGGGTGGGGCGCACCCTCGCCGGGCTGTTCACCGTCTCCGGCACCCTCGCCGCGCTCGGCGGCGCGCTACAGAGCTACAGCTACGCCTCGGCGAACCCCGACCCCGGGCTTCGGCCGCTCATCCTCGCCGCCGTTGCCTGCCTGGCCGGCGGGGTGTCGTTGGCCGGCGGCCGCGGCCTGCCCGCCGGGCTGCTCGCCGGCACCTTAGCGGTCGCCCTGCTCGGGCAGATCGACGCCATGACTGCACTGCCCGACTATTACACCGAACTGCTGTACGCCGCGCTGCTCGTCGTCATCGTGGCGATCGACGCGCCGGGACTGCGGCGCGGGCTCGACCACCTCAGGGCCAGCGTCCTGCCCGCCAGCACTTCCGACCGCCGTTAACGCGCGCCCCGTCACGTCCACCGCCGCCACTCGCACAGAACTGGGTCCTCATGCCTGAAGCAGTGATCGTCGCCGTCAGCCGCTCGCCCGTCGGCCGCGCCCGCAAGGGCTCGCTAGCCGGGATGCGTCACGACGACGACTTCTACACGCACCGGGTGCTTTCCGCCCGTGAGGCTGGCCGGGCCGCGGCGGGCCGCGTTGGGGCATCACGCTCCGGGAACCGTGACCTGAGCGGCGATCAGGCTGGCCTCGCGGGCGGCAGCCCGCGCAGCCTCGTCGAATTCGGGCGCGGCGCAGGCGAAGAGGGTCTTCCCGTCTGACCCGCCGAGGGCGCACGCGAAGACGGGGGTTCCCGGACTAACTTCGTCCACGATGTTGCCGCCTTCGGTGACCCGGAGCAGCCGTCCCCCGGCGGCGTCGGCGATCCACAGCGCGCCTTCCGCATCGAGACACGAGCCGTCGGGCGCGACCGAGAGCTGGGGCAAGACTTTCCCGATGTCACGCTGGGTGGGCAGCAGGCCGAATTCCGCCCACGTGCGGCGGTTGACGAGCCGGCCGTCGCCGGTCAGGTCGAAGGCCGTGACGCGGTTACCGAACGTCTCGTTCACGATCAGCACGCCGTCCGGCGTGATCACGCTGCCGTTCGGGAACCAGAGATCGGCAGCGACCTCGGTCACCGCGCCGTCGGGGTCGACCCGGTGCAGCGCGACCGGCTCGAGCGGGGCCCCGCCCATCAGGTCGAAGCCGAAATTGCCCACGTAGGCCCGGCCCTGGGTATCGACGGCCATATCGTTGAGGTGGCCGGCGGCGTGCCGGCGGGCGGTCGATGTTCCTGCGCTCGGTTGGACCTACAGCCCACCTCATATCGGCGGTGGGTTGGGGGCGAGGTGTCAGAAGCCGGGGACGGCCGCTTGCTTGCCGCGTTCATCCGGATGGCCGGAAGGAAGCTGGAGGGGAAGGCGGGGCCGACCCGCTGGGGCGCGGTACCCGGGCCTGCGGGCTGGCGGGCTGGGCGGGGGCTCCGGACGAGGCGGTCCCCGGGACGATAGATCCAGCGTCGGCTTTAGGCGAGCTGAGGTTGTAAACGGTGGTGCCGTCGACGGTCTGGCTCTTGAAGTGCGCTTCGACCCAGGAGGTGATCTGGGAGGCGTCACCGGAGCCGCCACCCGGGCCTCCCGCGGCGAACCCGCCGGGTGTACTGCCCCTCTCGTCCGCGCCGACCGGCCCGGATGCACCGGATCGGCCGGGCACGCCGGCGAACCCGCCGGCGCCGCCACCGCTCACGAAGTAGTGGATCTGGTGCCTGGAGACGAGCTTCTCGAACCCGGCGAGGCTCGGCGCCGGGTCGCTCCCGGAGAAGCCGCCGATCGCCATGACCGGGACACCGTTGCTGCCCAGCTCCATCGAGGCTGTGCTGGTGGAGCCGACCGCGGCCGCGGCCCACCGGTAGCCGGATGCCCCGCCCTCCAGCAGCTTGGCCAGCGCGGTGCTGACACTGGCCTGCCCGCCGAATCCGCCACCCGCCCCGGCGGACACGCGTCCTGTCGTTCCGCCCGGGCGCCCGGACGCGCCGCCGGGCAACTCGCGGCCGGGCGCCGGGCCGCCGCCGGGGCCGAAGGACCCCGCCACCGCAGGCCCGGCGGACGGGACCGCCCCGGTGCTGGTCGTTGCGGTCGTGTCCATGCTGTAAGCCAGCGGACCGCCCAGCCCGGCGATCAGGGCGAGCGGCGCCGGGGCTGCCGCCAGGACGGTCCGGCGCCAGCCGGCGGCCGGGCGGAAGGCACGCCGGGCCAGGATCAGCCCGGCGGCGGCGCCCGCGATGACGATGACCACGCGCAGCCACGGGAACCAGCCAGGACTACGGTCGAGCAGGGCCCACGCCCAGATGGCGGTGATCAGGAGCCCGGCGGCCAGCACGGCACACGCGAACCAGGTGTGCCGCACCCGCCACAGCTCGACGGACCCGATGCCGACGAGCGCGCCGATCGCGGGGGCCAGGGCGACGGTGTAGTAGGGATGGATGATCCCGGACATATAGCTGAAGACCAGCCCGGTCACCAGCAGCCAGCCGCCCCACATCAAGGCGGCGGCGCGGGCCCGGCCGGTCCGCGGGGCCCGCCGTGACAGCCACACCATGGCCGCCAGGGCCAGGAGGGCGGCTGGCAGCAGCCAGGCGATCTGCCCGCCGAAATCGGCCTGGAACAGCCGGGTGATCCCGGTGGCGCCGCCGAAACCGCCACCGGCGCCGCCGCCGGGTCCCCGGATATCCCGGCCCGAGCCGGACAGTATCCGCTCGTACTCGCGCGGGATCGCTCCTCCCCCGAATCCGCCTCCGTTTCCGGTGAGCCTGCCGAAGCCGTTGTAGTTGAAGGTGAGGTTCAGGATGTTGTTGTCGGTGGAACCGCCGACGTAGGGGCGGCCGGCGGCCGGGGTGAGCAAGACGATCGCCACCCACCAGCCCGCGGCGGCGACCATCGCGGCAGCGCCGGCCAGCAGCTGCCATACCCGTTTCCCGAGCTTCGGCGGCCCTGCCCACAGGTAGGCGAGCGCCAAACCCGGCACGACCGTGAACGCGGCGAGCTGTTTGGCCAGGAAGCCCAGTCCGACGACGGCCCCGGCCAGCGCGAGCCACCGGGTGCGGCCCGACTCGATGGCCCTGGTGGTCGCGTAGGCGGCCAGCGTGATGAGCAGCACCAGCAGCGCGTCGGGGTTGTCGAAACGGAACATGAGCGCGGCCACCGGGGTGAGGGCCATGACGGCCCCCGCGATGAGCCCGGCCGACGGCCCGAACCAGCGGCGCACTGTGGTGTACAGCACGCCGACGGTGGCCACCCCCTCCAGGGCCTGCGGTACCAGCAGGCTCCAGGAATTCAGCCCGAATACGCGCGCGGACAGCTCCATGGGCCACAGGAACCCGGCGGGCTTGTCCACGGTGATGAAGTTCGAGGAATCCAGCGAGCCGAACAGGAACGCCTTCCAGCTCTTGGTCCCGGCCTGGACGGCGGCGGCGTAGAACTCGTTGCCCCAGCCGTTGCGGCTCAGGCCGGCCAGGTAGAGCAGGCCGGTGCCGACGAGCAGTCCGAGCAGCGCCGGGCGCGCCCACAGCGGGTCGCCTGGCCGGGCCCACAGCAGCCGCTCCCCGCGGCCGGAGCGGGAGGGCCCGACGGGCTGGGCCGCGCCGGGCTGCGCGGACGTGGCGGTCATGGTGAGCTCCTTTCCGGGCTGGGCCGCTGGCCGCGGAAAACCCAGCCGCGGTAGAGCCCGAACCGGACGATGGTGGCGATCAGGTTGGCGAGGACGAGCGCCGCGACTTCGGTGGCCCGGCCGGCGTGCGGGACGACGGCGCGCAGGGCGTCGAGGGCGCCGGACGTCAGCGCGAGGGTAATGCCGAACGCGATGAGGCCGAGCACCTGGTGGCGGGCCGCGTGCGCGCGGCCGCGGATGCCGAAAGTGAACCGCCGGTTGGCCGCGGTGTTGGCCACGGCGGTGATCAGCAGGCTGACGGCGTTCGCGGGCTGCGCGGCCATGACGTCGCGCAGCAGGAGGTACAGCAGGATGTAGGCGGCGGTACTGGCCACGCCGATCGCCGCGAACCGCAGTATCTGGCCGATCAGGACGGCCCGGCCGGCCGGCCCGGCCGCCGTCGCGCCCGGCGGCGAGGAACCGCGCAGCACCGGGACGGCGAGCGTGCCCCGGGCCAGCGCGGCGCCCAGCCGGATGATGCCGCGCACGTCGGCCAGGGCGGTGCGCAGCACACGCACCCGGGAGTCTGGGTCGTCCACCCAGTCCACCGGGACCTCGTGGATGCGCAGCCCGGCACGCTCGGCCAGCACGAGCAGCTCGGTGTCGAAGAACCACCCGATATCGGAGGTCAGCGGGAGCAGGGCCTGCGCCTGGTCCGCCCGGATCGCCTTGAAGCCGCACTGGGCATCCGAGAACCGGGTGCCCAGCGTCGCGTGCAGCAGCAGGTTGTAGCAGCGCGAGATGATCTCTCGGCGGGGGCCGCGGACTACCCGGGCGCCCCGGGCCAGCCGGGTGCCGATCGCCACGTCGCTGTGCCCCGACATCAGCGGCGCAACCAGTGGCAGCAGCGCGTTCAGGTCGGTCGAAAGATCGACATCCATGTAGGCGTAGACGTCGGCATCGCTGTTCAGCCAGACCGAGCGCAGCGCCCCGCCCCGCCCGGGCTGCTCGATCCGCACCGCCCGCACCGAACCGAACTCGGCCGCTAGCGCGCTGGCCACCGCCCAAGTGCCGTCATCACTGCCGTTGTCGGCGATCGTAATCCGCGCCGCGAACGGAAACCGGTCCCCCAGGTAGGCAGACAGGCGCCGCACGCTCGGGCCAAGGTCGCGCTCCTCATTGCGGACCGGAATCACGATCTCCACCTCGGCGCCACGCGGTGGCTGAGACCGGCTTTCCCGGGCCGTTCCGGCCGCGCGGAGCAGGGAATCAGACGCCATGTTCACCGCGCCCACTGGCCTGAGGCCTGCGCATGAAAGTTCCTCCCGTATTGGTCGGGCCCGTATTGGCCGACAGGACCGCGTGCCGCAGCTCGCACGGCATACAGTTTCGGACGGCTCGTCAAACCGGCGTCAAACCCCGCGTGCGCATGCGGGCACGGACAGCAAACCCGGAGCAGCGCCTAACGTGGATCTAAGCCGGCCCGGTCAGGCTGGCCCGGGGGCCGAGTTACGTGTACGGACGGAGGTGCCGGTGCGGGTTCTGGTAGCAGAGGACACGCAGCAATTGGCTGAAGCCCTCGCGGACGGGCTACGAGGTCAGGCCATGGCCGTGGACGTGGTCTTCGACGGCCAGGCGGCGCAGGAGAGCCTGGCGGTCAACGATTACGACGTGGTCATCCTGGACCGGGACCTGCCGCTCGTCCACGGAGACGAGGTGTGCCGGGCACTGGCCGCTGGCGGTGCTACGGTCCGGATCCTCATGCTGACGGCCGCTGGGGACCTGTCCGAGCGGGTGACGGGGCTGAATCTCGGCGCCGACGACTACCTGATCAAGCCGTTCGCATTCACCGAGCTGGTCGCGCGCGTCCGGGCCCTGGGACGGCGGGCGCGGCCGGCCGATCCGCCGGTCCTCGAACGCGCGGGAATCCGGCTCGACCCTGTCCGCCATGAGGCATCACGGCACGGGCGTCCGCTGCCACTGCGGCACAAAGAGTTCCTCGTCCTGGAAGAACTCCTGCGCGGCGGAGGCGCCGTGGTATCGGCCGAGCAGCTCCTGGAGAAGGCGTGGGATGAGAACATCGACCCGTTCACGCACGTCGTCCGCGTCACGATCATGACCCTGCGCCGCAAGCTCGGCGAACCCTCACCGATCGAGACGATCCCAGGAGCGGGGTACCGGATTCCGTGAGGTTCCTCACCGCATCCCAGCGGCTTCACCCGGGCAACCGGCAACCGCCCCTGCTGAGCTTCCTGCGACAGCCGCGGCTCAGCATACGCAGCCGCCTGACCCTGCTTTATGGCGGGTTGTTCCTGATCGCCGGGGGCATCCTGATCGCCATCTTGTACATCATCTTCACCACCAACTTCCCGGGCGGCCACCTCGCCCAGGGGATCTTCCCGCTGGCCGGGAGGCAACCCCCGCCATCAGGACCCCGGCTCACCCAGGCCGAAATACATGATCTCGGCCAGAAGCTGGATCAGCATCGCAGGGAGATCATCAGCTCGTTGCTCCGGGAATCCCTGCTGGCCCTGGCCGTGGTGGCAGTAGCCGCCGTGGGCTTCGGCTGGCTCATGGCCGGCCGGGCGCTCCGCGCGGTACGGCACATCACCGACACCGCCCGCCGGGTTGCCGGGAGTAATCTGCATGAGCGTATCGCCCTGGCTGGTCCACGGGATGAGCTGAAGGAACTCGCCGACACATTCGATGCGATGCTGGAGCGGCTAGACGCCTCTTTCGACGGGCAGCGTCATTTCGCCGCCAACGCCTCGCATGAGCTGCGCACGCCGCTGGCCACCAACAGGACCCTGCTGGAGGTTGCCGTGGCGCAGCACCGCGTTCCCGCGGAGTTCCGCCAAATCATCGATACCGTGCTCGCAGCCAGCGCCCGCAGCGAGCTGATCCTCGACGGGCTGCTCACCCTGGCCCGCTGCGAGAACCAGGCCATCGACCGGCTGCCCGTCGACCTGTCCGACGTCGCCGCAGGCGCCGTGGAGGAAACGGCTGCAGAAGCCACTGCCGCAGGGGTCACCGTCGACGCGACACCCTATCCGGCACCCACCACCGGCGACCCCATCCTCTTGGAACGCCTCGCGCTCAACCTTGTCCGCAACGGCATCCAGCACAACCACCCCGGAGGCTGGGTCACAGTGACCACCCGGACGGTCGCCGAGCGCGGCATGGTCGAACTCGAGCTAAGCAACTCCGGGCCGCCCGTCCCGCCCGAGCAGGCCGACACGTTGTTCGAGCCCTTCCGGCAGCTCGACGGCAACCGGACCAGCCACCCGCGCGGCGCCGGACTCGGCCTGTCCATCGTCAGGTCTATCGTCCAGTCCCACTGCGGCCAACTGGCCGCGGCTCCCGGCGACTGCGGTGGCCTTGTCGTCCAGATCCGGCTCGCGGCCACGTCACCGAACGGGGCGCCACTGGAACTGCCAGTTGCTGGCGGATCTCGGTGACCTGGGCGTCGGCGTGGTCGCGGGTGGCTTGCGCGCGGGCGTCGGCAGCGTCAGCGTCGGCGCGGGCCTGGTCGGCAGCCTCCAGCGCGGCCTGGGTGTCGTCCCGGGCCGCGTGCATCGCGGCGGTGGCCGTCTCGGCGGCCTGGAATGCCCCGGCGGCCCGGGCCAGGGCGACGGCGGTTTCGGCCTGGGCCTGGCCGCGGGCTGCGTCAGCGGCGGCCAGGGTTGCGGTGACCTTGCCGGGATCGGCGGCCGCCAGCTGGGCGGCCGCGACGCTGGCCAGGCCGGCGGCCTGGGCAAGCAACTGGTGCAGGCCGGCCAGCGGCCCGCCGTCTGGCGGGCCGGCTGGCGTCGCCTGCTGCCCCCCGGCGGCGGCGGAGCGGTTGTCGTTGTGCCACTTACGTGAGCACGCCGGGCTGCAGAACAGGCGGGGTGCGCCACGCCCGGTGGCGGCGGGCAGATCGGTGCCGCACCCGGGCTGCTTGCAGCGGCGCGGGCCAGCCGCCGGCGCCGGTGAGCGGGCCGGTGAGCGGGCCGGTGAGCGGGCCGGGCAGCGGAGCCTGGCCGGGCATCTGGTGTGATATCTGGTCGGTCATGGCAGAGGCCTTTCTTTTTCTTTTCCGCTCAGGAGAAGAAAAGAGAGAATAAAAAGAAATCGGGGGAATGGGGGCGCTTGCCGTCGCCGCGTCCCTGGGCAGGCGGCGTGGTTTCTGCCGGCCTGCAGGAATGCTGGGGCAGGTCAGGACCGGTCGCCGGGCGGGCCGTCCCCGCCGCCGGCAGCGGTGGCGGGGTCGTTGCCGCCGGACACGACCCGCAGCCGTATCCCGGTCGCGGTGGCGTACTCGGCCGGATCACGGGCGAACCGGCCGCCGCCGTCCGCAGCGGCAGCGAGGCTGGCTGCCGCCGGGGCCTTCTCGGTGGCGTTCTTGAGCATCGACTCGATCTTGGAGACGTTGATCACGTCGACGTCCAGGGCCCGCGAGCAGGCCGCTTCAGTGGCCTCGGCGCCGTAGCGCTTGGCCAGCCCGATCAGCCGGTAGGCCGACCGCGTCATCATCCACGGCGCATCGCCGTCCAGCAGCCGCCGCGCGTAGATCCCGGTGCTCTCGCCATAGCACGCGGCCTGGGCGACCAGTCGCTCCACCGACCGGGTGGCATACCCCTCCACCCCCGGCGGCATGTCCGCGGCGTCAGTAGACCGCCCGCCGGGATGCTTCCGCGGATGGGTTTTGATCAGCTGGTCCCGCAGATACACCTTCACCAGGTGCTCATCAGCGCGGGCCATCACCCGCGCTCCCGCATGACGCCACGGCACGGAATACAAGGCCCTGGCCACCTGGATGTGGTAATCGACGTGTACTTTCACTTCCGCCCAGTACGGCACCTGGTACCGCTCGCCGGGGACTGGCAGCAGGCACGGCGCTTCCTGCCCGGCGAACACCACCGCGGGCACCTGCCGGGTGGTGCCATGCACCCGCGTGTTCGCCGTGCCGGCCAGCCACGCAGCCATCCGGGACCGCGCGTCAGCAAGGTCCAGGAAGCTTTCCCCGGCGAAGAAATTCCCCTGCACGTAATGCACGCCGGCCTCGACCCGGGGTTTATCCCGGGGATGGCGGACCCGGGCCGGGTCAGTGACGAAACCCCGCGCCTGCGAATACTCCAGCCATTCGCGGGTCAGCCGCGGGTTCACCGCGTCCGCCTTCGCGACGACCGGGCTCATGTTGTCCGGGACGACGACCCGGAAAACGCCGCCGAAGAACTGCCAGGCATCCTCGCAGCCGGCGATGACCTCCTCCAGCGTCATCGAGAACGTCAGGTACACGAACATGTACCGGGAGAAGGCGGCGGTGAACACCAGCGCCCGCAGCTTGCGCCGCCTGCCGTCCCCCCGCCGGGATCAGCCCCAGATCCCCGAAATCGATCTGCAGCTCACTGCCCGGCGGCCCGTCATCGACCCGCGTGGTCACCTTGCTGCCCGCCCCGCACCGCTCAGCCGCGAACCGGTGCAACGTCCGCTCCGCTACCACCACGCCCTGGCGGGCCAGCAAGATCCCGATCTTCACCACCGGCACCCCGCCCTCGACCCAGGCGGCGACCTGCTCGCGGCGGGCCTCCAGCTCCGCCCACCCCAGCCCGTGCCCGTCCGGCTGCACCGGCCGCACCACCGACACGACCTGCCCGATCAGCTCATCGGTGAGCTGCTCCTCACCTCCCCCGCGGGACAGGCCAGCCGCCACCGCGGCCCTCACATACCGTTTGCCTGTCTTGCGGTCAACGCCGGCCTGCGTGGCCACCGCCCGCTCGCTTTTCCCCGCGAGCCAGGCCCGCAGCGCCTCACGAACCTCAATCACTGACACCTCCCGGAACACCATCCCGGCGACCTCCCAGCCGCTTGACTAGGGAAGATCAAACCGGGACGACGCAGGGCTCAACGACGCGAAACGCCGCTGGTCCTGCTACTGGCGACCGGGTGGTCCCATGCTCATGGCGGAAAACCCCTCAACCTGGTCCCATGCCGCTGGCGGATGACAGCTGGAGCACCGTCTCCCGCACCCGCCACGCCGCCCGTCTTAACCGCTGCGGCTAC
>ODAK010008303.1_pt1 | contig 10395 bp, 13 predicted proteins | sample 1539591 | NCBI WGS metagenome assembly ODAK01 (sample SAMEA3539303, study PRJEB22396) | soil metagenome | biome: tundra; feature: field; material: soil | place: USA | collected 2010-05 | depth 0.15 m | reverse complement strand
AACAGGGGCGGGTTCGATCGCGGGCGAAACGGCTTCTATCCTTCACACGACGGTTTCGCGCACGTTGCCGGGGGTTACAACGGGGGGGACTTTTCCCGGTGGTCCAATCACAACTCCGGGAACTACGCCGGCAACCGACTTGCGGATCAGGGCCGCGGCTATGGAGCCTACTCGCCCAGCCGTCCCGTATCCCGGCCTATCTTGCCAAATCGGCCGCAATCCTACGCCCGCTCTTATGGATATGAGTCCGGATACGGGGCCGGAAACAGTTCTGGCTTCTACGGCAACTCGCAACAATTCCGGGGGCAATCCTGGACAGGCCGTCCGAGCGTTCCTCACTCATCGAATCCGCAGTACAACTGGCGCGCACAAGGACCGACCCAGCAGCGAGGAAATTTTGGACAGCATTCGTTTCGTGATAGCAGCACCTATTCAGGCTCGGGGGGCCGAGGATTTGGCGGGTCGTACCAGACGCAGCACTCAAGCGGATTCCATCTTTTCGGCGGGGGGCACAGCGGAGGGAGTTCCCATTACTCCTACCATGCTCCCAAGGCTCCCAGGGGTGGCGGCGGGGGAAGGCACTCGGGTGGCGGCGGACGGGTGTTTGGCGGCCATCATAACAGCGGGCACCACCATTAAGATCTGGTGGGGGTTTTTGACGCCCCGGCCCACCGGATCGCGAACTTGGGCGGCCCGACAATTTTTGCCAAGGCTACCATGCCGCTCTTGTTGGCAAGTTCATCGGCTTGGGAGGATACTGTCTCTATGGCAACGCAGCCCGCCTTCGACCATCCCGTCTCCGTCGAGCAATACCTCTCGACGGTCTACGAGCACGACTGCGAGTTTGTAGACGGGGTCATCGAGGGGCGCGACTTGGGCGAATTTGAACATGCGTATGTTCAGGGAATGTTGATCGGGTTGTTTCTGAAGAACCGGCAAGAGTGGGGAGTATATCCACTGCCCGAACAGCGGGTACAAACCCAAAGGACGCACTTCCGCGTTCCGGACGTGACCGTGTTGCGTGAGCGAACTCCTCGAGAGAGCATACTTACCCGGCCGCCCCTCCTTGTGATTGAAGTTCAGTCGCCTGAGAGCCCCTTGCGCCACACCGCTTTGAAGGCTGAAGAATATCGGACATTTGGGATCGAACATGTTTGGGTGATCGACCCGTACGCCCGCGTTGCTTATCGCGGAACGGCAAATGGCCTGGAACTCGCTCGCTCCGGCGAATTGGCGATTCCCGAAACGCCCATTCGCATCGTGCTTGCCGAGCTGTTTGCGGAGTTGGACCGGGTGTAATTCAGAACCACTTGAATTACGCGTTGATCGCCATCCCTTCGACCGCCCCATAAGCGTCAAGCAGCGACTCGGCAAGTGTTGGATGCGCGTGGATGGTGAACATCATCTCCTCGACTGTGCCTTCCAGTTCCATTACCGCGACCGCCTCGGCAACCAGTTCCGTAGCTTGCGGACCAATGATGTGTACGCCGAGAATTTCCCCGTATTTCGCATCCGACACGATCTTCACAAAGCCATCGTGGCTGCCAACAATCGTGGCCTTCGAGTTACCCGCAAAGGGGAATTTGCCCACCTTGACTTCATGGCCTTTTTCCCTGGCCTGAGCCTCCGTCAGCCCAACAGACCCGATTTGCGGCTCGGTATAGGTGCAGCCCGGGATGCGATCCCTGCGCACGGGACGGAAAGCGCGGCCGGCGATTTTGGCAACGGCCACCATGCCGCTCATCGCACCCACGTGGGCCAGTTGCGGCAGCCCGGCCACAATGTCGCCGATGGCAAAAATGCCCGGCTCCGCGGTCTGCTGCGCTTCGTCCACCTTGATGAATCCGCGTTCGAGTTCGATTTTGGTCTTTTCCAGGTTGATGTTATCAGTGAGCGGCGCACGGCCCACAGCCACCAGTACCTTTTCTGCTTCCTTCACCTGTGCGCTGCCGTTGGCGTCGGTATAGCTCACCTTGACACCGCTCTTGGTCTTCTCCACCTTCTCGACCTTCGCGCCGGTATTCACGTCGATGCCGCGCTTTTTGAAGAGCCGTGTCAGTTCCTTCGAAATCTCTTCGTCCTCGACCGGAACCACCCTGGGCAGGAACTCCAAAACAGTCACCTCGGAGCCAAACGTGCGGAAGATTGACGCGAACTCCATGCCCACCGCGCCCGCGCCAATAATCACCAGCGACTTGGGCACTTCCTTCAGGGCCAGAATCTCGATATTGGTCAGGATGCGGCTATCCGCCTCGAGGCCAGGCAGCATCTTGGCTTGCGAGCCGGTGGCCAGAATCAGGTTTTTCGCCTTCACCTGGCTGCTTTCGCCGGCCGCTCCGCCGCCGCCCTCGGAATAGACCTCGACCGTATGCACGCCGTCTTTGGCCGGTCCCGTGAGCCGCCCGTAGCCCTCGATGGTGGTGATTTTGTGCTTCCGCATCAGGAATTCCAGACCCTTGGTGTGCTTGGTGACGATGCCGTCTTTGCGCTTCTGTACTGCGGCCCAATTCAGCGTGGGCGTGCCCATCCCTTCAATCCCGAAGTCGGCGGCGTGCTTCATGTGGTCCCATATTTCGGCGTTGAAAAGCAGCGCCTTGGTCGGGATGCAGCCAACATGCAGGCATGTGCCGCCGAGCTTGTCGCTCTTCTCGATCAGAGCGATCTTCAGTCCGTATTCCGCGCCGCGAATGGCCGCCGTGTAGCCGGCAGGCCCGCCGCCAATAATCGCCACATCGAAAATCGTCTCAGCCAAGGTAACTCCATTCAGGGGCGCATCTATTCATGAAGGCGACCCATTCCATCGTCCAGTCTAACTGTTTGGTTTCTCAGCCGTTCTACGATTCGCTTTAGCTCTTCTCTCTTTTCCTCAGATATTGGCGTTGGGCTATCCAATTCCGAGCATCGAATCCTGATGGCATCCAGCTTTTCGTCGGCGATCGGAATTGATGTAAAGTCATCCCAATCCCACAGACCCTCCCTCCCCAAGATGTGCCTCTCAATCCTGTCCGCTACTTCAGCCGCAGTAAGTCGATTGCGACGCTTGCTTACGTGATTGAGCAAGCGAAAGAAAGGCACGATTGCGAGTAAGCCCGCGATGCAAAGGAATAGGATGACGGATATCATCGGCTCGGTCCTCCTGCTTTTGTTACTCTTCGAGACTTCTAGAGGTTGTCCTGAACCAGTTCCGCAGCTACGCGAACAGTCTCTGCTTCATCCCCGAAGCCCTCAATCCAGACCACGTCCGGCTCCCTGCGAAACCAGGTCAACTGCCGCTTGGCATAGTTGCGATGCCCCTGCTGTGCGGCTGCAATGCCGGCTTCCTGACTCAAGCTCCCGGCCAACACGGATATCGCCTGCCGGTAACCGAGCGAATCCAGCGCCTTTACCGGTCCAAAGCGCTCAAGCAAACCGCCCGTCTCCTCCACCAACCCCGCCGCAAACATGGCTGCGGCCCGCTGGTTCAGCCGCTCATAAAGCTGCTGGCGTGGCGGATTCAGCCCGATCCGCAAGAGCCGGAATCCGGTAAGCGGGTCCCTTCCGTTCGTGCCCAAAACGAGGGACATCGGTCCCCGCCCTGCCAGGCAAACCTCGATTGCTCGAATCAGTTTCGGCGTGTCGTTGGTGTGGATACGAACTGCGGAAGCCGGGTCCAACCGGCCGAGCAGCCTATGCAGCCAGCCTTCCCCATGCCTTTGCCGGCTGCGCTCCAAGCGCGCCCGCAACTCCTGTTGGCGCTCCGGCCCGGCAAAGAGCCCTTCCGTCAGCGCCCGCAGGTAGAGACCTGTTCCTCCCGTCACAATCGGCAATTTCCCGCGCCCCGCAATCTCCCGCAGCGCCGCCCGTGCCGCCCTGCTGTAAGCGCCGGCGGTGAACGGCTGGTCCGGCTCGGTCACATCAATCAGGTGGTGCGGCAGCCGTGCTCGCTCTTCGGCCGTAGGTTTGGCCGTACCCAACTCCATGCCCAGGTAAACCGCGACGGAGTCGCAACTGACAATCTCCCCGCCAAACCGCTCGCCCAGCGCCATGGAAAGCGCCGTCTTGCCGCTGCCCGTAGGCCCCAGCAGCAGCACTGCCAGCGGGTCAGCTTCAACCGCCGTCCCGCTCAAGGCCGCCACCACCCCGGCGGAAATATCCACTTCGGATTGGTGTGGAAGAGCCACCAGATCAGGATCGCCGCCGCCACCATGACCAACCCGAATGCCTGGTTGCGCCTGTAGAGTAGCCGCTGCTCGGCACGCCGCACCTTCTCTTCGACTTCCTGGAAATACGGTTTGATGCGGCGTTCAACCATGCTGCGATTCTCCTGCCAGGCCAGGCATTTCAGGTTCCCGAGCCATCTTCAGTCTAAAGTCCCGGGGCAATCCGTCACCCGCTCCCTTCTCCCAGTTTGACTTCACACCCCCACTATGCTGAGGATGATCATTCGGGCTTCGGCGATGCCGAGGCAGCAAGGAACGGCGCCATGAAAGTCTTGATTCTGGGTTCGGGAGGCCGGGAGCACGCACTGGCCTGGGCAGTAAAGCGGAGTCCAAAGGTGACGGAAGTCGTCTGTGCACCCGGAAACGGCGGCATCGCCCAGGTTGCACGCTGCGTACCGGTGGATCTGAAAGACCTGGACGCCATGGTTCGCGTGGCTGAGGCAGAGCAGCCCGGTCTCACAATTGTTGGCCCCGAACTGCCTCTCTCTCTCGGCGTCGTCGATGCCCTGCAAGCCAGCGGTCTGCGCGTCTTTGGACCTACGCGCGCCGCCGCCATGCTGGAGTCGAGCAAGGGCTTCGCCAAGCGCTTCCTGCAGCGCCACAACATCCCCACCGGCAACTACGCCGTCTGCAACACCGCCGCGGAGATTGAAAAAGCCGTTGACTTCTTCCACCCTCCCATCGTCGTCAAGGCGGACGGGCTCGCCGCCGGCAAAGGAGTGGTCATCTGCCAGTCGCGCCGCACCGCCATTGAGGCCGCCACCGGCCTCTTCTCGGGCTCGCTCCTGGGCAAAACTGAGCAGCAGGTGGTCCTCGAGGAGTTCCTCACCGGCGACGAGATCAGCTTCCTCTGCCTCTCCGACGGCAAGCATGTGGCGCCGCTTGCTCCCGCCCAGGACCACAAATGCATCGGCGAGGGCGACACAGGGCCTAACACCGGCGGCATGGGTGTCTATTCCACAGATGAAATGCTCGAAGCCGGTATGAAGGAGTGGATTCTGCGCCACATTGCGGAGCCTACCATTTACGGCATGGCAAGCGAAGACACTCCCTTCACCGGCGTGCTCTATTGCGGGCTGATGATGACGGCGCGCGGCCCCCAGGTGTTGGAGTTCAATGCCCGCTTCGGCGATCCGGAAACCCAGGCCATCCTGATGCGCCTCGAGAGCGACCTTGTTGAAGCACTGGAAGCCTGCATCGATGGCCGCCTCGCCGACACCGAGTTGCGTTGGGCTCCAGGCGCTTCGGCCTGTGTGGTGGCTAGTTCGGCAGGGTATCCCGGCGGTTATAAAACAGGCTTGCCCATCACCGGCCTTAGCTCTGCCGCCCGGGTTCCGGGAGTTCAAGTCTTCCATTCCGGAACCTCACAGGTAGGCAGCCAATTGGTCACGGCGGGAGGCCGGGTGTTGGGCGTGACCGCTGCCGCGACCTCGCTCGAAGAGGCCCTGAGCCGCGCCTACCAGGCCATGGCGGAAATTCAATTTGACGGAATCTACTTTCGCCGCGACATCGGACATCGCGCACTGAGGAACAAGAAATGACGCCTGCAATCACTCTCGAAGAACTTCTCGCTTGGAACCAGGAGGCCTCAAATTTCTGGAAGGCACACTTGGACGCCAACCCCGCGCTGCTGGAACTGCCTTGCGGCATTGGCGACACCGCCAATGTGCGGGAATTCGTGCTTCACATCTGGGGTGTCGAACTGCGCTGGGGCCAGCGGATCGCCGGCTTGCCGATGACGAACAAGGAAGACATGCCCAACAAAGGCCTGGACGCCCTCTTTGAACTGCACGTCGATGCCGCAGGCATTTTCCGCAGACTGCTTGACGACCCGGCTCAAAATTGGGATGAGGTATTCACCCTCGACGTTCCCTGGCTGCCTGCGTCGGCTCGCACTCCCTCCCGGCGCAAAGTCCTGGCGCATACGCTCTTCCACAGCCAGCGCCACTGGGCGCAACTGGCCACACTTGTCCGCGCCGCGGGATTCCCGTCGGGATTCAAGGGAGACTTACTGCTCAGTTCGGCCCTGGTATAGAGTCCGCTTCGACCAGAGTTTGCTGCTCCGCCTGGGAATCTTCCTCCGCTACCTGAACATCGACTGCCGAAGGCCCCGGGATTGGAATCGGTTCAACCGCCTGCTTGGGTTTCGACAGTTGTTTCTGGAAGCAGGAGCGGCAGAGTACAGGCCTGCCCTGGGTGGGCTTGAAAGGGACCGTAGTTTCCGCCTTGCACTCCGAACAGGTGGTTCTGGTCTCCGGGCGGACCTTCGGCCCGCCCTTGGTGCGCTTTGCCTTGCACTGTTTGCAATGCCTTGGGTCGTTCTTGAATTGCTTGTCGTGGAAGAATAATTGCTCGCCGGCGGTGAAAACAAACTCAAGGCCGCAATCGATGCACTTCAACGTCCTATCCGAGAATTCCATGACCCGCTTCCCAAAGTGGGAGTTGTGAACGAATCGGCCATGGCCTGAAGCTCTTGCCGGTCCCATCTCCCTGTCTTTGTTCGTGATTCCACAACAAGGCCCGGACCGCAGCTATACTTGCGGTTTATAACTTGCCTTCCGGCGAACCGGAAGATGTAAATAACTTTACCACTTTCTCACTTAGCAAAATAAGTCAAAAAAATAGAATCGTGACACGCCGTCCCAAAATAGTCAGGGCTTGAGTCACTCTCACTTGCAATCAGCAAGAGTTACCAGGAGCGGCGTGTCACGATGTTTGTTACTTGTTAAATAACTAGTCTTGCTCCTTGCGAGCCTTCTTGCGATTCCGCTTGCGCGCCAAAGCTGCCTTGACGCGGCGCTTCTCACCCGGCTTCAGATAGTAGGAGTGACGCTTGACTTCCTTGATGATGTCCTCCTGCTGTACCTTCCGCTTAAACCGGCGTAGCGCGTTTTCCAGCGGCTCGCCTTCTTGTACACGAACCTCTGCCAAAAAATCCCACCTCCAAACCTGCCAAAGGGGCATCTCTAGAATACTGAAAAGAATCCGATTAGTATAGGTTTCAACCCATTCGCAGAGATTCTGCACCATTCTCTGTTCGTTTCCCGGGGCCGGCAGATCGAAGATTCCGGCTTGAAGCGCGCGATTCTTCCCTTAAACTTGCACGGGGTCCCTTCCGCCCCACAGGATTTTCAAGCATGATTCGCAGCTACCAGGGGCATTTGCCCTACATTCCCGCCAGTTGCTACGTCGACCTCTCCGCGCAGGTTATCGGCGACGTCACCCTCGGAGAGCGCTCCTCGGTCTGGATGAACGCCGTCCTGCGTGGCGACGTCCACTCCATCCGACTGGGCGCGAACTCCAACGTTCAGGATTGCGCCGTCCTCCACGGTCAGCGCAACCTCTACCCAGTCATCGTTGGCGATTGGGTCACCATCGGCCACAATGCCACCGTCCACGGCTGCGTCGTCGAGGATTCCGTGCTGGTTGGCATGGGCGTCGTCATCCTCAACAACTGCCGCATCGGCACCGGTTCCATCCTTGCAGCAGGCGCTGTTCTTCCCGAACACACCATCGTCCCGCCTCGCACCCTGTGGGCCGGCGTCCCCGCCAAGCTTCGCCGGGAATTGACCGACGCCGACCAGGCCCTGATCCGGAAATACGCCCAGAACTATCTCGACTACGTTGAAATCTACTTGAAAGAGCCAGCCACTTAGCCCTTTGTTCTCAACCTTTTGCCGAACGGCGCCATCCAGTTATACTAATTCCTAGCCTTTAAATAGCATCCAACCTGCTGAATCCGTTTGCGCGCGGGGCGTACTAACTCGCAAAGCAGACCATTCCAATACAGTCTTTTTCAGCACGATTCCGGAGTATCAAAATATGAGGAAGACCAGCTATTCTGCCGCCCTTTTCGCCACGCTCCTGCTCGCACTCAGCTCATCGGCGGCCGCTCAAACATCGCCCGGACCTGATCCCCAGCCGTCTTTGGAACTCGCCTCCCTGCCCGACGCGCCTCTTCCCCAATCCGCCGACCCCGCCGCCCAGCCCAGTGACAAGGACGCAGTAACGCTCCGCAGTGTCCCCCTTCACTTCCTTAAGGACCAGGGCGTCATTTGGACCAGCCCCGCAAGAGTGCGCGCTCACGATACCGGATGGCTGATTGTCCTCGGCCTCGCCACCGCCGCGGCCATCGCGTCTGACCACCAGGCCATGTCGTCGGTCGTCTCCCACGACGCCCACTTCAACGATATGAACCTCAAGGCCTCAGACGTTCTTACCGGCGGCTTTATCGCCGCCCCCGTTGTCCTCATGGCCGCCGGTCTGCATCACCCTGACTCGCATGCCAAAGAGGCCGGACTCCTCGGCGGAGAGGCGATCCTCGACGGCCTCGTCGTCGAGCAGGGCATGAAGCTCATCTTCTGGCGCGAGCGGCCCGGTGTAGACCAGGACAAGGGCAAGTTCTTCCAGAGAAGCGCCGGAGTCGACTCGTCGTTCCCCTCCTCGCACAGCGTCCTCACCTGGTCTTCGGCCGCGGTGCTGGCCGATGAATACCCCACGCGCCTGGGCCAACTCGGTATTTACACCTTGGCCACCGGCGTAAGCCTCACCCGCGTGCTTGGACAGCAACATTTCCCCTCGGATGTCCTGATAGGCAGCGCCGCCGGATGGCTGGTCGGCCATTATGTCTATCGGAAGCACCACAGAATCCGCAGGGACGCCTGGATGCAATAACGAGGGTACTCACTCGCTGCCGCTGGCTTACGACGGAGTATCCTCTTCGTCACCACTCACTGCTTGTGCATCATGCATACTGTAGCTACAATTAAATTGTGTTCGTCTGGGATGAGGCAAAACGGAAGTCCAATCTGAAAAAGCACGGACTCGACTTTGAAGATGCTCATGTCGTTTATGACAACCCGGACAAGTGCACGTATGACAGCCATCGTCCAGGCGAGCGCCGGCTGATGGACCTTGCGGTTGCATTCATACAGGGACGGGTGTTGGCGTTGATTTACACCGAGCGCGGAGATGACGTCCGGGTAATCTCATTCCGGCTCGCCTCAAGAGAGGAGCGCGAACAATATGAAAAAGACAAATAGTGAAACCGATTGGGACCGCGTTCTTGCGTATAAAGAGGGCGACCGCATCCCTTACGAGCCCGAGGATGGTCCCTACGATCCGAACGACGCCGAAGCGGCGCGGGCATGGCTATCCCAAGCTGATCTGATTCGGAACGGCAAGGTCGTGCGCCACGGCAAGCGCGGCCCACAAAAGACTCCTACCAAAAAGCTGGTATCTCTACGCCTCTCCGCCGAAGTCGTCGACCACTTCAAAGCCACGGGCCCCGGCTGGCAGACGCGGATTGACTCCACGTTGCTGAAGTCGATCAAGCGCAGGGCATGAGCTGTATCCAACCCCGAAAGTCCCAGGATTCGAAAAATTTAGCGATGAGACCGGTTCTGAGATCCCGGCCTATTTAGGCCTTGATTGTAAGGCTTTCATGTGCGAGGTTACGAAGTTTCTCAATAAGAGCATGAAGGCTAGTCCTTACCTCAATTTTCGCCTTTGTATCCCGATCTTCCAGTTCAACCCGGTGATCGATAAACTCCGGATCTGATTTGGATAGGTCTAGTTCCGTTGAGAGGTTTCCTTTAATGGCGTCCATGAACGGACCTTGTACGTATTGCGCAAAGGACTGCCATTCTGCCACGAACCCGCTGGCTTCTAATTCGGAGTAGATGAAGATCGTACTGCGCAATAGGGGTAACACGTCTAAAACGATAGTTGTTAGCTGCTCGTGAGTTGGCAACCCAATGATGAGGATAGGAACTTCATGTTCGATCTTCGCGATCTTGGCTAACACATCTCTCCACTCTGCTTTACTCTGGTCGCGAATCCATTGCTCATGCCCTGCCTTCTCGTTTCTTAACCACTGCTCGTTTTCCGCAAGGCGGTTCCTCCTGAATGACCAGACGGCGATTCCCACTCCTACAGCGACCGACACTAGACTAACCACAGTCTGCACAATTGTCGGTAGTAGCCATTTCAGCGTTGGTTCCGGCGCAGCCTGCGTGCATTGCACCACTGGCGCTCGCGACATTTGATCAACGAAAACGGCCAACGCCACCCCGACGTGAAGACTCATCGCTCCCACCTTGTATTCTAAGAAGTTGCCCCAAAGGTTATCACTATGAGCCAAACCCTGAAAGCCGTTCGCGGCACCCGCGACTTGTTGCCGCCGGAAACGGCCCTC